>Ga0105246_10001138_pt1 | contig 15428 bp, 13 predicted proteins | sample KBSM64metaG_FD_99694 | JGI IMG/M metagenome (GOLD analysis project Ga0105246, IMG submission 99694) | Miscanthus rhizosphere microbial communities from Kellogg Biological Station, Michigan, USA - KBS M6-4 metaG | ecosystem: Host-associated > Plants > Roots > Rhizosphere > Soil | place...
GTCTGTTTGAAAGTCTTCGGGTAAATTACATTTCTTCAAACCTCTTTTTAACAAATCCTTTATCCAATGACAAAAGTAACCATGCTGCTTTGGGGCCATGATCTTTACCAAGAAGTGCCGTGTAAATTGCAGCAAATGTTTCTTTGCCAGTAAGTCCCAGTGATTTTCCTAATTCGTAAATGTGAATTTGAAATGCTTCTGCATCCATCTCTTTCTCGATATCATCTGCAAGTTTATTCAAAAGTTCTTTCTGTTTGTCTGAAAGATTTTTTCTCTGTTCTGGCAATTTTTCTTGTACCATGAACTTATCAGACTCGGGCGCATACTGCTCAACCCATACTTTTGCATATTTTGCCCACTGCTCTAAGCCCTCTGCTTGAATCTTTTCTTTCATGTTGGGCATTTGTACCCATTGGCTCAGAACAGAAAATCGGATTTGAGGAGGCTTTTGGATAGCTTCTCCGACTTGGGATAATTCGAAAACTCGCGCGAGGTCTTCATCTGTTTTATTAAAGTATGCATCAGCTGCTTTTTGATATTCATCAAATAGATTTGGAATAGTATTTTTTTCTGCTGGATCAAAATTTGTCTGTTGTTTGATATCCATTTTTACAATTAAAAATCTAGCGAGCTCTGGTGGCAAAATTGTCAGAATATCTGACGCAGAAAAACCTCTTCCTTTTGATGAAGACATTTTCTTTCCGCCAATTAACATAAATTCATAACTCACTGGATACGGAACTGGGTAGTTAAGAACACGCTCGCAAACCAATGTCGCCAAATCATGTGAACCACCGCGACTCATATGATCTTTTCCTGCACCTTCTACAGTAACTCCGATTGCCTGCCATTTTGCTGGCCATTCAACCTTCCAAGGCATCTTCCCTTTCATACCATTTTCATCACTAAAGGGACTTGTTTTGCCTTCATATCCACAGCCTTTTGTCCAATTGGTTGCATCGACAACACATCGGTAATGTACTTTTTCTCCATCCCAGTTGTAGACACGAGTCGTTGAAACTTTACCACATTCTTCACAATACACTTGGAAGGGATACCAATCAGATGCAATTTCTTTCTTATACATTTCGCGATATATCTCACGTATTTTTTCTGCATTATCAAGAATATTTTTTATACCTGCATTCATTTTTCCACTGGTATATAAATCTTTTGTCCAGATGATTTCAGGATTTGATCCAATGGCATTAAATACTTCTTTAAATTCAAGTGCATAATATTCTGCGAAATCTTTGTATCCCTCAACTGGAGACGGAACCTTAAAAAGAGGCATTCCCAAATATTGCTCATACTTCTCGCGCGGAAGATAGCTGGGGATATCATCCATTGGATCATGATTTTCAAAAACATAGGTATATTTTGTAGTAACTCCTAAATCTTTTAAAGATTTATGGACCAGATCGTGAAACACAACACCAAAGAGAGATCCCACATGGATTCTCCCCGAAGGTGTCTTCATATCATCAACCCATTCTATTGAGGATTTTCTTTTTTGTAATTCTAATGCTACTTTATCTGACCAAAACATAAGCTTAATTATACACTTTTATTTTCAAAGTAAAACTGTCCTGTTTATTTACCAATCATAAAATGCTCTCTACTAAAGTCTAAAGTTTTAAAATAATCTTCAAGTGTCTCGGCACGACGGATAAGTTTTATTTTTTTATTTCGATTCAGGAGAAGCTCCGCGGAACGGAGTTTGCCGTTGTAATTAAATCCCATGGTATGTCCATGCGCTCCTGTATCGTGAATAACCAAAATATCTCCAACTTGTGATTTCGGCAAGGTGCGACCAATTGCAAATTTATCGTTATTTTCGCAGAGAGATCCACTCACATCGTAAACAGCTTCTTCTTTAGCATCTGGATGAGTAATGTTTGTTATGTGATGGTATGCTCCGTACATACCTGGCCTCATTAAATTTGCCATACATGCATCGACACAGAGATATTTTTTATAGGTATCTTTTGTATGAATTATTTTTGTCACGAGATATCCATACGGACCGGTAATCATTCTTCCACTCTCCATAAAAAGTTTTAGGTTCTTACTATTTTTTTTCTGATATAAATACATGATCGCACGTGATAATTTTTCAAGAGAAAAAATTTTATCTTCCGGACGGTACGGGATACCAATACCTCCGCCAATATTTATAAACTCAAATGAAATACCTATTTCTGTCTGCAATTCATCGACAAGCGTAAGAAGCATTTCTACTGTTTCAACAAAATACTGTTCATCCAGTTGATTGGACACAATCATAGTATGCAGTCCAAATCGTTTTACACCTTTTTGTTTTGCCAATCGATATGCAGCAAAGAGCTGCTCTTTTGTTAATCCAAATTTTGCTTCCTCAGGATTTCCAATAAATATTCCACCCTCCCTGAGAGCACCTGGATTATATCGAAAACTAAGTAGTTCCGGTAAACCTGCAATTTTTTCCAAGAATTCAATATGCGTTATATCGTCAAGATTAATTATTGCTCCAAGTTCTCGAGCTTTTTTATACTCTTGTGCAGCAGTAGCATTTGAAGTAAACATGATTTGTTCTCCTTGCAAACCGACTTGTTCTGCCAAATATAATTCTGCAAGAGAACTACAATCAGCCCCAAAGCCTTCCTCTTTAAGAATGGAAAGAATATAAGGATTTGGCAATGCTTTTACTGCAAAAAATTCTTTGAATCCACTATTCCAGGCAAATGCCTTATTCAATTTCTGAGCATTAGCTCTTATAGCGTTTTCATCATAGATATAAAAAGGCGTCGGATATTTTGTAATAATTTTTTCTATTTGTGTTTTGGTAAATGGTATTTTTTTCATATTTTTCTCCATAAAAAAACCCCTCATCTGAGGGGTGGTCGATTTGTTTACACAAAAAGAGTCCCTCAATTGAGAGGCTTCTTTGTTGTCTTAGCTGAAACATTTTGGAAATGCATAATCTTAAATCATTCTAACAGAACTATTGGACGATTTCAACTTCTACTTCTGGTGTAAACCCAAATTTTTCTTGAAAAGTATCTTTTACTTTGCTGATAATCTGGAGAACATCACTGGCTTTTGCTCCTCCGAGATTTACAATAAATAAGGCATGCTTTTCTGAGATTTGTGCATTACCGATACGAAATCCTTTCAACCCAAGTCGTTCAATTAAGCTGGCAACAGCAACTTTCCCGTACCATTTTTTTTCTACATTTTCTTTCATATCAGGGTAGACTTGTAATACTTTTTCAATCTGTTCTTTCTCCCGCAAGTTTTTAAAGACTGATCCACAATTGGGATATTCTAATGGATGATTATTTTTTCGCTGCTGCTTGTGTAAATCATATATCTTGCGTGCTTCTACAATTTCTTCATCTGAGCTATTTTTCAACTGAAACGTTGCTGAAACAACAATCATTTTTTTATGTGATTTGACCAGACTTCCACGGTAAACAAATTGTAATTCCTGATTTGAGAAAGTTTTCAGCATTGGTTCTTCACCGGAGTAATCTAAAATTTCGGCCGTGACAAGCGTATCTTTTATCTCTCCACCATATGCCCCCACATTGCCTCTCACTCCAGCGCCCACCGTGCCAGGTAGTCCTCCGGCCCATTCAAGCCCACTCAGATGATGATCAAAAGAAAAGAGTAAAAGTTCATCAAGCATAACACCACCAAATACTTGAACGTGATCTGCATTAGTAACATGCATATCCTGGAAATCTAGAGTTGTCGGGGTAACGATTTGTATTACAACGCCATCAAAATAGTCATCAGAAAAAATAAGATTTGAACCTGTTCCACAAATGAAAATTTTATTTGGTTTGTGTTCTTTTATAAATTCTAACGCCTCGAGAATATCTTCTCGATTCTCACACTGAAGCAAGTATCTCGTTTTACCGCCAATTTTGTACCATAGGACGTCTGATAAAGGAGTGTTCTCTTGTATTTTCATTTTGTACAATACAATTCTATCAAAATGCCATTACAATCTTTGAAGAAGATATAATGCCCTCCAAAAGATGCCTCATCAGGCTCTGTGACAAAGACTACACCTTTTGACTTGAGTTCTTCTACTGTCTCTGTCAGGTCATTTACTTCGATACAGAGGTGTTTGATACCCATGTGACTCAGATCCTCTAAAAGATCTTTATTATGCTCAGGCAGTGGTTGGAGCCCTTCAGAGATGCCGAACAATTCAATTTGAACGCCGTCTCTTTTTAATAAGGCTGTACTACGAACAGGTCTATTAAAACGATTGACCAAACTGAATCCAAGCTTGTCTTTATACCATGTAATTGATTCATCAAGATTGTTGACGGTATAAGCAACATGGTGAGGCTTGTATCCTATATCGAATTCCTGCACTAAAGCATCATAGTGAAGAAAGCGTTCATTAAAGTCTATGTAATAGTCCTGCACGCCGTGAGTAGTCCCATATGCTCTGACTTGCTCATACGCTTTAGATTTCCACTGCTGTTCTCTTTTGAGGCTAAAAACTTTATTGGTAAAAATAACGTGGACTTCTAGGTCATTCCAAAAAATTGCATACCATCCTTGTTTAACTTGTGGCTTTAGTTTATTAAGAATATCTTTTAATTCTTTGTCTGAAACCTTTAAAAGATATCTGTGCCATAAAGGCGCATCAGCATCATCTTTTTGATCAATAATGACTTTGAGAGGAGTAACAGTATTTAACACAAGCGGATCTTCCAGTGCTTCAGATGAAACCATGCCATAAAACATATTACTTTAAATGTTCGCCTCCTGAAACATAGACAAAATTACCATTCCAAAATTGTGATTTGTTTTCTATTACTTCAAAGACCGTTTGTCCAACATCATTAGGTGTTGCTGTCCTCCCAAGAGGATTTTCTTTTGCGAATTTTTCCCAAGTCTTATCACTATCAAGTGATGCTTCCTTATAATACGCTATATTTGTCCTTACTCCTCCTGGACCAACGCCATTAACTCGTATGCCGTATTTGCCTAGCGCCATTGCCATTGCTTTTACAAAAGCGACAACTCCTGCAGTCCCGACTGAATACGCGGGATCTTCAGGATCAGGTCTATCTCCTAAGCCGGACATTATACAGATAACATCTGCTTTACCAGCTTTTTTCAATAAAGGCAGTGCATACTTTGTACACAGGAAATTACCATCAATTTTACTTCGTGTAATCGCCTGCCATTGTTCAAAAGAACACATCTCAATTGGACCGAAATGATCAACGCCCGAATTATTAACCAGCACATTGAGCTGTCCATACTTTTTTGCAATAGTCTTCATGGCGGACATAACACTTTCTTCAGAGGTTACATCAAGCTGCATTGAAAGAGCTGTTCCATTTCTTTGAATAGCATTAACAGTGCTAGTAGCCCCTTTTAAATCAGATTTATAGGTAACAACTACTGTATAACCGTTTGCCCCTAAAATCTTGGCAATACCAGCACCTATGCCTTTTGAAGAACCGGTAACAAGTGCTATTTTTTGATCTTTCATATAAGAATCTGCTTTGCGTACATTAATAATCCTCAAGCGTGGATGTGTCGCCGATAGGGAGTCCTAATTCTTTTGCCTTGAGAATTCTTCGCATGATCTTACCAGAACGAGTCTTGGGCAATTTATCAATAAATTCAATTTCTCGTGGATATGCATGGCCTGCTAAGTGCTTTTTTACATGTTGCTGCAGCTTTTCTTTCAATTCCTCTGTTTGAGCAACACCTTCTTTGACGACGACAAAGGCTTTAATAATCTCTCCTCGCATCATATCAGGCTTACCGATAACGCCTGCTTCCACAACATCGGGATACTCAACCAATGAACTTTCAACCTCAAATGGCCCGACCCTTTCACCTGAGGTATTGATGACATCATCAGCTCTTCCAATAAACCAAAAGTATCCTTCTTCATCTCGATACGCCCGGTCTCCTGAAATATACCATTTGTCCTTAAAGTAAGATGCAAATTTTTCGGGATTTCTCCAGATAGTTTTCATAAGAGAAGATACGGAAGATGCAAGAAGTGCCAAATTACCTTCTTTACCTGCAGGCAATTCTTTCCCTTCATCATCAATAATTGCAGCTTTGATACCGGGAAGCGGTCTCCCCATAGAACCCGGTTTGATATCCATCATAGGATAGTTAGTGATGGAAATGCCTCCCAATTCTGTCTGCCACCACGTGTCATGGAATGGCAAATCAAAGACTTCAAGCCCCCACCAGATCGCTTCTGGATTAAGTGGTTCTCCTACACTATAAATCTGCCTGAGAGTCGATAGATCATAGTCCTTGGGTTTTACGCCAGAACCCATTAACATACGAATTGCAGTAGGAGCTGTATACCAAAGCGTCACTTTGTAATCTTGCATTACGGTATACCAAGCTTCTGGACTAAATCGTCCTTCAAACATCACCTGCGTGACACCCAAGCCCCACGGACCCAGCGCTGCATAAACAACCCCGGTTACCCAGCCTAGATCAGCTGTGCACCAATAGACATCACTGTCCTGCAGATCTAAAACATATTGTGTAGTTACCATCGCCTGCAAGACATCGCCATGTGCATGCATGACACCTTTTGGTTTGCCTGTTGTTCCTGAAGTGTAGAGCATATAGGAATAATCATTTTTATCCATGTGTGCTATGGCAAACTCTGAGCTGGCTTTTTTCATTTCTTCATCATAAAAAACAAGGTGCTCTCCTTTAGGCTGTTCCACTGAGCCACGTTCAATAATGATAACTTTTTCAAGCTTAGGTAAATCTTTGCGGATTTTTTCAATACGTGGATAGAGCGCTGCGTTTGTAATTACAATTTTTGCTTCACTATCAAAGAGACGGTCACGCAGTGCTGCTTCTTGAAATGCTGCAAAGAGAGTTCCAGCAATTGCTCCAATTTTAAGTGTGCCAAAGAAAGCGACGTAGCGTTCAGGTATTGAAGGAAGGAAAATAAAGACACGATCACTCTTCTCAACTCCGTGAGTTTTGAGAACATTGGCGAATTTATCGGTGAGCGTCTTGAGATCTCCGAAGGTATACTCTTCTTTCTCTCCTCGTGCTCCTTCAAAAAGCAGTGCAGTTTTGTTTTTCTTTTTGCCTTCGGCGTGGCGATCAATGCAGTTGTAAGTAATATTGAGCGTGCCATCAGCAAAGTAGTCGACAAGCTCCTTTTCAGCTTTGTCCCAAGAGAAGCCCTTGTAGGTTTGCTCATAATCCAAGAGATTTGGTGCTGGATCAAATCTGCTGGGGTCCTTTTTGATCAATTTTACTTGTTGGTCCATAGACGAGTAGTTACGATATTAGCATTCAGTCGAAAAGTTTGCAAGACTAAACCATTTGTTTATGCGCCTCTAAAATACAAAAATTAGTAACCATGGTAAGTCCATAATCTTCAGCAAAGTCGACTGCCTCTCGACTATCAACGCCTTCAGCAAGCCACACAGTTTTTATTCCACCACGCTCGACAACTTCTTCCAAATGCGGAATAACTTCTGTTGATTTTCTAAAAATATCAACGATATCAATGTGTATATCTTTTGGAATCTCAGTCAAACTATGATAGGACTTTTCCCCTAAAACTTCATTGAGTTTGGGATTAACAGGAATAATACGGTATCCCTTTTCTTTAAAATATTTTGCAACACGATTACTATGACGGTCTGTATTGTCTGACAAGCCGATAAAGGCAATTGTGCGAGCATGCTTGAGGATTTCATCATTATTGATATAAGCACTTCCCGATTCAGGCAATGCACCCTCCCATTGCCAATTTTCAATTTCTTCAGGATCCATACCATTTTTGATAATAAATGCTTTATGTTCATTCAACTTAGTAGTATATTTCTTCACAATTGTTTCTTTTTGTTTGTGATCAAGAACACCTTCTGTAGCCATTTTTTCCATCACTTCAATTGCTAGATGATATCTATCTGTTCTGTTTCTGACCTGCATATCAAATGGTGTCGTCGTTCCCCCTTCTTCAACATACCCATGAACATTGAATCTTTGTGGATTTTTCAAATGTACTAGCATTGCCTGAATTGCTTCCGGATAGCCATGGAAATTAATGACCACTGGCTTATCAAGAGTAAAATATCTTTCTGCATCAGGAATTTGGGGATGATTCTCATCTTCGCACGAACACGCAGCCTGAAGGCGGGCAATATTTACAAAACGAATTCGAATCTCTGGTGCGTCCTTTTTAATCAGCTCTATTGCTGCCATAACTTCTTTCGTAACATAATCCCCAATACCAACCAGCACAATGTGGGGATTTTCATCACTGACAAAATCCCAGGTTAGAAGTCCATTTTTGAGTGTTTCTTTAGCTTGTTCATAGGTAAGCCAACGCGGCTCAGGCGTTTTACCGGCGGTGATAATATTCATCTGATTTTTCGATGCCATTGTCTCTTCCATGACAGCGAGCATACTGTTATCATCAACAGGAAAATATACTTTAACAAAATCATTATGTTTTTCCAGCATGCCGGAGATGAAACTTGGATTTTGATGAGAATAGCCATTATGTTCTTGCCTCCATGCAGTTGATGTGAGGAGATAATTCATAGAGGGAATATCAAGTCTCCAAGGCATCTTCCTGACGTACTTAAGGAACTTCTGGTACATATGAGCCATACTTGAAAAGATCTGCGCAAATGCTTCGTATGTTGTAAAGACAGCGTGCCGACCTGTCAGTACATACCCTTGTGCTAAGCCATGCATATTATGCTCTGAGAGCATTTCCATTACTCGACCGTCACGAGTGAGATCTTTATCATTTTTATCATGTGGCCAAACAAACCCTCGAGCGGTTTCTTGAAAGACTTCATCAAGGCGGTTGGAATAGGTTTCATCAGGAGACATAAGACGGAAATTTTTATTTTCCGCGTTGAGTGCAAAGATGTAGCGCAAATACGTTCCTGCCATACGCATGCCATTTGATTGAATCATTCCCGGCACATCAACTTTTTTGATTAATGGTTTGGTTTTCGGCAAGATAAGCGGTTTGTAATGCTTGCCAAACATCGTTGGATTATCTCCCATACGTAACTTTTCAGCAGGAAGAACATCGAGAAGATCTTTATCCCATCCTTTTTTTGGTGAATATAATTCTTCAAAATGATATGACTTAAGCCACTCTTCAAGTGCATGTAATTACTGCTCGTCACCACGCACCCCTGGCATAACTACTTGATGCGCCAAAATAGTACCTTCAATTTTTTGCCCTTTCACTTCATCAAGCGTCGTCCAACCTTTTAGTGATTTCATAATAATCATTGGAAATCGTGGCTGGAAGGTATTGTCTCCATTACGAGCCTTTTTCTGTATTGCGGCAATCTTCTGGTAACATTCCTCCATTGTTTTATACATATCCTCATAGAGATTATCTCCTTGCACAATGAATGGTTCATACCCATAGCCAGTAAATAAAGCGGTTAACTCTTCATCCGTCATACGAGAAAAGATAGTAGGACCGGAGATTTTGTAACCATTGACGTGAAGAATTGGAAGGACAGCTCCGTTATGTGCAGGATCGATAAGTTTGTTCAAATGCCATCCTGCAGCAATAGCACCGGTCTCAGCTTCTCCATCACCAATAAGACAGACTGCCAAGAGGTCTGGATTGTCCATAACAGCCCCGTATGAACTTGCTAAAGAATAGCCTAATTCTCCTCCTTCAAGGATTAGTCCTGGAGTCTCAGGACTGCAGTGACTTGAAAAACCATATGGCCATGCAAACATTTTGGAAATATAACCGATGCCTTTTTCATCTAAGGTTGCTTGCGGATAATATTTTTCCAACGTGCCTTCAAGAAAAAGATTGGCTTGCAAACCTGGCATACCATGACCTGGCCCGAGAACAAAAATTGCAGATTGCTTATGTTTCTTGACTAAATAATTTGCATTGCCGTATACAAAGTTAATACCGGGACACGTTCCCCAGTGCCCAAAAAGTTTTGGTTTGATGTCTTTTGCTGTGAGGGGTTTTTGCAATAGATAATTATTTTGGAGATAAATTTGCGTTACAGTAAGATAATTGGCAGCTCTAACATATTTTTTAATAGAGTTAATTGCTTTATCCATAGAATATTAGCATTATAAATGTTAGATTTAAGCGGGTCAACATGAGGTTTGCAAGAAAGATTAATTAATTCCTACAATTGTATAAACCATTTTCCCTGCTGGTGCCTCGACTTCAATCGCATCTCCTACTGCTTTTCCAAGGAGAGCCTTACCGAGAGGAGATTCATGAGATATTTTCTTTTCAGCTGGATCAGCTTCCCATTCTCCCACCACTGTAAATACCTCTTCTTTATCTTTAATTTTTAGGACAACTTGTGAACCTAAATCAACTGCAGCATTTCCATGAGGTTCTTCACTGATCAGTTCTACTTGTTTAATGAGTGCCTCTAACTCCTCAATTCTAGTATCAATGAACGATAATTCTTCACGTGCGGCTGTATATTCGGCATTTTCAGAGAGATCTCCCATCTCGCGAGCAGATGATAAACGAGCAACCACCTCAGGACGTCTTTTGTCTTGAAGTTCTTTATACTCATTTTTTAAATCTTCAAAGCCTTTTGGAGTAAGATACATCTTTTTATTATTCATATTTTTTGCCCTTGTGACTAATTCTGAGCCAGTATAAAGAATATTCCAAATATTGTCAATAAACCTAAATGTCGCATTTTTAGCTTTAACTGCCGAAGTGTTTGGGTCTTATAGTCAGTCGGGTGAAACGCTAAGTGATGATTTGTTATAGTTTCGATGGTTCTATGTCTCTTCATGTAGATAATTTGCAGAGTACGAAGAAGTTTTTCTAACAGTGGAAGATACATGATTTTTTCATACATCCCCCACTTTTTAGCAGATGAGATAATATGTTCATCTACAGTAGACAAAGCATTGGGAAGATACTGCTTCACCCAAATATTTTCCAGTAAAAAATTATTGTATATCGGCCCATTTTGATAAAGAGGGACAACTTGGGCTATTTCTCGAGCAGTGTATATATTTTGCTTGTCAGGAGACCAAAACATGGCTGTTTCATCAATAAGTAAGTTTACACAGATACGATCCTTTGCATGAATCATGCTTCGAGTTCTCCTCATATGCATCATTTGCAGGACAAAGGAGATCCAAAACCTGTTTAAAAAGAGCGTTCCCTTGCGAACGATAATAAAAAAATCAATATCATCATCTTTGGAAGCGCTTTTGACCGCAACGCCACCCGATAAACCAATAAAAAGTATACCGGGCAAAACGGAGAGCTTTTTTGCGACCATATGGGCAATATTTATTTTTTTAGCGACTTCACTCTGATTTATTTTTCGCTCCTGAATACTTGCTTCCTTTCCTCTCAAACAATAGTATCCATCTCGTAGGCTGAGGTGAGAATTGACTAACTCAGTTACTGTTTTACTAAAAATATTGTAGTTAATGCTTTTGTCACTAATCAAAAACTTCCACAACTCTTCCTTGGTGAGTGGAAAATGAAAAAGATCACTATAAAGAATTGTGGTTAAGATAGCTTTTTGGGTCAGGTTGAATTGTGATTTATTGTTGCGGTTGGGTAACACCATATTTTTCCAATGTTTGATTAACACCGTTATTTAATGTTTCGACTGATGAATCCGGAGATTCAGAATCGTTCACTATACCATTAATTGCATCTCCAAGATAATTATTAAGAATAGTATCCATACCAGTGTCACCATCATGCGTATCACTTGAAAAGATAGTTGAGGATGCGTCATCAAGGCTATTCAAAAAAGGAAACACCAACGGATCTTCACGAAGGGATTCTCTGAGATCTTTTCTGGCATATGGTTCACCAAAAGCTCTTGTCTTCGCAGACTCAGTATAAAATTTTTCTGCGGTATCTTTCTGGGCAAGGTATTTCATAAACTCATATGCTTCTTTCTGGTTTTTACTTTTCGAAGAGACTCCTTCTACCCAATAACTGGCAATGGTCGTTTTGATACCTGATAACTGAGGCACAGGATATACTTTGAATTTCAAATTGCTATTTAACCTTTGTATTGCAAACACATCCCACGAGTAGCCAAAGTAAATTGCCAATTTCCCTTTACTAAAGGCAAGCAGTGAATTATCAAGCGTTCCGTTCCACACACTATTATCCCCCGTTGCAAATGAGGTATAAAATCTCAGTGCATCGGCTTTATTTTTAGCAGGCGCTGTAAAGGTATCCATAGCAACGCCTTGCTGAACAAAAAGAAGAGAAACAATGTCAGAGGCATGACTAATATTATTAAATGTCCCCAATGCTGCGCCTGATTGGGTTATTTTTCCACTTGTACTATCTTTGGTCGTAAGATCTTTGGCAGCGGTAACCAAATCATCCCACTTTGAAGGAACTTGCACCCCTGCTGCTGCAAATAAATCAGGGTTGATAAACATCTGGAGTGAATCTGCATCCAGCGGTATTCCTAAAATACCATTATTTTTCATCAGATCATGCTGAATAACAGGGTAATACGTTGCTTTGAATGTTTCAGGGGTAATGACATCGACTGACAATGGAAGTAACTTGTCACCAAGTTGTGGTACCCAAGAATTATGATAACGGAAAATATCGGGCCCTGAGCCACTATCAATTCGGGTTTTGAGTCGATCGAGGTAATCCTGAGGATCACGTTTGACATATTGGACGTCAATATTTGGATGCGTTTTTTTAAAATCAAGTATTAAAGTCTGCACAGCTGGACCTTCTTCCCACAAGCCCCACCATGTTAAAGTAACCTGCTGCGTTACCTTATTTTTAGGAATAAGTAAATTGATAACGACAATCAAAATAATAAGAATAACAAACCCAATCAGAAATTTTTTCCAGTTTGCAGCCAAAAAACCAAGTGGACCTGACGGAGGAGGTGGCGCTTCCTCTGGTACCATTTCCAGTTGATCATCCACTGCTTGGTCTGGTTGTGCATCGACAGGTTGTTCTGTTGCTGGATCTGTGGGGGCTGCTACGGTAGTATCTCCTGCGGGAGCTGCCGGCTCTGGTGCAGCATTTTGGTCACCTTCCGGTGCTTGATTCGTCTGGTCACCCTGCTTGGCAGCAGGATCAAAAACAACATTTTCATCCATAGGATACTATTTTATAGTATAATACGTTCACGTGGACCATGGCAATCGTACCTCAAATTAACAATTTTGTAAAACAGTTAAAAAAGAATAAGGGTAACAGAAAAAACTGGAAACGCTACGCAAAGGGATTGTTGTGGTTTAGCTTAGGAGGTATTCTCGGATTTTTCTTTTTTATTAGCTTTCTCTATATCATTTATCAAAAAACCCATATCGACAAAGCATATGAAGGCGTTATTGTTAATGGAGTTGATTTTAGTGGGAGGAATTATAATGAGATTAAAGGTTACTTTGACAACAAAAATTCTGTCGTAAGAAAAACGACTATTACCATTACCTCCCCCCAATCAGTAGCAACTCTCTCAGCAAGTCAAATAGATTTTGGCTATGACGCTCCGCTTTTGGCAAATCAAGCTATCAGTATCGGAAGATCCGACAATATACTTTCAAACATGAGCCTGATGTATCAAGCTTATACCCAAAATGTTTCATTACCAGCTTCCTATCATTTCTCTGACCTAAAATTTGAAAAAATCATTGCTCCGCTGGTCGCACAAACCAATATAGAAACACTCGATCCCTTATTCAATTTTGAAAATAATAAAGTAGTTACGATTAGAGAAGGCAAAGATGGCCAAAAAGTTGATGAGGTTGAATTAAGAAAACAAGTCATGAGTCTCCTCCAAGGTGCAATTCAGCTTGATACACCTGAATATATCACCATTGCTGTTCCTTTAGAAAAAATTCCTGCAGAAATCGCGTCTGACAAGGCTGACTCTATGGGCATCAAAGAAGAAATTGCTTCTGGAACATCACTCTTTCACGGCTCAATAGAAAATCGCGCTTTCAATATTAATCTTGCTGCTTCACGTCTTAATGGTACGCTTATCAAACCAGGCGAAACTTTTTCTTTTGATAAGACAGTTGGAGATATTTCCTCTCTCAATGGGTACAAGCAAGCTTATGTGATCCAAAATGGAAAGACAGTTCTCGGAGACGGCGGCGGCGTATGCCAGGTGTCAACGACTCTTTTTCGAGCGGCTTTAAATGCAGGGCTGCCGATTGTAGAGCGGAATGCCCACGCTTACAGAGTGGGCTACTATGAACAGGACTCCGGACCAGGCATTGATGCAGCAATCTATACACCCAATGTTGATCTGAAATTCAAAAATGACACCAAGAACCATATCCTTATACAATCTTTTGTTGACTTAGACAATCAAAGAATTACCTTTACACTGTATGGCACAAAAGATAATCGGGAGGTTTCTATCAGTAAACCTGTGATTCTTTCTGAATCACCTGCTCCAGAACCATCTTTTCAAGATGATCCAACACTTCCAAAAGGTGAAGTAAAGCAAGTTGATTTTGCTGCTGCAGGTGCAAAAGTCTACTTCACCCGCAACGTAAAAAAAGATGGGAAAACAATTATTTCCGAACGCTTTGATTCAAATTATCGTCCCTGGCAGGCAGTTTATATGAGAGGAACAAAATAGCTATGATTCGTACTCTCACTGATGAAAAAATAATTCCTTCCAGTGCTATTGCTTCACTAACACAACACATTGCTCAGGATAAAAAAATTGTTCTGGTAGGCGGCTGTTTTGATATTTTACATATTGGTCATTTGATCTTTCTTGACGCAGCAAAGAAGGAAGGAGACTGTCTGATTGTCCTGTTGGAATCAGATGAAAGTATTAAAAAATCTAAAGGTCCCAGAAGACCACTTAATACTCAGGAAGATCGGGCACGATTGCTCGCTGCTTTTGAGAGTGTTGATTATGTTGTTTTATTACCAACAGATATGCACGATAAAACCTATGACACTCTGGTAATGGAAATAAAACCTGCTATAATTGCAACCACAAAGGGAGATCAGTACCGATTTCATAAAGAACGTCAAGCAAAGAGCGTTGGAGCTAGCGTGATTGACGTTACTGACCCCATCAAGGATCAATCAACAACGAAAGTTTTTGAGATTCTTAAAGAAATATAAAACTAATCATTATGAGTGCATCAAAAATTGCTTTAGTAGTTCTTATTCTCCTGGTAATCTTTGGGGGGATATTATTTTATCAGTACACCAAAACAGCTTCGTATAAAGATAAGGTGACGGTAAATAACAAAACATTTATGATCCAAGTTGTTTCCAAACCTGCCGATATGGAAAAAGGCTTGTCAGGAAGAACATCCATGAATGAGGATCAGGGAATGCTTTTTGCGTTTGGTAATAAAGGTGATCATCCGTTTTGGATGAAAGATATGAAATTCCCTCTCGATATCATTTTTCTTGATGATACTAAAATAGTTACCATTGTTGA
>Ga0105246_10001141_pt1 | contig 15409 bp, 19 predicted proteins | sample KBSM64metaG_FD_99694 | JGI IMG/M metagenome (GOLD analysis project Ga0105246, IMG submission 99694) | Miscanthus rhizosphere microbial communities from Kellogg Biological Station, Michigan, USA - KBS M6-4 metaG | ecosystem: Host-associated > Plants > Roots > Rhizosphere > Soil | place...
CAAGCTGGCGGGTTCTTTCCGAACGGATTGACATCGATCTTCTCTGCGCTACTTGTGGTTATGTTCTCGTATGGAGGATCGGAGCTAATCGGCTTGACCTTGACGGAAACGGAAAATGCAGAGAAAGTGATGCCCAAGATCGTGGGCAATTTCATGTTCAGAATCATCTTGTTCTTCACGTTGCCGATTCTGATCATCTGTGGTCTGATTCCCTGGAACGAGATTGGGCCGGAAAGCAGTCCGTTTGTACAGGTGCTGGCGTCTACAGGTTTGCCGGGTGCTGCACATATTATGAACTTTATTTTGGTGACAGCGGTGCTGTCAGCGGCGAACTCGGGCATTTATGGGGCATCTCGTATGATGCACTCCATGGCTGTCGGAGGTGAAGCTCCTAAAGGACTTGCCAAAACCAACCGTAACGGAAGCCCGATTAATACGTTGCTGGTGTGTACCGTTGTTCTGCTGGCAGGTTCCATGTTAGGATTGTTTGCCCAAGATCAGCTATTTAGAGTGTTGCTTGCTGTTCCGGGGTTTGTCGTGATTCTGGTCTGGATCTGCATCGCTGCTTCTCAGCTTAAATTGCGTAAAAAGTATCCGGTTCAGCCTACATTCAAGGTGTGGGGATTTCCTTACATCACCGGAGCTGTTGTCTTGATCCTCAGCGTCATTGCTCTGATGTTTGTGTTTGATGAAGGCAACCGATTCAGTATTAGTATCTGTCTCGGTGTACTTGCATTGCTGACGATCTGGTCTTTGATTCGATTCCGCAAGATGGTAGGCCGGGTTTCGGGGCGTTAATAACTTCGATGAATGAAAAGTGATATATGGTATATTTAGGATTAACAAAGATCTATAAACGTCCATCTTTACAGAGAATCTCGGTGCTCGTGCGCCGGGATTTTTTTATGTACATACACTAGGACGCAAAACTTTTTTAACCGAACGATTAACATTCAGTTCATCCGCCCGTTATACCTATGAAAGGTGGTGAAGCATGGACGCCAGACAGATGGCTGAACAGCTGCAGCCTAAACTTAAAGAAATCCGGCATTATCTGATCAGACTTGGCGCTTCCCCATCGGATGCAGAGGATATTTTGCAGGAAACGGTGTACAAGGCTTTTTTATATATCGACTCGATTGAAAAAGGGAAGTTCAGTGCGTGGCTCTATAAAGTTGCGATCAACCGTTATTATGATCTCTGCCGCCGGAAGAAATGGGCGATGGTTCCCATCGAAAGTGTGGAAATACCGGATTCAACGCTACCTGAGGATGCCATTTTGCAACAGGAGAAGAAAGAAAAAGTGGAGGCTGTACTTCGTGAGCTAGCTCCGCTACACAGACAGCTGCTGATTATGAAATATGAGATGGAGCTCTCGTACCAGGAGATTGCGGAGTTACTTGGCATGCGGATGGAGCAAGTTAAAGCATCGTTATATCAGGCCAGACAACAATTTAAGAAAAAGTATGGGAGTGAGTGAGAATGAACCAACCGTTTGAACAGGAAGATGCAGTGGATGTCAGCAAAATGATTAAAAAGGCCAAACGCAAAACTACTATTCGTACCGTATCTATATCATTGGTTGTATCGGTCGCGGCACTATTCGGAGTTATCATCGGCAATCAGTATTTAACAAGCTCCAGTTATGAGCGTGCGATGCACAGCGAGCAGTTGATGAGCCAGATTAGCGGGCCGGATCAAGTGCAGACGGGACAAGTGAACTTCAGCGGTTTATTGAACGGCACCTTGCAGACCTATAAAGCTAAAGTGATTGAGGGTGTACTTGTACCTTGGGCAGATCAAAAGAGGAATTACTACGCGCTACCTATACCTATCTTTTCAAGTATGGGTGGTAGTACTGGGCAACAATCAGTTTCATTACCAGATGAGAATATGCAGAAACAAGGCTATGAGTATACTCGCAGCTACAATGGATTAAGTGGACAGAGAGAGATGATGTTTTACATTCCGGGTGTGAATTATAATGGGAAAATTCTAAATGACCTTCCGTTGCTGAGTGAAATGGACTCGGACAAAAAGGTGGAGATGGCTATTTCTTTCGATAAGGATTATTCGTTGGATGAAGCGAAACAGTTGCTCCCGTCGGAGTTAAATCAAACATGGTACTGGGTAGATACGTATGATAACAGAGCTTTTTACGATCCTAGACAGGATGGAAACGGGAAACAAAGTTATGCGACTCCAGAGCCGGAGAATTGGGTTAAGGGTTTTGGAGTGAATCCATCCGAACCTACAGAAGTGAATGGCAAGTCGTTTCTGGATGCACTGGAACAGGGAAGGCATCTTAAAGGGTTATACCATTATGAGTTCAACCGAATCTTCGATTTTTTGAAAAAAGATAAAAAAGAGCCACAAGAGAGCGATATTCGCATTCTGGGTGTCGTGGTTACAGGAACAGCAAAACAGCTGCAGTCCCTGAGTCGTCAGCCGTATGTCAGAGGGGTAACGTTGGGAGCAGTGGTGGAAAAATATTGAGAAAAAATGAAGGATCTCGGAGCTCACGCCGGGATTTTTTTATGAAGCGGTTGGGGGTACATCTGGGACACAAAGACTGTTACAAATAGGGCGTACTGGGGGTAATAGGAACTAAATATAAATTGATTAATGACTTAGCTAATAACCTTGGTGTAACTAATACGGCTATAAAGGGAAGAATCAAACTGTTTACAGAAAACGATACTTGTATGAGTTGTAATGATATTATATATAATTTTACAAAAGATTATCCTGGGATAAAAGTAGAAGTCATTCATAATAACGATGTCAAGATACCTAAAAAATCATAATAAAGGAGAAAAAAATGACTTGGAATTATAATGAACTAATAGAATCATTTGTTGAAGAGTATGAAGAATACAAGTTAGAGTATCAGAGTCCAAATGAAGCGATAGCTCGAGCTTTTGACGAGCACTACAGTGAGAATTCGGATGATATGGAAAAGGCCGTTTTAATGGTAATTTCAGCGGAATTAAAAGTAAAACAGCCACGGATGTACAAGATTACAAAAGAAAATTACATGAGAGACCTTGAACTAATAGATTTTGAAAGGCTAAAGGACTTTATTCAAAGAGGTCAATTAAATGAAAAAGAGTATGAAGAACTTTATTTGAGAAGAAACAGAGTATTGCAAGAACTTGAAAAAATGCCAGTAGATCTTTGTCCAAAAGCAAGATGGTTTTACGATGATATTGTAGATATAGTTGATCGTTCCTTTTCCGAGAGAGAAAATGATAATAATACGATTGAAAACATCTTAAAAAGATTTGAAAGGGAATTTAGGTACAGAACGTGCGCTAAGAAAATTGTTTACACTACAATAGCAGAAAATTTAATACGACTTAACGATACAATTCCACCCTACATTATTAGTGAACTCAAAAATAGAAATTATGATAATTCCCAGTATGAATTAACCGAAGAAGAAGAGAGGAAGTTATTAAGAAGAATAGATAAGGTTTTGGAGGAAGTAAATAAATAACTTAATTCTATCAGAATAAACAGATCAATTTGGGTTGGTTCCCAAAATTGATCTGTTTTGATATGTTCACATTCTCAACGATCGATAGCGAAAATGTTATGTGATGCTGAAGAAATGCAAGTGTCCGATAATAAATACTCAGAAGTTGTGGAGTTACTAATGGAGATTCTTTTGGATTAGATTATTAGAATATTTAATAGCAAAGATAACACAGTAATAATAGATTTTTGAATCCAATATTTCTACGTCACTTAACATATTCGTATACTTAACTCTGAATATGCGGAGAAAGAAGAACTGGCGAGTGGAGAAATTGTGGTTAGGGAAATTCGTGGAACAGTATCGAACGGTCTAAAATTCACAGGAGATCTTGATGAAAATAGAAAATTAACTAACTTCTTTCTGACGATATCAGAATAATCTATAGGAGGATGATTTGATGTATGCCAAATTAACAGAAAAAGAGTTAATAGATATGTATTATCGACATCTTGAGGGGAGATATTTTTCAGATGCACTAAAAAAATACAGTCTTGGAGAAGGTTTTGGCAGTAGTGAGAGTGTATGGTGTGTTTTTGCTGGTGAGTTAGATGAGTGGGAAGAAGCTTATTTTGGAGATACGGGGGTTTGTTATTTTTTTGACTATCCTGCAGTAGAGAAAGATCAGACAGTTGTATTGGATTACTCCACTTTTTATCATTATCTTAGGGAAGCGAGTGTTAACTATCTAAAGAGCAATCCAGACGATAAGGATGAGGTTGAAGTTCGACTAATAGAAATCAAGCAAAAGTACAATATTGTATAAGCTTGGTAAGCACATACCTACGAAAAGGTGAGTTAGGCAAGTTCATTTCGGATGAACTTAAAATTAAATTGGAAGAAATGAATTCCTACCATTAATTCTTGTAATGGATGTATGCTCTGTATATATTGGAGGGGAAATATGAAGCTATTAGAGATCAAGCAGTTACCTGATGTATTATCAAAAGAAACTTTAGAGAAATATTTAAATGATTACTTAAGCTTTATTGAGAATACAGAGAAGTTAAACAAACTAGAAGTTTTAGAATCACTATCAGAATTTGCAGATAGAAAAGTCTATACTCATCAATTGTTAGATGCCAATCTAAAATTAAAAACAGATCAAATTGTCCAAACCCTCTTGGATATTTCTTCTGTAGACATGGTTGATAGTTATGCTTATGTTGTTGTGGGTCTAAATTTAAAAGAGAGTTATGAATTAATGAAATCAGTCTTAGATTTGGAGTTAAATGAGCAAGTTAGAGAGATTATCGAAGAAACGATTGATGAAGTAGGTGACAACATAAATATTCCTTACCAGTCTAACTAGAAATTCTAACTCTGAGCAGGTTAGTTACAAATAATAACACTAGGGTTTTGGAGGAGTAGATTCATTAAAAGAATTAGGGAGTGTTTAAGTAATGGGGACATCAGCATATTTTTTAGTCCGAGCCAATAGCAAAATAGAGTTAACAAAACTTATTGAAGATGTTAAAAACATTTGTATAGAAAATAACTTATATATGAGTCCGATCTCCGTTAATTATCAAAGTGAAAACATAATAAAACATGTTTCTGTAGAAATTGCTTTAGTAGAACGAGCAGACTTATATGAAGCCCCTACAAATGATGTTTTGGTAGATGTATATGACGAGCCATATAAATACCAATATCATTCTTTTTCTTGGTATGATGAAGAAATTGAGTTTTTTAATATAGCTATTATTGATGAAGTATATAACAATGAAAAATAACGTTGGTGTTATCCTATGAGATTTTAAAGCGATATCCAGAACTAAAACTATGGATAGAAGAAGACTGGCTTTATACCTTTGAAGATATTAAAAAAATATCAAATAAACTCGATAATCAAGATTGGTGCTATAAGAATCCCATAGATTTATAAGAGGACTTGAGTGAGTAATTGGGTGATGAGTGCATTTCCGTTAGAATAACAAATTGTGGTCGGATTGAACGGTTCTTCAATAAATAAACTAGAGGAGGTAAATTGATGAAGTATAAGGAATTTGACGAATGGATAACTGAAATGTCTGGAGAGCATGCTTCAGATGATTATTGGTATGATGTTGGAGTAACCGATGCAACCATGTTGTTAGAAAAGTTTTCTGAATTTGATTGGGAACTATTTAGTAAACATATAATAGATAAGCCGCTGGAGTGGCAGAAAAGAGTAATTTACTGCTTTGAAGAAGAAAATGATATAAGAGAAATTAGTATAGTATTATAACTTGTTGAGACAGTGGATAAAGAACTATTCGAAATGTTTATAGATTCTTTAAGGCTTATGATTAATGATGAGAATAAAGATTACATAATAAATAACAATCAACTTATGGAGAAGTTAATAAGAAAGGCATCACTTGATAATATGTCAGGCAGAATATGTAGGGAGTTTCTTAATAAACTGCAATAGAGATGATAATTGCATTCATCAAGTTGTTTATGAGGACCGGAATTGAACATCGGATAATCCCTAATTTTTTCAGGAATTAAGCCAAAATTTTGAGGTGGGAGAAAATGAATTCTAATTTTGAACAAGCCCGTAAAAGAATAAAAAACATTAACTGGGACAATAAAAGTTTGGATAAACCTTCACATACGATCCTGGTTACAGAATTTATTAGAAGGGGGAATATTTTTTTAGATTTTAACTCTAAGGATGACAATAGACGAGCTGTTTTTAATGCAACAGAGGTAATTGATTATGAAATACCTGCTCATATAAAGGAAGGGTGTAATGGATTAATAGAAGCAAATGTTGACTGGATTACAGAGTACCTATGCACTTTCTATCTTGAGTGGGCATACGTGTTAGACAAACAAATGCCCATCGCTTTGAAGTTTCAAGATTTATATGACCCTATTATGAAGTTGTTTGAAAGAGGTGGCAGGATCAGTTATCACCATAATGAGCTAGTATGTGGGAAACATGCATGGCCACGTAATTCTGGGTTAATTACTAGAGAACTTCCCCCACAAGATATTAAAGATGACGTTCTTGATGCGATTGATAATGAGAATGTCGAAGAACCGGAGTAAGATTTGGGAAGGAAGCATTCATCTGATATGAGGTGAGAGCATGTCTTTTAAAAAAGCAGTTGCAAGGATCAATAATATTGATTGGAGCCTGGTAGGGAGTGTTGCCTCTAAAGTGGAGGCCGACTTAGCTTGTGAATTTTTGCGGAGATTGGCCTGTTTTTTCAAAGAAGAAGGGATCAGACCCATAAAACCTTTCGTTGCTGACATTGCAGAATTGTTAGGCGATGCTGAGAAAGTAGAAGTATCCTATTATTGCAGCTCTGAGGTTGTTGAGTTTTTAGGAGAAAATAGTTATGTGAAAAATATAATTCAATATTATCTACATCTTGCTAAGTATGCTGAAGCACAACAAGATGCGTATAGGCATTTAAGTGTATATGAACCATTAATCCAGATTCTTGAAAGGAAGGGGATGTTCATTCTTAGAGTTAATGCTTTGGATATAGTGAATGAAGCGCATATCCCGTTAAACAGATGGTATGAGAATTTTGTGGAAATGAATCCGCTATGGAATCTAAACATGGAATAGGGTGGATGATTTTGATCTCTGCCATAATTCAGGAGGAATTATGCGTAAACTAAGTTTAATAAAAGACATTCAAGAAAATACATTATCAGAACATCGTACTACAGAGTCTGTTGAAAAATATGATTTAGAAATGGTTAAGTTGAACAACCGGGATAAGGAAATTATAGAGAAATTGAAACAAAGTGATTTTTTCATTTGAATCATTAGTGTTTTTCAGAAATCCCAGACCAATATGAAAAGAACCGAGTGCGATATTTTTAAATAGTTTTGGCCCTACATTCCAAATTTCAAAAAAGTAAATCCATAGAGACAGAGGGAAGAATGGATGAAGCATGGGAGATATTTTATGGTAAGATCGCAGGGAGAATCGGAGGAGACTATAAACGACATTAGGATGGTGATAAATTTTGAATAAGAATTTTCTGTATAGTAAGCCTAGTATTATTGGGGTATTGGATTCAGATAATGATGAATTTAACGATATCGCCTCTTGGCTTTTTGATGATTCGCCAGAAGTAATGAGAAAGAAATTTCGGGAAGATTCATTGGACGAATTAATAACAGAGATCATTGATATTTTTCGAGGAGGTAATCCGAACTTTCAGGAACTGGCAGGGTTGTTTGGAACGGTAAAGATTGAAGAAGGTCAACAGGAAGGATTTAAAATATGGAAAGTTAGAAATATTGAACGACCAGCAGGTGATTTAAACCAAATTGAAATGCACATGGATGATCAAAGTTTAATTATTAATAAGCTATATTTATACATACATGAATCATCTGATTTACAAAAAATTAAACAGAAATTAAAATTCGATAGGGAATTTTATCAAGACATTAGCTGGGGGCTTAGCTTTTCTGAAAATGGGTTTAGTATAACCATTATTAAAGAACCAGAGGGGGATTTTGTGAATGAAGTTACGGGATAAAATTGATTGATATGGAAAAGTTAATGGAGGTTGGCGATGTTTTTGAATCCGTTGAAAATGGAACCGTTATTGTTGGAAATGAGCCTGTCCTTACATCTATAGGTAAGATTGGTGACAATATTGTGCTGCAAATATCCGAGCATGAAATACTGAATCTGAGCGTTGTTTCCGTTCAAATATCCAACTCACCGAATGATAAAAAAATGGTAGGCATATGTTTAGGTAACTCGATCCAGCCTGTAGATATACCTATAGGTTCAACAGTATATATTATTTGATCGTTTGAGTAACAAAAACCTCCAGCTACCATGTTGGAGGTTTTCTTTGCCTAAAATCCTCTGAAACACCGCGCTTCATAAGCCTTTTAAAGTTGCCACTACCAAAACTAGCACATCAATGATAGCGTTTTTATATAAATCCAATATTTTCTTGCGTATTTCGACATATTCATATACTATTTTCCCATACTTAGTGCTTCAAACTTATGTTTTTTGGGTATGGCCTAGTCAAAAAGGCTTGGGTCCGTGGGGAGGAAGAGGGAGCAAATGATCGGTTTTTTCAGGAAACGTCTGGTTGTGCGCATTGCGGCTATTGTTACACTGGTCATTACGATTATAGCAGCGGGAAGTATGCTGACGCAGATCGCTAATGTGAAACTTGCTGCGCAGGGGGCTATCACGAGTTACAATATTCAGATTGCCGAGAGTTATGTGAAACAGCTGGATACAGCAGCATATGTGGAGTTTGCCAACGACCCCAAGGAAAATGGGGAGTATCTACGCATTCGGGATGAATTGGACGATTTCCGAGTGCGTATTGGTGCTATGTATGTGTATTTCGTCAAAATTGACGATAAGGGAAGCCCTCTTATGATGGTGGACGGAATGAAGGATGCGGATAAAGCTTCAGCAATTAACGAAGTGACGGACATTCCTGCAGATGCGGTGCAGAAGTTGCTGCAAGGGGAAACAGCAAGTTCGCCGATCATTAACAATCCAGAGTATGGTGATTATATTTCTTCCTATGCTCCGATTCTGAATAGCAACGGTGCTCTTGCGGGTGTGATTGGTATCGATACAGGGATTTCTGTTATCGGAGGTATCGAAACAGATATTTTGAAATCAAGTCTGCCGTTGTATGTTGTTCTGCTGCTGACTACTCTTGTAGGTATTGCTATAGTGATGTGGTTTATCGTTCGAGGACTGCGCCCTCTACATCCACTGAAATCGAGTGTGGAAAAGATGGCACAGGGCGAGCTGGCCGAGGCTAATCGTATTTTGACAGCCTATCGTCTGAAGAGCAAAGATGAGATCGGAACAACGTATCAAGCAATGATACATATGTCAGGGAATTTGAACAAAATCGTAAGTGATATGGTTGGAGGAGTGGCTTCAACGACAGAATTATTATCTGAATCCACAAAAGAGTTTAATCGGAGTACTGAAGAAATGCTTGCCATGAGCAAAACAGTGGATCGTACTGTCGAGGAGATCCAACAAGGTGCACACACGCAGAAGCAAAGCGCAAGTGACAGTGCACATGCTATGGAAGAGATTGCAAAAGGCATTAACGATATATCTGAATCCTCCAATGTGGTATCGGATGCAGCAACAACGGCGCTGGCTACTGCGGAATCCGGGCAGCAACGCATGATGGTGATGAAAAAACAGATGGAAAACATCTCCGCAGTATCTGGAGAGGTTACCACGATGGTACAGGTGCTGAACAACTATTCTACTGAAATCGGCGGTGCGCTGCATACGGTGCGTGACTTCGCAAGTCAAACCAAACTGCTAGCGCTAAATGCTTCCATTGAAGCCGCACATGCGGGTGAGCATGGGAAGGGTTTTGCCGTTGTAGCGGAAGAAGTGGGGAAATTGGCTGAGGCCTCCAGTACATCTATGGAACGAATTTCGGACTTATTACTTCGCATTGAACAAGAGTCGCAGCAGATTAGTTCGCGAATGGGTGTTACTGCTCAGGAGATTGGTCAGGGTGTTATATATACAACAGAAGCGGAGCAGGCATTCTCACAAGTTGTGGGTGCGTTCCAATTGGTTACCCAGCGTATTCAGGAAGTTTCTGCTGCGGCTGAAGAAATTACAGCTGGTTCGGAAGAGGCGGCAGCTTCCGTCAATACTATTTCACAGATTTCCGCTGGTGTGTCGGATCACTCGGATGAGATTTACCGTTTGATGCAGGATCAATCGGCGATGTTCCGCAAAGTTGCGGAAACGTCTACGATGCTGGAACAGCAAACGAATGAGATGAGTGAAGCGGTGAAAAAGGTGAAGGTGTAAGTGAAACTATAAGAAACGAGAGTCAAATGAAACACAAAGCAGGAATTAAGCCAGAGAAAATGAAAAAGAATCCAGAATATAAGAGGCAACCAAATTAAAAGACAAATGTTTAAAAAAATAAGTAAAGTGCTTCGCCTCTTAGGCGGAGCACTTTTTTGCTAAAGGCATAGAACATATATGCACCAACAACAGATCACAGATGACCTAGTTCAATCGCTTGTTTGAAACGCCGGGCAAATTGTTCTGCTGCAGACACAGCCTCTCTGAATTCTGTCTGCACGAAGCCGATCTGCATTTTGGGCTGCTGGATCTCGGTAATCTCGACCATCTTAATCAATCCTTCTTTCCAAAGTGGGTTCTGGTGAAAGGAGAAGTCGTGCCCGATCGTTGCAGCAATATTATTTTTCAGCACCGTGCTAATGGCTTCCGAATTATTGGTCTTAAATAAGATGGACAGAGGCCCATATTCGTAGGTGAACTCCTGTAGGAAATCCTCAATAAAACCGTCCCGATATAACGCAAGGTTATGTTCTTTCAGTTGATCAGGGGTGACACGTGTATGTTTTGCTAGTTCGGACTGTTGATGGGTGCATACAACAAGCTTGCTCGAATACATCGGTGTAAAGTGTAGCCCATCCAATTCGCGCAGTTGTTTCGCGTAAATGGCGATAAAGCCCAGATGGGTTTTATTATTGCGGATGTCCTCAATGATTTCCATGGAACCTTTCTCTTCAATCGATAATCTCAGTTGTGAATGATCTCGTTTCATATCTGCTGCCGATTGCACCAAGTAAGGCATAACACTCGGGAAAGTAGCCACGTGAAGATCGCCGGTCAGCGTAGAGGTAGTTGCATTTAGCGATTTTAATTCATCAATTCGCTGTAGAATGTCCAGCGCTTTGGCAATGAATTGTTTGCCTTCCGGTGTGGGATGAGTCCCTTGCCTGGATCGCTCGAATAGAACCAGCCCCATCTCTTTTTCCAGGCGATGAACCGATTGGCTGATCGCAGATTGCGTGACATGAAGATGCTCTGATGCGGCGGAGAAGGATTGTGTTTTGGCTATTTCGACGACATATTCCAGTTGTTCCAGGTTCATGCGATCATCCCTTTTAAGTATTAGTATAAGTAATGTTAACATAAGTATCTATAAATATGAATAATGGATGAATAGCGATATAATATATAGACAAGCAGGACATTCTTATATTAACAGTTTAGATAAAAAGGGGATGTACAGGATGAAGGCAGCAGTCTGGTATGGTCATAAAGACGTGCGTGTGGAAGATCGTGAGGTTCCTGTTGCAAAGTCAGGACAGGTTCAGATCAAAGTGGAGTATGCCGGAATTTGCGGTAGTGACTTACACGCGTATCATCATGGTGTAGGTATTCAAGAGGGAGAGGATCATCCACTTTCAGGACAAAAAGCGCCGCTGACACTGGGGCATGAGTTTGCAGGAACAGTAAGTGCTCTAGGTGATCATGTAAGCGGTATCAGTGTTGGTGATCGCGTGGTGGTAGAACCTCTCTACCATTGTGGAACGTGTGAGTACTGTATTCAAGGTAGATACAATCAGTGTACTCAATTTGGTTTTGTCGGATTGAACGGGGATGGCGGTTTTGCCGAATATGTAGTCGTGGAAGCGTATATGGTGCACCCGATTCCAGATCAAGTTTCCTTTGAAGAAGGGGCGCTTGTAGAACCGACAGCGGTTGCTTTTCATGCTGTACGTCACAGTAAGTTGAAAGTGGGAAACAAAGTAGCTGTATATGGTGCTGGGCCGATTGGTTTGCTGACCATCTTGTCAGCCAAAGCAGCGGGAGCATCCGAGGTGTACGCTGTCGATGTATTCGAGGATCGTCTGGAGCTGGCCGCTAAACTTGGCGCAATTCCGGTGAATAGCAGCAAGGTGGATGCAACACAGGTTATAACGCAGCAATCCGGTGGAATTGATGTGGCGTATGAAGCGGCTGGAGTGCAACCGACGATGGACAGTGCTGTGTCAGTGATTAAAAAAGGTGGGGAAGTTGTGGTGATCGCCGCAATTCCGAACCCACTTCACGTAAACTTCTTCGACATGCTGGTAAAAGAAGCGAATCTGACCGCCACATTGGCGTACCGACATATCTTCCCTGAGGTCATCTCACTCATTGCTGAAGGAGCACTTGATGTAAAACAGGTTATTACGAAGAAAATTAAGCTGGATGATGTAGTGCAGGATGGACTTGAGTTGCTGATGAGCGACAAGAGTCATGCGAAGATTCTGATTGAGATTGGCGGTTAAGTTGGGGTCTAGGGAAGGTCTAAGGACGTATATAATGCGAGATTGAACCGTTAGGTCTAAACGAGAGGGCTGCTCCCCTTGTCATCTACAAGATGGCTGGGGGACAGCCCTTTGTTTGTTTTTATGGATATAAAGAGACAGACACAGAATTCTTCAGAATGCATAATTTCTTTTGAAAGTAGTGGTGAAAAAAACTAGTATATGTCTTCTGTTAAGACTCCTTATTCTATCTCGTAACGATAACAGATCGCCTGACCCCCGCCTGCCACGGAACTGAATTCGGGATCCTCAATAAAGCCAAAACGCTCATATAACCGGATGGCATTCGACATCTGACCGCCGGTATAAAGATACACTATATTTTTCCCCAGCTGCTTAGTCGATTCCACACACCGCTGAAGAAGTTCTCGCGCAATACCGTGTCCTCTCCATGCGGGATCAACGCCCAGCAGACGAATAAATGGATAATCAATCGGCAATTCGAAGTTGGGGTAGGCGTTATGTGCCGTCTCAAACAACTGAACGGTGCCAACAATCCGATCTTCGATCTTGGCTACCCATAATTCAGTCAAGTATGGATTGTCCACAGATTCGCGGATATCTTTCAGATAGGCTTCCCAACGGTCCGATTGTTCGAATGAATTCTGGTATTCCGCGTAACTGGCAACCAGAATGTCAACAATCTCAGCATGGTCAGCTGGGGAAGCGGGATGAATCGTTATGGCAGCCGTCGTCATGTTTAAATTCTCCTTTTCTTATGAGTAAAGTAGGAAATGATATTTCTATGCATTATAACACAGTGATTTCAATCCTCTATATTAGAATCTTCTATAAGAGATTTCAACATTTCTATATCTCTATACGAGGTATCTAAGAATAAAGAGCTTTGATTTTATTTATAAAAGTAAAAGAGAGGAGGGGGAAGTAATGAAAAAAATCTAACGATCTCCACAGACGCTATTTTCCACTTTTTAGGCAGCAAGAAATTGTAACGATCCTCAGAGAGCTTATTTTGGGGAAAGTACCCGTTTATCAGCTGAGAAGACTGTTTTTAGACCAAATAACGTTCCTGGTGATCGTTAGATTTTTAATTGATCTATTTTGGGCTAAATAAGCCTCCTCGTGATCGTTAGAATTTGGCCTAGCATGAACTCAAGTGCTCAACCGTTCATTTTGCCCAAGTATCCACGTACTGGAGTGTTAAAGTGCTTATGTGTGGGAGATTTCACTAAGCCTCATCAAGCATCACTAAGAATCATTCATAGTAACCATTATGCTAGGCTATATAGATCTTCGCTTGTATGGAGTCTATACAGCTATTCATCTCTATACGGAGCCTACAAACGATTCAGCTGTGTGCTGTATAAGTGATTGCGATATTCAGTTGGCGTACTATCCTCGTGTTGCTTAAATGTGCGCAAAAATAGTTTGTAATCTGCGAAGCCGCATTGAGCCGCAATCTCCTTCACGCTGGCATTGGTATTGAGCAACAGTCGTTTGGCACGACGCATGCGTTCGGTGAGGATATACGTTTTGAGACCGATTCCTTTTTCCCGCTTCACCATTTTGGAAATATAGTCCTTGTTGAAATTAAAGTGCTCCGCAATCTCACTCACCGTAATATTTAGATGCAGATGGATATCGACCCATTTACAGATGTGATCCACCACGGCGTTATGCGGGCGATAGTCTGTGCGCAGATTACGTTCTATTTCTTTGAGAAGCAATAGCGCAGCAGCATCCGCCTCTTCGGGCGAGAATGAAGATACATGCAATAACTGCTTAAACAGTTGATTTGCCATAGAAGGAACCTGAATGGTTGAGTGGGTTGGAAAATCACCAAATGAGCCTGGCTCTGTCCCGTAATGTATCCAGTAGAAGCTCACAGGTGCATCACTGATCCGGTAACCATAATGCGTTCGGCCCGCCTTTAAAAATAAAATATCATCAGCATGAACAACGTATCGTTTGTCATCCTCCGTAATATACATCTCACCTTCCAGCATCAAAATGATCTCATGAACCGGCATGCTTCGCCGCATATGACTCCAGTTGCCTTCTGATATGAATTTTCCGCATAAATAGTGCTCCACTGGTTTTGACATAGGACGGATTTATCCACCTTTTCTTGGATTCTGAGTCTGCTGTAACTGTAGTTTATTTGATAATATGAGGACATTCAAGGGTGAGATCTAGATGGTAGGGATAAGTTTTGTCCTAAGTGAAACACGGATTTTATCCTTATTGTTGAATCCAGCCCTACTGATAAAGAACCCATATGAAGTTATTACATATGCCAAAGGAGCGAGCCACATGATCGATACGAGAAAAGGATTTCTGGGCCCCGCACAGGTTGATTTGCTGGAAGGACCATTTCAAACGTCACAGCATATCGGAGAACGCTACTTGTTATCACTGGAGATCGACCGCTTTCTGGCTCCATGTTATGAAGCCCACGGGTTAACACCACGCAAGGAACGTTATGCAGGCTGGGAGGCACGCTCGATCAGCGGACATTCCCTCGGACACTACATGTCGGCTCTCGCGGTGACCTATCAGGCGACGGGGAATGCCTCCTTAAAGCAAACGCTTGATTACGCCGTGAATGAACTGGCGGCAATTCAACAGACGACGGGCAGCGGATATATCGGAGGGTTGCCTGAAGGAGCTTTCCGGATTGCTTTTCGTGCGGAACATATCGGTGGATTCAACATCGGTGAATATTGGGTTCCATGGTACAGCGTGCATAAAATCTATCGCGGTCTGATTGATGCTTATCAAATGAC
>Ga0105246_10001142_pt1 | contig 15397 bp, 12 predicted proteins | sample KBSM64metaG_FD_99694 | JGI IMG/M metagenome (GOLD analysis project Ga0105246, IMG submission 99694) | Miscanthus rhizosphere microbial communities from Kellogg Biological Station, Michigan, USA - KBS M6-4 metaG | ecosystem: Host-associated > Plants > Roots > Rhizosphere > Soil | place...
GCGCCATCAGGACCAGCGGAGCCCGGTCGGGTCTCCGATCGCCGTCGGCGGCCGGTGTCGCCGGCGCGGGCTGCGTACTCATCGGTACGACCTCCGACTGTCCGACTGGCCTGCTGCGCGGGCCGCCACCTGGGCTCCACGAGACCGTGCGGCGTGTTCCTCCATCCTCGGTCGGCACGACGTCCCGAGACCTCATCCAACCCGGGTGATGTTGACGCGGGGGTGAGCCGGTCAGGCTCGGGTACGTCGCCGCAAGCGCATCCGCGGAGGTGCCCAGGAGGAGGGCGGAGATCCGTGAGCACAGCGGTCCAGGTGGTCGGGCTCATCGCCGACGTCGACCCGGTCCCGTGGGCACGGTCGCAGATGGCGTTCACGCTCGCCTTCCACATCATCCTGGTCCCGCTGGGCGTCTCCTGGGCCTTCCTGACGTTGATCGCCAACTACCGCGCCCTCCGGCACGACGATGCCGATGCCCTCCTGCTGGCGCAGCGATGGTCGAAGTACATGGCCGTCACGTTCGCCGTCGGTGCCGTCACCGGGACCGTGCTCAGCTTCGAGTTCGGGCTGCTGTGGCCGCGGTTCATGGGCCGCTGGGGTGAGGCGTTCGGGGTGCCGTTCGCGTTCGAGGGGATCTTCTTCTTCACCGAGGCGATCTTCGTCGCGATCTACCTCTACGGATGGCGACGCATGCGCCCGTGGGCACACTTCTGGACCGGTGTGCCGATCGTGCTCGCCGGGATCTTCGGCACCATGTCGGTGGTCGCCGCCAACGCCTGGATGAACGCGCCGAGCGGCTTCACGCTCGACTCGTCGGGCGACGTGGTGTCGGTCGACCCGGTCGAGGTGATCTTCAACGACGCGATGCCGCTCGAGACGGCGCACATGCTCGTCGCGGCGTACCTCGTCGGTGGCTTCTTGATCGCCTCGGTGTACGCGACCGGAATGCTGCGGGGACGGACCGACCACTACCACCGGCTCGCGTTCACCATCGCCTTCACCGTCGCCGCGATCGCCACGCCGATCCAGATGGGCGTCGGCGACGCGCTGGCGCGGTGGGTGTACGACGAGCAGCCGGTGAAGTTCGCGGCGATCGAGCTCGTGCCCCAGACGTCCAGCGACGTCCCGGAGACGCTCCTCGGCCACCTGAACTCCGACGGATCCGTGACCGGCGGGATCCCGATCCCCGGCCTCGCCTCGTGGCTCTCCGATCCCGGCACCGGCACGTCCACCGTCGTCCAGGGGCTCGACAGTGTCCCGGCCAGCGAGCGGCCGACCGAGCAGGAGGCCAACGTGGTCCATCTGGCCTGGGACGTCATGGTCGGCCTCGGCACGCTCCTGTTCCTGCTGTCGCTGTGGTACGGCCTCAGCTGGGCCGTCCGACGGCGGGCACCCGGCAACCGGGTCTTCCTCGTCCTCGCCGCGTGCTCCGGCGTCCTCGCGGTGGTCACCATGGAGGCCGGGTGGGTCGTGACCGAGGTCGGTCGGCAGCCCTGGATCGTCTACGAGTACATGAAGGTCGAGAACGCGGCCACGGCCAACACCGGCGTGTGGATCACGTTCATCGCGGTCGTGCTGCTGTACCTCGCCCTGGGCGTGACGGCGATCCAGGTCCTGCGCGGCATGAGCCGCCGGTTCCGGCGGGCCGGCGGCTTCCACGAGGTCGATGGTCCGTACGCGCCCTCCGAGCCGCCCCGTGGCGAGCCGGACGAGGAGACGGTCCGATGAGCGACACGGTGGCGGTCGTCCTGCTGCTTGCGCTCACGGCGTACGCCGTGCTCGGCGGCGCCGACTTCGGCGCCGGGTTCTGGGACCTGATCGCGGGCGGCCCGGAGCGTGGCGCTCGGCCACGTGAGCTGATCGAGCACTCGATCGGCCCGGTCTGGGAGGCCAACCACGTCTGGCTGATCTTCATCTTCGTCGTGTCCTGGACGGCCTTCCCGGAGGCCTACGCCTCGATCATGCTGACGCTCTTCGTGCCGCTCACCCTCGCCGCGCTCGGGATCGTCCTGCGCGGAGCCAGCTTCGCGTTCCGCAAGTCGGTCGTCACGCTCCGCAGCCGTCGGGGCTTCGGCGCCGCGTTCGCCGCCTCCTCGGTGCTCGTGCCCTACTGCATGGGCGCCGTGGCCGGCGGTATCGCCTCCGGGCGGGTCCCGGCCGGCGGGCAGGCGGGTGATCCCGTGGACAGCTGGCTCAACCCCACCTCCCTGGTCACCGGCGTCCTCGCCCTGACGGCGGTCGCCTACCTGGCCGCCGTCTACCTGGTGTGGGAAGCCCGAGGTGACGACGACGCCGAGCTGACGGAGTACTTCCGCCGGCGCGCCGTCGTCTCGGCGGTCGTCGTCGCCGTGGTGGGAGTCGTCGGGCTGGTCGTGCTGCACGGTGATGCGCCGTACGTCTTCGACGGCATCACGGGGCGGGCACTCCCGGTCGTGGTCCTCGGGTTCCTCTGCGGCACCGGCGCCCTGGTCCTGCTCGCCCGTGACGCCACCCGGGGTGCCCGGGCGCTCGCCGTCCTGGCCGTCGCCGGGCTGGTGGTCGCCTGGGGCGTGGCGCAGTGGCCGTACCTCCTCCCCGAGACGCTCACCGTCTCCTCCGCAGCCGCTCCCTCCGGCACGCTGCAGGCCCTGTTCGTCACGATCGGGCTCGCTCTCGTGATCGTGCTGCCGGGGTTCCTGCTGCTGTTCGCGCTGGCCCAGAAGCGGCTCCTTCCCGGAGAAGGGGTGCCGGACGTCGCCGATCGGACGATGCACGGGTCTGCGGACTGACGACGTACGGCGCCACCTCATCTTCTCGGGGTGATGCGACGGCGTTCGCACCGGTCGATGGTGAAAGTGCGGCGACGCGCCGGATCGCCGACGACTGCGAAGGAGCGGCGACGTGAGCGCCTCCACCTCCCCCTTTCCACCGATCGCCGACTACGGGTTCCTGTCGGACTGCCACACCGGCGCCCTCGTCGCTCCCGACGGAGCGGTCGACTGGCTGTGTCTTCCTGCCTTCGACTCGGCCAGCGTCTTCGGGAACCTCCTGGACCGGGGCGCCGGGTCGTTCCGGTTCGGGCCGTACGGGATCAACGTGCCGACCGCGCGCACCTACGTCCCCGGCACCAACGTCCTGTCGACCACCTGGCACACGCCCGGTGGCTGGATCCTGGTGCACGACGCGCTGGTGATGGGACCGCGGCAGGGACCGGACACGGTGACGCCGCACACCAGGCCTCCGGCGGACGACGACGCCGCCCATCTGCTCGTGCGCACCGTCGAGTGCCTCGAGGGCACCGTGGAGGTCGAGCTCGTCTGCGAGCCGGCGTTCGACTACGGACGCGACGAGGCCACGTGGACGCTGGCGGACGCCGAGGGACACCTCGCCGACGCGGCCGGGTTGGGGGGCCCGGTCTTCCGGCTCAGCACGGACATGCTGATCGGCATCGAAGGCGGCACGGCCCGCGCGCGCCACGTGCTGTCCAAGGGCGACAAGGCGTTCGGCGCCATGTCCTGGGCCGAGGGTCTCGCCGCGCCCACCGATGTCGAGGAGGCCGCCGCGCACATCCACGCCACCGTGCTCTTCTGGCGCAACTGGCTGGCCCGTGCCCGGATCCCCGACCACAGCCTGCGGCATCCGCTCGAGCGGTCGGCGCTCACCATCAAGGGCCTCACCTACATGCCGACCGGAGCGACCGTGGCCGCGCTGACGACGTCGCTGCCGGAGACGCCGGGGGGCGAGCGCAACTGGGACTACCGCTACACCTGGATGCGCGACACGACGTTCACCCTCCAGGCGCTGCACTACCTGAACCTCGACTGGGAGGCGGACGAGTTCATGCAGTTCGTCGCCGACCTCGAGCCGAACCCCGACGGGGCGCTCCAGATCATGTACGGCATCGATGGCCGGCGCGACCTCACCGAGTCGACCCGTGACGAGCTCTCCGGCTACGAGGGCGCGCGTCCTGTCCGACTCGGGAACGGCGCCTTCGACCAGCGTCAGAACGACGTGTTCGGCGCCGTCCTCGACTCGATCCTCCTGCACACCCGGCGCAGCCAGCGCCTCCCGCGGCGGTTGTGGCCGCTCGTGCAGTCGCAGGCAGCCGGAGCGACGGCCGCCTGGCGCGAGCCCGACCAGGGCATCTGGGAGGCGCGCGGGAAGCCTCAGCACTACGTGTCGTCCAAGCTGATGGGGTGGGTGGCTCTCGACCGTGCCGCGAAGCTGGCGGGGATCCGCGACGAGGTCGGGCTCGAGAAGGAGTGGGCCGCCACCGCCGATGACATCAAGGCGGACATCCTCGCGAACGGCGTCAGCGACCGGGGCGTCCTGCGCCAGCACTACGACACGGACGCGCTCGACGCATCGCTGTTGCTCGCCCCGCTCTTCGGCTTCCTGCCCGGCACCGACGAGCGCATCCGGAACACGGTCACCGCGATCTCGGAGGAGCTGACCGAGAACGGATTCGTCCTGCGCTACCGGACCGACGAGACCGACGACGGGCTGGCGGGCAAGGAGGGCACCTTCCTGATCTGCTCGTTCTGGCTGGTCTCGGCCTTCGCGGCGATCGGCGACATGGAGCAGGCCACCGGCCTGATGGAGCGCCTGCTCCGGATCTCCTCGCCGCTCGGCCTGTACGCCGAGGAGTTCGAGGTCGACCGTGCCCGGCACCTCGGGAACTTCCCGCAGGCGTTCTCGCACCTCGCCCTGATCCAGGCCGCCGGGCGCATCGTGCTGACCGAGTTCCGGGAGGAGCTGTCGCTGTGACCGTGGTCGTGCTCGGCGGCGGGCTTGCCGGTGTCGCATGTGCGCACAAGCTCGGCGACGAGGGTGTCGACGTGATGCTCGTCGACCGCAACGACTACCACCAGTTCCAGCCCCTGCTCTACCAGGTGGCGACGTCGCAGCTGCCCGCGGAGGACATCGCCCGCCCGCACCGGACGATCTTCCGGGACTACCCCTCGGTGGAGGTGGTCACCGCCCACGTCGAGGAGGTGTCGCTGGCCGACCACACGCTGCGGCTCGCGGACGGTCGGACCCTGACCGGGTCCCACGTGGTGATGGCGGCCGGAGCCCGCCCGAACTTCTTCGGCGTCCCGGGGGCCGACGAGCACGCCTTCCCGCTCTACTCGGTGGCCGACGCCGAACGGCTTCGTCTCCACCTCCAGGAGCAGGTGCGGGCGGCCTCGTCGGGTTCCCTCGCGGGCGACGGCACGCTCGACGTCGTCGTGGTCGGGGGCGGCCCCACGGGGGTCGAGACGACCGGCGCGCTGGTGGAGCTGATGAACGCCTGGGCGAAGACGGGCCGGACGCCGTACCGCGGGCAGGTCACCCTGGTCGACCGTGGCGACACACTGCTCGGCGCGTTCGCCGAGAAGGCCCATCACTACTCCCTCGAGAAGCTGACGAAGGCCGGGGCGGGGATCAAGCTCCACGCAGGCGTGGCCGCGGTGCACGCCGACCGTGTCGAGTTCGACGACGGCACCACGATCCCCACCAGGACCGTCGTGTGGGGCGGTGGGGAGGCTGCGTCGGCCATCGCCGAGAACGCCGGGCCGCCCACGGGGCGCGGCGGCAGGATCGACGTGGAGCCCGACCTGACCGTCACCGGCTTCCCCGGTGTGTACGCCGTCGGCGACGTCGCGAACATCCCGTCGACGGAGGGCACGGCGCTCCCGCAGCTCGGCTCGGTCGCACAGCAGTCCGGTGTGTGGGCCGCGCAGAACATCCTGCGCGAGCGCGGTGGGATGAGCACGAAGCCGTTCCACTACAAGGACAAGGGCATCATGGCCATGATCGGCCGCAACGCGGCCGTCGCCGAGGTCGGCAAGCACCGGCACCAGGTCGACGGTCCGATCGCGTTCGCCGCGTGGCTCGGCGTGCACGCGTCGCTGTTGAGCGGCGCGCACAGCCGGACCGACGCGTTCCTGACCTGGGCCTGGGACTACTTCGACCGCGACCACGCCGCCACGGTGGAGGCCACCGCTGCCCCGAAGCGAATCGCCTGGGGTGACCGCGAGACGGACGTCCCCCACATCTCGCTCGAGGCTCCACCGAGCACCGCCGATCAGCAGCACGCCCGAGGAGGCACCACGACATGAGCGACCACTACGACGTGATCATCGTCGGCTCCGGGGCCGGCGGCGGCACTCTCGCGCACCGGCTGGCACCGTCCGGCAAGCGGGTCCTGATCCTGGAGCGCGGTGACTGGCTCCCCCGTGAGATCGAGAACTGGGACGCCGCAGCGGTCTTCGTCGACAACCGGTACGTGTCGACCGATCACTGGTCCGACGGGAAGGGCAACCCCTTCCAGCCCCAGGTCCACTACTTCGTCGGCGGCGCGACGAAGTTCTACGGGGCGGCGCTGTACCGGCTCCGGGAACGCGACTTCGGAGAGCTCAAGCACCACGACGGGATCTCTCCTGCCTGGCCCATCGACTACCGCGACCTCGAGCCGTACTACACGCAGGCGGAGGAGCTCTACCAGGTGCACGGTCTCCGGGGGGAGGACCCCACCGAGCCACCCGCGTCGGCGCCGTACCCCTATCCACCGGTGTCGCACGAGCCACGCATCCAGAGGCTCTTCGACGACATGACCGAGGTCGGGCTCCATCCGTTCCACTCGCCGTCCGGCATCATGCTGGACGAGGCCGAGGCGGCGTCCAGCCGATGCATCCGCTGTGCGACGTGCGACGGCTTCCCGTGCCTGGTGCACGCCAAGTCCGACGCCGAGGTGGTCGCCGTGCGGCCGGCCCTGCAGCACGACAACGTCGAGCTCGTCCGCAACGCCGTCGTACGTCGGCTCGAGACCGACGCCTCGGGCCGCACGGTGACGTCGGTGGTCGCCGACGTCGAGGGCGCCGAGCAGCGCTTCACCGGCGACGTCGTGGTCATCTCTGCGGGCGCCGCCAACTCCGCGAAGCTGTTGCTCGCCAGCGCCAACGACCGGCACCCGAACGGTCTCGCCAACGGCTCGGACCAGGTCGGGCGCAACTACGTCTTCCACAACAGCCGGGCGTTCCTCGCGGTGTCGACCGAACCCAACGACACCCGGTTCCAGAAGACGTTGGGGCTCAACGACTACTACTTCGGGGACGCCGACTTCGACTACCCGATGGGGAACCTGCAGATGGTCGGCAAGTCGTCTGCCCCGATGTATCGCGGGGAGAAGCCGATCGAGACCAAGCTGGCGCCGACCTTCGCCCTGGGGGACGTCGCGGCCCACGCCATCGACTTCTGGCTGTCCGTCGAGGACCTGCCCGACCCGGAGAACCGGGTCACCCTCGACCGGGACGGCGACGTCGTGTTGAGCTACACGCCGAACAACCAGGAGCCCATGGAGCAGCTGTACCACCGGGTGAAGAAGCACCTGAGTCACCTCGGCATGGACCGGCACCACCTGATTCCGCGTGACGTGTACATGAAGAACGACATCCCGGTCGCGGGGTGCGCACACCAGGCGGGCACGGCGCGCTTCGGACGCGATCCCGCGACGTCCGTCCTGGACACCGACTGCAAGGCGCACGAGCTCGACAACCTGTACGTCGTCGACACGAGCTTCTTCCCGAGCATCGGGGCGGTGAACCCCGCGCTGACCGCGATGGCGAACGCGCTGCGGGTCGGCGACCACCTGGTGGCCAGACTCGGGTGAGCGCGACCTCCGCTCCCGCGCGATCCTCGGCGCCGGCCTCAGCTCACGTGGGCAGCCAGGGCGTGCGCCACCCGCCCAGACCCGAGGTGACGGCGTCGCCGGCGGCGGGTCCCCAGGTGCCCGGGGCGTAGGTGTGGATCGGTGGCGGTGCGTCGAGCAGCGGCTGCATCACCCGCCAGGTCTCCTCGATCCCGTCCTGACGGCTGAACCTGGTGCTGTCGCCCTTCATGGCGGCGTGGAGCAGGACCTCGTACGGGGTCGCGCCCTCGCCGCCCTCGGCGGCGAACTCCATGTCCAGGTCGATCCGGCCGATCCGCCCGGTGTCCGCGCGGCGCGCGTCGACCTGGAGCCGGACCCCGGTGGAGGGGTCGAGCTTGACGATGATCTGGTTCTGCTCCGGGAGGTGACCCTCCCAGAATCCCAGGCGCGGCGCGTGCTTGAAGACGAGTCGCAGCTCGGTCTGGGTCACCGGCAGTCGCTTGCCGGTCCGGATGAAGAACGGGACGCCGGACCAGCGCCAGTTCTCGATGTCGAGCCGGAGCGCGGCGTACGTCTCCGTGGTCGAGCCGTGGGCGACCCCCTTGATGTCCTCGTAGCCGTCGTACTGCCCGCGGACGTAGTGGGCCGGATCGGCCTCCACGACGGAGCGGAACAGCGCTACCTGCGCCTCCTTGATGGTCTGCAGGTCGCCCCGGGACGGCGCCTCCATCGCCGACGCCGCCACGACCTGCATCAGGTGGTTGACCACCACGTCGCGCAGTGCGCCGACCGCGTCGTAGAAGCTGCCTCGATCGTCGACCCCGAAGTCCTCCGCCATGGTGATCTGGACGCACTCGAGGAAGTTGCGACTCCAGATGGGCTCGAGGATCGCGTTGGCGAAGCGAAGGTGCAGGATCTCCTCGAGGCCCATCTTCCCCAGGTAGTGGTCGATGCGGTACAGCTGCGCCTCGTCGACGTACTCGTGCATCTCGTCGGCGAGGGCGTGCGCCGACTTCTGGTCATGACCGAACGGCTTCTCGATGACGAAGCGTGCCTGGTCGCTGAGGCCCGCGTCGGCGAGACCCTGGACCACCTTCCCGAACAGGAACGGCGGGATCTCCAGGTAGAAGACCGGGGTGTGCGCACCCTTGATGGCGTCGCCGACGCGCGCATACGTCGCCGGGTCGGTGAAGTCGCCACCGACGTACGACAACCTCTCCGTGAACCGCTTGAAGACCTCGTCGTCGATCCGCTCGCCCGCCCCCTCGATCGAGGTGCGCGCCCGCTCCACGAGCTGGTCGACGGTCCAGTCGTCGGCTGCGACACCGACGATCGGGCAGTCCAGGAGACCGCGCGCCTCCAACCGGTAGAGCGATCGGAACGTCATCACCCGGGCGAGGTCGCCGGTGATCCCGAACACCACGAAGACATCCGCCTCGCGTGGCTCGATGCCGTCGGCAGTCATGGGCATCGCTGCCTCCTCTACGCTCACCCATCACGATGCTGCGTCGCCGGAGCCGAAGAATCATCCGTGCAGGGTGAATGCGGTGCAGGCGCGGCGTTGCCTCGCCACGAGAGCCGGGACGAGGCACACGTCGTACCGGCGGACCCCTGTTACGTTCACTGACGTGCCTGCCCACACCCGACCAGGCGAGGACGTCGGCCACCCGGCTCGGTGGGCCGTGGGTCGCGTCGAGCGATCGGGCTGGTTCACCACCGCGGTCACCTGGCACCGCGGTGACGGGACGTCCGTGCGCTGGGCGTCGCGAGCGGCCCGACGGCGTGGGCGGATGGAGCTCCGCGACACGGACGGACGGGTCGCGGCCGTCGTCGAAGCGCATCCGGAGACCGCGCGGCGGATGGGCCGGGTCAACGCCGTGGCCGCGGTGGCCTTCGTGATCGGCGGCTCGCTCTTCGCGCTCGGACCGGTGCTGGCGGAGTTCGGGGTGGGCCGGGTCCGGACCGCCGACGTGGTCTACCTGGTCGGAGGCCTCTTCTTCAGCCTCGGAGGCTATGCGTCCGTCCTGCAGGCATCGAACTCGCCCACGGACATCGACGAGAGAGGGTCACTGAGCACCACGGCATGGAGCTGGTGGCGCTGGCGGCCGCACGACATCGGCTGGCTCAGCGTGATGGTGCTGTTCGTGGGGACCCTGTTCTTCGGCGTCAGCCTGGTGGCGGCGTTCGCCGAGAACCTGACGGCTCGGCAGTCCAACAGCTGGATCTGGCTGCCCGACATGCTCGGTTGTGTGTGCTTCCTGGTCTCCGGCCACCTGGCCCTGCTCGAGGTGTGCCATGGCCGGATCGGGGTGCGCAGCGACGACATGGGCTGGTGGATCGTGGCGGTGAACCAGGTCGGATCCGTGCTGTTCTTCCTGGCGGGGGTCGCGGCGTTCACGCGACCGGCGACATCCACCGCGGTGGACCTGGCCCTGGTCAACTGGGGCACCTTCGCCGGCGCACTGTGCTTCGCCGTGGCCGGCGTCATGCAGCTCTTCGAGCGCCCGGCCTCCGCCCCGGCATCATCGGGCACCGCTTAGCCCGCCGGGTCGTCCGTCGCGAGGGATCTGCGAGCGGGGCGACAGTGGTTGACTCGACGACATGAGCCCGACCTCACGCCTCAACGACCGCGACGCCGCCCTCTTCGGAGGCCGTTTCCTCACCCACGAGGTGCCCTCGACGCAGTTCCCGGACACGGGCATGAGTCCGGTGGACGCCCGGCGCCTCCTGGACGAGGACCTGGCGCTCGAGGGCGACCCGGGGCGGAACCTGGCCACCTTCGTCACGACGTGGATGGAGCCCGAAGCGTGCTGGATCATCGCGGAGAACCTGCATCGCAACTTCATCGATCATGCCGAGTACCCGATCTCGGCCGAGATCGAGCAGCGCTGCATCCGGATGCTGGCCGACCTGTTCCACGCCCCGGGCGAGACCACCGGCTGCCGCACCCAAGGCTCGTCCGAGGCGATCATGCTGGGCGCCCTGTCGCTGAAGTGGAAGTGGAAGGAACGGCGCGAGGCCGCCCACCTCCCCGTCGATCGGCCGAACCTGGTCTTCGGCGGCGACGTGCACGTCGTGTGGGAGAAGTTCTGCCGCTACTTCGACGTGGAGCCGCGGATCATCCCGCTGGCCGAGGGTCAGTACACGATCGGCCCCGCAGAGGTCCTGCCGTACCTGGACGAGAACACGATCGGCGTGGCGGCGGTCCTCGGAACGACGTTCACCGGCCACATGGACGACATCGTGGGCATCAACCAGCTGCTGCTCGACGTCAAGGCCGACCAGGGGCTCGACATCCCCCTGCACGTGGACGGCGCGAGCGGCGGGTTCGTCTGGCCGTTCCTCTACCCCGACTCGGAGTGGGACTTCCGGCTCGAGCAGGTCCGCTCGATCAACGTCTCCGGACACAAGTACGGGCTGGTCTACCCCGGGATCGGCTGGCTGGTGTTCCGCGAGACCGCCGATCTGGCCCAGGACCTCGTCTTCTACGAGAACTATCTCGGCAAGACCGACGCGACCTTCACCCTCAACTTCTCGACGGGTTCGTCGATGGTGTTGGCGCAGTACTACAACTTCGTCCGTCTCGGCCGGGAGGGCTACACCTACATCATCCAGCAGATGAAGGAGAACGCGCGGACGCTGGCGGACAACCTGCGCGGCACCGGCCGCTTCGAGGTGATCGGCGACGACCTCGAGCAGCTCCCCCTCGTCGCCTTCCGGCTCGCCGGGGACCACGCTTCGTACGACGAGTCCGACGTCGCGTGGCAGCTCTCGGCCGAGCGTGGCTGGATGGTGCCGGCGTACACCCTGCCGCCGAACGCGCAGCACGTGAAGATCCTCCGGGCCCTGGTCAAGGCAACGATGAGCCGGGGCCAGGTCGACCGCCTGACCGAGGACATCATCGCCGCCTGCGTGACCCTCGACAGCAAGGGCGGCGCCCACCCGGCGGAGCGTGCGCAGATCAAGTCGGGCCACGGGTACTGACGCTCGTCCCTGACTCAGCGGGACGCGGGGCCGGGCGACGTGCCGCTCAGCTCGCCGTCAGGTCGACCCCGCACTTGTCCTTGGCGTTGCTCGCGATCCGCGACGCGGCGCCGTCGACATCGCTGCTGCTCAGCGCCTCCAGCTTCGGGGCGAGGGCCTGGAGCTTCGCCGCGTCGACGCCGGGCGGCAGCTGACCGTTCTGGATCGCCGCCAGATCGCTGGGCTTCAGACCTGCCTCCTTGAGCGCCGTCTCGATCGTGGTGAGGGCGCCGTCCAACGTCTTCCAGTCGTCGGCGACCTCGTCCGGTGCGTCGTCCGCGAGCGTGTGCATCCGCTGGAACACCTCGTCGAGCTGGCTGAGGTCGGCGTTGCTGCCACTGAGGTCGGCGAAGTAGGCCTTGTCGGACTTCAGCTCCTGGCAGTAGTCGCCCGAGGCGCTTCCGCCTCCGTCGGAACCACATCCGGCGAGAACGGTGGCCAAGCACAGGGCGACCACCCCGATCACGGCATTGGTGCGCATGGTGTTCTCCCCTTGATGGTGTGCCCAGCCCAGAGGGCCGAGCCGGGTCCGGCCCTGATGTCGATGGGGGCAGTGTGCCTGAGTCCCTACCGTCCTGTCTGCCGTCCGCAGGGTCGGTTCATCGTGATGGTCGGGTCGGCGACCCTCGGGCTGCGCGCGCGACGGCTCACCTGCGTCGTCGGAAGCGCACGTCGCCGTTGGGGAGGCGGGCGGTGGTCCAGCCGGGGTCGTGGGCGCGGTGGTGGTGGAACGAGCACAGGAGGAGCCCGTCCTTCAGGTCGGTCCGGCCGCCCGCGCTCCACTGCTTCCCGGCGTGGTGCGCCTCGCACCAGGCGGCGGGGATCTCGCAGTCCTCCGCGCGGCACCGCCGGTCACGAACGCCCATCGCCTTGCGCTGCGCGGGTGAGAACAGTCGTCTGCTGCGTCCCAGGTCGAGCACTTCGCCCGCACCGCCGAGGACGACGGGCAGGATGTTCGCCGTGCACGCGAGGCGGCGGACCTCGGACACGGTCATGGGGCCGCCGGTCGACAAGCCCGCGGTGCCGGCGGCCCGGGTCAACGAGTCGAGGTCGATGGTCACCACGACCGACGTCGCCGTGCCGCCGTGAGCCGGTAGCCGATCGGCCGGGACGCGCTCGAGGAGCGCGCAGAACGCCTCGCCGCGCCGCCGCGGCAGTGACAGCAGGCCGACGTCACCGGCGGGGTGGAGATGGCCCCGGCGAGGGGCCGTGAAGGAGTCGAGGTAGACCCGGAGCCGGTCTGCCACGTGGTCGGACACGCGCGCGATCACGTCGGTGACCCCATCACCGCGGGGGCGGAACGTCACCCGGGTCTCGGCGCGACCGCGTCGTTCCTCCGCGCGCAGCAGCCGCTCCTCGTGCTCTTCGGCGGCGTCCGGGGCGACGACCTCCAGCACCCGCCGACCGAGCACTCGCAGCCCCCGTGGACCGAAGTGTCCAGCATCGCTGAGCAGCTGGGCGCAGGCCTTGTCGAGCAGCTCGGGATCGAGGTCGTCGGGCAGCTCGTCGAGCGCCGCGACGATCACCTCGGCCTGGACCGGGTTCACCACACCTCGGCGGAGGGCCGCGCGTAGGTCACCCCAGCGAGCCAGACCATCCGCCAGCCGTTGGTCACGGGCCCCCTGCCGCACGTGCGATCGGCTCTCGGCGGCCAGCCAGGCACCGGCCGACCGCGCGACATGGTCGTCGGCCACGTCGCCTGCCACCGCGAGCAGCTCGAGCCGCAGCCCTTCCAGCCGTGAGAGCTGCCGCTGCACGGCCAGCAACGCCTGCTCCTTGTCGCCGGTCGCTAGGAACGCCGGGTCGAGAGCGGCCACGTCGTCGAGGACGGCGTCCACCGAGCTCAGCGCTCGCAACAGCGGGTGCTCGGCCATCGGCATCCTGATCGACATGACCTCAGCCCAACACCGACCACCGACATTCCAGCCGATATCAACAGACTATTTCTCGCATTCCGAGATCATCCACAGAAATGCGATTCAGAAAGCGAAAGGGTCCACGTTCCGTCCACAGGTCCGACACACGCTCCGGCGGCCCGATGTCCGATCAGCGGGCGCCGAGCGACCGCCAGTAGTCGTTGAGAGCGCCGTTCGTCTTGACGAACCAGACGATGGCGCCGACGAGGAAGAACCAGCCGAGCAGCAGCGCCCACAGCCCGGTCAGCGCCGTGACCGGTGGCTGCTGCCCGCGACGCTCGTAGAGGCGGCCCACCTCGTTCGAGCTGAGGAACGGCATCACGATGCCGACCAGGATCGCCAGGACCAGCGCGATCCCACCCCCGATGCCTTCGCCGGTGTGCCGCTTCATCTCGCTGTGGGTGTTGAAGTACCAGAACCAGCCGTAGATCCCCAGGGTGACGATCATCAGCAGGAAGCAGGTGCCGGTGCTGCGGATCTTCCCGATCGGCGCGCCCACCACAGCTCCACCTGGCGAGACGGCCGGGACACCCGTGCCGGCGTACGGCGCGCCCGGTGCGGGCGTCGGCCGGCCGTTCGGCTGGCCAGTCGGATGCGGCGTCGGATGCGGCGTCGGATGCGGCGTCGGATGCGGTGTCGGATGCGGCGTCGAATGGGGCGTCGGCTCCGGCGTGGGCGTGCTGGACTCGGACATGGGTTCCTCTACAAACGGGCCTTCGACCTCGCCGGCCGGCGAGCGATGGCCACACCCTAGGGCCGACCACCGATGCCCGAGGCCCCGCCACTCGGGGTGAGTGACAGGGCCTGGGGCAAGCGGGCGGGCTACTTCACCTCGGACCGCATCACCCGACGGAGTCCGAAGATCCCGGGAAGCACGATCCAGAGCCCGACGGTGGTCGCGACGTGTGCCCATTGGGCGCCGGTGTGCATGCCCTCGAACAGATACGCCTGTGCGAAAGGCAGGTCCACCCACGGCTGCAGGTCCCGGTACCAGTCCTGGCTGGTGGCCAGCAGACTCGACAGGTTGGGCACGAGCAGGACCAGCACGAAGTACATGACCAGGCCGCCGGCCGAGCTGCGCAGCACCATCCCCAGCATGGTCCCGATCGAGAGCGAGACCAGGTTGCCCAGCACGATCGTCAGCGCGTGACCGACCGAAAGGTCCCAGACCGTGGGCGTACCGGCGATCGCGCTGCCCACGACGTTCCCGATCGCTCCGACGGCGAAGGCGAACACCATCGAGGCGACCGCCACGATCACCGACGACAAGGTCTTGGCCCAGATCACCCGGCGCCGACTCGGCACGTAGGTGAACGTCGTCAGCCCGCTGCGCTGGCTCCACTCACTCGTGATGGACAGCAGGGCGACCATCGGCAGGATCACCGTGATCGGATACCCGACCGCCTTCGCGAAGTTGTAATAGGTGAGGTACTTGTCCGGCGCGAAGGCGACGGTCGCGACCGTGGCGATCAGGCCGGTGATCGCGATGCTCGCGATCAACCAGAAGCCCGAGCGGGTGTCGAACATCTTGCGGAGCTCGACACGGACGACCCGGCTGAGCGGGATCTGCTTGAGCTCGGTACGTCGCCTGGTCGTGACCTGGTCGACAGTGGTGGCGGTCATGCCGCTGTCCTCTCTCGTCGGGTGTCGCTGTGGGTGTCGCTGTGGGTGTCGCGTTGGGTGTCGGCGGTCAGCTCCAGAAACATCTCCTCGAGCCCCCCGCTGTCGGCGTTGCGGAGCTCGGTGAGCACCACGCCGCCCTCGTACGCCGCTCGCCCGACCACCGCGGCTTCCGTGTCGGTGCGCAACGATCCGTCCTCGGACACGGTCGTGGTGACGCCGGCCGCGGCCA
>Ga0105246_10001145_pt1 | contig 15376 bp, 12 predicted proteins | sample KBSM64metaG_FD_99694 | JGI IMG/M metagenome (GOLD analysis project Ga0105246, IMG submission 99694) | Miscanthus rhizosphere microbial communities from Kellogg Biological Station, Michigan, USA - KBS M6-4 metaG | ecosystem: Host-associated > Plants > Roots > Rhizosphere > Soil | place...
AGGGAGATCGGCTCGCGTCCGTACTTCTGGACCTCGACGACCTTCTCGGGCGTCATGTCCAGCTCCTTGGCGAGCTCCTCCGGGGTGGGCTCGCGCCCGAGGTCCTGCAGCATCTGCCGCTGGACACGGGCGAGCTTGTTGATCACCTCGACCATGTGCACCGGGATGCGGATCGTGCGCGCCTGGTCGGCCATCGCGCGGGTGATCGCCTGCCGGATCCACCAGGTGGCGTAGGTCGAGAACTTGTAGCCCTTGGTGTAGTCGAACTTCTCGACCGCACGGATCAGACCGAGGTTGCCCTCCTGGATCAGGTCGAGGAAGAGCATGCCGCGGCCGGTGTAGCGCTTGGCCAGGCTGACGACCAGCCGGAGGTTGGCCTCGAGCAGGTGGTTCTTCGCGCGGCGACCGTCCTCGGCGATCCACTCGAGCTCCTCCTCGAGCTTGGCGGAGATCTTGCCGCCCTTGCCGAGCTTCTCCTCGGAGAACAGGCCGGCCTCGATCCGCTTGGCGAGCTCGACCTCCATCTCGGCGTTGAGCAGCGGGACCTTGCCGATCTGCTTGAGGTAGTCCTTGACCGGGTCGGCGGTGGCACCAGCCACCATGACCTGCTGCTCCGGCTCACCGGTCTCGTCGGCGTCGGAGACGACGAACGTCGCCTCCTTCTCGTCCTCCACGATGGAGGGGTCGGTGGCCACGTCCTTCTCGAACTGCTCGTCGGGAAGGTCGGGCAGCACCTTCTTGCCGTCGGGACCGACCTCGACGTCGTCGAGGGTCACGGCGTCCTTGGCGGTCGCCGGCGCCTCGGCGTTCGCCGCGGACTTCTTGGCGGGAGCCGCCTTCTTCGCCGCGGTCTTCGTGCCGGCTGGAGCCTTCTTGGCGGGACTGGTCCTCGTGGCCGTCGCCTTCTTCGCCGGCGACTTGGTCGCCGTCTTCGTCTGGCTCGTCGTCGTCTTCTTGCGCGCGGTCGAGGACACGAACACCTCTCGTCAAGGACATTGTGGGCGCGGCAAGGCCCGGTGTGGTCAAGAGCCGCACCGCCATTCTGCCATGGCCCTGGTCGTCGGCACGCATCGGGAGCCGCCCATGGAACGGTCCCCAGGGCGCCTCGTGACGCGGGTCCGGCGGGTCAGCCGGTTCCTCTGCTCGTCCCGAGCGCCCGTGACCTCGCCGTCAGGCCCCGGGAACTCCCGGGTCGCGGCTACGCGCCGTACTCCCGTTCCGGGCGAGCCGAGGAGGCGGCCTTGCTGGGTGCGGCAGCCAACAGCTGCTGGGCGTGTCGGTCGACCGCGCCGACGAGCAGCTGCTGGGCAGCTCCGAAGATGAACGCGTACGCCAGGATCTGCTCCTGGCTGTCGAGCTGGGACAGACCGGGGACGAAGTTCGCCTTGATCAGCAGCAGACCGCCCATCGCCGACAGCGCGCCCACCGGGAGCTTGAGGGCGGCGAGGGCCGTCGGTACGTCGTAGGCGAGCGATGTCCCCTGCATGTTCCGGATCGACACGATCGCCGACAGCAGGCCACCGAGCACGCCGAGGGCCGCGACGGTCAACAGGTCGTAGCCCTGCGGGGCACTCCCACCGGCGGCGCACACCTTCGTGTTGCCCGGCTCCGTGATGAAGCACAGAGGCATGACGGCCGGGTGGTTCCACACGTAGGCGATGAAGGCGACCAGGACGGTGGCGAGGACCGCCGCGCTGCCGACCACCGCGTTGCGGAAGCTGCGCAGTCGCGCGTGCTCGGCGTCCGCGGCCTCGAACCCGACCTGCACCGCCTTGGCGAACCGTTCCCTCGTTCCGGGATCCGCGGGCTGGGCGTCCTGGAGCTTGAGGGCGGCGTGGCGCCGCGGGTCGTCCCGGTCGAGCGCCACCTCGACGCGCGCGATCGCCTCCGGGATCTCGGCGGCCACCTGCGCGTCGTCGTACAGGGTGGCCATCAGGATCTCCGCCGAGTGCAGGTTCTGGTAGGCGGCCTCGACGAGGGTGCCGCGCCACCAGTTGCTGGCAGGGCGGGGTCTCAACGAGATGCGCCGAGCGGCCTTCTTGGCGTCCGTCAGACGCGCCTCAGCCTCCTCGGCCAGCATGGAGCTGCCTGGAACGAGGTCGTTGTCAGCTCGGATGGCATTCAGCTTCGCCTGCAACCGGTCCGCGCGTACCAACACGTCCTGCGCCCAGATGCGGCGTGGCGGGCTGTCTGCTCTTCCCCTTCGCTGCGCGGCGAACAGGCCGCTGCGCTCTACCAGCTCGGTCATGGTGTGACTCCCCGTGAGTGTTGCTGCCATTGGTGCGAGGCACCCGGATGCTTCACCGTGCTGCTGAGGAGCGGCCCGGGGCATCTGGCTTTCGACGTACGGACCCGGGAGCCGGACGTCGTGAGAGACCGTGGGCCCGGCGCGCGAGGAGCTCAGGCGTCGACTGCCTGCGCGGGAGACGGTTCCGGTCGTGGCGCTCCCTCGTCGCGCCGGTCGATGGTCTGCAGTACCCAGAAGACTCCGAACAACCCGATCAGGGTGGCCTCGATGAGGAGGACCCAGTGGTCCCCGATCCACCCCGAGGCGGCCTTCCCCACGACCGGGATGACGATCGCCGCGACGATCATGAGTCCTGCGATGCCGCCGTACCACAGCATCCAGCGTCGGTTGGCGTCCGGCTTCCCCCCGCCCTTCTGCCAGTCCTCTCGTTTGTCCCATGCGCTGGCGCAGACCACGATGATCACGAAGGCGAACAACGTGGTTGCCGACCACATGTGTGCGTGGTGGTAGAACGTGTCCCGGCCCCATGCGAAGACACCCGCCCCGATCAGCCACAGGGCGACCGCGAGCCCATAGGGGACACAGAACGTCACGTCCCGGTACCACGGGCCGGGCTTCTTCCGGAGGAGCGCGGCCCACCCGGAGTCGGTGACCACGGCCAGGACGACCCCGATCAGGGCCACCGCAATGATCACGCCCAACGTCCTGATGTTGTTGTCGATGGCCTGGTGTGCGACCAGGACGAGCTGGGTCGGATCACCGTTCGCGGCCTGCTGGGAGGCGTTCGATATGCCGCAGAAGTTGGCATCGGACGTCGGTACGAAGGCCACGACGGGGGCGAGCATCCCGGCGAGGTTCAAGAACCCGTCCTCGACCCAGTTCTTGCCCCACAGGACGATCATGCTCACGCCGAGCGTGATCAAGGCGCCGACGAACACAGCTCTCGTCGGCGTGTAGTAGTAGGCGCTGATCGATCGCTGCGCGCACCCGCTTGATCGGGAGACCTCGAACAGCACGGACACGCCCAGGGAGACGACGACCGCGACCATTCCCATGCGGAGCAGCGAGTAGGTCCGCAACGCCATCGTCGGTGGCGGGGGAAGCGGCGGAGCGGGTGGCCCACCGGGCGACCTGTCCTGAGGGCTGTTCCCCGATCCAGGCCGTCCGGATGTCGTGGCCACGTCGATCTCCTCCTTCGTGCTCGGCCCGCGCGGTCACAGGCTGTCGAGGTACTTCCTGACGTCGTCCTCGAACGCGGCGTTCACCTTCGAGACGTGCCGGAACGACAGCCAGGTCCGGGCCGCGGCGACGAACTCGGTCTGCGGGTCGGGAGGCGGTGGGGGTGGTGGCGGCGAGTCCACCGGGGCGAACACCGTGCAGTCGCCCGAGGCCTGCAGAAGTGTCCTCATGTCGTCCCACGTGAAGAAGGCGCGGCCCTGGACGCCCCACGAGTCACCCCAGGAGTTCTGCATCCAGATCCGTTCCCTCTCGACGTCGAGCTCATCCAGGCAGTACTCGTGTCCACCGGCCACGGAACCGGTGATCCGCTGCTGCCCGTCCGCGGCCGGATGGAACATGTCCTGGCGCCACTCGGTGCCGACGATGACCGGCTGTTGGGCCAGTGCCGTCAGCAGTGCCTCGAGAGAGAACGCGTGCTGGTAGCCGCTGATCAGGCCTCGAGACCTCAGGACCGTCGCGACCGAGAGCCCGTCGGAGCCGGTGTCGGTCGGCGGGTAGGCCCCGGGGTATGGATCGAGCTTCGTCGCGTCCGAGTACACGCCGACGGCGTACTTCTCGTCGGCGATCGCGTCGCTCCCGAGGATCTGGGGGACTGCGGGCTCGCTCCAGAACGGCTGGTAGGACAGGCACTTGGTGGCCGCATTGCCGGTGCACGACCCGAGATTCCCCTGGTCGAGCGTCGGGATCTGGGACTGATGCCTCACCGACGAGAGCGTGCCGATGTCGACGGCCGTGACGGCATAGGCCCACGACCGAGGATCGTGGCGTACGTTGCGACCCAGGCGGGGGTCGCTCGGGTTCTCGAAGATCTTCACGTAGTCGGTCATCGACGTCCACCTCGCTCAGTGTTGGGGTCCTGGAATGGGTCTCTGCTGGGGGACGTCATGTGGGCGCGTTCGGCTGAGTGCTCAGGCAGACGCGCCGCCGCGCCACGTGACACGACGACGCCAGAGGTGGGGCTGCTCGGGGATGGTCGACCTCCCCGCGCCCTCCGGCCGCGCTCCAACACGATCCGAGCGACATCGGCGTTCCTCCCGTTCACTCGCACGCTTCGGCGAGTGCGCCAGTCACGACGGGATGAAGACGCTCCTAGCAGTGTCTCGCCGCCGCCCAGCGATGGCAAGAGAAGGCCGCGTCCGGCCACGACAGCGCAGGACGCGGTCGCGGCGTCAGGTCAGACCGCCTCCGCCTTCGCGGCGGCCTTCTTCTGCTGCTTGTAGTCGCGGACCTTCTGGAGGGACGCGGCATCGGTCACGTCCGCCACCGAGCGGTACCCCTCGAGCGCGTAGTCACCGACCGCCTGCTCCCAGCCGTCCGGCCGTACGTCGAGCTGCTTGGCGAGGAGCGCGGTGAAGATCTGGGCCTTCTGCCTGCCGAACCCGGGCAGCTCCATGACCCGCTTCAGCAGGTCGGCCCCGGATGTGGCCTCGGTCCACAGTCGCTCGGTGTGGCCGGCGTACTTCTCCTCCACGATCGCGGCCAGCGTCTGCAGGCGCTCGGACATCGATCCGGGGAACCGGTGGATCGCCGGCGGGGTCGAGCACAGCGCCTTGAACTCCACCGGGTCGGCGGCCGCGATCGCGGCCGGCTCGATGCTGCCGAACCGGTCCAGCACCTTCGCCGGCCCTCGGAACGCGTGCTCCATCGGGTACTGCTGGTCGAGCATCATCCCGACGAGCAGGGCGAACGGGCTGTCGCTGAGTACCTCGTCGGCGTGCGGGTCGCCGGTGATGTGGATGGCCATGGCGCCATCCTGCCCCAACGAGGAGACCGGCGGGTCAGCCCACTTTGACCGCGAGCACCGGGCAGGGGGCGTCGAGCAGGATGCGCTGGGCGTTGCTGCCCAGGATCAGCTTGCCGACCGGGGTGCGCCGGCGCAGGCCGATCACGATCAGGTCCGCGCCGCTGTCCTCGGCGATCCCGATCAGGTCCTCGGCGGGCTCGAACCCGCGGACCAGCTGGCGCACGTCGTACTCGAGGCCCGAGGCCTTGAGCTTCGTCTCGAGCGTGGACATGGCGTTCTCGGAGCGAGTGGAGGTCTCGTCGTCGTACTCTCGCCCGCCGCGATGGGAGTTCACCACGATCAGAGCGGCGCCACGGAGCTTCGCCTCGGCGATGCCCTGGTCGACCGCCGCCTCGCCCTCGGGCTTGGGCACGTAGCCCACGACCACAGCACCCATGGTCCCTCCTCCGCGTCCCTCGAACGTCCCCTGGGCCTCGTACCCCGGCAACCTATCCCACCGCCACCGGGACGTCGGCGGTGTTCCCTGTGGAGGACGGGGTGGCCGACGCGGGTGGGTCGGGCAGGCTGAGGGGATGCCCGTCCTGCGCGCACCACTCGACCTCGCCGAGAGGCGCGTGCTCCGCAGCGCGGTGCTCGGGCTGGCGACGTCCGACCGTCGTCGACGCGTCCCGGCGACGCTGCACGTCGGCGTGCCCGGGACTGCTGCCACGGCCGTGGCCGACGACCCCGGGTGGGACCACGGGCTCCGGACCGAGATCGTGGGTGCGGTGCTCCGAGCCCGCGGGGATCCGCCATGGGTCTGGGTGACCCGGTCCGGGCCGCTCACGCTGCAGGACGCCGACGCGGCCTGGCTCGGACCGACGATCGCCGCGGCCGCCGAGCGCGGTGTGGACGTGGCGTACGTCGTGGTCACCCGGCACGGCTGGACCGACCCGCGCTCGGGGCTTCGTCAGGAGTGGAAGCGGATCCGGCAGCGACCGCCAGGCGGGTAGGAGCGACTCAGTCCCAGGTGTGGACGGGCTCGTTGCTGTGCATGTGCTCGCGGTACTCCAGCAGGACCGCCCGGAGCGCGTCGTACCGGTCCTCCCCCGTGCGCCGGTGCATCCGGTCGATGAACCAGCTCGCGCCGTTGCGGCCGAGGAGGCAGCGCTGCTCGATGATCCCGAGCAGCCGGTCACGCTCGTCGGGGGCGACACCCCATGACTCCAACCCATCGTGTGCCATCGGGAGCAGCCGGCGGAGCACCAGCTCGGTCGCCTTCACCTCGCCGAGCCCCGGCCAGTAGATCGTGGCGTCGATCCCGTCCTCGGCCGCCGTCTCGAAGTTCTCCTCGGCCGCCTGGAACGACATCTGCGACCACAGCGGACGGTCGCTCTCGGCCAGGTGCCGGACCAGGCCGAAGTAGAAGGCCGCATTGGCGATCAGGTCCGCGACCGTCGGGCCGGCGGGAAGGACGCGGTTCTCGACGCGCAGGTGGGGTGTGCCGTCGTTGATGTCGTAGACGGGACGGTTCCAGCGGTAGATGGTGCCGTTGTGCAGACGGAGCTCGCTGAGGACCGGGGTACCGCCCTCTTCGAGCACCGCGACCGGGTCCTCGTCCGTGGTGATCGGGAGCAGCGCCGGGAAGTACCGCACGTTCTCCTCGAACAGGTCGAACACCGAGTTGATCCAGCGCTCGCCGAACCACACCCGCGGCCGCACGCCTTGCGCCTTGAGCTCCTCGCTCCGGGTGTCGGCCGCCTGCTCGAACAGCGGGATCCGGGTCTCGCGCCACAGTTCCTTGCCCAGGCAGTAGGGCGCGTTCGCGCCGACGGCCAGCAGCACCGCCGAGACGACCTGCGAGGCGTTCCAGTACGCCGCGAACTGGTCGGGCGACGTCTGGACGTGGAACTGCGTGCTCGTGCAGGCGGCCTCCGGCAGGATCGAGTCGGTGGTCGTGATCAGCCGCTCCGGTCCGGTGATGTCGATGCGGATGTCCTCGCCGCGCGCGTGCAGGATCTGCTCGCTGAGCAGCCGGTACCGCGGGTTGGCACTCATGTGCGACGGGCTCAGGTGCCCGGGTGCGAGCGTCGGCAGGATCCCGATCATCACCTGGTGGGCGCCGACCGCGGACGACCGTTCCTCCGCGTCGTTCAGCGACCGCCGCAGGTGCTCCTCGAACGTCTTCAACCCGGACTCGCGCAACCGGGCGGGCGGCACGTTGATCTCGATGTTGAACTGTCCGAGCTCGGTCTGGAAGGCCGGGTCCGCGATCGCCGCCAGGGCCTCGGCGTTCTTCAGCGCGGGGTCACCCTGCTCGTCGACCAGGTTGAGCTCGACCTCCAGGCCGGTCATGGGGTCGTCGGTGTCGAACTGGTTCTCGCTGAGCATCCGCTCGAACACGTCGAGGCAGCGGTGCACCTTCTCGCGGTAGCGAGTGCGGTCGGCCCGAGAGAACTCTTGGGCGTCGACGTCCTCCCCCATGCGGTCACCCTAGGGGCGGCCCCACCCCCTGGGAAGCGCCCGACGGGGTGGGCTCAGGCGATGTCGACCACCTCCTCCCATGCGGTCGGCGGCACGGCCCGCGCCAGGCACTCCGCCAGACACGTGCCCAGCGGGTGCTCCGGCTCCACCTCGAAGCACCGGTCCAGGGCGCACCACGCCAGGGCGCCGTCTCCGGACATCCAGGCGCAGAACGCGGTCACGGCAGCGGTGTCGGGCACCTGGCGATCGGGGGCACCGCGCAGCAGGGCGATCCAGACACGTAGATGATCGGGGGCGGTCTCGCGCGTCACGGCATACAGCGCCGCGTCGCGGACCTCGACCCGAGTGATCTCTCGGAGCAGCCGAGCGGCGCCTCCGTCGTCGGGCAGCTCGCCCCGCTCGACCCACCCGGCGACCAGCTCGACGACCGGAACGACGTCGGCCGGCCCCGGGTGCGGAAGGGCCTCGAGCAGTCCGGTCCACCGGGTCTGCCGGGCCGGGACGGGCGCCACCGTCGCCCGCAGCTCCTCTCGGCTGGCGTGCGTGACCCGTCCCGCGAAGACGGCCTGTGCGGCGAAGGGGTGGTGGGCGTCGTCGTAGGGAGCCATCGGTTGCTCGGTGGCCCCCGCGCGGATCGGCACGCTGCACCAACGCGCGTCGTGGGCACGCAGCACGTCGACGACGCCGATCCCCTCGGCGACGAACGCGGGCACCAGCGCGGCGGCGAGCCGAGCCGCCACCACCGCGTCCGGGGAGTAGACGACGAAGGCGACGCGGTCGACCCGATGCGTGCGGCTCGGCTGCAGCAGCACGTCGACCACCTCGGCCACTGCCTCGTCGTCCGCCGGCGAGGGCAGGTCGAGGCGTGCGTGGAAGCTGCGCGCGGCACCGAACGTCAGCATCACCAGCGACTCCTCCGGGTGGAAGCCGAGGACGACGGGGACGGCGGCGAGGAGGTCCTCCGGCCCGCGGGCGGTCAGCATCGTGGTCATGGCACGACGCTGCCCGTCCGGGCCGACGCCCACGACCGGCCCGTGCCCGGTCTGTGCGGACCGGGGTCCGGGCGTGCGCTGTGGATCACAAGCGGGCCGAGGGCGGCACCCGGCCGGGTTGTCCGACCTCGGGGATAGGTTGCGGCCATGCGTCAGGAGGCGTCGGTGATGCACCTGGACCTCGACGCGTTCTTCGCCTCGGTCGAGCAGCGCGACAAGCCGTCGTTGCGCGGCAAGCCCGTGGTGGTCGGCGGCATCGGGGGCCGCGGGGTGGTCAGCACCGCGTCGTACGAGGCCCGCCGGTACGGCGTGCGCTCGGCGATGTCGACCCGAGAGGCCCGGTCGCGCTGCCCACACGCGGCGTTCCTCAGCCCCCGCTTCCATGCCTACCGCGACACCAGCCTGAAGGTGATGGAGGTGCTCCGCGACGTCTCGCCGCTGGTCGAGCCGCTCTCCCTCGACGAGGCCTTCGTCGACCTCGCCGCCGCCGACCTGACGTCGTACGACGACGACCGCGTGCGCGCCGTGGCCGAGGAGGTGCGCGAGCGGGTGCGTGTCGTCACCGGCGGGCTGACGGCTTCGGTCGGCATCGGCACCTCGAAGTTCATCGCCAAGGTCGCCAGCGACCTGGACAAGCCCGACGGGCTCGTCCTCGTCAGCGCCGGAGCCGAGCAGGAGCTCCTGCGTCCCATGCACGTCACCGTCATCCCCGGCGTCGGCGCGGCCACGGCCGAGAGGCTGCGCCGCGCGGGCATCACCACCGTCGCCGACCTCGAGCGGGTCAGCGAGGACGAGCTCGTCCGGCTGCTCGGCAAGGCGCACGGCCACGGCCTCCACCTGCTCGCCCGTGCCGAGGACGACCGCGCGGTCGTCCCCGAGCGCGAGGCCAAGTCGGTCAGCGTCGAGGGCACCTACGACACCGACCTCACCGACCGTCGCCTGATGGAGGGCCTGGTCAGCCGCCAGGCGCTCAGCGTCGCCGAGCGTCTGCGCAAGAGCGGGCTGTCCGGGCGGACGATCACGCTCAAGGTGCGCCTCCACGACTTCACGACCCTGTCCAGGTCGACCACACTCAACGCCCCCACCGACGCCGGGCCCACCATCGCCCGGCTGGCGCGCGGGCTGCTCGGAGAGCTCGACGTCAGCGGCGGCGTCCGGCTGCTCGGCGTCGGCGTCTCCGGGCTCGCCGACTGGATCCAGGACGACCTGTTCGGCGAGGAGCACCCCGAGCCGGACGACGAACCGGTCGAGGCCCTGCCCGATCTGCCCGTCCTCCGCACCTGGGTCCCGGGCATGGACGTCGTACACGAGGAGCTCGGCCGCGGCTGGGTCTGGGGCGCCGGACGCGGCATCGTCACGGTGCGGTTCGAGACCGCCGAGACGCCGCCCGGCCCGGTGCGCTCGCTGCCCGCCGACGATCCGGCGCTGACCGCATGGCGCGAGCCGACGTGAGTTACGAGGAGCCCCTTGACAGCGGGTGGACCCACGGATCACCCTGACTTTGTTCCCTATCACGCACGTTGGTGCGTGTTACGCAACACCTCGAATCCACCGTCTGAGGAGTGTCCGCCCATGGCAGAGGTCCCGGGTCACGCACGCGCCGTGGTGATCGGCGCCGGCATCGTCGGCAACAGCCTCGTCTACCACCTGGCCCGGCTCGGCTGGCGCGACATCGTGCAGATCGACAAGGGCGCGCTGCCCAACCCGGGTGGCTCCACCGGACACGCCTCCAACTTCATCTTCCTCACCGACCACTCCCGCGAGATGACCGACCTGACGCTGGACTCGGTCCGGCAGTACCAGGAGATGGGCGTGTTCACGCAGTCGGGCGGATTCGAGGTCGCCCGCACCGAGGAGCGGATGGAGGAGCTGCGACGCAGGATGTCGTCGGCCAGGGCCTGGGGCATCGAGGCCGAGCTCGTCAGCCCGGACTTCGTCCAGGAGAAGGTGCCGTTCCTGGAGAAGGACCAGATCATCGGGGCCTTCTGGCAGCCCGGCGTCGGCGTCGTCGACTCGCTACGCGCGGGCACGATCATGCGCGAGCGCGCGCTGGCGCTGGACGCCTTGACCGTCGTCCCGAACGTCGAGGTCACCGGGCTCGGTGTGGAGCACGGCCGGATCACGACCGTCCACACCTCCGGCGGTGACATCGAGGCCGAGGCGGTCGTCATCGCGGCCGGCGTCTGGAGCCCCAAGATCGGCGACATGGCGGGCGTGAGCATCCCCCTCACCCCGGCCGTGCACCAGATGATCAGTGTCGGGCCCTGTCCGCAGCTCGCCGAGCGCGAGGGCGAGATCTCGTTCCCGATCGTGCGCGACATGGACACCTTCTGCTACGAGCGGCAGCACGGCGCCGACATGGAGGTCGGCTCGTACGCCCACCGGGCGATCCTGGTGGAGCCCGAGGACATCCCGTCGATCGACCAGGCCAAGCTGTCCCCCACCGAGCTGCCCTTCACCAGCGACGACTTCGACCCGCAGCTCGAGCAGGCCTACGAGCTGATGCCCGACCTGCTCGGCGCCGACGGCGCGGAGATCCGCTACGCGATCAACGGTCTGCTCTCGCTGACCTGCGACGGGCTGCCGATCCTCGGGGAGAGCCACGTGCGCGGGTTGTGGACCGCCGCCGCGGTGTGGATCAAGGAGGGTCCCGGCGTCGGTCGCGCCGTCGCGGAGTGGATGACCCACGGGCAGAGCGAGATCGACGTCAACCACAGCGACATCGCGCGGTTCCACCCCCACCAGCTACGGCGTGAGCACACCCGGCTGCGCACCACCGAGTCGTTCATCAAGACCTACGGGATCATCCATCCCGCCGAGCAGTACGAGTCCGACCGTGACCAGCGCCGATCCCCGATGTGGGACTCGCAGGTCAAGCTGGGTGCGACGTTCTTCGAGACCGCCGGCTGGGAGCGACCCTTCTGGTACGAGTCGAACGCCTTCCTCCTCGACGAGTACGGCGACCGGGTGATGCCCCGCGAGCACGAGTGGGACTCGCGCTGGTGGAGCCCCATCATCAACGCCGAGCACCTGCGGATGCGCGAGGCGGCCGGCGTCATCGACCTCAGCGCCTTCCAGATCCTCGACATCGAGGGCCCGGGCGCCTTGGACTCCGTGCAGCGCACGTGCGTCGCGCAGTGCGACGTCCCGGTGGGCCGGGTCGTCTACACGCCGGTGCTCGACGCGGCCGGTGGCTTCCGCTCCGACCTGACGGTGATGCGGCTCGGCCAGGACCACTTCCGGGTGGTCACCGGAGGCGCCCACGGCATGGCGGACCGCAAGTGGTTCACCGACCACCTGACCGACGACGGGGCCACGACCCTGACCGACCGCACGGACGAGATCTCCACGATCGGACTCTGGGGACCCCAGGCGCGGGCGATCCTCTCGACCCTCACCGACGCAGACCTGTCCCACGAGGGATTCGGCTTCCTGACCTGTCGTGAGATCCAGCTGGCCGGAGTGCCGGTCCTGGCGTCCCGGATCTCCTACGTGGGCGAGCTCGGCTGGGAGCTCTACGTCTCCATGGACGACGCGGCCGCCCTCTGGGGGGCACTGGTCGACACCCGTGAGTCCCACGGCACGGTCCCGGTGGGCATCGGCGTCTACGGCACCACGGGTCGCATCGAGAAGGGCTACCGGGCGTACGGCGCGGAGCTCGACGGCGAGCGCACCATCGTCGAGGCGGGCATGCAGCGACCCAAGGTCAAGGCCGCCGACTTCGTGGGCAAGGAGGCCTACCTGGCCCAGCGCGAGAGGGCGCCGCTCGCGGTGCTCTGCACGATGACCGTCGACGACCACACGTCCGCGAGCGGCGTGAAGCGCTACATGCTGGGCGGCGAGCCGATCCTGACCCGCGACGGCGGCACCCTGACCGACGGCCACGGCCGCCATCCCTACGTCACGAGCGCCGGGTCGGGCCCCTCGCTCGGCAAGCACGTGCTGCTGGCCTACCTGCCCCCCGACCAGGCGGTCGTCGGCAACCAGCTCGCGGTGTCGTACATGGAGGAGCTGTACCCGGTCACCATCGGGTCGGTCGACGCGACGCCGCTGCTCGACCCCGGCAACGAGCGGATCAAGGGGATCTGAGGTGGCGGACGAGGGACTCCGCGTGCTCGTGTGCGTGAAGCGGGTGCCCGACTCGTCGAGCCAGGTGGTCCTCACGCCCGACCAGCAGGCGGTCGACGGTCGGATGGCCGGATACACGGTCAGCCCACACGAGGAGTGCGCGATCGAGCTCGCGGTGCGGCTGGCCGACGCCACCGGCGGCGTGGCCACCGCCCTGAGTCTCGGACCCGGCGAGTCGGCCGAGCAGCTCCGCAACGCACTGGCCGTCGGCTGCACCGCCGCCGTGCACGTCGTGGCCGACGCGGTCGCCTTCGGGCCGGCGGACGTCGCCCGCGAGATCGCGGCCGTCGTGAAGGCGCACGGCGACGAGGACCGGGGCTACGACCTGGTCCTGCTCGGCAACGACGCCGCGGACACCGGCGACTTCCAGGTCGGGATCCGGCTCGCCTACGCCCTGGGTCTACCCGTGGTGAACGGCGTCTCCACCCTCGAGGTCGTCGACGGCATGGTGTCCGCGCACGTCGACGGCCCGGACGGAGCCGAGACCTACTCGGTCCCGACCCCGATGGTCGCCACGATCCTCGAGGGCGGGGTGGAGCCGCGGTACCCCAGCCTGAAGGGCCGGATGGCGGCCAAGAAGGTCGAGATCGAGGAGCGCTCTCCGTCCGCTGACCCGGTCGGGTCCCATCGCGTGCAGCTCACGCTCCCGCCGCCCGCCCCCAGCAGCGTCGAGATCCTCGGCGAGGGCCCTTCGGCCGCGGCGGCCGTCGTCGACCTCTTCGAGAGGCTGGGGGTCCGCTGATGATCCTGTTGTGGCTCGAGTGTGACGCCGCAGGTGTCACCGACATCTCCCTGGAGACGGTCGCCTTCGCCCGCTCGCTGGCCGCTGCCGGCGGCGGGATCGCCATCCGGGCCGCGCTGATCGGCGAGGTCCCCGAGGCGGCACGCGACCAGCTGGCCGCGCACGGGGTGGACGAGGTCCACCACGTCAGCGGCCCGTCGTACGACGCCTACGCGGGCGCCGCGTGGGCCTCGGCCCTCCAGGACATCCGTGCCCGCACCGGATGCGTCGTCGTGGCGGCCGCGGGGAGCCCCCGGGGCAACGAGGTCCTCGCCCACCTCGCGGCCCGCCTCGACGTCCCGATGGCCGCGAACGTGCTGTCGTTCTCGGGGCTCTCGCCGTTCGAGGTGACCCGGCAGGTCGCGGGCGGCGCCGCGCTCGAGGAGATGCGGCTCTCACAGCGCCCGGCGCTGTTCACGGTGGCCGGCCACGCGTGGGTCGCCACCCCGGCCGACACCCCGACGTCGCCGGCCTGGCACGAGGAGAGCCCGGCCGTCGCCGAGGCCGACCTGCTCGCCCGGGTGAGCGCCCGTGGTGAGACCAAGGAGGAGGGTCCCGGTGCCCTGACCACGGCCCGGGTCGTGGTGGGCGCGGGTCGCGGCGCGGGCGGCCCCGGCGGCTTCGACCACGTGATCGAGCTCGCCGGGCTCCTCGACGGCGCGCTCGGTGTCTCGCGGGTCGTGACCAGTCTCGGCTGGCGCCCCCACCACGAGCAGGTCGGCCAGACCGGGAGCCGGATCTCACCGGAGCTGTACATCCCCTGCGGCATCAGCGGCGCCATCCAGCACTGGGCCGGCTGCTCCAGCTCCAAGACGATCCTCGCGATCAACACCGACGCCGAGGCACCCATGGTCACCAAGGCGCACTACGCGGTCGTCGGTGACATGCACGAGGTCGTGCCCGCGGTCGTCGAGGAGCTCAAGCGCCGGCGCGGGTGAGCCCGCTCAGCGACTCCGCGTGAAGCCCACCGGCTCGCCGGGTCGCAGCTGCGCGCACTGCCAGAGGTCGCGCTCGTCCACGACGGCCACCACCGGGTAGCCCCCCGTGGTCGGGTGGTCCGCCAGGAACACCACCGGCCGGCCGTCGGGCGGCACCTGCACCGCACCCAGCACCATGCCCTCGCTGGGCAGCTCGTCGCGCACGGCCAGCGGCAGGGCATCGCCGACCAGACGCAGCCCGACCCGATCGGAGTCCGGCGAGACGGCGTACGTCGTGCGGCACAGGAGGTCGAGCGCGTCGCCCGCGACCCGGTCCGCCCGCGGACCCGGCGTGACGCGGAGCGGTCCGGTGGCCGGTGGCCGCGGGGTGTCGACAGCGGCCGGTGGGCCGGCCGGCCGGCCCACCGGGAGCCGGTCCCCCACGGCGACGGCCGGCGGCCCGACCCGTCCCAAGGTGTCGGTCGAGCGCGATCCCAGGACCGGGTCGACGGCGATCCCACCGGCGACCGCGAGGTAGGAGCGAAGGCCGGTCTCGGGGCGGCCCAGACGCAGCACGGATCCGGGGGTCAGCCGCGCCGCCTCCCCAAAGCGGGCGGGGCGGTCGTCCACCTCGAGCGCGCACCTCGCGCCGGTGACGGCGACCCAGACTCCCTCGTCCGAGGTCAGGGCGAGCCCGCCCAGCAGCACCTCGAGGCAGGCGTCGTCGGGTGCGTTGCCGACGAGCCGGTTGGCCAGCGCCGCCGCTGGCCCGTCCAGCGCACCCGAGCGGGGCACCCCCAGGTGCGCCCACCCCGGCCGCCCCCGGTCCTGCACCAGCACCGACGGACCCACGGCCACCACCTC
>Ga0105246_10001151_pt1 | contig 15341 bp, 16 predicted proteins | sample KBSM64metaG_FD_99694 | JGI IMG/M metagenome (GOLD analysis project Ga0105246, IMG submission 99694) | Miscanthus rhizosphere microbial communities from Kellogg Biological Station, Michigan, USA - KBS M6-4 metaG | ecosystem: Host-associated > Plants > Roots > Rhizosphere > Soil | place...
CGTGCTCTACATCGCCTCGATGTGGGTCAACGGCATCGCCCAGGGCCTGATGTGGCGTGCGGTCAACGAAGACGGCACCTTGACCTACTCCTTCGTCGAAACCCTGGTGGCCAGTCACCCTGGCTTCATCGTGCGACTGGTGGGCGGCGCGGTGTTCCTCAGCGGCATGCTGCTGATGGCTTACAACACCTGGCGCACCGTGCGCTCGGTGCAGCCTGTCGAAGCCGTCCCTGTCGCGCAGCTGGCCTGAGGAGTCTGTGATGAAACACGAAACGATTGAAAAGAACGTCGGCCTGCTGATGCTGCTGATGGTGCTCGCCGTGAGCATCGGTGGCCTGACCCAGATCGTCCCGCTGTTCTTCCAGGACGTGACCAACAAGCCGGTCGAAGGCATGAAGCCCTACACCGCGTTGCAACTGGAAGGCCGCGACATCTACATCCGCGAAGGTTGTGTGCAGTGTCACTCGCAGATGATCCGCCCGTTCCGCGCCGAGACCGAGCGCTACGGTCACTATTCTGTGGCCGGCGAAAGCGTGTGGGACCACCCGTTCCTGTGGGGTTCCAAGCGCACCGGCCCGGACCTGGCCCGCGTCGGCGCACGCTACTCGGACGACTGGCACCGCGCGCACCTGTACAACCCGCGCAACGTGGTGCCGGAGTCGAAAATGCCGGCTTATCCGTGGCTGGTCACCGCCGCCGTCGACAGCAGCCACACCGAGACCAAGTTGAACGTGATGCGCACCCTCGGCGTGCCCTACACCGACGACGACATCGCGGGCGCGGTCGCCAGCCTCAAGGGCAAGACCGAAATGGACGCGCTGGTTTCCTACCTGCAAGTGCTCGGCACTGCCATCAAGAGCAAGAGGTGAACCATGGGATTTGAATTCGATGCGGGCACTATCCGCGGCCTCGGCACGCTGGTGGTAGCCATCGCCTTTATCGGCCTGTCGCTGTGGGTATTCAACAACCGGCGCAACGCGGAGTTCGAGCAGGCGCGCCTGCTGCCGTTCGCCGATGAGCCTTCTCCACACCATGCTCAAGAAGAGCCTGCAACAAGGAGCAACCAGCCATGACCCTGTTTTGGAGTACATGGATCTGCGTACTGACCCTCGGCAGCCTGATTGGCCTGACCTGGCTGCTGATCGGCACCCGCAAGGGCGAAACCAAAGGCAGCGTCGACCAGACCATGGGCCACGCCTTCGATGGAATCGAGGAATACGACAACCCGCTGCCCCAGTGGTGGTTCATGTTGTTCGCCGGCACCCTGGTGTTCGCCGTCGGCTACCTGATCCTCTATCCGGGCCTGGGCAACTGGAAAGGCGTACTGCCGGGCTATGAAGACGGCTGGACATCGGCCAAGGAGTGGGACAAGGAGATGGCCAGGGCCGACACCAAGTTCGGGCCGATCTTCGCCAAATTCGCGGCCATGCCCGTGGAAGAAGTGGCCAAAGACCCGCAAGCCTTGAAGATGGGCGGTCGCCTGTTCGCGTCCAACTGCGCGGTGTGCCACGGCTCGGATGCCAAGGGCGCGTATGGCTTCCCGAATCTTGCGGACAACAACTGGCGCTGGGGCGGTTCGGCCGAAGCGATCAAGGCCACCATCATGAACGGTCGCCACGCGGCGATGCCGGCCTGGGGCGAAGTGCTGGGCGAGGATGGGGTGAAAAATGTCGCCGCCTATGTGCGTCACGACCTGGCCAAGTTGCCCTTGCCGGCGGACAACAACGCCGATTTGGCCGCCGGCCAAGCCGCATTCAGCACCACGTGCGTCGCCTGCCACGGCCCGCAAGGCCACGGCGTGGAAGCCATGGGCGCGCCAAACCTGACCGAGCCAGGCGGCTTTATCTACGGCACCAGCCTGGCGCAATTGCAGCAGACCATCCGCCACGGCCGTCAGGGCCAGATGCCGGCGCAGGACCTGCTGCAGGGCAATGACAAGGTGCATTTGCTTGCCGCTTACGTGTACAGCCTGACCCACTAGCACTTGTAGGAGCGAGCAAGCTCGCTCCTACCGTGTGGCGACATTCGCGACCAAGTGTCACACCCCTTCAAAACCCAACTGTCCCCTCCTCGCTTTCGGGTCTACGCTTGTTCCTGCAGTGGGCCAATCCTGGCGTACGCGACGGTATCCGTTGCGCCCTCGAAAATTCCTGTCCACTCGATCAGCTTTGGATTTCTGACTTTGTCCTTACACAAAACAGGGAAAGTGCGCAGAATCTGGCGTGGAACGCCTTGATACAGGTCAGTCATTGCGTTGCAATGGCCCCTCGCTTTCTACATACTTGCGGCCGATTTTACCTATAAAAATACTTAAACCGTGGAACCTTAGAATGAGCACAGCAATCAGTCCGACTGCTTATAACTATAAGGTGGTTCGCCAGTTCGCCATCATGACGGTGGTCTGGGGAATTCTTGGCATGGGGCTCGGGGTGTTCATCGCCTCGCAACTGGTCTGGCCGCAATTGAATTTCGACCTGCCCTGGACGACCTTCGGCCGCCTGCGCCCGCTGCACACCAACCTGGTGATCTTCGCCTTCGGTGGCTGTGCCTTGTTTGCCACCTCCTATTACGTCGTGCAGCGCACCTGCCAGACGCGCTTGATCTCCGATGGCCTCGCCGCCTTCACCTTCTGGGGCTGGCAGGCGGTCATCGTCGGCGCCATCATCAGCCTGCCCCTGGGCTACACCACCACCAAGGAATACGCCGAGCTGGAATGGCCGATCGCCATTTTGCTCGCCATCGTGTGGGTGACCTATGCCGTGGTGTTCTTCGGCACCATCGTCAAGCGCAAGACCAAGCACATCTATGTCGGCAACTGGTTCTACGGGGCATTCATCCTGGTCACGGCGATGCTGCATATCGTCAACCACGCGTCCTTGCCGGTGAGCCTGTTCAAGTCCTACTCGGCCTACTCCGGCGCGACGGATGCGATGATTCAATGGTGGTACGGGCATAACGCCGTCGGCTTTTTCCTGACCACCGGGTTCCTTGGAATGATGTATTACTTCGTGCCGAAACAGGCCGAACGCCCCATCTACTCGTATCGCCTGTCCATCGTGCATTTCTGGGCGCTGATCACCCTGTATATCTGGGCAGGTCCGCACCACCTGCACTACACCGCGTTGCCGGATTGGGCACAGTCCCTGGGCATGGCGATGTCGATCATCCTGCTGGCACCAAGCTGGGGCGGCATGATCAACGGCATGATGACCCTCTCGGGCGCCTGGCATAAGCTGCGCACCGACCCGATCCTGCGCTTTCTGGTGGTGTCCCTGGCGTTCTACGGCATGTCGACCTTCGAAGGGCCGATGATGGCGATCAAGACCGTCAACTCGCTGTCCCACTACACCGACTGGACCATCGGCCACGTACACGCCGGGGCACTCGGCTGGGTGGCGATGATTTCCATCGGCGCGCTGTATCACATGATCCCCAAGCTGTTCGGCCGCGCGCAGATGCACAGCGTCGGGCTGATCAACACGCACTTCTGGCTGGCCACGATCGGCACCGTGCTCTACATCGCCTCGATGTGGGTCAACGGCATCACCCAGGGCCTGATGTGGCGTGCGATCAATGATGACGGCACCCTCACGTATTCCTTCGTCGAAGCGCTGCAAGCCAGCCACCCGGGCTATATCGTCCGCGCCCTGGGCGGTGCGTTCTTTGCCGCCGGCATGCTGTTCATGGCCTACAACGTCTGGCGCACCGTGCGTGCCTCCGACCCGGCGCAAGCTGAAGCCGCCGCCAAGATCGCTGTTGTGGGAGCTCACTGATGAAGCATGAAGTCGTCGAGAAGAATATCGGCCTGCTGGCCTTCTTCATGGTCATCGCCGTGAGCATCGGTGGCCTGACCCAGATCGTCCCGCTGTTTTTCCAGGACGTGACCAACAAGCCGGTCGAAGGCATGAAGCCGCGCACCGCCCTCGAACTGGAAGGCCGCGACGTGTATATCGCCAACGGCTGCGTGGGCTGCCACTCGCAGATGATCCGCCCGTTCCGCGCCGAAACCGAACGCTACGGCCACTACTCGGTGGCCGGTGAAAGCGTGTGGGACCACCCATTCCTGTGGGGCTCCAAGCGCACCGGCCCGGACCTGGCCCGTGTCGGCGGGCGTTACTCCGATGACTGGCAGCGTGCGCACCTGTACAACCCGCGCAACGTTGTGCCCGAGTCGAAAATGCCGGCGTACCCGTTCCTGGTGGAAAACAAGCTCGACGGCAAGGACACCGCGAAGAAGATGGAAGTCTTGCGCACCCTGGGCGTGCCCTACACCGACGAAGACATCGCCGGTGCAGCCGCAGCCGTAAAGGGCAAGACCGAAATGGACGCATTGGTGGCCTACCTGCAAGGCCTTGGCACCCTCATCAAAAGCAAACGGTGACCGGCATGGATATCGGCATGATTCGTGGCCTGGGCACCGTTGTGGTGATGGTGGCCTTTATCGGCCTGGCGCTGTGGGTGTTCAGCCCCCGGCGCAAATCGGAATTCGACGACGCGACCATGCTGCCCTTTGCAGATGATCCCGAAGCCATCAAGCACGTCGAGCAAGCGTCTAGGAGTAACAAAGAATGACTACGTTCTGGAGCCTGTACGTCACAGTCCTCAGTCTGGGTACCATCTTCGCCCTGACCTGGCTGCTGCTGTCGACCCGCAAGGGCCAGCGCGCCGAGCAGACGGACGAGACCGTCGGCCACTCGTTCGACGGTATCGAGGAATACGACAACCCGCTGCCCAAATGGTGGTTCATGCTGTTTGTCGGCACCATCATCTTCGCCCTGGGTTACCTTGCGCTCTACCCCGGCCTGGGCAACTGGAAAGGCCTGCTGCCGGGCTACAACTACCTCGACAACGACAAGCAAACCCCGTTTGCCAACGGCCAGACCGGCTGGACCGGCGTGCACGAGTGGGAAAAGGAAATGGCCAGGTCGGAGGCCAGGTTCGGGCCGATTTTCGCCAAATTCGCCTCGATGCCGATTGAAGAAGTCGCCAAGGATCCGCAAGCCCTGAAGATGGGCGGTCGGCTGTTCGCCTCCAACTGCTCGGTGTGCCACGGTTCCGACGCCAAGGGCGCCTACGGTTTCCCCAACCTCACCGACGCCGACTGGCGCTGGGGCGGCGACCCGGCAACCATCAAGCAAACCATCATGCAAGGCCGCCACGCAGTGATGCCAGGCTGGGCTGAAGTGATCGGCGAACAAGGCGTGGCGGACGTAGCGGCCTTCGTGGTGACCAACCTCGACGGCCGCAAACTGCCGGAAGGCGCCAAGGCCGACGTGGCCAACGGCGAGAAACTCTTCGCCGCCAACTGCGTGGCCTGCCACGGCCCGGCGGGTAAAGGCACCCCCGCCATGGGCGCACCGGACCTGACGCACCCGGGTGCGTTCATCTACGGCTCAAGCTTCGCCCAGTTGCAGCAGACCATCCGCTACGGTCGCCAGGGCCAGATGCCCGCGCAGGAGCAACTGCAGGGCAATGACAAGGTGCACTTGCTGGCGGCGTATGTGTACAGCTTGTCCCACGGGGACAAGAAGGCTGAAGAGCAGTAAGTCCTCGAACACAAAAAGCCCCGCTCAGCGAAAACTGACGGGGCTTTGTTGTTTATTGCTACGACAAGCGACAGGCGTTGAGTTTGAAGGCGACTTTTTCAATCGAGACTGATGCATGAACGAAGACAACGTCATACTCCAGCAAAGTAATCAGGAAGAAGTAAACGAAGCGGGTGCTGCAAATATTGCCGACATGCTGCAAATGCCTGATGACAACATCGAATTCACCCCTGAGCGTGCAACCATTATTGCCAGGCAGCAGTTCGATCAGTGACTCACTTAAGCGGCCCCCATTCTGAAAATACCAAAGATCAAATGTAGGAGCCGGGCTTGCCCGCGACACATTCGACCTGTTTTGTCATGAAGACCGGGTCTCTTGAGTGAACGGTTTCAGGGGCTGCCCGCCCAACACAACAGCAAAAACCGTCCATACTCCACAAGTCAATTGATCCAGGTCACTTACACCATCAATTGATTTGCCCCAACGCGACCAAAGGTCGCACCCTTTGCGCACCGTCGGGGGCGTATCATTAGGCCACTGCAACACCCCCAATTTGACCGCGGTTGGCACGTACTGGCCGAGGCAAATCTCCACCGCCGTGGGATGCAATGATGAGCGACCAGATACCGGTACACGACGTTACCCCGCCTGCCAAAAACGTCGACCTCTACGCTTCGCGAGAGAAGATTTATACCCGCGCCTTCACCGGCCTGTTCCGCAATCTGCGCATGCTCGGCGGTGCCGCACTGTTCCTGCTCTACTTCGGCACCGTGTGGCTGAACTGGGGCGGTCACCAGGCGGTGTGGTGGAACCTGCCGGAGCGTAAGTTCTTCATTTTTGGCGCCACCTTCTGGCCCCAGGATTTCATCCTGCTCTCGGGCATTCTTATCGTCGCGGCATTCGGCCTGTTCTTTATCACGGTGTACGCCGGACGCGTGTGGTGCGGTTATACCTGCCCGCAAAGCGTGTGGACGTGGATCTTCATGTGGTGCGAAAAGGTCACCGAAGGCGACCGCAACCAGCGCATCAAGCTCGACAAGGCGCCTATGGGCGCCGGCAAATTCCTGCGCAAGTTCAGCAAGCACACGCTGTGGCTGCTGATCGGTTTTGTCACCGGTATGACCTTTGTCGGCTACTTCTCGCCGATCCGCGAACTGGTATTGGACTTCTTCACCGGCCAGGCCGACGGCTGGTCGTACTTCTGGGTGGGCTTCTTCACCCTCGCCACCTACGGCAACGCCGGCTGGCTGCGCGAACAGGTGTGCATCTACATGTGTCCGTATGCGCGTTTCCAGAGCGTGATGTTCGACAAGGACACGCTGATCGTGTCCTACGACCCACGCCGTGGCGAAGTACGCGGTCCGCGCAAGAAGGGGGTCGACTACAAGGCTCAGGGCCTGGGCGATTGCATCGACTGCACGATGTGCGTGCAAGTGTGCCCCACCGGTATCGACATCCGCGACGGCCTGCAGATCGAGTGCATCGGCTGCGCCGCCTGTATCGACGCGTGCGACACGATCATGGACAAGATGGACTACCCGCGCGGCCTGATCAGCTACACGACCGAGCACAATCTGTCCGGGCAGAAAACCCATAAATTGCGTCCGCGCCTGATCGGTTACGCTCTGGTGTTGCTGGCGATGATCAGCCTGCTGGTGGCCGCCTTCTTCATGCGTTCGCTGGTGGGCTTCGATGTGAGCAAGGACCGGGTGCTGTACCGCGAAAACGCCGAAGGCCGCATCGAGAACGTCTACAGCCTGAAGATCATGAACAAGGACCAGCGCGACCACACCTACGTACTCGACGCCGCCGGCCTGCCCGACCTCAAGCTGCAAGGCCGACGCGAAATCAAGGTGGCCGCCGGCGACATCGTCAGCATGCCGGTGGAATTGTCGAGCGCCCCCGAGCAATTGCCCTCGAGCACCAACGAAGTGACGTTCATCCTCGAGGATGCCGACGACACCAGCGTTCACATTGAAGCCAAGAGCCGATTCATCGGCCCACAAGTTCGTTAGACAGGGAATACAAGAATGCCCGCAGCCACTGCCGCAAGCCCTTGGTACAAGCACCTCTGGCCCTGGATCATCATCGGCATCCTTGCCTGCTCGGTGACCCTGACCCTGTCCATGGTGACCATCGCGGTGAATAACCCGGACAACCTGGTCAACGACAACTATTACGAGGCCGGCAAAGGCATCAACCGCTCCCTGGACCGCGAACGCCTGGCCCAGACCCTCCAGTTGCGCGGCAAGCTGCACCTGGACGAACTGACCGGTGAAGTCGAACTGCGCCTGACCGGCTACAGCAACCCAAACACGCTGGAACTGAACCTGATTTCCCCGACCCAGCCAGAGAAGGATCGCAAGATCAACCTGACCCGCAGCGACAGCGAGCCCGGCCGCTACATCGGCCAGGTCACCGAGAAGGTCGAAGGCCGGCGCTTCGTGGAATTGCTCGGCGTGGAAGGCGACAAGACCTGGCGTCTGTTCGAAGAAGAAGAGGTCAGCCACGACAAGGACTTGCTGCTCGGAGACGAACCGTTGCAAGGTGCCGAAGACCTGAAAAAGTAAAAGATCGCGCTTCGCGCATCGCGGGCAAGCCCACTCCCACATTGGAACGCGTACCCCTGTGGGAGTGGGCTTGCCCGCGATGAGGCCCTTCCAGCCACCAAAGATCCCGACCATGACCACCCCCTGCTACCACTGCGCCCTGCCCGTCCCCGCCGGCAGCCGGTTCACCACCGACATCCTCGGCGAGCGTCGCGAGCTTTGCTGCCCGGGGTGCCAGGCGGTGGCCGAGGCGATTGTGGCGGGCGGGCTGGAAAGCTACTACCGGCACCGCAGCGAAGCCTCGGCCAACCCCGAGGCCTTGCCGGTGCAACTGCTCGATGAATTGGCGCTGTACGACCGCGCCGACGTGCAAAAGCCATTCGTGCGCCACACAGGCGAACTCGCTGAAATCACCCTGCTCATGGAAGGCATCAGTTGCGCGGCCTGTGGCTGGTTGATCGAGAAACACCTGCGCGGCCTGCCCGCCGTGGCCGAGGCACGTCTGAACCTGTCCAACCACCGCCTGCATGTGCGCTGGGCCGACGGGCAGTTACCGTTGAGCCAGGTGCTCAGTGAACTGCGCCATATCGGTTATGCCGCCCATCCCTATCAAGCGGACCGTGCCGCCGAACAACTGGCCGGCGAGAATCGCCTGGCCCTGCGCCAACTGGGCGTTGCCGGGCTGCTGTGGTTCCAGGCCATGATGGCGACCATGGCCACCTGGCCGGAATTCAATATCGACCTCAGCCCCGAACTGCATGTAATCCTGCGCTGGGTTGCGATGTTTCAGACAACTCCTATCGTGTTCTACAGCTGCGCACCGTTTTTCAAAGGCGCGCTGCGCGATCTGCGTACGCGTCACCTGACCATGGACGTGTCAGTGTCCCTGGCCATTGGCGGGGCTTATCTGGCGGGGATCTGGACGGCGATCACCGGCGTGGGTGAGCTGTACTTCGACGCGGTCGGCATGTTCGCGCTGTTCCTGCTGGCCGGACGCTACCTGGAACGGCGTGCCCGCGAGCGCACCGCTGCGGCCACCGCGCAGTTGGTCAACCTGTTGCCCGCTTCGTGCCTGCGCCTGGGCGCAGACGGCCAGAGCGAACGCATCCTGCTGGGCGAGTTGGCCGTGGGTGACCGGGTGCTGGTGCACCCTGGCGCGGTGCTGCCGGCGGACGGCGTGATTGTCGAAGGCCACTCGAGCGTCGACGAATCCCTGCTCACCGGCGAATACCTGCCGCAGCCTAGGCATGTCGGCGATGCGGTCACCGCCGGCACCCTCAACGTGGAAGGCGTGCTGACCGTCGAGGTGCGCGCCCTCGGCCACGACACGCGCCTGTCCGCCATCGTGCGCCTGCTGGAGCGTGCCCAGGCCGAGAAACCGCGCCTGGCGCAGATCGCCGACCGCACCGCACAGTGGTTTTTGCTGGCGTCCCTGATTGCGGCTGCAGTGATCGGCCTGGTGTGGTGGCAGTTGGATGCATCACGGGCGTTCTGGATTGTCCTGGCCATGCTGGTCGCCACCTGCCCGTGCGCGCTGTCCCTGGCGACACCCACTGCCCTCACTGCCGCCACCGGCACCCTGCACAGCCTTGGGTTGCTGCTGACCCGCGGCCATGTGCTTGAGGGGCTGAACCAGATCGACACGGTGATTTTCGACAAGACCGGTACGCTCACCGAAGGACGCCTGGCGTTACGCGCCATCCGGCCCCTGGGCGAACTGGACAGCGACCAGTGCCTGAGCCTCGCCGCCGCACTGGAAAACCGCTCCGAACACCCGATTGCCCGCGCCTTTGGCCGAGCGCCCCTGGCGGCCCATGACGTATCGAGCAGCCCCGGCCTCGGCCTGCAAGGACGTGTGGGCGAACGCCTGTTGCGCATCGGCCAACCCGGGTTTGTCTGTGAACTCAGCGCCGGCCCGATCCCGGCGTCACCGGACGAAGCCGGGCAATGGCTGCTGCTGGGCGATCAACGCGGCGCGCTCGCCTGGTTCGTGCTCGACGACCGCCTGCGCAGCGAAGCGCCCGCCCTGCTGGCGGCGTGCAAGGCGCGCGGCTGGCGCACCTTGCTGCTGTCTGGAGACAGCTCGCCGATGGTCGCCAGTGTCGCTGCCGAGCTGGGCATCGATGAAGCCCACGGCGGCCTGCGTCCCGACGACAAGCTGCAGGTGCTGCAACGCCTGCATCAAGAGGGCCGCACAGTGCTGATGCTTGGCGACGGCGTCAACGACGTGCCCGTACTGGCCGCCGCAGATATCAGCGTGGCAATGGGCTCGGCCACCGACCTGGCAAAGACCAGCGCCGATGCGGTGCTGTTGTCCAACCGCCTGGAGGCCCTGGTGCAGGCGTTTTCCCTGGCGCGACGCACACGCCGGGTCATCATCGAAAACCTGCTGTGGGCCGGTCTGTACAATGGCCTGATGCTGCCGTTCGCGGCCCTGGGGTGGATCACCCCGATCTGGGCGGCAATCGGCATGTCCCTCAGTTCGTTGACAGTGGTGCTCAATGCCCTGCGCCTGACGCGCCTGCCAAGCGCGCCAGCCGCTGGCGCCCCCTTGATCAATCGCCCGCTGCCGGCGTGAGCCGCGCGGGCATGGAGTGCAGATGCCTGCTCTATACGTGATGATTCCGGCGGCGCTGCTGTTAGTGGGCGTGGCCATCTACATCTTCTTCTGGGCCGTGGACAGCGGCCAGTACGAAGACCTCGACGGCCCGGCCCACAGTGTGCTGTTCGACGACCAGGACCCCAATCACCTGGCCGCCATCGACGAAGCCAACCGCGCCGAACAGCCGCCCAAGGAACCGCCGCATGCTTGAGCTGGCGCCTTTGCTGGCCTCTGCGCTGATCCTCGGCCTGCTCGGCGGTGGCCATTGCCTGGGCATGTGCGGCGGGCTGATGGGCGCGCTGACCCTGGCGATTCCCAGGGAACAGCGCAGCCGCCGTTTTCGCCTGCTGCTGGCGTACAACCTGGGACGCATCTTAAGTTATGCCGCAGCGGGGTTGCTGATCGGCCTGGCCGGCTGGGCCGTGGCCAACAGCCCGGCGGCGATGTTCATGCGGGTGCTCGCCGGGCTGCTGCTGATCAGCATGGGCCTGTACCTGGCCGGCTGGTGGAGCGGCCTGACCCGTCTCGAAAGCCTCGGTCGCGGGCTGTGGCGACATATCCAGCCGATGGCCAACCGCCTGCTGCCGGTGTCCAGCCTGCCCCGCGCTCTACTGCTGGGCGCGCTGTGGGGCTGGTTGCCGTGCGGGTTGGTCTACAGCACCCTGCTCTGGGCCGCAAGCCAGGGCAATGCGCTGGACAGCGCGCTGTTGATGCTCGCGTTCGGCCTGGGCACCTGGCCGGTATTGCTGGCGACCGGGCTGGCTGCCGAACGTGTCACCGCGCTATTGCGCAGGCGCAGCGTGCGCATGGCCGGTGGTTTGCTGGTGGTGCTGTTCGGGCTCTGGACCCTGCCCGGGCCGCATCAGCATTGGCTGATGGGGCATTGACCGGCCCTGTGGCATAGCGCCGCTCCCCGTTGATGCAAATCAACATGCCCGCCCCACCCAGCCCCTAGACTCGGCCCACCAGCCAAACCGGGGGACCGCCCGCATGCTCGACGCCATTCGTTGGGACACCGATCTGATTCATCGCTACGACCTGGCGGGGCCGCGCTACACGTCCTACCCCACGGCCGTACAATTCGACAGCCAGGTCGGCACTTTCGACCTGCTCCATGCGCTGCGCGACAGTCGCAAAGCCACCCGGCCGTTGTCGCTGTATGTGCACGTGCCGTTCTGCGCCAATATTTGTTACTACTGCGCCTGCAACAAGGTGATTACCAAGGACCGTGGTCGCGCCCAGGCCTATTTGCAACGCCTGATGCAGGAGATCCAGCAGGTCGCCTGCCATCTCGACCCGAAACAGCCGGTGGAACAACTGCATCTGGGCGGCGGCACGCCGACCTTTCTCAGCCATGACGAATTGCGCCAAGTGATGGCACACCTGCGCCAGCACTTCAATGTGCTCGAGGACGATTCGGGCGACTACGGCATCGAGATCGACCCTCGCGAAGCCGACTGGGCAACCATGGGCCTGCTGCGCGAACTGGGCTTCAACCGCGTCAGCATCGGCCTGCAGGACCTCGACCCCGAGGTGCAACGGGCGGTCAATCGCCTGCAAAGCCTGGAAGAAACCCGCGCGGTGATCGACGCGGCGCGCACCCTGCAATTTCGCTCGATCAATATCGACCTGATCTACGGCCTGCCCAAGCAGTCGCCGCTGAATTTTGCGCGCACCGTAGAAGAAGTCATCCGCCTGCAACCCGACCGCCTGTCGGTATTCAACTACGCACACCTGCCCGAGCGTTTCATGCCCCAGCGGCGGATCAATACCGATGATCTGCCCTCGCCGGCAGAAAAACTGTTGATGCTGCAAACCACCATCGAACAACTGACCCAGGCCGGCTACCGCTATATCGGCATGGACCACTTTGCCCTGCCGGACGACGAACTGGCCATCGCCCAGGAAGAAGGCACCCTGCAGCGCAACTTCCAGGGCTATACCACCCACGGGCACTGCGATCTGATCGGGTTGGGCGTGTCGGCGATCAGCCAGATCGGCGACCTGTACTGCCAGAACAGCAGTGATCTTAACGGGTACCAGAATGCCTTGGCGGGCGCGCAACTGGCCACCAGCCGTGGGTTGATCTGCACCACGGACGACCGTCTGCGACGGGCGGTGATTCAGCAGCTAATCTGCAATTTCAGCCTGGTGTTCGAGGACATCGAGCAGGCATTCAACATCGATTTTCGCGGCTATTTCGACGATATGTGGCCGCAGTTGCAAATAATGGCCGAAGACGGCCTGATCGAACTGGACGTCCGGGGCCTTCGTGTGATGCCGGCCGGGCGCTTGCTGGTGCGTTCGGTGTGCATGGTGTTCGATGCCTACCTCGAGCACCAGAATCGCCAGCGTTTCTCGCGGGTGATCTGAGACTGCCTACGCCATCGCCAGGGAGGCGGCCTTCATCGCATCGGGGCCACTGAGCCCCTTCATGGCCTTGCCCAACGCAGTCTGCGCCGTGATGAGGCTCGCGTTCAGCACGGCAATCGCACCCTGCAGGTTATTGACCTTGACCCTGGCCTGCTCCGCAGAAAGCGTGTTATCGGCCATGACAGCAGTCAATTCGGCCTGTTTTTCGGCAATCTGTTTCTTGATCTCGCGGATCATCTTCAAGACCTGCTGGACCTCGTTGGGCAGGCCGCTTTCCTCGATGTCGCTGTTGGATTTTTTCGTGTCTCTGACCGCCTGCAAGGCTGCGCCGGAAAGGGTCACCTTCACACCTTCGTCCGTCTTGGTACTGAGGGGCGAAGAAGTGGCGTCCTTCAGCTCTTTACCAGCCGCCGCCGACTTCGCTTCTGCCACCTGGTCTTTCGGCTCCGGCAAAGGCAGCGCGCTGGGGCTTGCCGGGGTATTTGCACCGATGGAAATCATGGGTCTGGCTCCGAATTCAAAAGGTATCGTTACTTTGTATCGGCCACGACACACGGACCTTTATAACGCCGAGGCTTTTCGTACACGCTGGCCTCATCTACCCCCAGTGCGTTACCCTTACGTCTTATGTGTGTTTTCCCACAAGGATTTAAGAAATGTCCGAGCCAGTCAAACTGCGCGCTCACAGCCAGGCTCACTGCAAGGATTGCAGCCTGGCCCCCCTCTGCCTGCCACTTTCGCTGAATCTGGAAGACATGGAAGCGCTGGACGACATCGTTAAACGTGGCCGCCCGCTGAAAAAAGGCGAGTTTCTGTTTCGCCAGGGCGACAAGTTCGATTCCGTCTATGCAGTACGCTCGGGCGCGTTAAAGACATTCAGCCTCAGCGACGGCGGCGAAGAGCAAATCACCGGCTTCCACTTGCCCAGCGAATTGGTCGGTTTGTCGGGGATGGACACCGAAATGCATCCCGTGTCGGCGCAGGCGCTGGAGACTACATCCGTGTGCGAAATTCCTTTCGAGCGTCTCGATGAGCTGGCCCTGCAATTGCCACAGCTGCGCCGTCAGTTGATGCGCGTCATGAGCCGCGAGATTCGTGACGATCAACAGATGATGCTGCTGTTGTCGAAAAAAACCGCCGACGAGCGCATCGCAACCTTCCTGGTCAACCTGTCGGCACGCTTCCGCGCCCGTGGGTTTTCGGCCAACCAGTTCCGCCTGAGCATGTCGCGCAATGAAATCGGCAATTACCTGGGCCTTGCGGTGGAAACCGTGTCCCGCGTGTTTACCCGCTTCCAGCAGAACGCGTTGATTGCCGCCGAGGGCAAGGAAGTGCATATCCTCGACCCCATTCAGCTGTGCGCCCTGGCCGGTGGTTCCCTGGAAGGGTAATCCGCGCTCTGCGGCCGAGCGAACCGGCAAGGCCGCAGGTATACTTCGGGTCCGTTTTCCGCCCAGGACCCTTCGACGATGACTTTCGATTCGTTCGACATCAAATCCCTGATTCGCCCCGTCATCGACTTCCCCAAGCCTGGGGTGATCTTCCGTGACATCACGCCGTTGTTCCAGTCGCCCCGCGCCCTGCGCCTGGTCGCCGACAGCTTTGCCCAGCGTTATGTCGAAGCCGACTTCAGCCATATCGGCGCAATGGATGCCCGTGGCTTCCTGATCGGCTCGATCGTCGCCTACCAGCTCAACAAGCCACTGATCCTGTTTCGCAAGCAAGGCAAATTGCCGGCTGACGTGTTGGCCGAGGCTTACCAGACCGAATATGGCGAAGCGCTGCTTGAGGTGCATGCCGACAGCCTGTGCGAAGGCGACTCGGTGCTGATGTTCGATGACTTGATCGCCACCGGTGGCACCCTGATTGCGGCGGCGAACCTGGTGCGGCGCATGGGTGCGCAGATCTTTGAAGCGGCGGCGATTATTGATCTGCCGGAGCTGGGTGGGTCGCAGCGGTTGGAAGATATGGGGATTCCCACGTTCTGCCTGACGCAGTTTGGGTTGACCGAGCGGTAGTCGTTGTCAGGGCAGGCCTCATCGGGGGCAAGCCCCCTCCCACAGTTTTGACTGTGTTCACAAATCAAATGTGGGAGGGGGCTTGCCCCCGATGGCGGCCTCTGAGCCGACCAGTATGCTGGATTGGGACGAGTACATATCCGTTTCTGCGGTAACGGCTGCTATGGGTTCCGCTTTTACAGCGGCTCACTTTTGAAAAGCGCAAAAGTAAGCAAAACGCTCTTGCCCCACCACTCGGCACCTCGCCTAGGC
>Ga0105246_10001152_pt1 | contig 15338 bp, 11 predicted proteins | sample KBSM64metaG_FD_99694 | JGI IMG/M metagenome (GOLD analysis project Ga0105246, IMG submission 99694) | Miscanthus rhizosphere microbial communities from Kellogg Biological Station, Michigan, USA - KBS M6-4 metaG | ecosystem: Host-associated > Plants > Roots > Rhizosphere > Soil | place...
CATCGCATCGCCCCACAGGCCCAGGTAGGCGATTGCGGCGAGGCAGGCGAGCACCAGGGCGGTCAGCTTCCAACCCCCGAAGGCATAGGCAGCGAGGGCCAGGACGGCGAACAGGATGAAGAACGGTGTATCCGTCAGGAAGGTCTGGAAGGGGTTGAGCAACGAAACGGTCATGCCTTCGCGGAACGTCTCGGTCACCAGGGAAAAATGCGTCTGAATCCATCCGCTGGCCTCGGCTACACCGCTGACGATTGCCGGACCGAAGTTGACGTCCTTGGGGAATTGGGCCGCCCAGAGAATGGTCCTGGAAAGCTGGACGAGAACCACAACGACGGCGAAGCCGACCACCAGCAGGATGGTGCGGAGGCGGCGCGGGAGGTTGCTTTGGCGGCGTTGGGTTTTGGGTTTTGCGCGTTCGCTTGCCGCCGTGGTCACGCGGTCCAAGGTGATCGCCATCAGCACGATGGACAGGCCCGCGTTCACTGCCGTGCCGACGTCGAGCGACTGCAGGGCGCGCACCACCACCTGGCCGAGGCCGGGGGCGGCGATCAGCGCGGCAATGGTAACCATGGACAGCGCGGCCATGGTGCCTTGGTTGATGCCCATGACGATCGTCCGCCGGGCCATGGGGATCTGGAGCGTGAACAAGCGCTGCAGTGCAGTGGTTCCCAGGGAATCGGATGCCTCCCGGGTGTTCTCCGGGATGCCCCGGATGCCATGTGCAGTCAATCGGATGATTGGCGGCGCTGCATAAATCACGGTGGCGATGACCGCAGAGGCGGGGCCAATAAGGAAGACCAAGGCCAGCGGCGCGAGGTAGACGAAGGACGGCAGGATCTGCATGAAGTCCAGCACCGGAGTGACGGCTTTCTCGAAGCGGTTGCTGATTCCTGCCAATACGCCCAGCGGAATGCCCACGCACAGTGAAAGCAACACCGCGGTAAGGACGAGGGCAAAGGTGTAGGCGGCCTCGACGAAGAGTCCCTGCAAGCCGAAGAAGGTGAACACAGCAACGGTCAGCAGGGCCACCCTCGCATTGCCGACGGCCCAAGCAATCCAGCCAAGCAGGGCGACCGTTCCCAGCCAGCCGATTTCGGGCAGTCGCAGGCCGGTGGGGCTGGCCGCGAAGATGGCCATGAACGCGTTGGCAACAGCGTCGACGCCGGTGCGGAGCGGGGACAGCAGGTAAAGGAAAACCGGGTTGTCGCTGCGGTTCGATGCCACCCAGGAGTTGAAGTGGTTCAGTGTGCGGTGCAGATCGGTCAATTCCGAGGTGGGAAGCGCCAAAGTGGCGGTTCCGTGGAGGAAGAGGAATCCCAGAAGCCAGATCAACGCCGCGCTGCCAAGAAGCACAACCCGGCGGCTGGGCCGCCGGCGCTGGGATTCCGGACTTGGGGAAATTTCGGTGCGCGCCGTTTCTTCCGCTTCGATCACGGTTGTGCTCATGCTGCTGCTCTCACTCCGCGAAGCACGGAAAGGATGCTGTCGCGATCGATCTGGCCGGTGATGATGCCCGCTTCCTCTACGAGGACGGGGCTGGTTGAGTGCATGACCGTATGGATGGCGTCACGGATGATGGTTGACGAGCCGAGCACCGGTGCGTCGCTTGGTGTTCCCGGCGCCACCGGCTCGGCGATCCACTTGAGGGTCAGGACGTCTGAACGGGGGACTTCGGAGACGAAGTCCGCGATGTAGTCGTTGGCCGGCGAGCCGACAAGCTCATCGCCCGTGCCGCACTGGACCGCTTCCCCGTGCCGCATGATCAGGATCCGGTCGCCCAGTTTGAGCGCTTCGGAGAGATCGTGTGTCACGAAGACCATGGTTTTGCCCATTTCCTTATGCAGGCGGATGACTTCGGCCTGCATGTCCCGGCGGATCAATGGATCCAGGGCGGAGAACGGCTCATCGAACAGGATCGCGTCGGGGTCTCCGGCCAGCGCCCGGGCCAGGCCGACGCGTTGCTGCATGCCGCCGGACAGCTGTTCCGGAAAATGTCCTTCGTAGCCCGCGAGGCCGACGAGATCGATGACCTCCCGCGAGCGGGCGTAACGCTCATTTCGGCCCGTGCCCCGGATTTGCAGGCCGTAGGCCACGTTGTCCAGCACTGTGCGGTGCGGAAGGAGGCCGAAATGCTGGAACACCATGGACATCCTTTGCCGGCGCAGCTCGCGCAATTCGGCAGCCCGCGCCTGAAGGATGTCCTGGCCTCCGATCATCACGCTTCCGGAGGTGGGTTCGATCAAGCGGGTCAGGCAGCGGATGAGGGTGGACTTGCCCGAGCCCGAGAGGCCCATGATGACGAACACTTCACCCTTTGCGACGTCGAAACTCATGTTCCTGACCGCGGCTACGCATCCGGTGCGTTCCAGCAATTTCGATGAAGACAAGGCGGACATCTCCGGATCCAAGGGGACCTTGGCGCCGCCGGGTCCGAAGACTTTCCAAAGGTTGCGTACCGATATATCGGAACTGTTCATTCCTGCACTCCTGCTGGGCTCTGCTCCTGCTGGGCATCACGTGGGGAAAAGCGTTGGGGGAAAACGTGGGAAAAGCTCGAACTACGAAGGGGTTGTTTAATGTGCAACCTTCATCGCCATACGCAACACCGTGACGCAGCTCACGCCTCGCTGTCAAGGGTTTTGTTTGCCCTTGGCGCTTTATGACTTGCGTTGTGCGTGGGGCTTTGCTTGGCGCAGTGCGCGCCAAATGGGCAAGCTGCTGACATCCGCGCGGATGCTTCGAACCGCGCGCGCCGCGGCCCGCCGGGCGAAAACCGTTTCTGTACCGTCCGGACGAATTGTCTGCGTTTTGCCGCGATCTCCCGCAGGGGGACCGTTGTCATATTTCTCAAGCGCGCGCTATGTGCACCGTGTTGCGTAATGCGCAATTCACGAGAACGAAATCCCGCCGCAACAAAGCGCCGAACAGGCGTCCCGAGGTGTTCGAGGCGGCTCGCCCGGATCGATCGTCGAGGTCCTCGGTGGCGGTCACGCGCGCCGGGGCGGGATGCGGCGCCTCCGCTTTCGCCATAGTCTGGCGCAGTGGATACAAGGACAGTGAACTCCGGAGGCCAGGTTGACAGGCAGTCCCGCATCTTGGACGCGGTGCTGGAGCTGCTGTCTCTTCATGGCATCTCGGGTGTCAACATGCGGGCCGTGGCCCGTGAAGCCGGCGTCGCCCTCGGACTCGTCAACTACTACTACGCAGACAAGCCGAGCCTGATCCGTGCGGCCCTGAACCGGATTGGCGAGAGCGACATGAGGCTGGTGACCCCCGACCCGGAGGCACTCCCGGACGAACAGCTCCGCGAGGCCCTGAAGCGGGTCGCGGCGCCGGAAATCCTGACCACGCAGTATCTGTCCCTGCGCCTCCACCTTTGGGCGCTCGCGCAAGCCCACGAAGACTTTGCGGTGATCAACGCGGAAGCGTTCGACCAGTATCTGGACGGGCTCGCAACACTGATAGGCAATGCCAAACCAGGGCTCTCCCGCGAACAATGCAAGGACCGGGCGAATGACATTGTCGTCGTGCAGAACGGGATGTGGTTGACGTCCCTCCTGGGCATCGACAAGGCGGCAATCCAGCGGAGCATCGCCCGCACTGAACAGATCGCCTTCGCCGACTAGCGGAAACACCCCGGCCCATGCTGCGCCACGGTGTGTGACCGTCCGGGCCCTGACGTGCCAAAAACCGGCCGGCTGGTGCGGCCAGAGACCCCACAAAGCCGAGAGTGCGCTCCTTTTTGAACAAATGTCCAGCCGAAGTCTTGAACATATGTTCAAGCTCGGCTAGCCTCTCATATATGACCTGCGCCACACCGGCGAGGTCCCGCGGAGATTGGCCCTCTGGGCCAGCGGCGCCCGCATGCAGCGCCATGGGCTTCGGTATTGGCACCAAGCCGCATCCGCGTCGAGGCACAAGGAGACTTGCACAATGACCGAGACTAGCTACGACTACGTCATCGTTGGTGGGGGAAGCGCCGGCTCCGTGCTGGCCAACCGTTTGAGCGAGGACGGCACGCGCAGCGTCCTCGTCCTGGAAGCGGGCCGCAGCGACTACCCCTGGGATCTGTTCATCCAGATGCCGGCGGCCCTGACGTTCCCCAGCGGCAACCCCTTCTACGACTGGCGCTACGAGTCGGACCCGGAGCCGCACATGGGCGGCCGCCGCATCGCCCACGCCCGCGGCAAGGTCCTGGGCGGTTCCAGCTCCATCAACGGCATGATCTTCCAGCGCGGCAACCCCATGGACTACGAACGCTGGGGTGCCGACGCCGGCATGGAGACCTGGGATTTCGCCCACTGCCTTCCGTACTTCCGCCGCATGGAAAACACCCTCGCGGCCGATCCGGACGATGAGTTCCGCGGCCACTCCGGCCCGCTCGTCCTGGAGCGTGGCCCCGCCACCAACCCGCTCTTCCAGTCCTTCTTCCAGGCCGCCCAGCAGGCAGGGTTCCCGCTCACGGACGATGTCAACGGTTACCGCCAGGAGGGCTTTGCGCCCTTCGACCGCAACGTCCACAAGGGCCAGCGGCTCTCCGCATCGCGTGCCTACCTGCGTCCCAACGTCGGCCGCCCGAACCTGACAGTCCTCACCCGGGCCCTTGCCACGAAGATCAACTTCAAGGGCAACGTGGCCACCGGCGTCACCTACCGCCGCAACGGCAAGCTCCACACCGTCAACGCAGGCGAAGTGATCCTCTCCGGCGGCGCCATCAACACCCCGCAGCTGCTGCAGCTCTCCGGCGTGGGAGATGCCCAGCACCTGAAGTCCCTCGGCATCAACTCCGTGGTCAACCTCCCGGGTGTGGGCGAGAACCTCCAGGACCACCTCGAGGTGTACATCCAGCACGCCTGCACCCAGCCCGTTTCCATGCAGCCGGCCCTCGACGTCTGGCGCATGCCGTGGATCGGCATGCAGTGGCTCTTCGGCCGCAAGGGTCCGGCAGCCACCAACCACTTCGAAGGCGGCGGCTTCGTCCGCTCCAACGAGGACGTGGCCTACCCGAACCTGATGTTCCACTTCCTGCCGGTCGCCGTCCGCTACGACGGCCAGAAGGCCGACGCGAAGCACGGCTACCAGGTGCACATCGGCCCGATGTACTCGGACGCCCGGGGCAGCCTGAAGATCAAGTCCACGGACCCAACCGTCCACCCGTCCATGATCTTCAACTACCTCTCCACCGACCAGGACCGCCGCGAATGGGTCGAAGCTGTGCGCATCTCCCGCGACATCCTGGGACAATCCGCCATGGCACCGTTCAACGGCGGCGAGATCTCTCCCGGCCGGAGCGTCCAGACGGACAAGGAGATCCTGGAGTGGGTGGCCGCCGACGCCGAAACCGCCCTGCACCCGTCCTGCACTGCCAAGATGGGCCCGGAATCCGATCCCATGGCCGTGGTCAACCCGCTGGACATGTCCGTGCACGGCACCAAGGGCCTGCGCGTCGTGGACGCTTCCGCGATGCCGTACGTCACCAACGGCAACATCTACGCCCCGGTGATGATGCTGGCCGAACGCGCTGCGGACCTGATCCTCGGCAAGACCCCGCTGGCGGCGCAGCACACCGAGTTCTACCGCCACGGAATCTCGCCGCTTGAGCGTGACAACTCCCGCGGCCAGAAAGTGAAGGGCTAGGACAATGACCGTTACGGAAACCGAAACCAAGACCGTCCGCGGCATCTACATCGACGGCGGCTGGCACCAGGCATCCGACGGCGGGACAACAGTTGTGCGCTGCCCGGCGGACGGACGCGAGGTGGCTGTTGTCGCGTCGTCCACCGTCGAGGACGCGGAGCGGGCGATCGCCAGTGCCCGGGAAGCGTTCGACGGCGGCCCATGGCGCCGGCTGACGGACATCGAACGTGGCGAGGTCATGCTTCGCATCGCCGGGCTGCTTGAGCGGGACAAAGCGGCTTATGCCCGCGCCGAGGCGCTGGACACCGGCAAGCGCCTCGTCGAGGCCGAATACGACATTGACGACATCGCCGCGTGCTTCCGCTACTACGGCAAGATCGCAGGCCTTGACGCCGGCAGGGTCATCGACACGGGCCGGCCGAATGCCATCAGCCGCGTGGTTTACGAACCGCTCGGCGTCTGTTCCCTCATCGCGCCATGGAACTACCCGCTCCTGCAGGCGGCCTGGAAAGTGGCACCGGCACTCGTCGCGGGGAACTCCTTCGTGCTCAAGCCCAGCGAGCTCACGCCGTCCACCGCCATCCTGCTCATGGAAACGCTGGCAGAAGCCGGGGTTCCCGCCGGCGTTGCGAACCTGGTCACCGGAAAGGGTTCGAGGGTAGGGCATACGCTGAGTTCGGACCCGCGTGTGGATCTCGTCTCCCTGACCGGAAGCCTGGCCACGGGCCAAACCATCATGGCGGCCGCCTCGGAGACCGTGAAGCGCGTCGCCTTCGAACTTGGCGGAAAGAACCCGAACGTCGTCTTCGCGGATGCGGACTGGGACACTGCCGTTGACAATGCCCTGACTGCTGTCTTCCTGCACTCCGGCCAGGTCTGCTCGGCCGGGGCCCGGCTTGTTGTCGAGGAGACTATCGCCGAGCGTTTCGTCGCCGAGGTAGTGGAGCGGGCGAAAAAGATCCGGATGGGCGGACCTTTTGATGCCGATGCAGAGACCGGCCCGCTCATTTCCGCAAAGCACCGCGAGCAGGTCCACGCCTACGTCCAGGCCGGCATTGCGGAGGGCGCCGAACTCTTGTGCGGCGGTTACATCCCCGAGGACGGGATCCTTGCGGACGGTTTCTTCTACCCGCCCACCGTGCTCGGCAACTGCCGCTCTGGCATGAGCGTGGTGCGGGAGGAGTCATTCGGCCCGGTGCTGACCGTGGAGACCTTCCGGACCGAAGCCGAGGCCATTGCCATCGCCAACGACACGGAATACGGCCTGGCGGGGGCGGTCTGGACTTCGGACGCATCGAAAGCGCAGCGCGTTGCTGGCGCCCTCCGCCACGGGACGGTGTGGATCAATGACTACCACCCGTACGTCCCGCAGGCGGAGTGGGGCGGTTTCGGCAAGTCTGGCATTGGCCGTGAACTTGGCAGCGCGGGCCTCAACGAATACCGCGAGGCAAAGCACATCTGGCAGAACATCCAGCCCGCTCCCAGCGGCTGGTTCGGCCAGCCCGCCTAAGACCTGCCCACCGAAGGGTGGGCGGTACAGCAGGCAAGCACCACTCAAGGGGGACACGGGCCGGGCGTGCGATGAGGCACGCCCGGCCGGTCCCGCCGGCCTCCAGGCGCGGCGGGAAACATCGTGCCATTCGATTTAGGAGCTCAGATGTCAGAAATGCGCAGCACTGGCACAAGCAAGACCGCTGACAGCAGCGGAATGGACGAGTTCGGCTACGCCCAGACACTCGACCGCAGCATCGGGAAGTTCGCAAGTTTCGCCGCCGGCGTCAGCTACATCTCCATCCTGACCGGCGTTTTCCAACTGTTCTACTTTGGTTTCTCCACCGCCGGACCGGCCTACGCCTGGTCCTGGCCCATCGTTTTCGTCGGCCAGCTGATGGTCGCACTCTGCTTCGCGGAACTGGCCGGACGCTATCCCGTGGCCGGCTCCGTCTACAACTGGGCCAAGCGGCTCAGCACGGGCACGTGGGCCTGGCTTTCGGGCTGGCTGCTGCTCATTTCGTCCATCGTGGCCTTGGGCTCGGTGGCCCTGGCCCTGCAGATCACCCTGCCGCAGCTCTGGGACGGTTTCCAGATCATCGGCGACGGCACCGGCCCGTACGACTTCGCCGTCAACGGCGTGCTGCTGGCCACGATCATGATCGTCATTTCCACCCTGATCAACGCTTTCGGCGTGAAGCTGATGACCAAGATCAACAGCATCGGTGTCTTCGTGGAACTGATCGCCGCAGCGCTGCTGATTGTGGCCCTGTTCTGGCATGTCGTGAACGGCCCGGGCGTCCTCTTCGACACCTCAGGCTTCGGTCAGGACCACCCGATGGGCTTCTTCGGCGTCTTCCTGATCGCCGCCATGGCTTCCGGCTACGTCATGTACGGCTTCGACACCGCGTCCTCGCTCGGCGAGGAAACCAAGGACCCCAAGAAGACCGCACCGAAGGCCATCATCCGCGCCGTCACTGCGTCCTTCCTGCTCGGCGGCCTGCTGCTCTTCGGCGGCATCCTCGCCGCACCGGACCTGAACGATCCCAAGATCGGCGAGGCCGACGGCGGACTGCAGTACATCGTGCTGTCCGTGCTGGGCGGCCCCTTCGGCAAGGCGTTCCTGGCCTGCATCGTGGTGGCCGTGGTGGTGTGCACCCTGGCCGTTCACGCCGCCGCGATCCGCATGATGTTCGCCATGGCCCGGGACAACAACCTCCCGTTCAGCCGCCAGCTCAGCAAGGTGGACCCGGTCCGCAAGACCCCCACCGTTGCAGCGATCGTGATCGGCGTCCTGGCCATCATCCCGCTGATCGTCAACGTGGCACAGCCGGCAATCTTCACCATTCTCTCCAGCATCAGCATCGTGCTGATCTACCTCTCCTACCTGCTGGTGACCGTGCCGATGCTGCGCCGCCGCTTCCTCAAGAAGTGGCCGCTGCCCGACGACGGCACCGAGGTGGGCTTCAGCCTCGGCAAGTGGGGCTTCGTGGTGAACCTCCTGGCCGTGCTGTGGGGCGCCGCCATGACGATCAACCTCATCTGGCCCCGCCAGGAGATCTACAACTCCGTGCCGCCGTTTGAGTGGTACCTGCAGTGGGGCGGCGTCTTCTTCGTCGGAGCGGTGGCCGTAGCCGGTATCCTGCTCTACCGCCTGAAGATCCGGCACCAGACCGGGGTGCTCGCCGAGCACGCGGTCGCGGTTGCCGCCCACCCGTCCTCCGGTACTCCGCAGGATTCCGCAGCTGTCGGGGCGGCGGGGATTGACACCCGCGTGTGACGCCTGCCATATTTTCAATACGCACTATGTGGAGACTGTTGCGTAATGCGCAATTGGGGAGAATCTGCGGAACCACCCTTTCGGGCATCCGCGCTATTCCTTTGGGTAGCCGTCTCCGGGCGGCCCGGCTCGTAGTATTTGTAAGTCGTATCGGAGACTTGCGTCCGGTCAATGGAAGGAACAAGGAAACGTGGTTCACAAGGTACAAGCGGTCGTTGTCAGGGAAAAGAACGCTCCCGCTACCATCGAGACCATCCTGGTCCCTGAGCCGGGCCCGGGCGAGGCCTTGGTCGACGTCCTGAGTTGCGGTGTCTGCCACACGGACCTGCACTACAAGCTCGGCGGCATCGGCGACGATTTCCCCTACCTGCTTGGCCATGAGTCCACGGCCGTGGTGAGCGCCGTCGGCCCGGATGTCACCGACGTCAAGCCGGGTGACCGGGTCATCCTTAACTGGCGTGCCGTCTGCGGGAACTGCCGGGCCTGTGCCAAGGGCCAGCCGCAGTACTGCTTCGCCACGTTCAACGCCACCCAGAAGATGACGCTGGAGGACGGCACCCCGCTTTCCCCGGCACTGGGCATCGGTTCCTTCGCGGAGAAGACCCTCGTGGCTGCCGGCCAGTGCACGAAGATCGACGACGACGTCGACCCCGCCGCCGTCGGCCTGCTCGGCTGCGGCGTCATGGCCGGCATCGGTGCCGCCATGAACACCGGCGAGGTCAAGCGCGGCGAGTCGGTCGCCGTCATCGGTTGCGGCGGCGTCGGCATCGCCGCCATCGCCGGGGCGAAGCTCGCAGGTGCGACGACGATCATCGCCGTCGACCTCGACCCCGCCAAGGTGGAACTCGCCAAGACCCTAGGCGCCACGCATGGCGTGGTCTCCAGCGAGGTGGACGCCGTCGAGGCGATCCGCGACTTCACCGGGGGCAACGGCGCGGACGTCGTCATCGACGCCGTGGGCCGCCCGGAGACCTACAAGCAGGCTTTCTACGCCCGTGACCTCGCCGGCCGTGTGGTCCTGGTGGGCGTCCCGACGCCGGACATGAAGCTTGAGCTTCCGTTGCTGGATGTGTTCGGCCGCGGCGGTTCGCTGAAGTCCTCCTGGTACGGCGACTGCCTGCCGTCCCGCGACTTCCCGATGCTGGTGGACCAGTACCGGCTCGGCCGCCTGCCGCTGGATGCCTTCGTCTCCGAGCGCATCGGCCTGGGCGATGTGGAGGCAGCGTTCGAGAAGATGCACCGCGGCGAGGTCCTGCGTTCGGTGGTGGAACTCTGATGGCGGTCACCGTAGAGAACCGGGTCACCTCGGGTACGTTTTCGCTGGACGGCGGCACCTGGGACGTGGACAACAACGTCTGGATCGTGGGCAATGACGAGGAGTGCGTGATCATCGACTCCCCGCACGACGCCGCCGCGATCGTCGAGCAGGTCCGTGGCCGCAAGGTGCTGGCCATCCTGATGACCCATGCGCACAACGACCACATCGGCGCCGCGCGCGAAGTGGCTGCCGCCGTCGGCGCCCCCATCCACCTGCACCCCGAGGACATGGTGCTGTGGAAGCAGGTCTACCCGGACGTCCAACCCGATAAATTCCTCTCGGACGGCGAAGAATTCACGGTAGGCGGCGCCACTCTGAAGGCGATCCACACGCCCGGGCACTCGCCTGGCTCCACCTGCTTCTACCTTGAGAGCGAGGGGACCCTCTTCACAGGGGATACCCTGTTCAATGGCGGTCCCGGCGCCACCGGCAGGTCGTTCAGCGACTACCCGACCATCCTCGCCTCGATCCGGAAGCGTCTCCTGACGCTGCCAGCGGACACGGTGGTGCGGACCGGGCACGGTGACAACACCACCATCGGCGCCGAGCGGGAGACCCTCTCGCAGCTGGCCCAGTAACGCACCCACAGCGACAGATCCACAGTGAGGCACGCCCCAGAATGAAATTCACCAAGCAGCCCGCGCCCATCGCGGACATCGATGAAGCACAACTCGAGGTCCACAAGCCCAAGAAGGAAGCCGCCGGCGTCAAGGCCGTCATGGTTGCGCTGGACCGCGCCGTGGCCCAGGCCGGGGTGACCCGTTCGGTGCAGTCCCTGCTGAGGCTTAACCAGAAAGGCGGCTTCGACTGCCCGGGCTGCGCCTGGCCGGAAACGGACGGCAAGCGCAAGGCTGCCGAGTTCTGCGAGAACGGTGCCAAAGCCGTTGCGGAAGAGGCCACGCTGCGGACTGTCGGGGCCGAATTCTGGGCCCGGCACTCCATCGCGGAGCTGTCGCAGAAGACCGAGTACTGGCTGGGCAACCAGGGCAGGCTCGCCGAACCGGTGGTGATCCGCCCCGGCGAGACGCACTACTCGCCGATCTCCTGGGCGGACGCCTTCGAACTGATCGGGGAGCACGTCCGGGCCAGCACGCCGGACCGTTGCGTGTTCTACACCTCCGGGCGGACGGCGAACGAGACGGCGTTCATGTACCAGCTGTACGCCCGTTCCCTCGGCACCAACAACCTGCCGGACTGCTCCAACATGTGCCACGAATCCTCTGGCTCGGCGCTGAACCCCACCATCGGCATCGGCAAGGGCACGGTATCCCTGGAGGACCTCCACGAGGCCGAGCTGATCTTTGTGGTCGGCCAGAACCCGGGCACCAACCACCCCCGCATGCTGGGCGCCTTGCAGGAATGCAAGGAGAACGGCGGCAAGGTGGTGGCCGTGAATCCGCTGCCCGAGGCAGGCCTGTTCAACTTCAAGGATCCGCAGACTTTTGCGGGCGTGGTGGGCAACGGCACCCCCATTGCCGATGAGTTCCTGCAGATCAAGGTGGGTGGGGACCTCGCGCTGTTCCAGGCCCTGGGCCACCTGCTCCTGGAAGAGGAAGAGCGGAACCCGGGCACTGTGGTGGACCGCGCCTTCGTGGACGCCCAGACGGATGGCTTTGAAGCCTATGCCGAGGCGCGTTCGGTTTTGGACTGGGCAGAGACGGAGAAAGCCACCGGCCTGTCCCGCGAGCAGATCGAGACCGTGGCCGGGATGCTGATCCGCTCCAAGGCGTCCATTTTCTGCTGGGCCCTGGGCGTCACCCAACAGCCGCATTCGGTGGACACCATCAAGGAAATGGTCAACGTCCTGCTGCTGCAGGGCAACTTCGGCAAGCCCGGTGCCGGTGCCTGCCCTGTGCGCGGACATTCCAATGTGCAGGGCGACCGCACCATGGGCATCTGGGAAAAGCCGGCCGAGCCGCTCCTGGAAGCGCTGGACCGCGAATTCGGGATCGTTTCCCCGCGGGAGCACGGCCATGATGCCGTGGAAACCCAGCACGCCCTGGAAAACGGCGACGTGGACGTGTTTGTTGCCATGGGCGGCAACTTCGCCGCGGCGGGCTCGGACACCGAAGCGCTGGAAGCGGGCATGCAGCGTGCCGGCCTTACGGTCCACATCTCCACCAAGCCCAACCGTTCACACATTGTGCACGGCAAGACCTCCTTGATCCTGCCCACCCTGGGACGCACGGACCGCGACGACAAGCATGCCAAGGGTATCCAGTTCCTTTCCGTGGAGAACTCCATGTCCGTAGTGCACTCCACGCAGGGCAGGCTCCAGCCGGTGTCCGAGCACCTCCTGGCCGAACCCGTGATCATCGCCCGCATGGCCGAGGCCACCTTCGGCCCGGAGCACCCCGTGGACTGGCGGGCCATGGCCGAGGACTATGACGTCATCCGGGACCACATCTCCCGTGTCCTTCCGGGCTTCGAGGATTTCAACACCCGGGTGCGGAACAAGGCCGGCTTCGTGCTGCCAAACCCACCCCGGGACACGCGTTCCTTCAAGACCGACATTGGCCGTGGCCGCTTCACGGTGAGCCCCCTGGAATACCTCACTCCGCCGGCCGGCCACCTGGTGCTGCAGACCCTCCGCAGCCATGACCAGTACAACACCACGTTCTACGGCCTGGACGACCGCTATAGGGGTATCTCAGACGGCCGCCGGGTTATCCTGATCCACCCGAAGGACCTGGCAGCACAGGGCTTCCAGGACCGGGATCTCGTGGACGTCATCAGCGTTTTCCAGGGTTCGGAACGCCGCGCGGACAAGTTCCGCCTGGTGGCCTATCCCACCGCCGAAGGCTGCGCGGCCGCGTACTTCCCGGAGGCCAACGCGCTGGTGCACAAGGAAAACGTGGCCCGCGTGTCCAATACCCCAGGCTTCAAGGCGATGTTCGTGCGGTTCGTGCCGCACGTGGAAGCGGCCGAGTAGCCGGCTCCTTCCGGGGCCATGCACGACTTCCGGACCAAGCACGACGGCGACATTCCGCAGCAGCGGAGTGTCGCCGTCGTTCGTTAACTGACCGCCCTTAGTGCCTGAGCCGCAGCACGGCGGCGTTCGCAGCGACGATCACCAGGATTCCCGCCCATTGCAGCAGATCCAGGGACTGGCCCAGGGCAAGGAACCCGATCAGGGCCGCGAACACCGGATTCACGCTCATCAGGATGCCGAACAGCCCGGCGGGCACATGGCGCAGGGCCAGCAGGTCGGCGATGTACGGAACCGCGGAGGCCAGGACCCCGGCGCTGACCGCGCACACGATGACGAACCAGTCCACGGGGCGGCTCAGCAGGATGACGACGGCCACCGGCAGGAATGCCGTGGCGGAGACGGCCATGGCTGCGGCAGTGCCCTCGATGCCCGGGATGCGTTGCCCGATGGTGCGGTTCAACAGGATGTATGAGGCCCAGCTCGCAGCTCCCACCAGGCCCATGGCGATACCGAGGTAATCCGTGGACGGGCCTGGTTGCGTGATGGCCACGACGCCGGCCGTCGCCGCGAGGGCGCAGGAGGCTCCGGCCTTGCTGCGGGCACCGAAGAGGGCGATCGACAGCGGCCCCAGGAATTCCAAGGTGACGGCCAGGCCCAGGCCGATGCGTTCGATGGCCGAATACAGGCCGAGGTTCATGGTGCCGAAGACCACCGCGAGCAGGAGCACCGGCCAAAGCTGCTGCCGGGTGAAGCTCCTGAACCTGGGCCGGGCGATCGGCAAGAGCACCGCGGCCGCGATCAATTGCCGCACCGCGACAACGCCGAGCGGACCGATGGCCGGGAACGCCAGGGACCCACTCGCCGCGCCCAGTTGGTTCGACAAAGAACTGGCCATCAGCGTGGCCACGCCGCGTGCGGTGCTCCTGCCTTTATTCATGCCAAAAGTCTCGGGCCTCGGGCGGCATCCACATAATGCACGGGTCGGCGTATTCATGCGTCTATCGCATGAATAGAATCGCCTCATGGACATCGAATTCCGGCAGCTGCGGTGCTTCGTGGCGGTGGTGGACGAAGGCACCTTCACGGATGCCGGGATCAGCCTGGGGATCTCGCAGACCGCCGTTTCCCGTAACCTCGCCGCGCTCGAGGAACACCTTGGCGTGCGGCTCATCCACCGCACCACCCGGAGCGTCTCCCTGACGGAGGCGGGGGAGCGCGCCCTGGCGCACGCGCGGCGGGCGCTTGCCGCCGTCGTCGGGCTGGAAGGGGCAGCACAGGGCGGCGGGCGCCTGAGGCTCGGCTACGCGTGGTCGGCCCTCGGCAGCCACACGCTGGAGCTGCAGCGCCGCTGGGCGGCCGGATACCCGGACACCGAACTTGAGCTGGTCATGGACAACAGCCCGACGGCGGGGCTGCTTGAGGGGACGAGCGACGTCGCGATCCTGCGGCGGGCGCCGTCGCTTGGGAAGACGGCGGCGCGGAACGTGGAGCTGCGGCGGATCGGGAGCGAGAAACGCTTCTGCGCCATGGCCGCGGACGATCCCCTCGCCCGCCGGCGAAGCGTGGGCCTGGCCCAGATCGCGGACAGGCCACTGGCCATTGACGTGCGGACCGGGAGCACCACGCTGGAGCTCTGGCCGGCGGAGTCCCGGCCCGCGAAGACCGTGGAAATCCACAGCGTGGACGACTGGCTGACGCTGATCAGCAGCGGCAAGGCCCGCGGCGTGACGGCGGAGGCCACGGCGCACCAGTACCGGCGCCGCGGCCTCGTGTACCGTCCGGTGCGGGACGCCCCGCCGGTGCCGGTCCATGCCGCGTGGGTGAAAGGTGAGCTCACTGCTGCGGGGCGGAGGCTCGTGGGGTTGCTGGAGGAGCTGTACGGCGCTGGGGCGCAGGGCGTGACGCGATAGGTTACAGCGGGAGATCATCGTGGATGCTTGTGAGACACGAGCCATAAGGGGACGGAATAAAGGTCACCGCAATGGCTCCGGCCCAGCTCAGCTTCTTCCAAGGGCTCGGCTTTTCACAGCCGGCAACGACCCTGGCCCTGGTGGGCCCCGTGCCGGGGCGCGAGCCGGCCACGACCGACTGACTTTTGATAGAAGAATGACCCGAGCAAACGTTGGTTACCCCCTGAAATTTGAGGGGGTAACCAACGTTTGCCCCGGTGGAAATCCCCG
>Ga0105246_10001154_pt1 | contig 15334 bp, 10 predicted proteins | sample KBSM64metaG_FD_99694 | JGI IMG/M metagenome (GOLD analysis project Ga0105246, IMG submission 99694) | Miscanthus rhizosphere microbial communities from Kellogg Biological Station, Michigan, USA - KBS M6-4 metaG | ecosystem: Host-associated > Plants > Roots > Rhizosphere > Soil | place...
CATGGCCGCGTCAGAGTCGAGCGCAATTTCGTCGACGCTGGGCCGGCGCCGCGCGGCGGCGAGGTGCATGGCACCGCGATAGCAGGGATCATCGCGTCGGCGGCGAACAATCGGCTCGGAATCGTAGGTGTCGCGCCCGACGTCACGATCGCGTCGCTACGCGCTTGCTGGGCCCTCACGCACGACAGCGTGGCCGCGCAATGCTCGAGCTTCTCGCTCGCGCGTGCGCTCCAGGTTGCGATCGACCTCAAGCCGAACGTCGTAAACATGAGCCTCGCGGGTCCCGACGATCCCCTGCTAGGCCAGTTGCTCGACGAGATGATCGCGCGCGGCATCATCGTCGTCGCGGCACAACCCGAGCGCGGCCAGAACGGGCACGAGTTTCCTTCATCGCATCCGCGAGTGCTCGCAGCCCACTCGTCGGCCGAGGTTCTCGACTCCGCATCACCCTATGTGCTCGGCGCACCCGCTACCGACGTGCTCACGACGACTCCTGGCGCGCAATACGCGTTCTTGTCGGGAAACTCGCTCGCGGCCGCGAACACATCCGGCGTGGTGGCGCTGCTCGTCGAGCGCGACCCGCACGTCGACGTCGCGCGTATAGCCGAAGTATTGACCGACACGACGACGCACGTGGACGGCAGCGCATCGATCAACGCGTGCCGCGCGCTCGAACGGCTGACCGATACGACGTTTTGCGCGGGCGCGGCGAAGCTCGTCAGATTCTAGATTTGCTGGCGCGCAGCGCGTACGAGACGCTCAGCACGTACTTGGGGTGCTCCGGGTCCCCGAGGAACCCCGCGTAGTCGTAGCCGCTCTCGTAATAGCGAAGGTCGATCACGACGTGACGCACGACCTTCGATACGCCGAGGTTCCAGTGCGTGTAATCGATCGGCGTCGCCTCGATCTCGACATGGCCTAGCGTGCCGCCGATCTCGAAATTGCCGCGCAACGGTTGCGCGAACGACAGCTCTTGACTCAGCGACGAGCGCCAGATGCCGTAGTACTGATCGGTGTAGCCCGCCGTGTAATAGATGCGATCGCGCCAGCCGACGGTCGCGCTGAGCTCGTTCCAGTCGTACGAGACTGCGGTGGACGGGTAGAAGTAACGCCCGAGCAGCGCGGTCCACGACCAGTTCCCGCTGCGCTTGTGATAGCCGCCGTAGATCTCTGATTCGATCTTGCGCGGCTCGGGCCAGTTCTTCTCGACGGCGTAATCGACGTTCGCGGCCCACGCGCCGACGAACCAACCGGTCTTCTGCTGATAATCGATCCCGAGCTGCACGGACAGCCCGTCGTTCTGCGACAGACCACGATTCCAATATCCGTTCGCGAGCGTGACGTAGCCGTTCAGGCTCGGCGAATCCTGTGCAAAGGCTGCCGCGCTCGGGGCCGCGAGCATGATCGACGACAGCAAGGCGCGAGCAAGTCTCACGTTCGAGCAACTCTTGGAGCGAGCGGCGATTTTAGGCCGGTCGTCAAGGGCGCGCCATGGACCACTTGCGAGGCCGCGCGGCACAACGCGCGCCGCGATTCCGGCTGCATGGCTAATGGGTGCCTTCCGGGGGCGTGTGCGCACAAGGATGTGCGCACCCGAGCCCCAGGGACGGCGTCTTGGCGTCCCCCGGAAGGCACCCATTAGCCGTGCAGCCGGAATCGCAGATGACGCGGCCCGCGGCCCGCGGCCCGCAGCGATGGCTCAGGGCTCGTGCACCTCGTAGCCGAGCTCGCGCAGGCGCGCGAGCGGCCCGTCGGGGCGTAGCAGATCGCCGACGCCGAGTGTCGCGAAGGTCGTGCCGTTTTCGGCGAGCGCGCGCTGCGCGGCGTCGAGCCACGCGCTCTGCGCGCGCCGCAGCGTGTCGCTCAAGCCCTCGGACGTGCCGGCGAACGAAAGGCACTGGCCTTCGATGTCGGGATAGTCGAAGCGACGCAGCGCATCGATGTCGCCTACGGCCCATGCTCGCGCGCGCTCGGCGATTCCGGGCAGGTCGTTCTCGATGCTCGCGAGCACGGTCGCGAAGCAGTCGATCTCCGCCTGTCTCGACAGCGTCTGCGCGGCGTCGAGCAGGTCCCCGGGATCGGCGCGGATTTCGGTATCCGTCCTCTTCACGTGTGCATCTTTCGCGAGACGCTGGATCGAGCTTTGGAGCTTGCCGCCGAACGTCAACTTCGATGCGTCGATTGCGCGCGCGTACAACCTCCCCGCCACGACGACGGGCCGCTCCTGCTCGAGACTGCGCGGGCCATCGTAACGCTCTCGAATCGTCGCGTAGCGAGCATAGAGGTCGGCCGGCAGCACGTCCTTGAGCGGCGCGCCATCTTCGTTGCGGGTGAGCTTGCGCGCGCGGAAAAACAGGCCGACGTAGCGGAACGGATTGTGCGCGGCCGCGTCGACGCCGGGCGGCAACAGCACCTCGTCGGCGCGAGCGATTGCGCGCTCGACGAGCACCGAGCCCCACGTGATGTCCTTCGGGATGACGGGCAGCGTGCCAAATATCAAGAGCTCGTGAGTGCCGGCGCTCACCTTCCAGAGCGGCGGGCCGGGGTAACGCCCGGTCACCGTGAGCTCCTCCGGCGAGTCCGCACTCGCTGCGATCACGCAAATCGACAAGATCAGCGCAGCGACGCAATGAAGGCTGCGTCTCGCGACGGCTGTCCAACGTCGGCTCGCGTTCATGGCGTCCAGGCGTAGCTCACTTTGAGGAACGCGGTGCGCCCGGTCGGCTCGATGCGCCCGGTCGTCTCGTCCTCCAGCTGATTGGTCGAGTAGCCCGCAAAGAAGACGGTCTGCGGATTCAGCTTGTAGGAGTACAAGATTTGCGACGCACGGGACGCCGAGCTCGGTGTCGTCGTGGGATCGACGTACTGCGATAGATTCCGTTCGACGTCCGACCCCTGCAGCGTGAGCCGCAGAAAGCTGCGCACATTGAACTGCCACGTGAGCCGCAAATCCGTGAGCCGCGCCTTGTATACGATCGGGCCTTCCTTGCTCCAAAGCCGATCGAGCGTGTAGCGCCCGCGCACGAGCAGATGGCGCGTCGCGTTCCACTCGATCTGCGGTTGTATCCGCTGCTCGTCGCGAACCAACGAGTTCGCGTAATCGAGCTGGTCGCCATACCTTCCTTGAAAGTAGGCGGCGACGCCGCCGGCCGGGCGCATCTGCGCGTAAACGAACACCGACTTCATCCCAAAGACTTGGCCGTTCCAGAACTGCTGCTGCGGACCGACATCGATCTCCATGAAGGATTGGAGCGGGCCGTTGAACGAGAAGAACGGCTGCGCGCTGCGCCCGAGCAGGCGTCCCTGCGTATCCCGCGCGTCGTTCAAATACGTGCCCGCACGCAGCTCCGTCCACCAGACTCCGCCCGGGCTTTGCCAAATATGCCCCGTCTCGACGTTGTCGCGCACAAGGTCGACCCGCGAGATGAAGCCCGTGTCCGCCCGAAAACCCGGATCGAGCCGCTCGTGAAAATAATACGAATACCAGTTGCGAGCGCCGTAGCGGTACTCGACTCGGTACGCGTCGCCGTCGAAGCGACCCGTGGGCTGCTGGTTCGCCGTCGCGACATCGACTGGATATTCGGTTTTCGACGTAAGGTACTGGAAGCGCACAAAGTTCTGGTCGTTGACTCTGTACCGGCCGTCGATGCCGCCGACGTCGTTGCTATAGCCGTCGCCATGCCGCAGCGTGATCAGCCCGCCGATCGTCGACCCCTTGCCGTAGCCGCGCACATAGCGGCCCACGATGCCGTCGTTCGGCTGCGCGAGCGATGTGGTCGACGAGCCGAGAGGACCCGGGAACAACAGATTCGTCACGGCATCCCGGGTGAAGAACGTGCCGACCGTGTTGGCGCCGAGCCGTCCGGTCAGCTTTGCGCCGACGTCCGGGTCCGCGATCGTGCGCGTGTAGACAGCGTCCAGCAGGCTGTCGTAATAGTCGGAGCCCTCGAGAAAGAACGGTCTCGTTTCGGGATAGAACAGAGCGAACGCGGTGTTCTCCTGAAGTTGCGCGACGTCCGCCTCGACTTGCGAGAAATCGGGATTGATCGCGAGATCGGCTGTTACGTCCGGGGTGATTCCCCAGCGGACGCCGACGCCGATCTCCGTGTCGAAGCTGCCGTTCGTGAACGTTCCGTTCGCGGTGGCCGGCCGCGTGTCCGAGCGCGTGGTCGTGAGGCTCGGCACGACCTCGAGGTTACGCCCGGGCTGCGCGTTCGGCAGCCCCTCGAATTTCGCGAACTGACAGACGTAGCAGCTGCGGTTCCTGTCCTGCGCGTTGTTCGAAATGCGTGTGCGCGAGTTGCGCGGCCAAAAGCGAAGCAGATCGATTCCCCAAACTTGCTCGTTGCTCGAGCGCGGAAAGCGGATTTGGGTGAACGGGATTGCGATCTCGACGACGTAGCCGTCGCCCGTGATCTTGCCGGCAGAGTCCCAGATCGCGTTCCAGGCGGGGTTTTCGGACCGGTTCACGTCGTCTTGAATCGCGTCCATCTGCACACCGAGCGGATTCGCGAAGAACTCGAACGCGCGCCGCTCGTCGTTGAACGTGTCGATCACGATGCCGACGAAGTCGTCGTTCCAAGCGGTGTCGGAATCGCGGAGATACGCCCGTATCGATTTCGGATTGGGATCGCGTGCGTCGAACGCGACGAGTAGCCGCGATCCGTCCTCCACGAGATAGGCCTTCGTCGCGACCGGCGCAGGCCGGTTTTCGCGAGGGGAGGTTTCGAACGCGAGATCGACGACGAGCGCGTGGGTCCAGATCTCGTCATCGAGGACGCCGTCGATCTTCACCGCGCCTGTCGCATGCGGAATCTTCCCGCGGACCGTGGCCGCCGCCCGCGCGGGGGCGTCGGCCGGAGCAATGTCGTCGGCGCGCGCGCCGCTCGGCGGCAGCGCAAAACAGGCCAAAGCGACAGCCGCCGCGGCGGCGAGTCGGTTCGTCACGACGGCACGACTCCCCCCAAAACATCGAAAGCCTCACCGCTGGATGCGCGGCGAGAGCACGTCGTCTCGCGAGCCGAACTCTGTACGGGCCGCCGCAAAGCCGCAACCTTATGTCGCGTCTCCGGCGGGCCCGCCGGCGAAGTGTGAACCACGTCAATATTTCTCAAGCGACAGGCCGCCGAGCCGAGGCCGAGGGCGTAGCTCAGGGCCTGCGATGCGACCCGCAGCAAGCCGGCGGGGTTCGCGCGGCTAAGGCCGACCCTAGCTCTGCCGCGCAACCTCCGGATGGTGCGCCGAATTCGCCCCTTCGCGAGGGCTCGAGCGACCGATTTTTCGCCTCGGGCCGGTTGCCTCGGTCCCGGTACAGCAGATACCAGCCTGAGTCGCGCAGGCCCTTAATCTGCTTGAGTTTTTCCGCACTTTTGAGATACAGTCCAAGGTCAATCGAGGCGTGTAATCGGCGTTGCCGCGTGCCTCGGTTTTGAGTCCGTCTTGGTGTCGTGTTCGCTCGGGGGAGAACGATGCGCGAGCAAGTGACCTTGGTTCCGAATGGCCGTCGTCGCCGGCCGTCCCTGACGCTCGTATTGCTGAGCACAGCCGCCCTCTCGATGGTCGTAGCGTCGGCCGCTACCGCGGCGCCGACGAGCACCGTCGTCGATGCCGCGCGCACGGGCGATATCGCGCAAGTGCGCCAGCTGATCAAGTCGGGTGCCGACGTGAACGCGCCCGCCGCGGACGGTTCCACCGCGCTGCTCTTCGCCGCCTACGACTCGGATGGCGAGATGGTCAAGGCTCTGCTCGCGGCCGGTGCGAACCCCAATGTCGCGAACAACTTCGGCGTGACGCCGCTGCTGCAGTCGAGCCGCTACGGCGACGCGGCGACGATCGAGGCGCTGCTCAAGGGCGGTGCCGATGTCGAGAAAGCGCAACGCGACGGCGAGACGCCGCTCATGGCGGCATCGCGGGCCGGCAGCGTCGCGTCCGTGAACCTTCTGCTGCAGAAGGGCGCGGACCCGAACAAGGTGGAGTCGCTCGAGGACCAAACGGCGCTCATGTGGGCGACCGCGGAGGGACATCTCGACGTCGTCGACGCGCTGCTCACCGCGGGCGCGAACCCGAACCTGAAGGCGCGGCTCTCCGAGCTCACGAAACGCAGCACGCGCACGGACTTCCCGAGCGGCGGCTTCACGGCCGTGATGTGGGCCGTGCGTAACGGCGACGTGCCCCTCATCGAGCGGCTCGTGAAGGGCGGCGCGGACCTCAAGCTCACGAACGGCGACGGTGCCACGGCGTCGATGATCGCGATCGTGAACGACCGCTTCGACCTCGCCGCGAAACTGCTCGACCTCGGCGCGGACGCGAACGACGGCTCGCTCTACTACGCCGTCGAGATGCACGATGCGACCACCGATTGGCGCGCGAAGGATGGCACGCGGCTGCGGGCGGATCATCCGAACAAGCTCAGCGCACTCGACTTGATCAAGGTGCTTCTCGACCACGGAGCGGACCCGAACAAGCCGTTCAGCGGGCAGATGCATTCCGCGTCGATGTGCTGCGACACGAAGGCCAACGCGACGCCGTTCTATCGCGCCGCTGTGGCGGCCGACGTCGAGGGCATGAAGCTCATGATTGCGAAGGGCGCCGACCTCGAATGGTCGCCGCCGAAAGCCGAGAAGGGACCGCGAGACGGGTTCGGGCCGAGCAATGCCGGCAAGACTCCGCTGATGATTGCGATGGACGGCGGCAAGGGCGTCGGCATGGCCGGCGGCCCCGGCGACATCCGGGAGGGCGCCGAGGCGCCGTTCCGCGAGAAATCGAATCGCAATCCACTCGACGCAATGCAGTTGCTGATCGACGCCGGTGCCAAGATCAATGCCAAGACGCCCGAAGGCGACTCGGCTCTGCACATCGCGGCGTTCGCCGGCAAGCTCGACGTCGTGCGCCTGCTCGCGAAGAACGGCGCCGACTTGAGCCTCAAGGACGGCGCCGGCTTGACTGCGCTGCAGGTCGTGGAGAAGCAGCCGGCGCGGCCGCCGCCCCCGAATTCCGGCGCACTCGCGGGTGAGAAGCAAGGGGCTCAACCCACGGAGGTCGCGGTGGTGCTGCGCGAGCTCATGCATGGCAACGTCCAAGCAAGCGCCGCGGAGGGTCATTCTCGGTGAGGACTTGGGTTTACGCAGCCGGAGTTGGTGTCGTCGCCGCGGGCGCCGCGGTCTTCTTTGCCACGCACCACGGCAAGCCGGAAGCCGCGCTCGGCGAGCAGTGGGGCATGCTCCACAAGTATTGCTCCGACTGCCACAACAATTCGGATCTCACGGCCGACCTGTCCTTCGACGGGCGCGTGCCGGACAACGTGCACACAGACGCCGCAACCTGGGAAAAGGTCCTGCACAAGCTCGAAATCGGCGCGATGCCGCCGCGCAAGGAGCCGCAGCCCGAAAAGGAAACGCGCGCGAAGTTCATCGACGCGCTGACGAGAACGCTCGACACCAACGCCGCGGCGCACCCGTACGCCGGCAGCACGAAGGTGCACCGATTGAATCGCGCGGAATACGCGAATGCGATACGCGATCTGCTCGGCGTCGAGGCGGACATCGCAGATCTTCTGCCGAGCGACGGCGGCGACTTCGGCTTCGACAACATCGCACAGTTGCTGAACACCTCGCCGTTGCTGCTCGAGCGCTATCTAACCGTCGCGCTGCGCGTCGCCGACATGGCCGTGGGCAATGCCGACGCGGTCGTGACGGCAGCGACGTATCGAATCCCGTTCGACGTGACGCAGGATTACCACCTCGACGGCCTGCCGCTCGGCACGCGCGGCGGAACCCTGGTCCACCACAACTTCCCGGCGGACGCCGACTACGTTTTGTCGGCCCGGCTGTTCATCGGCGTCGAGGAAGGCCTGTTCGGAGTGGAGGGGCACGACCGACCGCATGAGTTCTTGGTGCTCGTCGACGGCAAGACGGTTTACTCGAGCGAGATCGGCGGCAAAGAGGAGCACGAGCTCGGCGTCGAGAAGGGCGTGAATGCGGTCCGCGACGACGTCGACGCGAAGTTGACTTCGCCGCCGGTCCACATCACGGCCGGCCCGCACGAGGTCGCGTTCACGTGGCGCGAACGGACGCCCCAAGAGGAGAACGCGTGGGAGCCCGCGCTGCGCGCGTCTCTCGAGGTCCATAACCCGTCCGGCATGCCGAGGATCGAGACCACGGTCATCGAAGGCCCGCATGACCCGACGGGCATCAGCGACACGCCGACACGCGAGCGGCTGTTCGTCTGCAAGCCCTCTTCGCCCGCCGAGGAACCGGCGTGCGCCGAGAAAATCGTCTCGACGCTCGAGCACCGCGCGTTCCGCCGACCGATCACCAGCCAGGACACCGCGCCGGCACTCCAGTTCTACGCGAAGGCACGCGAGGACGGCGGCGACTTCGACACGGGCATCCGCGCGGCTGTGGCCCGCACGCTCGTGAGTCCCTGGTTCTTGTTCCGCGTCGAGAGCGACTCGGCCGACGTCCCGGCGGGCTCCAATCACTCGATCACCGACCTCGAGCTCGCGTCGCGGCTGTCGTTCTTCCTCTGGTCCAGCATTCCGGACGACGAGCTGCTCGGTCTCGCCGAGCAAGGGCGGCTCAAGGATCCGAGCGTGCTCAAGGCTCAGGTCGATCGAATGTTGGCGGATACGCGCTCCGACGCGCTGGTCGACAACTTCGTCGGTCAGTGGCTGCACCTGCGCAACCTCGAGACGCTCGTCAGGCCCGATCTGCTGCTGTTCCCGGACTTCGACGACAACCTGCGCACGGCGTTCCGGCACGAGACGGAGCAGCTATTCGCCAACGTGCTGCGTCACGATCGACCGGTCCACGAGCTCCTGACCGCCAACTACACGTTCGTGAACGAACGGTTGGCGCGTCACTACGGGATCCGGAACGTCTACGGCTCGCGTTTCCGCCGGGTGGAGCTCACGGACCCGAATCGCTTTGGACTGTTCGGCCAGGGCAGCATCCTGTCGCTCACGTCGGTGTCGACTCGCACATCGCCGATCATCCGCGGCAAGTTCATCGTGACCGAGTTCTGGGACAATCCGCCGCCCGCGCCTCCTGCAAACGTCCCGGCCTTGGAGGTGAGCGCGCCAAAGGACCGGCCCTCGACCGTGCGCGAGCAGCTCGAGCTGCACCGCAAGAACCCGCCGTGCGCGGGCTGCCACAACAACATCGACCCGGTCGGGTTCGCGCTCGAGAACTTCGACGCGGACGGCTCTTGGCGCGACCAGACTCGCGAGGGGCTGAAGATCGACTCAGCCGGCGTGCTCGCGGACGGCACGCCCGTCGATGGGCCGATCGCGCTCCGCAACGCGCTGCTCGCGAAACCGGAGCTGTTTGCGACCACGGTTACGCAGAAGCTGCTGATTTACGCTCTCGGCCGCGGGCTCGAGCCCGGCGATATGCCGGTCGTCCGCGACATCGTGAGAAATGCGGCAAAGCACGATTACAGCTTGAAGTCTATCGTTTTGGGTATAGTGGACTGCTATCCGTTCCAGAACCGGCTGAACGGGTCGGGATCGGGGGCGGCTACGGTCGCGCAGGCGAAGGAGTAGGTAGGCATGTTTATCACCAAGAAGCATCTGAACCGACGAACGTTCCTGCGCGGCGCGGGCACGGCACTGGCCCTGCCGCTGCTGGACGCGATGATCCCTGCAGCGATGGCGCAGACGCGCACCGCCGCCGCGGAGCGCCTGCGCTTCGGAGCGATCTACATGCCGAACGGCATCTATCCGGGCCTTTGGCATCCGGAGAAGGTTGGTAAGAACTTCGAGTTCAACCGCACGATGAAGCCGCTGGAGCCGTGGCGCGAGTACCTCACCACCATCAGCGGCATGAAAGCGCCCGACGGCAACAAGGACATGGGCGGCATCCACATGGGTGCGAGCGCCGCGTTTCTGAACGGCACGGGGCCTCTCGGCAAGAACGGCCAGTTCAACCTCGTCGAGTCGAAGAAGTCGATCGACCAGCACATCGCGGACGCGATCGGCGGCGATACGCCGCTGCGCTCGCTCGAGCTCGGCACCGAGGACATGAGCACGGCCGCCGGCGCCTGCGACGGCTACCCCTGTCTCTTCTTCAACACGGTCGCCTGGTACGACGATCACAGTCCTCTACCCGTCTCCGTGAACCCGCAGTCCACGTTCGAGCGGATGTTCGGCGATCCGGGCACGCCGACGCAGCGCATCTCGCGGCTCAGGGAGAAGGAGAGCATGCTCGACTCCGTGCTCGAGGAGACGAAGTCGTTGCAAGCCGCGATCGGCGTTCACGACAACGCGATCCTCGACGAGTACCTCACGAACGTGCGCCGCGTCGAGCAGCAGCTGAAGAAGATGGAGACCCGCTCCAACGCGCTCGCGACGGCTGGGGACGCGCCCGTCGGCACGCCCGAGGACTTCGACGCGCACATGACGGTCTCGTACGACCTGCTGCACCTCGCGTTCCAAGGCGACATGACGCGCGTGTTCAGCTTCATGGTCGGTCACGAGGCCACCGGCCGCAGCTACGCGCACGTGGGCGTCAAAGAGCCGCACCACTCGACGTCGCACCACAAGAACACGCCGGAGAGCCTCGAGCAGTACGCGCGGATCGGCGCGTACCACATGGTCAAGCTCGGCGAGTTCCTCGCGAAGCTCAAGGCGACGCCGGACGGCGACCACACGCTGCTCGACTCGTCGATGATTTACTTCGGCGCGGGCATGAGCAACGGCTTGCTGCACGATCGGCACAACGTTCCGGCGATCCTGGTCGGCAAGGCCGGCGGCCGCCTCGAGGGCAACCGGCACCTTGCGGTGGAGAAGGACACGCCGACGTCGAACCTTCTGCTCGCGATGGCCGACAAGCTCGGCGCCGAGGTCGACACCATCGGCATCGCGACGGGCCGATTGTCGATCTAGCGCTGGCAGCGCAACACCGTGACAGGCCGCCTCCGGGCGGCCTGTTTCGTTTTGGGGAACCGTCAACGCGGTCGCGTCTTGCGCCGCCGCCGGAGCTTTGCGGCCATCGCGTCGAAGATCACGTCCAGCCCGAACGCGAAGACCGATTCGAGTTTGCCGACGCGCAGCTCGGGCACGATCGCGGTGACGAGCGGAAAGCGCTCGGGATCCGAAAACGCCTCGAGCCGCACCGGCGTCGCGTCCGGCTGCTGGGCCCGGCTGCCGATCTCGGCGAGACCCGCGCCGGTCACGTAGCCCGCGAGCAAGCGCCAGAAACGCGCCGACTCGCGCACATCGAACCCCGCGTCGCGAAAGAGTTCGAGCAGCCGCTCGTAATACTCGAATGCTCGACCCGTATTGAAGCGTCGCGTCGGCAACAGCAGAAACGCGTGCGGATGGCGAATCGCGACCCTACGCGTAGCCTCGAAAAGGCGGCGCAGACGCTCGAGCGGCGTGCCCCGGCCCTCCGAGGGCACCTCGAGCTCCTCGAGCAATAACTCGAGCACGCCGTCGAGCAACTCGGCCTTGTTGTGGAAATGGTGATAGATCGCCATGCCCTCGACGCCGAGCTCGGCGCCGAGGCGGCGCATCGACAGCTGCTCGAGCCCGTCGGCGTCGATGATGCGCAGCGCCTCCTCGGCGATCCGTTTGCGGTCGAGCGGCGCACGGCCGCCGGATTTGCGTAAGCCAGTGCCGCGCGGCGCGGCCGCGCGGCCCGCGGCGCCTTTCCCGGCGTTCGAGCCCATGCCGTGACTTTACAGCGTAAAGGCCGCCGGGTACATTGCGTGTCACGCCGTTTCGGTCACAACAACAGTGAGGCGTGCCATGACCGCGGTAGATCTCTTCACTCTGCTCGTCCCCGTCACGTTCCTCGCGTTTCTCGTAATCGAGTCTCTGTTCAGGACCGGCCGGCCATGGCCGAAGATCCGTTGGTGGCGCAGCACGGGGGTCGCGTTCTTCATCGTCGTCGGGGCCATCAACGCGACGCTGCCGGCGCTCGTACCTCCCGAGCTCGCGAGCCACCACCTACTCGACGCGTCGCGCCTCGGGCTCGCGGGCAGCATCGTGCTCGGCTATCTTGTCTTGTCGTTCGCGACCGCGACGATCCACCGCGCCTACCATCGCTACCCGCTGCTGTGGCGCTGCTTCCATCAGCTGCATCACGCGCCGCAGCGCCTCGACACGCCGGGCGCGGTGGTATTCACGCCGCAAGAGATCATCGTCAACGTCGCCGTATCCGTGCTCGTGCTCGTGTTCTTGCTCGGACTGGATCCCCTGGCCACCGCGATCACAGGCTACATCGCGGTGTTCTACAGCCTGTTCCAACACTTCAACGTCAAGACGCCGCGGTGGCTCGGCTGGCTGATTCAGCGCCCGGAGTCGCATGGCGTGCATCATCGGCGCGGCTTCCACGCGTACAACTACAGCGACTTGCCGATCTGGGACATGCTCTGGGGCACGTTCCGCAATCCCGAGCGGTTCATGGGCGAAGTGGGCTTCGAGGAAGCGGAGTCGCAACGCTTCGGCGCGATGCTGCTCGCGCGCGACGTGAACGCCGCCACGCTCGGCAGCGGCAGCCGCGGACGCACGGACCCCGCGACGAATCCCGCTTGAGGCTCGATTCCGACGAAGGCCGCCGCCTCGCGGACTCGATCGAGGCGCGCGCAGCGGTCGACACCTACGCCGCGGCACCGCGCGCGTTCGATCTGCGCGCGGAAACCATCGCGGGCGCGACTCTGCTGCTCGCTCCGCAGATTCCAGCGAGCTATTTCAATCGAGCGATCGGAGTCGGCGTCTTCGAGCCCGCGACCGAGCGCGCGCTCGACGAGATCCTCGAGCGGTGCGAGTCGGCAAAGTCGCGCGAATTTTGGCTGCACTTGAATCCGGTCGCGAAGCCGGCGCAGCTCGCGGACTGGCTCGCGGCGCGTGGCTTCGCGCCCCCGCCCCGCCGGACCTGGGCCAAGTTTCTACGCGGTCCCGCGCCCTATTCGGCGCGGCCGAGCACGCTCACGGTGCGCGCGGGTAGACCGCAAGACGCGGCGGCGATCGCCAAGGTCGTGTGCGCGGCATACGGGATGCCCGCGGCGCTCGAGCCGTGGTTCGCCGCGCTCGTCGGCCGCCCGGGCTGGACCTTCGTCGTCGCCGAAGCGGATGGCCGAATTGCGGCGACCGGCGCGGTGTTCATCGAGGGCTCCGCGGCGTGGCTCGGCGTCGGCGCGACGCTCGCCGACTACCGCAACCGCGGCGCGCAGTCGGCGTTGCTCGCAAAACGAATCGCCATCGCGGCCGGCGCAGGCTGCACCGTGATCGCGACCGAGACCGGCGAGAGCATCGCGGGCGAAGTGAACCCGTCGCTCAACAACATTCGCCGCGCGGGTTTCGTGCAGGTGTGCTCGCGCTTGAACTACGCGCTTACGCGCTGACGCGTCACGGCAGCTTGCCGTACCCCACGCGGTCGGCTGAGAAGCTCCCGATCCAGAACTGCCGATCGACCGGCAACACCATCGTCGCGTTGCTGAACGCGGGGTTCGCGGGCCCCTGCGCGTACAGCGTGTCCTTCATCGTCGCGGGGTCGATGGACATCGCGATGAAGCCGCGCGGGCACGTCGACAACTTCGCGAGATCATGCTGCGGTCCCGGCGCCCCGCCGCACGCGGGCTCGTCGTTCTTCATCCCGGCCGTGAGCAGCTTCCCATCGGGGCCCATGTGGACGTTGTCGGGCGTGAACGGCAGAGGTTTGGTCGTGCCGAGCTGCGTCGTGGGATTTTGGTGCGCAAGCGCGACGATCGTTTGAAAACCGGACGACACGACGAACAACGTCTTGCCATCGGCCGACACTTCGATACCGTTGTTGGCCGGCAGCTCGCTGCCGCGAATCAGCTCGAAGTTGTGCTTGCCGGGCGCCCACTCGTATACGGCGCCGGTCGGCTTGCGCGCGATCGAATCGGCGAACGTCTTGCCCGGCATCAGCAGCACGGTTGCGACGAGACCGCCGTCGGCGAGCGACGCGACGCTGTTCGCGGCCAGCCCTTCGGGCATCGGGACGCAACCCTTCCAAGTGAGCGTGGGTTTCGCTCCACCCGCCTCGATGTCGAACACTTCGATCGACTCACGAGCGCCATGCGCAACCGCGTAAAGCGTCGGGCGGCCGTTCGCGCCGACGCGCAAGTTGAGCCCGTGGGTCTCGAGCTTCGCCGCATCCGGCGGCGCCGTGCACTCGGTGAACATCGTGTCGTGCTTCGCGGCCGGGCTCGGGCCCGGATAGATCTGCGAATGCGCCCCGTCGCGGGAATCGATCAGCGTGATGCCGACCCCCGGCGCCATGCCGCTCGCGATGATCCATTTCGTCCCCGGCACCGCGACGAGGTCTTCCGGGTTCTTGAGCCCGCAGACGAAGTCGAGCCCCCCGCTCGGCTTGCAGCCGTCGTCCGCGGCCCTCGCGGAGCCAGCGCCCGCTACCACGATCACCAATACGACGAGCCCCACACGTGTATTCATTTCGATGCTCCAAATCGGGTCTTGAACCGAGTGTACGAGCGCCCGAACGGCTGCGCTACAGCCCGGCCGGGCTAGCGCTCCGAGTTCTTGCTCGACCCTCCGAGCCGCGAGTTCAGCGCGCGGAGGCCCACACCAAAGCTGCCGCGCGCGTTGCCCGCGCCCTCGTCGAGAAGCGACCAGAACGACGACGTATCGGGCGCGACGGCGGAGCCCGCGATCACGATTGGTTTCGTAACGTCGCGGTAGCCCGCCTGCCCCGGCGCCGCCTCGAGCAGCTTCATGCCGTCGAACAGAATCGCGATGTCGCCGGCCGCGGCGAGCCGCGCCGCGACGTTCAGCGGGCTCGTCAGCACGGGCCGCAACGGCGCGAGCTCGACATCGCCGGTCGCATCGATCTTCAGCTGCGGCGACACGATCGTGAGCTGGCTGAGCTCGATCTTGTCCGGCGTGCGCTTGAGGAGCAGGTCGGCCTGCTTGAAGTGAATCTCGCCGAGCCCGTCGAGCAGACGTCCGACCGCCTTGAGCTCGCGCGAAAACGTCAGAATGCCGATCACGCGCGCCGCCTTGCTCCCGGTGCCCGCGTCGGCCGCGAGACCACGAAACACCCCGTCGCGGCCCGAGAGCCGGAACTCGCCGAGGGATGAGAGCGAGAGATCGAGCGGGTTGAGCCCCACGCCCGCGAGCGTCGTCGCGAACTCGAAGCGGCCTTCGGCGGTCGGAGGAGCCCCGGGCGCGACCGCCGAGAACAGTCGGCCGAGCTCGAGGTTCTTGCCGGAGGCGTTCAACGCGAGGGTATACGGCTTCGCCTTGGCCGCATCGAAGTCGACTCTCGCCGCGGCGCTCAGGGCAGCGCCGAGCAGCGAGGCGCGCACGCCGCTGAGCTCGGCGCGTAGTGGCGTAACGTCGAGCCTTCCG
>Ga0105246_10001156_pt1 | contig 15320 bp, 15 predicted proteins | sample KBSM64metaG_FD_99694 | JGI IMG/M metagenome (GOLD analysis project Ga0105246, IMG submission 99694) | Miscanthus rhizosphere microbial communities from Kellogg Biological Station, Michigan, USA - KBS M6-4 metaG | ecosystem: Host-associated > Plants > Roots > Rhizosphere > Soil | place...
CGCGGCGGCGCGGCGCTGTCGATGCGCGCGGTCACCGGCAAGCCGATCAAGTTCGCCGGCACCGGCGAGAAGCTCGACGCGATCGAGCCGTTCAGCCCCGAGCGGGTCGCCGGGCGGATCCTCGGCATGGGCGACGTCGTCAGCCTGGTCGAAAAGGCCGCGGCGACGATCGACAAGGACGAGGCCGACGCGCTCGCCGCGCGGATGATCAAGGGTCAGTTCGACCTCAACGACCTGCGCACCCAATTGAAGCAGATGCAGAACATGGGCGGGCTGGGCATGCTCGCCGGGATGCTCCCGGGCATGAAGAAGGCCAAGCAGGCGATGGCCCAGTCGGGCGTCGACGACAAAGTGCTGGTGCACATGGACGCGATCATCGGCTCGATGACGCCCAAGGAACGCCAGCGCCCCGAGCTGCTCAACGCCAAGCGCAAGAAGCGCGTCGCGGCCGGTTCGGGCACCGATGTTCAGGACATCAACAAGCTGCTCAAGATGCACCAGGAAATGGGCCGGGCGATGAAGCAGATCCGCAAGATGGGCGGATTGAAGGGCCTCGGCGCGCTGCTTGGGGGCGGCGGAATGGGTGGAATGGGTGGCCCTGGTGGGGCGCCGGGTTCGCTGCCCGGGCTCGGTGGCGGCTCGATGCCGGGCAACATGAACCATCTTCTCAAGAACAAATGATAATTCAGATACTTGAATCGGAAAGGTAACGTAAAATGGCAGTTTCAATCAGGCTTTCGCGCGGTGGCGCCAAGAAGCGTCCGTACTATCGCATCGTGGTGGCCGACAGCCGCGCCTCGCGCGACGGCAAGTATCTCGAGCAGATCGGCACTTACAATCCGCTGCTCGCCAAGGACGACCCGGCCCGCGTGAAGCTGAACGAGGACCGCGCGCGCCACTGGCTCGGCGTCGGCGCCCAGGCTTCCGACCGGGTTGCCCGCTTCCTCGATGCAGCCGGCATCAAGGAGCGCGCCGCGCGTCTGAACCCGAAGAAGGGCGAGCCGGGCGAGAACGCCAAGACCCGCGCCGAGGAGAAGGCTGCCAAGCTCGCCGAGGCCGAAGAGGCCGCCAAGGCTCCGGTTGAAGCCCCGGCCGAGGAAGAGGTGGTTGAGACCGCCGCCGATCAGCCAGCCGAGGGCGGCGAGGAAGTGATCGAGGAAGCGCTCGAGGAGCAGGCCGAAGCCGCTCCGGCCGAAGAAGCGGCCGCTGAAGAAGCGACCGCCGAAGCCCCTGCCGAGGAAGCGCCTGCGGCTGAGGAAGCCCCTGCAGAGGAAGCTCCGGCGGATGAAGCCGCCACCGAGGAAAAGGCCGAGGGCTGATCCTTGGCTGAAGACAAACCCGTCACGCTTGCCGCCATCGCCGGCGCGCATGGCGTGACGGGCGAAGTCCGCCTGAAGCTGTTCGGTGAGGGCGTTAACTCGCTCAAGCGCCACAAGGCGTTCAACAACGGCGCGCTAACGCTCAAGAACCTGCGCGACGATGGCAAGGGCGGCGCCATCGCTCGCTTCGCCGAATTGGCCGACCGCACCGCAGCGGAGGCGCTGCGCGGCACTGAGCTAACCGTCCCCCGCTCGGCCCTGCCCCCGCTCGCGGAGGGCGAATACTACCACGCCGATTTGCTAGGGCTGGCCGCCGTCTCCGATACCGGAGAATCGCTGGGCACCGTAGTCGCGGTCGAGAACTTCGGCGCCGGCGACATCCTCGAGATCGAGCGTCCCACCGGCAAACGCTTCATGGTGCCGATGATCGAGGCCGCTGTCCCCGATTGGAACGACGAACGCGTGGTGATCAGTGCCGGGCTTGCCGAAACCTAACCGGCGATTGAGTCCAACTCGGCAAGCGCGTCTTCCGGCAGTTCCAGATCGGCGGCGGCGACGTTCTCGCGCAAGTGAGCCAGCGACGAGGTGCCCGGAATAAGCAGGATGTTAGGCGAACGCTGTAGCAGCCACGCCAGGGCGACCTGCATCGGGCTGGCATCGAGGCTCGCGGCCACCCGGTTCAGTGCGTCCGACTGCAACGGACTGAAACCACCCAAGGGGAAGAACGGCACGTAGGCAATGCCTTCCGCCGCGAGGTAGTCGATCAGCTCGTCGTCCGCACGGTTCGCCAAGTTGTAGGCGTTCTGGACGCAAACGATCTTGGTCAGCGAGCGCGCTTCGTCGACCTGCTTCGGCGTCGCGTTGCTGATCCCGATGTGCCGCAGGAGGCCTTGGTCCTTGAGACGCGCCAGCGGTTCGATAAATTGGGCGATGGAGCCTTCGGCCGGCCCGTCGATGTTCCCCATGATTCGCATGTTGGCGACCTCGATCGCATCGAGTCCCAGGTGAGCCATGTTGTCGCGCAACCCTTGCTCGAGATCGGCCGGCTCATTCCACGGTAGCCAGCCGCCCGCCTCATCGCGGCGAGCGCCGAGCTTGGTCACCAGTGTCAGGCTGCTCGGGTAGGGCGAAAGCGCCTCCCGGATCAGCTCATTGACCACGTGCGGGCCGTAGAAATCGCTGGTGTCGATGTGGTCGATGCCCAGCGCGACGGCCTCGCGCAGCACGGCGATCGCCTGATCGCGATCGCGCGGCGGGCCGAATACGTGCGGTCCGGCGAGCTGCATCGCGCCGTAACCCATGCGGTGCACGGTACAGTCGCCGAGCCGGTAGGTACCGCCGAGATTTGCCATCGTCATTCTCCTGCCGGGGGATCGCGCCGCAACGGTCGCTCAGCCGCCAGATGGTTCCTAATCGCAGTCGCGGCAACCCCTGCCTGACCCATCGCGTGGCTAATCTGGTCGAGGCCGATGACCACATCGCCCGCGGCGAACAGCCCGGGCACGGCAGTTTCGAGGTGGTCGCTCACCACGAGACTTCCGTCCGCGGCCGCCTTCGCTCCGGCGGCGACTGCCAGCTCCGAGCGCATGTGCAGGCCCAGGGCAGGGTAGACGCTGTCGAACGCCTTGCGCCCGTCGCCCGTCATCATGGTCAATCGCTCGCCGTCGATCGCATAGCCGCCGCACGGTCCGGGAACGATCGAAACTTGGGCTTCTTCGAGCCGGTGTCGGCATTCGTCGTCGAGCTCATGCTCGCCGATCGGGTCGATGAGGGTCACGTCGGCGGTGTAGCCGCGCAGGAACTCGGCCTCGCGCGTGCCATGGTTGCCGCCGCCGATCACGGCGACGCGCTCGTCGGTCACCTCGTATCCGTCGCACACGGGGCAATAGCGCAGCAGGCCCCGCGCCAGCGCTTCGTCGTGGAGCGCCGCATCCATCCCCGGAGGGCGCAAGTTCACCGCGCCGGTCGCGACAAGCACGGTGCGCGCGCGATAAGTTCCGCTGTCGGTGCCGACGGTGAATCCGTCCGCGTGGCGCGCCAGGTGCTCGGCCCGCTTCTCCTCGCGGATCGCGCCGAAATCGCGCGCCTGTTCGCGCATGCGGTCGAGCAAGTCCTTGCCGGAGATGCCGCCGGGAAAGCCGGCATGGTTGCGCGTGCACGGGATTAGCGCCGCGCGGCTGTCGCCGCTGTCGAACAGGCGGATCGAGAGGTGGTAGCGGGAGAGGTAGATCGCCGCGGTCAGGCCCGCGGGGCCGGCGCCGATGATGATGCAATCGTCCATTCGCCGGACAACGGTAGAGGGGCCGAAGCTTTCCCCGCCTGGGGACTGGGTTGCGAGGTAGCTTCGGCCCCCGCGTGGCTGCTCAGGCCACGATCGTGTGTGTCGGGATCGGGTACGCGGACGCCGGGTGCACATCGGCCGTGGTCAGCAAGCCGACCGTGAGCAGCAGGCCCATGGTCGCCAGGCAAGCCGTCACGCCAGCGAGTGCGGCGCGAGCGGTCGCGCTCATCGGAGCGTGGGACGGGGCAGCCGCGCAATCGCGGGAGACATAAGTCGGCTCTATCGGTGCGCCGGCTTGCGGGCGACCGCGAAGGTAGTGATCGAGCTTGAGGATGCCGCGGTCGAAATTGGCGGAAAATCCATCGTGAGATTCGGTCCATATCCGCATCAGATATTCGTCGGTCATCGCTTGGTCCCTTTCATCTGGTGCCCCTTAGTTGCCGGGTTCCGAGCCTGAACGCCAACAAAACGCTTGGGGAATAGCATAAGGTGAATTTATAACACCGGCATGTCACGCCTACCGCCGCTAACCGCCATCCGAGCCTTCGAAGCGGCCGGCCGGCACGAGAATTTCTCGCGCGCTGCGGACGAACTGGGGATGACCCAGGCGGCGATCAGCTACCAGATTCGTCAACTGGAGGACCGCGTCGGCAAGCCGATGTTCGTGCGCGAAAAGGGCCGTGTACGGTTGTCCGACAGTGGACGGCGCCTGCTACCGGCGCTGACCAGCGGGTTCGCCGCGATCGCCGAGGCGTTCGACCTGCTGCGCGAGGAGGACGAGGACGTCCTCGCGATCGACACTTCAGTCTCGATCGGCGCGACCTGGCTGAGCTCGCGCATTGGCCGCTTTCAGGTGCGTCATCCCGAGCTCGCGGTGAAGCTTTCGCTGACCAACGATTTGATCGACTTCGGGCTCGGCGGGATCGATGCCGCGTTCCGGGTCGGGCAAGGGCAGTGGGACGGGCTGCGCAGCGATTTTCTGTTCCGCCAGCATTACGCGCCGATTTGTGCGCCCGACTTCCTCAAAGCCAACGCCATCGAGCGGCCAGAAGACCTGCTCTGGGTTGAACGGCTGGGGCCGAACGATTCGCTGTGGGCAAGCTGGTTTGCAGCCGCAGGGATCGGCACGCCGCCACCACCGCGCCGCGGCGTCGTGCTCGATAGCCAATTGCAGGAGGCCAACGTGATCCAGGGCGGCTTCGGCATTGCCATGATGACCCCCCTGTTCTGGCGTGCGGACCTCGAGAGCGGGCGCCTGGTGCAACCGTTCGACACGCTCTACATCTCGCGCCATTCGCAATGGCTGGTCCATCCAGCGAGCCGGATTGGCGTGCGCAAGATCGAACGTTTCCGCGAATGGCTCCACACCGAGCTTGCCGCCGACCGCGACTTTCTGCCACCGGAAGTGTGGGAGGCATCGCAATGACGTTCGCCGCAACAGTGCTGACCCTCTATCCGGAGATGTTCCCCGGTCCGCTTGGTTTGTCGCTGGCCGGTCGTGCACTGGCGGAGGGGGCGTGGTCGCTCGCCGCCGTGCAGATTCGCGATTTCGCGGCTGACAAGCACCACACCGTCGACGACACTCCGGCCGGTGGCGGCGCGGGAATGGTACTGAAGGTCGATGTGATCGCGGCGGCGGTCGACCATGCGCTGACGGCGCAACCCGATTGCCCGGTGCTGGCGATGACCCCGCGCGGCAAGCCCCTGACGCAAGCGCGAGTGCGCGAACTGGCGGCGGGACCGGGCGTGACAATCCTGTGCGGCCGGTTCGAGGGGTTTGACGAGCGAATCTTTGAAGCGCGGCGGGTCGAGGAAGTCAGCCTTGGCGACATCGTCCTGTCGGGCGGTGAGCCCGCCGCGCTGGCCCTGCTCGACGCGTGCGTTCGCCTGCTCCCCGGAGTGATGGGCGCGGCGGACAGCGGAACCGAGGAATCGTTCGAAGGGGGCCTGCTCGAATACCCGCAATACACCCGGCCGAGCGAGTGGGAGGGGTTGGCGATTCCCGAGGTGCTGCGATCGGGCGATCACGCGAAGATCGCCGCGTGGCGCAAGGCGCGCGCCGAGGAGGATACGCGCGAGCGGCGGCCCGATCTCTGGGAAGCCTACCTGGCGGTGCGCGACGGTGCCTGAAGCCGCTTGTCGCGCAGCAGGATCCACGGAACGCGGTCGGGCTCGAACGCCAGGCGGCTCTGCTGCTGGCTGAACGGCGGCATGTGGTCGCCGACGATCAGGATGTCGGTCGGCGGAAAATCGGGCCGGGCGAGCGTCTTCGCTAGCGCCGCAGCGGTCTGGTCCCAGATCGTGAACAGGCGGCAGACCAGCGGCAGCTGCTTGTCCAGTGCGGGATCGTAACGCTCGCAGTGATCGGTGTGCAAGTCGGCGTTGGCGACCACCGGCAAGTGCGAATTGAGCGTGACCCAATACGTGAACTGCGGACCTTTCGCTTTCGCCAGGTCGTCGCCGATCAGGCTGGCGATGTCGGGGTCGCAGACGCCGGAAAACACCGTGCGGCAAGTACGCGCACCGCGAGCCTTGAGCTCAGGCTCGAACTGCGAATGGTCGATGCCGATCAGCGGATACCAGCGGTCGCGGTCGAAGAAGTCGGAAGTGAAGCCGTGGTAGGAGCTGGTGCGGTAACCGCGCGCTTTCAGGATCGCCGGCAGGCAGGTCGGATCAGGCCCGCCGATGTCCGGGTAGTTACCCCAGCGTTCGCACAATTCCCGCATTTCGCCGCTGGTGGTCGAGCCGAAATAGCTGGTCTCGCCGTGGGTCATGGCAAAGCGGCCGGCTAGCTCGGGACGGTTCCACATGGCAAGCTGGCGTTGGCGCAAGGCGGGATCGCGCGGCTCGCCCATCGCTTCGACCAGCACGACCATCAGGTTGGCCTTTCCGTCGGCGAGGGATGCGAGATGGGTTTGCGACGTGGCGGAGGTGAACGGCGCACCTTCCGGTGCGATGCGGGTGTACGACCCCATCGTGTCGCGCGACACCGCAAGATCGGCCGCAGCCCAGGCCACTGTTAGTGCCGCTGCCGCTGCCGCCCATTTCCACCTTACGAACTTGCTGTTCCGGCGCAGGAGAACGGCCGCGCCGCCCAGCGAGCCGAGTAACAGCGCGGTGCCGACGGCGTATTCGGGGGAGGCCATCAGGTCCATGTCGAAGACCAGGCCGATCACCGACAGGATCATGGCCGTGCCCATGTTGAACATGTGCGCGATGAAGGTCACCGTGAGATAGGTCATCAACGCCAGATAGGCCGCCAAACGCAACGGGTAGGCCCAGCGGTGCACCGCCAGACCAACGATCCCGCAAACGGCGATTTCGCGCCAGCGTGGCGGTCCGCCCATCAGCGTGACCGGCAGGAACGGCAGGTTGGGCAGGACCAGCCAGCAGCCGAGCCAGGTCAGGAAAGCCCGCAAGTCCCGCGTCTGGGCGGGCGCGGAGGGCCGGAGCGGCAAGGCCAGGGCGTCGGACATCGGCCTGCCTTGCCTGCTTTTGGTTAATTCCGCGTTGAGGAAGCTGGCCGTGACGCCCGTCTTTACGCTTGCATCGCGGCCACCGTGATCGTAAGGCGCGCGCCCTGAGCGGCGAGGGCGTCAAAGCCCATCCGCTTCATACCCGACCTCGACAAAGGGAAGGGCGCACGATCCCTGAAGTGCTGCGATCGGGGGATCATGCGAGGCAATCGGTTACGCAGGCCGGGCCTTTGGGAGCGCCACCGGGGCGCTCGGGACCAGCCTGCCTCTGGCGCGCGGTGTAAGGTTAAGGAAACCCGTCATGGGTCTGATCCAGGAGCTCGAGGCCGAGGCCATCGCAGCTTTCAATACGACGAAGGAAATTCCCGAATTCCGCGCCGGCGACACGCTGCGCGTCGGCGTCCGCGTGGTCGAAGGCGAGCGCACCCGCGTTCAGAACTTCGAAGGCGTGTGCATCGCTCGTTCGAACCGCGGCCTCAACAGCAATTTCACAGTCCGCAAGATGAGCTTCGGCGAAGGTGTCGAGCGCGTCTTTCCGCTCTATTCGCCGAACGTCGAGAGCATCACCGTGGTCCGCAAGGGCGTGGTGCGGCGGGCCAAACTCTATTACCTGCGCGGCCGCACCGGCAAGCGCGCCCGCATCGCCGAGCGGCGCGAGGTGCAGAAGGAAAGCTGAGGGGTTTTCTCCAACCGCTTTCATGCGTAACGAGTTAGGGCGTCCCGATCGGGGCGCCCTTTTCGTTTCTGAGGGTCGCACCTTGCTTTGTTCGTTGTTCATTCGCTCCGCCGCGAGCGCGCTTGTGTCGTTCGCTCTCCCGACTATCGCCGTTGCCAAGGAGGCAACCCACGTGCCCGACTCATCCGAGCCCACGTTGACGATCGAGCGTGTGTTCGCCAGCCCCTCGCTCGACGGTCCGGCGCCCCGGCTGCCCAAGCTGTCGCCCGACGGCCGCTACCTGACCGTGCTGCGCAACCGCGAGAGCGACCGCGAGCGCTACGACCTGTGGGCCTACGACCGTAGCGATGGCCAATGGCGGATGCTGGTCGATTCGGAGAAGCTCGGCAGTGGCAAGGAACTGTCCGAAGCCGAGAAGATGCAGCGCGAGCGGAAGCGTATCGCCGGTCTCAAGGGCATCGTCGCCTACGATTGGTCGCCTGACGGCAAGTCGGTCCTCGTGCCGGTCGAAGGTGCTCTCTATCTTGGCGGCCTCGACGGCACAGTGGAGAAATTGACGAGCAACCCCGGGGGGCAGCTCAACCCCGTGCTCAGCGAGACCGGTAAGTACGTCTCGTTCGTCCGTGACCGTCGGCTGTGGGCCGGACTCGTGGGTGGCGACGCCAAACCGGTGACGCCCGCGGAAAGCGCCGACACGGTCCATTGGGGCGAGGCCGAATTCGTTGCCCAGGAAGAAATGAACCGTTTTACCGGTTACTGGTGGTCGCCGACTGACACGCGGATCGCAGTCGAGCGTTTCGACGAGGCGATGGTGGGCGTGGTTACTCGCGCAGCGATCGGCGCCAGCGGGACCAGGACCTTCGAGCAGCGGTATCCGGCGGCGGGCACGCCGAACGTCGAGGTGTCGTTGTTCGTCATCGATCCCGAGGACGGTGGTAAGATCCAGGTCGATCTCGGGCCGGAACGCGACATCTACCTCGCTCGAGTTGATTGGGCGCAGGACGGCGGGACGCTTTACGTCCAGCGGGTCGATCGCGGGCAGACCCGGCTCGACATGCTAGCGGTCGATCCGGCGACCGGCCAGTCACGCGTGCTGTTCACCGAAGCGGCGGCGCCGCAGCACTGGATCAACCTCAGCGACAACTACCGTTTCCTCGAGGACGGCAGCCTGATTTGGTGGTCGGAGCGCGACGGCTTCGGCCATCTGTACCACTATGCTGGCGGACAATGGCGGCAGCTGACCACGGGCCCGTGGGTGGTCACCAAGCTCGCCGGCATCGACCAGGCGAACCACCGCCTGTTCTTCACAGCGACGAGGGACGATGTCCTGGCGCCGCAAGTCTATTCGCTCGACTATCTCAACCCGGGCGAACCAAAGCGCCTGCCCGAGCTCGCATTCGCCAACGCAGCGTCGATGGACAAGCTCGGCAAGACGCTGCTGGTCTCGCGTTCGTCCCCAAGCCAACCGCTGCAGTCCTATCTCGCCGATGAAAGTGGCAAGCGGCTCGCCTGGGTTGAGGAGAACAGGCTCGACGCCGGCCATCCCTATGCGCCGTATCTGGCCGGCCACCGCCTGCCGCAGTTCGGCACGATCAAAGGCCCTGACGGTACCTTGCTGCACTGGAAGATGGTCACGCCACGGCTCGTGGCGGGCAAGCGCTATCCGGTATTCTTCTCGCACTATGGCGGCCCGCATTCGCAGACGGTGACCAAAGCATGGGGCGGGACACTCGAACAGGCGATTGTCGACAAGGGCTACATCTACTTCGAAATCGACAACCGCGGCAGCTCCAACCGCGGGGTCGCGTTTGAGAAGGCGATCTACCGCGCGATGGGTGGGCCCGAGGTGGCGGACCAGAAGGCCGGCGCCGAGTACCTCAAGACGCTCGATTTCGTCGATCCGAAGAAGATTGCGATCTTCGGCTGGTCCTACGGCGGCTACATGACGCTGAAGCAGCTCGAGGCCGACCCGGGCGAGTACGCCGCCGGCATCGCGGTTGCGCCGGTCGCGCGGTGGGAGCTCTACGACACGTTCTACACCGAACGCTACATGGGTCAGCCGCAGACCGATGCCGCCGCCTACGCGAAATCTTCCACGGTGGCGGACGCCGGCAAGGTCGCGGATCCGTTGCTGCTGATCCACGGCATGGCAGATGACAACGTAGTGTTCACCAACAGCACCGAAATCATCGCCGAGCTGCAGCAGAAGAAGGTGCCGTTCGAGATGATGCTCTACCCGGGTTCCACCCATGCGATCACCGGGCCCAGCCTCCGCACCCACCTCTATGAGACGATTTTCGAATTTCTCGCCCGCCACGGGGTTGCGCCGCAGCAATAGTTAAAGCCGCGCTTGCCCGCGCACAGACTTTTGTGCATTGCACCACGCCCGCGCCCGGGTAGGGCGGCGGGAGTTCTTGCCTAGCGGAGTGTGTGATGGGTTACCGGGTAGCGGTTGTCGGAGCGACGGGGAATGTCGGGCGTGAGATGCTCGCGACCCTTGCCGAACGCGAGTTCCCGCTCGACGAGATCGTGGCAGTCGCGAGTTCGCGCTCGACTGGCACCGAGGTCGAGTTCGGCGAGACGGGCCAGACGCTCAAGTGCAAAAACCTGGAGCATTTCGACTTTGCGGGTTTCGACATCGCGCTATTCTCGGCGGGTTCGGGCCCGTCGAAGGAATACGCGCCGAAGGCCGCTGCAGCCGGCTGCGTGGTGATCGACAATTCGTCGCTTTACCGCATGGATCCGGACGTGCCGCTGGTCGTACCGGAAGTGAATCCGGACGCGATCGACGGCTACACCAAGCGCAATATCATCGCCAACCCCAACTGCTCGACCGCACAGATGGTCGTCGCGCTCAAGCCGCTGCACGATGCAGCGACCATCAAGCGCGTCGTCGTTTCGACCTACCAATCCGTCTCGGGTGCCGGGAAGGCGGGGATGGACGAGTTGTTCGAGCAGAGCCGGGCGATCTTTGTTGGCGATGCGGTGGGCGTGAACAAGTTCACCAAGCAGATAGCCTTCAACGTCATCCCGCACATCGACGTGTTCATGGATGACGGCTCGACGAAGGAAGAGTGGAAGATGGTCGTCGAAACCAAGAAGATCCTCGACCCGAAGATCAAGGTCAACGCCACATGCGTGCGCGTGCCGGTGTTCGTCGGCCACTCGGAATCGATCAACATCGAGTTCGAGAAGGACATGTCCGCCAGCCAGGCGATGGATATCCTGCGTGAGGCGCCGGGCGTGATGCTGATCGATAAGCGCGAGGACGGGGGCTATGTTACTCCGATCGAATGCGTCGGCGACGGCGCTACCTTCATCAGCCGCGTGCGCGAGGACCCGACGGTCGACAACGGCCTGTCGCTGTGGTGCGTCTCCGACAACCTGCTCAAGGGTGCCGCGCTCAATGCGGTGCAGATCGCCGAGTTGCTCGGCCGCCGGCACCTGAAGAAGGGCTAAACCCTCAGCGCCGCGAGTGGATGGTGTTCTTGCGCATGAAGAACACCAGCGGCACGGACAGCATGCTGAGCCACATCATCAGGTAGAAGTCGTCGATATAGGCGACCATGGCCGCCTGTCGCGTCACCTCGAGGTTAGCCATTGCCGTCGCCGCGTCGCCGTACCCCGCGAATTGGCCGAGCGATGAAAGATCGAACATCGAGCTGACGCCGGGTGTGATATGCTCGGCGAGCGCGCTGTGGACCTTCTGCGTATTGCGCGCGAGCAGCGTCATCGCCACCGAAATGCCGACCGAAGAGCCGATGTTGCGCGTCAGGTTGAGCAAGCTCGAGCCGTCAGTACGAAGGTCGGGCGGCAGGGTGGCGAAGGCGGTCGCGTTCAGCGGGATGAACACCAGTCCGATGCCCAGGCCCTGGACCAGCCCCGACATGGTGATGCTGTACTGATCGACAGCGAGCGACCAGTGCGCCATCCAACTCATCGACCACGCTCCGATCAGGAAACCGATCGCCACGATCCAGCGCGCGTCGGCGCCCTTCCGCATCAGATAGCTCGACAACTGCATGCTGATGAGAATGCCGATGCCACGCGGCATCAGAATCATGCCGGTGCCAATCACGTCGTAGCCCAGCAATTGCTGAAGCATCAGCGGCAGCAGGGCCATGGTGCCGAACATTACCACGCCGATGACGATCATGAACAGCAAGGCGATGGCGAAATTCACGTCGGCGAACAGCGCGCGGTGGAATAGTGGGCTCTTTGCCGTGGCCAGGTGAATCGCGGCGATCCAGGCGCCGGAAATCGCCGCGGCGAGGTAGATCCAGATTTCGACGGCACTGAACCAGTCGGCCTCGTTGCCGCGGTCAAGGAATAGCTGCAGCGAGCTGAGACCCAGCGCGATCATGGCAAAGCCGAACAGGTCGAAGCGCCGCTTACGAATTTCGCGCTTGGGCATCTGCGCGAGCAGGATCGTCAGCGCGGCGATACCGACCGGTAGGTTGACATAGAACACCCAGCGCCAGTTCCAATTCTCCGTCAGCCAGCCGCCGATCAGCGGCCCGAGGATCGGGCCGATCATGATCCCGAGGCCCCAGACAGCAATGATCTGCGGTTGGCGGCTGGGCCGGGTGGTGTCGAGCATCGCCGTCTGGCTGAGCGGAGCGATGAACGCGCCCGAAATGCCCTGGAGCGCGCGAAAGATAACCATTTCCTCCAGGTTCTGGGCAATGCCACACAGAGCCGAAGTGATGATGAAACCCGCCACCGCGGCGAGGAACAGCGCGCGCATGCCGATGCGATCGGCGAGCCAGCCGGTGATCGGCATCGCCACGGCGGACGCGACAATGTAGCTCGTCAACACCCAGCTGATCGTGTCCGGCGTCGCCCCAAGCGAGGCCTGCATGTGCGGCACGGCGACGTTGGCGATGGTCGTGTCCAGCACCTGCAGCAGCGAGGCCGCCATGACGCCGACCATGAACAGCCAGCGGTTGGGGACGTGGAGTAGGGCGACGTCCTCGAGCTCGGCCGGCGCGCCGCGGCGGGAATCCCGCCCGCCCGCCGCTGGTGCGGCGGTTGCCACTTTAGTGCTTCCGGCCGTCGGTGTAGACGGTAACGCTCGTCGTCAGCCCGGCGATCAGCTTACGGGTTGGTTTGGTGTCGATCGCGATGCGCACCGGCACGCGCTGGGTCACCTTGACCCAGTTGCCGGTGGCATTCTGCGCCGGCAAGACCGAGAATTCGGAACCGGTGCCGGCGCCGATCGCGGCGACATGACCCCTGAGATCCATATCCGGATAGGCGTCGAATTCGATCTTGGCGGGCTGCCCGACCCGCATTTCGCCAAGCTGCGTTTCCTTGTAGTTCGCGTCGACGTAGGCGCCTTGCACGCCCACCAGCGTGAGCATCGGCACGTTTTGCACCACGAGTTGCCCGGGCAGGAGGCGCTCGGCGCCGGCGACTTCGCCGGCCATCGGCGCGCGCACTTCGGTGCGGCTGAGGTTGAGATGGGCGGCCTCAGCCTGCGCCTTTGCGGCGGCGATCTGCGGGTTTTCGCCCGGCACGGCGGGGCCGTGTGCCAGCTTGGCGCGTGCTTCGGCCGCGTTGGCCTGGGCGGCCTTGAGCTCGGCATCACCTTGCTCGACCGCGTGGCGGGCGGCATCGTAGGCGGCCTTGGTGGTAAAGCCCTGCTTCCACAGCTGCTGCTGGCGCTGGAAGTTGCTCTGCGCGAAGGCAATGTCTTCGCGGGCCTTGGCGATGTCGGCCCCTGACAAGTCTGAGCTGTTCGCCAGCGCGGTGACGTTCGCTTGGGCAGCGGCGATCGCCGCCGTCGCCTGGTCCAGCTGGATCTGGAACGGCTGGGGATCGATGCGATAGAGCAGGTCGCCTGCCTTCACGTGATCGCCGTTCTTGACGAAAACTTGCAGGATCTTTCCGCCGACCTCAGCGCTGATCGAAACCTTGTCCTGCTTGACGTAAGCGTCGTCGGTTGAGACTTTGCCTTGCAGGCCCATCCAGTAGACGACACCGCCAACGAGGATCGCCAGCGGAACGACGAGCATCAGCGCCAGCCGGCCCCAGCGGCGCTGCGAAGGAGCGCCAGTCTCGGTCACGGGTTCGCCCGGCTCGCGCACAGTCGCCGGCGCCTCGATAATCTGCGGATCGGCGTCAGCCATTTGAAATCCTTGCTGTCTCGCGCCGCTCGGACAGATTTGCGCCAACAGTTTTCAGCAGTCGGGCAAACTCCAATCGCTCGTCCGAAGTCAAGCCGCAGAGCATGTCGTCAACCAGTGAGTCGACGCTGAGTTGCAGTTTAGCAACGATTTTTTGGCTCTTGGGCGTCAGGTGGAGCTGCCAAGCGCGGCGGTCAGCAGGGTCGCGGCGCCGCTCGACCATGCCGGACTCCTCGAGCCTGTCGACCATCCGGCACAGCGTTATCGGCTCGACTTCGAGCTGTTCGGCGTAGAACCCCTGGTTCTCGCCCGGTCGGTGGTTAAGGATCAGCAGCAGCCGCGCTTGCGGACCGGTTACCCCGATCTCTCGCACACGCTGATCGAAGGCCCAGCGAGTGAGGCGCGAATTGTCCGCCAGCAGGAAGCCGATGTGAGTCATTCGCTCGCGCATATAATGAGCCTGCTTAATGAATCAATAAGCTTGCGAGAGGGCCCCGTCGGCGCAAAGAGCACCTGCGAAAGGAGCTGCGCGAATGGCGAACCTATCGGCCGGCGGCTGCCAGTGTGGCCGCGTCCGGTACCAGGCGGACACGTCTACGGCGGAAGCCTATCTGTGCCACTGCCGGATGTGCCAGCGGGCAACAGGGGGCTTTGCGGCCAGCTTCGTCCAGCTTCCGGCGGATGCGGTGACCTGGGACAGCGAGCCCGACTGGTACGCCAGTTCGCCGATCGCCCAGCGGCCGTACTGCTCGGCTTGCGGCACTCCGCTCGGCTTCCGCTTCAACGACGGTGCCGGCATCGACCTGACGTTCGGCAGCTTCGACGATCCCTCCGCCTTCAAACCGACGGCCCACGCTGGCGCGGAAAGCTTGCACGAAGCTTGGATCGACACCAGCGCCCTGCCTCGCCAGCGGAGCGATGAAACTGAAAGCGTTGTTAGCCGCTGGCACGCGGTGGGACGCGAGGTCCCCGAGTGAGCGTTGTCACGACGGAGCGGTTTGCCAGCTTCGATGGTAATGAATTGGCCCTGCATCGCCTCGGGGCAGGCCGCCCGGTCGTGCTCCTGCATGGCCTGTTCTCCGACGCGCAGACCAATTGGATTCGATTCGGTCACGCGCAGCGACTCGCCGATGCTGGTTTCGAGGCGATCATGCCGGACTTGCGGGCACACGGGCAAAGCGCCCGACCGCGCGATCCGGCGGCCTATCCGGAAGACGTCCTGGTCCGGGATGCGCAAGCGCTCGTCGCGCTTCTGGCCTTGCAGGACTACGACCTCGGCGGCTTCTCGCTCGGTGCGCGGACGGCGGTGCGCGGGGTTCTCGCGGGGTTGACGCCGCGTCGCCTCGTGCTCGGCGGAATGGGTCTCGAAGGCCTCGCGGGGTGGGAGCGCCGGGCGGCGTTCTTTATCGACGCGATTGACCGGTTCGAGACGGTCAAACA
>Ga0105246_10001158_pt1 | contig 15307 bp, 11 predicted proteins | sample KBSM64metaG_FD_99694 | JGI IMG/M metagenome (GOLD analysis project Ga0105246, IMG submission 99694) | Miscanthus rhizosphere microbial communities from Kellogg Biological Station, Michigan, USA - KBS M6-4 metaG | ecosystem: Host-associated > Plants > Roots > Rhizosphere > Soil | place...
CACGGACTGCAGCACCAGGACGCCGCCCGAGGGGTCGGAGTCGTTGGCCAGCGGGTCCACCAGGACGTTGCCTCCCACGGGGAGCAGCGCGACGTCGTGCACGGCCACCGGGTCGCCGGCGTCCTTTCCGGATTCGACCTCAACACGGATCAGGCCCTGGGTGCTTTGCGGTCCGTTGCTGGCGATGTACGTCAGGTACACCGGGCCGGGGGTGTTGCTCCGGAAAGTGAACGTACCGCCGTCGGTCACGGGGCCGAGCTCGGCGGGGCCGGCCGCCTCCACATGGGCCAGGCGCAGGGCGCCGCCGTTGGGATCGACGTCGTTCTTCAGCGGGGCGATCACCAGATCCTGCCCGACGACGGCGGTCACGTGGTCCGCGTTGACTACCGGCTGCAGTGCTCCCGGCGGCCGGACGTTGATGACCACCCGGCCGGTGGCCGTGGCGCGGCCGTCCCAGACCGAGACGGTGACGTTCTTCTTGCCGGCGGTGGCGCCGGAGTCCTGGTAGGTGAGCAGGCCGTCGCGGCGGATCTTGACTTGGTCCTGCGGGTTGTCGGCCTTGGCGTCCATCAGGACGAGGTCGTCGCCGTCGGGGTCCATCCAGTCGGTGAGGATGTTCTGGCTGACGGACTTGCCCTGTTCCACGAGCAGCGTCGTGGGGCTGGCGCGCTTGAAGACCGGCGGCTTGTTCTCGTCCGGCCCCACCACGTGCAGAGTGATCTTGCCCCCGGCGGACAGGCCGCGGCCGTCGGCCGCGTTGTAGTCGATGACCTCGGTGCCGGGTTTCGCGTCGGAGGGAACGGATATCTGGAAGGCCGAGCCGCCGTAGATGCTTTCGATTGCCCCGGACTTGGGCGCGTTGCCGCCGATCGAGGCGGTGAGCACGTCGCCGTCGGGGTCGGAGTCGTTGTCCAGCACGCTCATGACGGTGGTCCTGCCCGGGCGGGCGCCGATCTCGTCCGGCTTCGTTTCCGGCGGACGGTTCGGCTTGGTCCGGTCCGGCAGCACGTTGATGGTGTTCTCGTCCGCGGAATCCTCGTCCTGGTCATCGGACTGGTTCTTCGGCGGGATGACGTCGTCCCAGTTGTTGACCAGCTGCATGTTCTGATTGACCATCCAGACATTGCCGGAGTTCACGTCGTTGAGGACCACGAGGTCGCGGTTGACCCGGAACACGTAGCTCGGGGAACCGCTGGCCTTGGGGACGTCGGCGGTCTTGTCGTCGGCGTCGGACGTGCAGTCGCGGACGTACTTGTTGGCACCGGCCCAGGCCGAGTGCGTGCAGCCGGCCACCTGCACGGGGGCGGCGGGCACACCCTGGCCGCCGAAGTTCACGACGGCGGCGGTGGATCCGTCAAGCGGCTGCTTGATGAGCGCCTTCGGGGTGGCAATGGCCACGTAGCTGCTGGCTTCGCCGCTCTGCTGGAGCTTGGCTTCGCGGGAGTCCTGGAGCTGGAGCTTGCGCCCGCCCGGCAGGAACAGGTTTCCGCGGGCGGCGTCCAGGACCACCGGCTTGTCGCCGACCACGGCAAGCTGGAGGTCACCGGCGCCCTTGAGTTCATCGATCCTGGTGGTTTCGGAGTTCTGCCGTTCGCCGTTGGCGTCCACAGAGGTGACGGTGACTTCACCCTTCTGCGGGTCCGCCGTGTAGATCCGGTTGTCCTGCCCGACGGCGGAGACCGCGCCGGAGGAGGCCAGCAGCACCGGCTGGGTGCCCTCTTCGTCGAAGCTGTTGATCGTGGACGGTGAGAGGGCCCAGACCCGGCCCTTGACGGGATCGGTAACGGAAAGCACCTGGGTACCGAAGCTGACCTTCGAAGAGGACGGCAGCTGCTTGTCCCCGCCGAGCCGCAGGTTCGCCGCGGAGACCTGGTTGACGGTGGATCCGGTGCTGTCGTCGACGAAGACGTCGCTGGAATTCTGCAGCACGTCGAAGGTGGTGCTGGCCGGTGTGACCGCGCCGTCGAGCACCCGGGAGGGATAGTTCAGGCGGCCCACGGCGTTCTTGGTCTTGCTGACCACCCACACGCCGCCGTCGTTCAGTTCGAGTTCCGCGGTCTTGAACCCCGGGTACAGCACAGCGCCGGTCACCAGCAGCGCAACTGCTGCGGTGAATCCGGTGGTGGCGATGAACTTGTTTCGGCGTTTCCTAAGCCCCAGCTTGCCGAATAAAGACGTCACAGATTCAATTCCCTTGCATCACGGCCGCCCCCAGGCGGCCTCGAACCTCACGGCCTCCGACCGGTGATCATGCGATTCCGCCGTACCCCCATACGGCGGCGGAATTTGTCCATACGACTATCGCATGGGCGTCCCCCGGTTACCAAGGGGAGCAGATAGCACCGGCGCTCCAGAATAATCAAGGACTCACGGACGCCGCGATGGGGAAAGGTACCCATCCGAAGGCCCGCGAAACAGCGCCCTATGAAGAACAGGGAGGCCGCCGGAAAATAAGTCTATCAACTGGCGGAACTGCGGTTTGGCCACGGGGCAGGCGGGGCGGGGCCTGCTCAGTCCAGGACAAGCCCCTTGCCCTGGCCCGGAGACAGCAGGACCGGGGTGATTTCGCCGAAACCGCGCACGTTCTCCGTGGCCTGCGGGTCCAGGACGAAACGATCGTCCTGGCCCAGGGCCGCGGCGGTGGTCTGGTCGACCAGGACGGTGCCGGGTTCGGCCAGGGCCGTCAGGCGCGCTGCGAGGTTGACCGTCGGCCCGTAGATATCGCCGAGCCGGGACAGGATGCGGCCCCATACCATCGCCACGCGCGCCTGGGGAAGGATCTCGTCCTCACTGAATGCGCGGGCCAGCGCAAGGGAGATTTCGGCGCCGGCGGCCGGGGTTTCGGCGATGTAGAGCACTTCGTCGCCGACGGTCTTGACGAGCCGTCCGCCGCCGATGGAAATGATCTCCGCGCACTTGTTCTCGAAGCGCTGGACCAGCTGGGCCAGGGTCTTTTCGTTCATCCGGCGCGACAGGCTGGTGTAGGACACGAGGTCGGCGAAGCCCACGGCACGCGCCAACGGCAGCGGAGCGTCGTCCTCGTCCCCTTCGCGGCCGGCCTCACTGGCACGCAGCCCGGCCTCGGCCCGCACGGCCAGGCGCTGCACGCCGGCGTTCATTTGCCGGCGCCAGGAATAGACCAGGATCTCTTCCATGGCGTCCAGGAGGTTGGGCAGTTCGCTGACCAACTGCTTGCGGGCAACGGCGTCCGGGATGCCCTGCTGCACCACCATGTCTTCGATCAATGCTTCGACCTGCCAGACCACCATGCGGTCCGTCATCTGCCCGATCGCACGGGTCACTGAGATGGCCGCTTCTTCGGTGAGCTTGCCGGCACGCACCAGGTCCAGGATGGTGGACAGCGCGGTGAGGTCCTGCTCGGTGAAGGCGACGTCCTCGTCCCCGAAGTTGGGGAAGCCGAGGGCGCGCCAAAGCTTGCGGGCAGACAGAACGGAGACCCCGGCCGCAGCGGCGACTTCGCGACGGCGGAGCTTGCGTTCGCCTCCAAGGAGCCTGGTCTCAAGTACTTTCATAGCGATACGTTCGGCGGACATCACTCCAGTGGGCGGAGAAACCTGCGGGTCCGGCGTCACGGGGAGCGGCCTGGTGATCGGCTCGTCAAGGGAAGGTTCCGGCAAGGAATCGCTGCCGTCCTCCGGGTCCCGGGGCTGTTCACCACTCATCTTGTCCACCTTCTCTCCTTGCCCATGTGTTTCCACTGTCATTCACCGATACCGGCGGCAGGCCGTCTATGGCCTCGAGGATGAAGTTCCGGAACCGCGCGGCCTCCGGAACATCGGGCATCAGGGTTCCTCCCGGCTGCCCGGTATCCAAGGATATATTCCCCGAGCGCAATGTCCGCTGGATCAGGGTCTGCCTGAGACCGACGTTACGCACTGCCGCGAGCGAAAGCTGCCAGTCCCGGCGCCGAAGCATTCCGAATCGGGCAATTATCCGGCGGCTCGTGAGGATGTACTGCACGGCCAGCCACTCAAGGTACTTCGGCAGGCAGTAGCCAAGGAGAACCAGGACTGCGAGGAATACGCACGCGAGCACCAGCCAGAGTGTCCAATCCGAGCCGGTCATCACGGGCATCAGTTTGGCCGGCCCGCCTTTGACGATCCAGGCGCAGGCATACGCGGCGAGCGCCGGGGTGAGGATGAATGCTGCCGCCGGGAAGAGGAGGCGGCGCCCCTGTTGCCGGGTCACCACGATCACTTGCTCACCCGGCAGGAGCTGTTTACGCATATCCGCCATCGGTGGGTCGCAGATGCACCACGTCCCCGGCCGTCACTACATGTTCACGGCCGCCGTGGTCCACCACCAGGAGGGAACCGTACTCGTCCAGGCGGGAGGCGTGGCCCACCAGTTCGTGGTCGCCGGGAAGCTGCGCCCGGACTTCGCGGCCCAGCGTCACCAGCACCGCCTCCACCCGCTTATGCAGCGACGGCCCGCCGGCCAGTCCCGCGGAGGGATCGCCGTCGGCGTTGCAGAAGCTGCGGTAGAGCGCCGCGAAACGGGACAGGTAGTTCTGCAGGATGGCGGTGCGGTCCAGGGTGGTCGAGCCCTCCACGAGGAGGGAGGTGGCGGTGGGAACCGGCAGCTCGTCCTCGGCGAGGCTGACGTTCAGGCCGGTGCCGAGCACGACCGCAGGAACCGTGCCGTCGCCCATCGGTCCCAGCTGGGCCAGGATTCCGGAGATCTTCCGGCCGCGGACCAGGACGTCGTTGGGCCACTTGATCTCCGCGGGCAGGCCGCAGTTTTCGAGCAGGGTCTCACGCAGGGCGAGGGCGGCGAGTAGCGACAGCCAGGAGTAGCTCTGGGTAGGCACGGGCAGGCCCTGGGCGTTGACGGGCCGCAGCACGATCGACACAGATACGGCCGAGTGGTCGGGCGCTTCCCAGTGCCGCTCCAGGCGTCCCCGTCCCGCGGTCTGGTATTCGGCTGTCAGCACGGACATGTCCGGCCATTCCTTGGGTTCCACGGTGACCGCCCGCAGGAGGTCGGCGTTGGTGGAGCCGGTGGACTCCACGACCTCCAGGCGGGAAATGCCAGTGCTTGAGAGGAAGTCCCCGTTGAGCAGCGCGTCCTTATCGAGATTTGCCCGTTCCATACTCTGAATCCTAACGATCCCGGCGGTCGCGGACGTAGACCTTGCGCCTACAGGAAAATGTCGGGCACGAGCTGTTCCTCCGGGGCCCCGAGGCTGTAGGGCCGGAAGTCGCTGACGCCGGCCGCGCGCAGGACCTGCTCATCGGTGTAGAAGTTCCCGCTCAATGGTCCTGCGGCGCCGACTCCCCCGCTGAGAATGGCGTGGGCGGCATCGGCCATGATCTCCGGACCGCGGGCAGCCTGCACGATGCGGTCGCCGCCGGGCATGTTCCGGATGGCGGCCGTGTCAATGAGGGTGCAGGGCCAGAGCGAGTTGACCAGCACGCCGTCGTCCTTAAGCTCCTCGGCGAGACCCAGGGTGGTGAGGCTCATCCCGTACTTGGCCATCGTGTAGGCCAGGTGCCTGCCGGCCCATTTGGGGTCCAGGTTCAGTGGCGGAGACAGTGTAAGGATTTGCCCGTGCGCGGTTTCGCGCAGTGCGGGCAGCGCCAGCTTGGAGAGCAGGAAGGTGCCCCGGACGTTGATGTCCTGCATGAGGTCGTAGCGTTTCATGTCGACGGCGTCCGTCCGGGACAGGTCGATGGCCGAGGCATTGTTGACGACGGCGTCGATCCCGCCGAAGCGCTCGACGGCGGCGGCCACCGCGGCGGCGACGTCCTCGTCGTTGCGCACGTCCCCCACCAGGGCGAGGGCCTGCCCGCCGGCGGCCTCCAGTTGGGCGGCAGCGGTGTACACAGTGCCTTCCAGTTTGGGGTGGGGTTCGCCGGTCTTGGCCATGAGCACGATGTTCGCGCCGTCGCTGGCGGCGCGGAGCGCTATGGCCAGGCCGATTCCCCGGCTGCCGCCGGACATCAGGAGGGTGCGGCCCTTGAGGGTGCCCGTCGCCCGGTAGGGGCTGGCGGCACGTGCTGAAGCATCGTTGCTTGAGGTCATGGGGACACTGTAGCCGATCAAAGTTACTCGCGGGTAACATTGGTGGATGCTCGACTTGAAGACGGAAAATTGTAGGGTTTCTACAGCAGTATCCGGGTTTTGCGTCACTAGACTAGCCAGCAGGGCCCGCATTTTGTACGGATGCTACTTAAGAACGCATGCCCAGCAATGCAGTGCCAGCGTAAACAGCTACAGAGCCGGAGACACTTGATGAGCCACGATCTGACCACGACGGCGGGAAAGATTGCCGATTTCCGCGACCGCCAGGCCCGTGCGGAACAGCCCTCCGGCCCCGAGGCCATCGAAAAGCAGCACGCCCGCGGCAAGAACACGGCCCGCGAACGCATCGACCTGCTCCTGGATGAAGGCTCCTTCGTCGAGTTCGACTCCCTCGCCGTCCACCGCTCCACGGCATTTGGCATGGAGAAGAAGAAGCCCCTCGGCGACGGCGTCGTTTCCGGCTACGGCACCGTCGACGGCCGCTTGGTGGCCATCTACAGCCAGGAATTCAGCGTGTACGGCGGCTCCCTCAGCCAGGTCAACGGCGAGAAGATCGTCAAGGTCCAGGAGTTTGCGCTCCGCAACGGCTGCCCGATGATCGGCATCAACGACGGCGGCGGCGCCCGCATCCAGGAGGGCGTGGCTTCCCTGGCGATGTTCGCGGACATCTTCCGCAACAACGTCCACTCCTCCGGCGTCGTACCGCAGATCTCCCTGATCATGGGACCCTGCGCCGGCGGTGCCGCCTACTCCCCCGCCCTCACCGACTACGTGGTGATGGTGGACAAGACCTCCCACATGTTCATCACCGGCCCGGACGTCATCAAGACCGTCACCGGCGAGGACGTGGACATGGAAACCCTCGGCGGCGCGCGCCAGCACAACGCCACCACCGGCACCTCCACCTACCTGGCCAGCGACGAAGCCGACGCCATCGAATTCGTCCGCGAACTGCTGGACTTCCTGCCCTCCAACAACCTCTCCGAAGCCCCCGTGCTGGAGCACGAGCAGGAACTGGAGATCGACGGCGACGACCTCGCCCTGGACACGCTCATCCCGGATTCGGCCAACCAGCCCTATGACATGCGCAAGGTCATCGAGCAGATCGTGGACGACGCCCACTTCCTGGAGATGCAGTCGCTCTACGCCCCGAACGTCATGATCGGCTACGGCCGCATCGAAGGGCACACCGTGGGCATCGTGGCCAACCAGCCCATGCAGTTCGCCGGCACCCTGGACATCGCGGCCTCTGAAAAGGCGGCGCGCTTCGTCCGCCACTGCGACGCCTTCAACATCCCCATCATCACCCTGGTGGACGTCCCCGGCTTCCTGCCCGGCAAGGACCAGGAATTCCAGGGCATCATCCGCCGCGGCGCCAAGCTGCTCTACGCCTACGCCGAGGCCACCGTCCCGAAGCTGACCGTCATCACCCGCAAGGCCTACGGCGGCGCGTACATCGTGATGGGTTCCAAGAAGCTCGGCGCGGACCTCAACCTTGCCTGGCCCACCGCCCAGATCGGCGTCATGGGGGCACAGGGCGCCGTCAACATCCTCTACCGCCGCGACCTCGCCGCGGTTGCCGAAACCGGCGGCGACGTCGAGGCGCGGCGCGCGGAGATCATCCAGCAGTACGAAGAGGAACTCCTCAACCCGTACCAGGCCGCGGAACTCGGCTATGTGGACGCCGTCATTGCGCCGTCCGACACCCGCGTCCAGATCATCAAGGGCCTGCGCGCCTTGCGGGACAAGCGCGCCAGCCTGCCCAGCAAGAAGCACGGGAACATCCCGCTGTGAGCCCGGCTTCCATGGAACAGGACCAGGGCCCGGCCCCCGAAACCCCGCAGACGCCCCTGCTTTCGGTACTGAAGGGAAACCCGACGCCGGAAGAGCTCGCCGCGCTGACCGCCGTCGTCGCTTCGCTCTCGGCCCCCGCTGCCCCGGCGCCGGCCAAAGCGAGCGTCCGCCAGTGGGTGCGGCGCCAGCGGCTCGGCCTGAACCCGACTCCGGGTCCGGGCGCCTGGCGGCGCAGCAAGGGCTGAACCCGCCGCGGGGAGTGTTCAGCAACCCTTTCAGAAAGGCGCGCCCACCGCTAGGCTCGTCTGGTGACTACTGAAAACACCTCACCGGCACGTTCCCGGACAGCCATCGACGCCGTAGCTGACGCCTACACCGAAACGCTCCTGGCGTTGAACCCGAGCCTGGCCACCACCCTCGGCATTCCGGGTCACGAAAGCGAATACCAGGACTTCTCGCCTGCCGGCACCGCGGCCTTCGCCGCCGCTGCCCGCGACACCCTGGACAAGCTCTCCGGCCTGGAGCCCGCCGACGCGTCCGACGTCATCACCCTCGATGCGATGCGGGAGCGCCTGGGCCTGCAGCTTGAGTTCCACGAATCCGGCTGGGATGCCGCGGAGCTGAACAACATCGCCTCCCCCGCACAGGACATCCGCGCCGTCTTCGACCTGATGCCCACCGCCACGCCGCAGGACTGGGAGCACATCGCCGGCCGCGCCGCCAACGTGCCCGGCGCCATCGAGGGCTACATCGCCTCCCTGCGCTCGGCAAAGGACGCAGGAAAGGTCGCCGCTGCCCGCCAGGTGCGGATCGTCATCGAACAGACCAGCAAGTACGCCGCCGAAGACGGATACTTCGCCAAGCTCGCCGCGGACGCGGCGATCGATAGCAAACCCCTCCCTGCGGAACTGCAGGAAAAGCTCGACGCCGGTGCCGCCGTCGCGCGTTCGGCTTACGCAGGCCTGGCCGCCTTCCTCGAAGCGGAACTGCTGCCGCTCGCCCCCGAAAAGGACGCAGTGGGCCGGGAACGCTACGCGCTGGCCTCCCGGACCTTCCTGGGCGCCACAGTGGACCTCGAGGAGACGTACGCCTGGGGCGTGCAGGAGCTGCAGCGGCTCATCGCCGAGCAGGAGCGGGTGGCCGGGCAGATCAAGCCCGGCGCCAGCATCGAGGAAGCCAAGGAGATCCTGAACAATGATCCCGCCCGGCAGATCAAGGGCACCGATGCCCTCCAGGCGTGGATGCAGGAACTTTCGGACCGTGCCGTGGCCGAGCTCGCCGACGTCCACTTCGACATCCCGGACGTCATGAAGACCCTTGAGTGCAAAATCGCCCCCACCGACGAGGGCGGCATCTACTACACCGGGCCGGCGGACGATTTCTCGCGCCCGGGCCGCATGTGGTGGTCCGTGCCGGCCGGCGAAGACACCTTCACTACCTGGGCGGAGACGACGACGGTCTTCCACGAAGGCGTGCCGGGCCACCACCTGCAGGTGGCCACCGCCGTCTACCGCCGCGAGCTGCTGAACGACTGGCGCCGCAACATCTGCTGGGTGTCCGGCCATGGCGAGGGCTGGGCCCTGTATGCCGAAAAGCTGATGCTGGAGCTGGGCTACCTGAAGGATCCTGGCGACCACATGGGCATGCTGGATATGCAGCGCATGCGGGCCGCCCGCGTGGTCTTCGACATCGGCGTGCACCTCGAACTCGAGATCCCCGAGGCCTGGGGCAGCGGCACCTGGACGCCGGACAAGGGCTATGACTTCCTGCGTGCCAACCTGCCCATCAGCGAGGGCCAGCTCAAGTTCGAGTTCACCCGCTACCTTGGCTGGCCGGGCCAGGCACCTTCCTACAAGGTGGGCCAGCGGCTCTGGGAGGAGATCCGCGCGGAGCTGGAAAAGCGGCAGGGCTTCGAGCTCAAGGCCTTCCACAGCGACGCCCTGAACGTCGGATCCGTAGGCCTGGACACGCTCCGCCGGGCGCTCCTCGGCTGAGACATATGCCACAGCGGCGCATGGAATAACTTGAAACTTCATTGATTTGGCGGCCGCCGCTGGTATCCCAGTGACGGCCGCCACTTCATGTTCCCCGTCATATTTCTCAACGTGCACTCGCTCTGGTATTCCAACTGCCTCTAGGTTGTTCCGGTGAGCAAAACATCCAACCTTTCGCCCTCCGCCGGAAAGACCGCGACCAGGCTCCCGAAGTGGGCCATGTCCTTCGGCGTGCAGATCATCGCCGCCCTCGTCATCGGTCTGGTCCTCGGCCTCGTCGCCAAGTACACCGGCAGCACCAAGACGGCCCCCAACGGCCTCGGCGCCACCCTGCAGACCATCGGTTCGAGCTACGTCTCGCTGCTGCAGACGGCCGTCGTGCCGCTGATCTTCACCGCCGTCGTCAGCTCGATCGCCAACCTCCGCCAGGTCTCAAACGCGGCAAAGCTCGCCTGGAACACCCTGCTGTGGTTCGCCATCACCTCCCTGATTGCGGTGCTGATCGGCATCGGCCTGGGCGTGCTGTTCCAGCCAGGCTCGGGCACCGGCATCAACAGCCAGGGCGAAGCCCCGGGCAAGGTCGGCAGTTGGTGGGCATTCCTCACGGGCCTGTTTCCGAAGAACTTCCTGGGCCTCGGCGCGAGCACGACCCTTGCCGATGACGCCGCCACCACCGCGGTGAACTTCAATGTGCTGCAGATCCTGGTGATCGCGATCGCCGTCGGCGTAGCCGCCCTCAAGGTGGGCAAGCAGGCCGAGCCTTTCCTGAACTTCAACGCCTCCGCGCTGGCCGTGATCCAGAAGGTCCTCTGGTGGATCATCCGGATCGCCCCCCTGGGCACCATCGGCCTGATCGGCAACGCCGTGGCCATCTACGGCTGGGACACCATCGGGTCCCTCGGCAAGTTCACCGTGGCCATCTATGTGGGACTGGCCCTGGTGCTGTTTGCCGTCTACCCCGTACTGGTCCGCAGCCACGGTCTGTCCGTGAAGCAGTACTTCTCCGGCGTGTGGCCGGCCGTGCAGCTGGCCTTCGTCTCCCGGTCCTCGATCGGCACCCTGCCGCTCACGCAGCGTGTCACCGAACGGAACCTCGGCGTGCCAAGCGGTTACGCCTCCTTCGCTGTGCCGCTGGGCGCCACTACCAAGATGGACGGCTGCGCCGCGATCTACCCGGCAGTTGCCGCAATCTTCGTGGCCCAGTTCTTCGGCATCAACCTGGACTTCAGCCAGTACCTGCTCATCGCCCTCGTTTCGGTCCTGGGCTCCGCCGCCACGGCGGGCACCACGGGCGCCGTGGTGATGCTGACCCTGACGCTGTCCACCCTGGGCCTGCCGCTGGCCGGCGTCGGACTTCTCCTCTCGATCGATCCGATCCTGGACATGGGCCGCACCGCGGTCAACGTCGCAGGACAGGCGCTCGTGCCCACGATCGTGGCCAAGCGCCAGGGCATCCTGGACGAGGAACTGTACAACGCACCGCGCACGGGTACCGCGTTTGCCGACGAAGCTCCGGCACAGGACGCTGAGGCACCGGACCAGGCTTCCACGGAGGAACGCGAACTCGCCCGCGCCGCGTCCTAAACACACCGCCCATGGCACCCGCCCTGCTGATGAATCCCCGGGAATTTCCCGGGGATTCATCCGTTTAACCGGGCCTCCCGGTAGGCTCAGCGCATGCTGATTGTGACTTCAAACGAAATTCCAGGCCACCGGATCGACGCCGTGTTCGGTGAGGTCATGGGCCTCACCGTCCGGTCCCGGGACATTGGTTCACAGATGCTTGCGGGATTCCGGTCCCTGGGCGGCGGCGAACTCCCCGAGATGACCAAGGCCCTCTACGAAAGCCGCCAGGAAGTCATGGCCCGCATGGTCCACGAGGCACAGCAGCGCGGGGCCAACGCCATCGTGGCAATGCGCTTCGACACCTCGGAGATGGGCACCAACTGGACCGAGGTGTGCGCCTACGGCACGGCTGTTTTCGCCATCCCGCTCAAGGAAGGCGAACCCGGGGCGACCGGCCAGTCGATCTACCTGAGCAGCACCGCGGACCAGCAGGCGGGACCACAGCCGACCGCGCCGTAACGCCGACCCGGATTATTAACTTGCGCAGAGTGCAAAAATGCACTTAGTGTAAATATGTGCCTCCTACCGATACAGCCAAAGCAGCCTCCCGCCGTGAACTGAACAAGGTCGCCACACGCCGCGCCATCGCCGATGCCGCGCTGGCCCTGCTGCGCAGCGAAGGCGCGGGCAACTTCACCGTGGAAGACATCGCGTCCGAGGCGGGCGTGTCTCGGCGGACCTTCTTCAACTATTTCACCGGCGTCGACGCCGCCTTGGCGTCGCTGGCGGACCGCTTCCTCGACAACGTCCTGGACGAATTCCGCCTCCGCCCCGCGGATGAACCCATTCTGGAATCCGCCCGTGTTGCATTGATGGAGCTGGCGGATCCGATGACGGCGGCTCCCATTGCCGAGCTCTTCAGTCTCACGAACTCCAGCCAGGCGCTGGGACGCTGCGAGCTCGAGGCCTGGGAGCACTGCACCGAACAAATCATCGCCGCAGCCCGGGAGCGACTTGGCGAAGGCGCCGACGAACTCCACCTGCGAGCCATGGCCGGCTCGATCATCGCCTGCGGCAAGGCCGCGATGGGCGTCTGGTTCGAAGAACGCGGCGCCGATCTTTCCCCGGAATCCCTGGCAGTCTTCCGCCAGCACCTCGTCACCGCCGTGGGCCTGCTGGCTTCCGGCTTCAATTCATCCGGCACCACCGCCTGACCGCCACCGCCTGACCACCCAGAACAGATCGGTTCCACTATGGCTACTTTGCTCTACCGTCTTGGCAAGTTCTCCTACCGCCACCGCTGGCTCGTGATCTCCTTGTGGCTGGCCGTCCTGGTGGCCGTTGGCGCCTCCGCCGCAGCCTTCCACGGCACCATGTCCAACAACTTCCAGATCCCGGGCACCGAGACGCAGCGGATGCTGGACAAGCTCAAGAAGGACCTGCCCGAGGCGGCCGGCGGCTCGGCCGGCATTGTCTTCGAGGCCAGCAGCGGCGGTTTCGACCAGGCCGGCAAGGACGCGGTCGCGGTCGCGCTGGACAAGCTGAAGAAGCTTCCCACCGTGCAGTCCACCGTCAACCCCTTCGACACGCAGGCCGAGCTCGACAAGGCGCCCGCCGCCGTCGAGCAGGGCGAAAAGCAGGCGGCCGCCGGAGAGGCCCGGCTTGAGCAGGCCCGGGCGCAGCTGACCGCCGGGGAGGCCCAGCTGAAGGCCGCCGAACAGCAGATGGCAACGGCCGGACTGCCCGCAGCGGCGATCGACGCGCAGCTTGCGCCGCAGAAGGCCGAGCTCGCCGCGGGGCGGGCGAAGCTCGAAGCCGGCGAAAAGGAGGCCGCCGACGGGGCGGAAAAGCTCGCCCTGGCCAAACGGCAGCTTGAGGCTTCCCAAGGGATGCGCTTCGTCTCCGACGACGGCAAGGCCGCGATCGCCCAGGTCCAGTTCAAGACGTCCATCAATGCCCTGACACCGGCGGAACGCCAGCGGGTCCAGGACATTGTCCACGGTGTTTCGTCCGCCGGCGTGACGGCCCTGGCCAGCAAGGAAATCACCGAGGACGTCTCCCAGATCTTCGGTGTCGCCGAGATCGTCGGCATCGCGGTCGCCGCACTGGCGCTGATCGTGATGCTCGGGACCCTGATCGCCGCCGGCCTTCCCCTGCTCATGGCCGTTGTGGGCGTCGCGGTGGGCGTGGGCGGGACCTTCGCGCTGACCGGTGTCATCGACATGAGCTCCATCTCCCCCATGCTTGCCCTCATGCTCGGCCTGGCCGTGGGCATCGACTACTCCCTCTTCATCGTCAACCGGCACCGCGGCCAGATGCTCGCTGGGATGGACCCGGAGGAATCCGCGGCCCTCGCCACCGGCACCTCCGGCAACGCCGTGCTGTTCGCCGGCCTCACCGTGGTCATCGCCCTGGCCGCCTTGGTGGTCCCCGGCCTGCCCTTCCTTGCCGTGATGGGCCTCTCCGCCGCCGCGACAGTGGCGGTTGCCGTCGTCGTTTCGCTCACCCTGACCCCGGCGGTGCTGTCCCTGATCGGCCGCCGGCTGATCTCCAAGCGGGCGTGGGCGAAAGCCGCGCAACACAACGCGGAACCGGGCCACGAGGCCGCGGACCGGGCCGCGGACACGCGCAAGAGCAACCGCGGCTGGGGCGCCCTGGTGACCCGACACCCGCTGTGGTCCCTCCTCGCCGGCGTCGTGCTGCTCGGTGTCCTGGCGCTGCCGGCCTCACAGCTGCGGCTGGCACTGCCCGACGGCGGCTCCGAACCTGTCGACTCACAGGCCTTCAAGGCCTACGACCTCACCCGCAAGAGCTTCGGCGAGGGCGTCACCGGACCGATCGTGGTGGTGGGCGAACTCCCCGCCGGGCTCAGCGACAGCGAAGCGGTCAACAAGCAGCTGGACGTCGCCGGGGACCTGCGCAGCGTGGACAAAGTGGTCGCCGCCGTGCCGGTCGCCCTGAGCCCGGCCACGGGAAGCGACGGCCACCGCACCGCGGTGTTCCAGGTGATCCCGCAGGACGGCCCTGCCAGCGAAAGCACCGTCCAGGTGGTCTCCGAACTCCGGGCCAAGGGCAGCGACATCGCCGCCGCAACCGGCGTCACCATCGGCCTGACGGGCCAGACGGCCGGAAACGTGGACGTCTCCGAAAAACTCGGCGCCGCGCTGCCGCCCTACTTGGCGATCGTCGTCGGGCTATCAGTGATCCTGCTGCTATTGGTGTTCCGTTCGGTCGTGGTCCCGCTGCTGGCCACTGGCGGCTTCCTGCTCTCGCTCGCCGCGGCGTTCGGCGCCGTGGTGGCCGTCTACCAGTGGGGCTGGCTGGGTGGCGTGTTCGACGTCGCCAACCCCGGCGCGGTACTGAGCTTCCTGCCGATCATCCTGATCGGTGTGCTGTTCGGCCTGGCGATGGACTACCAGGTCTTCATCACCTCCGGCATGCGGGAATCGTTCATGCACGGCGAGAGCGCCAAGCCTGCAGTGCGCAGCGGCTTCAGCCACGCCGCAGCCGTGGTCACGGCCGCCGCGATCATCATGGTGAGCGTGTTCGCCGGCTTCATCTTCTCCCACCTGACCATGGTCCGGCCGCTCGGTTTCGCGATGGCGTTCGGCGTGCTGGTGGACGCGTTCGTGGTCCGCATGACGATCCTGCCCGCAGCCATGTACCTGCTGGGCGAGAAGGCCTGGTGGCTGCCGCGCTGGCTGGACCGGATCCTGCCGGACGTCGACGTCGAAGGCGCCTCCCTTGAGAGGACGGGCGTCCGGGAAAGCTCGGCAGCCGCGGACACCGGCGACGCGAGGGAACTGGTGCCCTGAGCAGCCCTCGACGCGAACTGCCCTCGACGCGCTGCCGGATCAGGAGGAGGATTAAAGGGCAGTCACCAGAAGGAGGTCTGTGATGTGCTACGG
>Ga0105246_10001163_pt1 | contig 15285 bp, 15 predicted proteins | sample KBSM64metaG_FD_99694 | JGI IMG/M metagenome (GOLD analysis project Ga0105246, IMG submission 99694) | Miscanthus rhizosphere microbial communities from Kellogg Biological Station, Michigan, USA - KBS M6-4 metaG | ecosystem: Host-associated > Plants > Roots > Rhizosphere > Soil | place...
TCCCTGTGTAGCCACCAAGTACCGATCCATAGATGTCTACAGCAGTCTATGAATCACCTCAAGAAGCCCGCCTAGTGCGGGCTTTCTTGTTTCTGGCTGTCCACCTCTATCTACCCCTATCCTTCCCCTCCGTGTATGCCCACGTGTATGCTTCATAAATAATTGAACTGAAGGCATACAAGGATGAAACGCACAGATATCAAGCGACGCCCTCTCGCTGACACGACACTTTCCAGCCTGGAGCCTGAGGCCGGGGCATACCGCGAACTAGACAGCCCAGGGCTGTATTTCAGGGTCAAGCCAAACGGCCAAAAGTCCTGGGAATTACGCTACAAGAAGCCGGACGGCAAATGGTCATGGCTTGGTCTTGGCGGCTACCCGGAAGTGGGTGGCGCTTTTGCTAGACAGAAAGCGGCTGATCTACGCTCCGACGCATCGGAAGGTAAGAACCCGATCACCTCCAAGAAAGCTCGCCAAGCCGCCGAGATCGATGCGGCCAACGACACCTTTGAAGCATTGGCAAGGGAGTGGCACACGTCTCGCCTGAGCGGCTGGGACGCTGGTACGGCCAAGAGGATACTTGGCGCACTCGAACGCCATGTATTCCCCTCGGTCGGTAAACGCCCCTACACCTCTATCATGTCGATGGAGTGGATGGAGCTATTGAGAGGACTTGAGCGTCAGGGGATTCTGGAACAGATGAGCCGTGTGAGGGCTTACTGCAAAGATATCTATGACTTGGCTCGCGTGACCGGCAGAGCCGTCAACAACCCATTGGAGGGTGTGCATAAATTTCTGTCCTCGGGAAAGGCAGAGAATTACGCCCACGTCTCCCCCGATGAACTTCCGGGGTTACTTCGAGCGATACGCTCCTACCCCCACGCCAAAGATGTTCAGCTCGGCCTAAGGCTGTTGACCCTGATGGCTGTACGCCCCAGCGAACTCCGAGAAGCACATTGGGTAGAGTTCGATTTCGACAAAAAGCTGTGGACCGTTCCAGTCGAGCGCAAGGGTCGCAAGAAAGGTCGTGAGCACCTGGTGCCACTATCCACTCAAGCAGTGGAAGCACTATTAGAGCTTCGGCAACTAACCGGCGCTTATCCACTCCTGTTTCCAGGTAGGAGCGACCGCACTAAACCCCGCAGCGATACCGTATTCCTAATGGCACTCAGACGCCTTGGTTACGAGGGCCGCCAGACCGGCCATGGCTTCCGCCACATCGCCAGCACGATCCTCAACGAGCACGGATATCCAGCTGACCATATCGAGGCCCAACTCAGCCACAAGGCACAAGGTGTTCGAGGGATTTACAACAAGGCTCAGTACCTTGAGCAACGCACACAGATGATGCAGTGGTACGCCGATCATCTCGATTCCCTAGAGGCCGGGAATGTAGTGCAAGGTCAATTTGGGAAGGCAGTGTGAGAGCACTTATCCTGCCCCCCTCTAAATCCGGTGTAACGCGTGTTACTCGTGTAACGCAACTCGCCAAGTGCCTGAATTCATTGGCTTTCACGCCCGTTACACAGTTGAGCGACATAGCGTACATCCGATGTAACGCTACCCCAACGTGTAACGCAAAAGTCAGCGCTCAGGTGCTGCGGGCAGGCGTTTTTCGCCCGAGCCTACCAAGCGACCTTCGCTGGCTCCGCCCTTCAAGCGCAGGGCGTGGGACTTTCGGTTACACCGCGCCTGAGACACTTGGCAATGACTGATCGCCAAACCGTATTGCATTCGGCGCGAAGCAGCGGCCTGCTCAAATCTCTCTCAGCGCAACCGCTCTATGATCTCTGCCGTGGACAGGTCGCTGACGCCTGCCACCTTATCGACCAGTGCTAGCTGCGCAATTACTAAACCGCCGCGTTCACCCTGCGTTGCCCCCATATTGACTACACATTGATCGGTCTAGGGGAAAAGTGGTTTTCTTCGTCTAGATAAATGTATAGATAGATACCCCTGTATCCATAACCAGGGGTTATCCATGAAAGACCATACCCGCAAGTACGCAAATCCCACTGAAATCCGCTCTTACGAAACGAGCGATCTGAGCGCCAAGCGAACCAGTCATCCTGCTGCAGATCCTTCAGCGATTCTGATCCGTATGCCGGAAGTAATGGGCATAGTCGGGTTAGCACGTCCAACGATTTACAAACTTATGCAGCAAGCGGATAGCGGCTTCCCACTTCCAGTAAAACTAAGCGGTAGTAGCGCCCGTAGCGCTCCCGTCGCATGGGTACTGGCTGAAGTTTTAGATTGGACGCGTGCACGAATCGCAGCTCGAGACAGGGTGGCGGCATGACGAACCGCATCCCTAACAAGGCAATCTTGCAGCCCTTTTCTGTACTCAGAAAAGTGGGTTTCTCATCGCACTGGATGCAACGATTTGAGCGTCACAGAACGCAACAAAAACGCCTGAATCGAGTTGTCGTCGTCATGCGATGGGCAGACGGCACTTGGTGCGCGCTCTCCATTCCTAGCGAAGCCCCGCGTGCCGTGATCGCGGACGAAGGCCAACAAATCGATGCTTACGAAGATGCACGATCTTGCCTCGAAGCCAACTTCCTACCCCTTCTGTCCTTGCGCTGGGAAGCCCATGCCTGAAATGAAAACGCCCCCGGGGGCAACCGGAGGCGTTGAGGTAAATCTATATGCCTAAGCAATTTATGTTGCATCGTAAAAATCCGCAAGCATTCAGCACAGTTGCACTTTCAAAAAACGGACGCTACTCTCTTCGCGTCGCTGCAAATTCAGCGACCGGGCGTAGGAACCCGAGAATTAGTAGGCGCATCAGCGCCCAGATCACAACTGCCGGCGTTTTTTTTCGTCCGCAGTTACGTGTTATGGCGGCTGTGTGCGGGCAGGCTTCGGCCTGGCCGGGTGCCTACTATCCCGGTATTCCTACCCCGTGCACAGCTGCCACCCAATCCCGTAGGAAGGACGGTGGCGGCTCCAGTCTGAAAGTAGGAGCTCACCACATGCACGCCCTTAATCCGTCCAAAATTCGCGCCGCTGCTCATCGAGCAATGGCTCTCGCCGCTTTACACGCCAACTCCAGCCTCGCTACACGCCTTTCCCGTTACAACGCTCATATGTCCAAGGCTCGCGCCCTGGAAACCGCAGGGGGTGCTCAATGAGCATGCTCCAAGGCTTTTCACTGCCCGAGGATCTCCTCTGCGTCAGCCAGGACGCCGAAGCCGGTCTGCCTATCGACGCCATCACTTGTGCGCTCGACCGTGCCGATTCAGTTCTCATGCTGCTGGAAGATCACTTAGACGGCGATAAACCCCTGCTCTCCAACCGCGTGCTGTCGTCTGTTATTTGGGACGTGCGCGGCACCTTGGGCTTGATCAAAACACTCACCATGTATGGCGATGCTTCCTCTGTGCCGATGGGCCAGAAAGGCGGTGCTCTGTGACCCACTCCAGCACGCTTGGGCGCTCTGAGTTTTCCCCAGCCAACGGTGACGGCCAAAACCTGTTTCGGGTGAATGCTGGTATCCCGCTAGAGGACGCACTTGAAGCCGTCTCCCAGATTCTGCACCACTCCAATCAACTGATCCTCGACGCCGCCATCAGCGATGCGGGCGAACGTTTTAGTTGGCCTGCGTTCTACCTCGGCGAGATGGCCAAGGCACTGATCGACGACGTGAACGAGGCGCTGCTTGAGTCGAGGACAGCACCATGACTCAGCGCACCGGCAATACATCAAAACGTCCGAGCTTCGCCGACGTAAAAAGCGCGGCTCTGAAGAACATCGACCGCGTGCTTGCTCACTGGCTGCCGAACGGCAAACGCGTCGACGGCGGCAAGGAATACACAGCACCGAATCCCACGCGCACGGACAAACGTGCAGGCTCACTCAAGGTCAATTTGAGCAAAGGCACCTGGGCGGATTTTGCCACCGGCGATAAGGGCGGAGACCTGATCGATTTGGTGCGCTACATCGACGGCGGCACGGACGTTGAGGCCTGCAAAAAGCTGGCGGATTTGCTCAGCGTTTCCGCTGGCTCTGCGACTGCCAAAAGCACACCGTCCAAGAGCGCTACGCCGGATTGGATTGCGATTCAACCGATCCCGGCCGAGGCCATGAACAAGTGCCCAGCTAAACACCGGCAACACGGCGCACCGTCCAAGGTGTGGATCTATCGCGATGATCAGGGTCAACCGGTCATGGCGCTGTATCGATTCGACTTGGGCCCAGATGAAGACGGCAAACCGAGGAAGGTATTTGCGCCGTTGACCTGGTGCAAACGCTCCGATGGGCAAACCACACAATGGCGCTGGCAAGGATTGCCGGAGCCTCGGCCTCTGTTGCGCCTTGATGAACTGGTACAGCGCGCCGACGCACCCGTGGTGCTGTGTGAGGGCGAGAAAGCAACTGACGCTGCCGCTGAACTGATGCCCGACTACGTTGCCACCTGCTGGCCGAACGGCTCCAACTCTTGGCACAAGGCCGACCTGACGCCACTCAAAGGGCGCACGGTGGTGTTGTGGCCGGATAACGATGCCAGCGGCAAGGCCTGCATGGACGCCATTGAGCTCAAGCTGATTGAGCTGGGCACCGCCTCGGTACAACGAATCTCGCTCGACGTGTTCAAGCTCAAGCCCAGCAGCAAAGGCGGAAAGCCCACGCTCATCAAGGGTGGAAAATGGGCAGACGGCGACGATGCAGCGGATGCGTTAGCCAAAGGCTGGACCGCTGGCCACGTAGCCGAGCTGGTGCGCAGCGGTGAGTTTTTCGGCGGTGCCGCTGAGCCAACTGAACCTCAAGAACAGAAGGCCAAGGCGCCCGCCAAACGCCCTGCGAAATCGAAAAATGACCTATTGCCGGGCGGCTTTCGCCTGACGTCTGAAGGGGTGTTTTATTCCGGCGATGATGGCGAGGCGCGTCCTGTGTGTTCGCCTCTCGAAATCATCGCCCGTACTCGCGACGACAAGGGCCATAACTGGGGGTTATTGGTCGAGTTCGACGACCCGGACGGCGCAAAAAAACGCTGGAACATTCCGGCACGAACCATGACCGGCGACTTCGGCAAGGATGTACTCGGGCCGTTGGTCGACATGGGTCTGCGCCTCGCGGGAAGCCGGTCTGGACGTAACGCACGCAATGATCTGCAGAGTTACCTCGGTGGCTTCGACAGCGCCCAGCGCGCACGTTTGGTAACGCGCCTGGGTTGGCACGACAACGCATTCCTTCTACCCGAACAACAAATCGGCTCGCACGCCGAACACCTGCATTTTTATGAGGCCGGTGCGCAGTTGCCACCGATCAGCGTGGCGGGCTCTCTTGAGCAATGGCAGCAACAAATCGGTGCGCTGTGCGTTGGCAACCATCGCTTGGCGTTTGTCGTCTCTGTGGCCTTTGCAGGTCCGTTGCTGAACCTGCTCGGACATGAGTCGGGCGGCTTCCACCTCTATGGCGACAGCTCTGGAGGCAAGACAACACACTTGCAAGTCGCCGCCTCAGTCTATGGCGGGCCGCGCCTGGTGCGTTCGTGGCGCTCGACAGATAACGCCCTGGAGTCCATCGCCGCGGCACACTCAGACGGTCTCCTGGTGCTGGATGAAATCGGCATGTGTGACCCGCGCATCATTGGGGAAACCGTGTACATGCTCGGCAACGGCACCGGTAAGGCTCGGGCGAATGATCGGGGACAGGCGGGCCGACAGGTGCAGGAGTGGCGCTTGCTGTTTCTCTCGACGGGCGAGAAGACGCTGGCGCAGCACATGGCGGATGCCAACAAGGAGCTAAAAGCCGGTATGGAAGTTCGCATGTTGGCCGTGCCTGCGGATGCCAGCAAAGGGCTCGGCATGTTCGATGTGCTGAACGGTTTTGAAGACGCCGCCGCCCTCTCCGATGCGCTCAAGGCCCGTGTCGCCAAATACTACGGCACTCCCCTCACCGCCTTCCTGCACGCACTGTGCGCACCTGGGGAAATGCTCCGGTGGTCGGTGATCGTTCGCCGCACGGTGGAGCAGTTCATCACTCAAAACCTGCCTGCCTCGGCCAGCGGTCAGGCACAGCGTGCCGCCCTTCGCTTTGGCCTCGCAGCAGCGGCCGGAGAGTTGGCCACCGCCTTCGGCGTCACCGGCTGGCCCGATGGCACGGCCACGACCGCCGCACGGGTGTGTCTGCATGCGTGGCTGGCCGAACGTGGCGGCGCCGGTAACTTCGAGGGCGATGCGATTTTGGCCCGGCTGAGGCAGGTCATCGAGCGCTTTGGCGAAAGCCGCTTTACCCGTTGGGAGTCAGCCGCCGCCAAGATCGATGAACACGGCCCACGCACGATTGATCGGCTGGGCTTTCGCAAGACGATGGAGCACGGCATGGGCGATGCCCTGCACACCACTAACACCTACTACGTGCTTCCCGAAGCATGGCGCTCCGAAATCTTCCGAGGCATGAACCTGAGTGCGGTTAACAAAGAGCTCCTGCGTCGAGGCGTTTTAGAGCCTGGTAAGGATGGCAAAGCTTCGACAGCAGTACGACTACCGGGGCTTGGCTTGCAGCGCTGCTATGTGGTTGTCGCAGTGCCAGAACAAGGTGATCACGGCGCACAGGCGGCCTAACAGGACTGCACCATGAGGAATGCAGGCTCACCTTGGCCTGGCCCGCCGACGAAAAAAACCAATCAACCTTTCGCCTTTAGGAACGCAACATGAACCAGCTAAAACAGCAACAAGCCGCCTTGATTCAAGAACTGGAAACACTGGAAGAAAGCCTGCCACAACTGGAGGCCGAGTGGCGAAATGCACCCAGCGGATTCAGTGCGAATGGCAACGTAATTGGAAGCCCTGAAAGCCGCGAGGCTATGGAAAAATTATCAAGCGTCAAAGCCCGCATGCATGCAATTCCAGGCGAACTCGCAACAATTGATCGGAAGATCCAACACCTGGAGCGCTTGGAAAAAAATGATCAGATCAAAGCTGACGCTATTCAAGCAATGACCGATGCAACCGTTGAAATCGAAGCGCTTGAACGAAAAAAAGCGCACCTGAGTGAGCGGTTTCAGACAATTCAATCAGAAGCCGATCAAGCCCTGGAAAAGGCGCAACAAGCCGAGCGCGACGCTGCAACGTCCTACGCCAAAAGCCTGGCCAACGGTGATGCCGAAGGGGAAAAATCAGCAAGCGGCGAAATGCAAAAGGCCGCTAAGCACCTGGCAACAACGGACGAGCAAGTTAGAAGGCAAGAACTAATCCTAACCGCTCTGCAGGCAGAACTCGACACAATCGAAACTAAAATCTCAAACGCTCAAAAACGTGAGGATGAGGCCAAAAAAACGGCGTTGAACGCGATAGGGATTGCACTAGATGAAGAGTGGAATGCAACTACGAAGCAGTTAGAGGCTGTAGGAGCGCAGTTACTCGCTGTCAGCTACCAAAAGGGGGGAATGGGAGAGGCACTGTCCCGACTTGAAGTGCCTCGTTTCGGCCCCTTCCTATCAAAACTTAATCACCCTGACCTAGCGGCTGCAGCCCGCAACATAACACTAGCGGATCTACTCTCAGCATAAACCCGAAGCAGCCCGCAAGCGCGGGCTACTTACTCTATCTATAAATCAAACTTGTTAGAGCCTAACACTTTGGACATCTGATCATACATATCGGCTGCCCAGCAAGGTTCTACCATATTTCCAAAATCAATCAAGCCTCTCAAGTGCCGAACAAAACCGCCAACACTGTCAAACTTGCGGCGCGCCGCATGCTCTTCAACACCATATTTACCGCAATAATAAAGATGTTGCCGAACTTTATCTTTAAAGCTTTTCATTAACCTGGGATCCGCGCCATCTACAAGCAATCCGAGTACAATTTTTCGTGCCGAAGGTGGTGCAACCGTTGTCTTGGGATTATTGAGCATAAGGCCATGTACGATCAACTTCTGTGCAACTTCTTGAATAACATTCAGCGCTTTACCACGAGAAAAGTCTCCCTCAGTAGAAAAAGTCAAATCATCGCTATATCTTGTATATCGCAAACCATGATCCGAGGCTATCTTAGAAATCGCCACGTCTATGTCTTTCATCGCTAAATTCGCGAGCATGGGGCTAGTAGGTGCACCCTGAGGCAAATATCCTACATATTTATGACTATAACTTTTAATTCCACGCCCCGGATGTCTAACGATGCCGGATGGAACTCTGAAGCGGCCTGGCAAGGCTAATTTGAATGTTTCGCGGTTAGGACGATACGTACATAAACGAGCCATCTCAAAAGAGATCAACGCACCATAGTTCAGCGACCTAAACACTCTATAAACTTGAATCTCTGAAACACTACTAAAAAAATCATGCACATCCAACTTAACCAACCACCTAGCTTTACAGTGAATTTCAGCGCATTTAACAATGCTACTACCCGGGCTGAAAGCATGACTGCTCGGGTGAACGGGAAGCTCCCGCAACACATATGTAGAAATCCAACGTTGCACTTCAAACAGAGGGGGGCAAGGTATATGAATTATGCGAAAAGAACGGCGCTTGCGCGCCTGCTCTGACTTTTTACGAATTTTAAATTGTCGATACGAATGATGCTGTGTGCCAGCCACAAGCCGCCTGAGCGCATCATATGAAACACCAGACCTTTCCGCTAAGTGCCCTAATGTGAGAATTGCGGGCAATCGCAACGGAGGCGCAACCGTAGCTTTAACCTGAGCGATCACAGCCCGTATGGTCGGCTCGTCCATTCCTTGTTCTTGAGCTAGCTTACGAAATTGTTGAGAGGACCACATTTTTAGCTACTTCGACACAAAAGTGGAAGCTGAGTACGCCTCAGCCCTAGGCTTTCGCAGGTTTCCGTTGAGGCGTGCTCAACATCCGCCGTGCGAAAGCATTTCCGAAGGGTTGCGGAACTCCGCGCCCCTAAAAAGCAGTACCCAAGTTTTCTTGAGCCTTTTTCTGCCTCGGTGAACACTAACCTAAATATGACCTCTCAACGACTTAGGATAGTACATATCACTGCCTCGGGAGGGAAGAGCGTCACGGAAATACTGTCGACTTTTTACAGCCCCTTTTAGCTCCCTAAGACCAGACGTTGTCAATCGATAGCCTGGAGTGACATACCCAGCATTTATACATGCTTCAAGCAATGTGTTGCACTCAGCAATGGTCATAGAAAGCGAGTAGCAAAGGCTGGACGGGCTATTGGCACCTTTTGAGAGGAGAGCTAGCATAGTCAACACTTTATGTGGTAACGGATGCCGAAATAGATGCGCCGGTGCCGCAGCGAGCTTCCTATAGCCTAACTCTATCAACAAACTTACAGCGTCCTTAGAGCGCATCTCTGGAGGGAATGCAGAATGGACGCCTCCAATAACAGTTCTGTTTGGAAAGAGAGGAAACCATTCGGAGAATTTTTTTGTCCTCGGCGCCCACAAAATCGGCGGTGTATTATTAGGACAACCATGTTCAAAAACCAAAATTGCCATGGATGATCTATAACCATATGCCATATATGCTTTAGATGTACGCCGCGAGTACTTCTTGATTAACTCTGTAAGATTTTTTTGGATTTTTTTTGGCTGGACATTTTTTATAGTAGGACAAAAAATCTTGTGAATAACTACAGGAGAAAACCGATGCTTACTAATCCTGTGCAACCCAAGCTCACTTGCTGCATAAGTCACAAACCAAAATTTAATATACCTAAGAGAAACCCAAGACCTTATTGTTGCGTTCCGGCAAATCCAATCTAGGAACTGAAGAGACTGATTACCACTACCTATCAAATCATCAACTAGAAAAACATTCCGACACTTATTGCTACGCATAGCGATAATAGATGGGTGATTCAAAAACTTTCCAGGTTCCGACTTAGAAATATTTCTTATTGTAGAAACTATTCTCCCTTCGCTACCTATATCCGACCCGTGCGCTAAAGCATTTAAAGTCTCAGGATTATTTTCATTATGATTAGCAATGAAATAATCAACATCGGGATACCCCACGACCTCCCGAACAGCAAATAAAGCAATAGGCCCTTCAATTGTTTTTGATTTTTCGAAGACTTGGCCTTGGATACTTGATTCAAATTCGCTGTGAGATACGAGTGTAAGCAGCGACAAAAAATCACGTGCTATGCGCCGATCAGCTTCTTCAAATTGAGCAAGCCACTGTTGACCTTGCTCAGTTAGAGCTAGCTTTGCGGAAACATCTGATGCTTTAAGGTTTTTCATATCTCGTGCGCTACCTACAGTGCTTGAGATTGAAGTTAAACTCCTTTTCAAACGCAGTAAACCAATTTCTACGTTCAAGCAGACACGGTCTTAGCATAGCCTAGCCAAACCGCTGCTAGATAAGACCTACGCCACAGCGTCAAGACAGTCGACCAGTAACGGTGATCGTCGCTAGACCGGCGCGGTAGCTCATTCACTTGGCATCAAGACCTGACGAGCTGATTTAAACATACCGAAGAATAATTCTTGTCAATCACAGTGTTCAATCATAAAGTCTTGTAAGATTGCGACCACTCAACAGGGGTAATTTCTTTGAGCGAGCAGAATTCTACTTTTAGAAGAGGTAACCCTACATGGGCAAATGCCTGTGTAGGGGACAATGGTCAACCAGACTACATCGATTATGCTAAAGGCTTTTCCACAGCAGCCAACACTCTTATTCTTAGCGTTTTATCCACACGGGGGCTGAAGTTCTCTCCCGACCACCTTATATATCCTATCTGCTTTAACATGCGACATTCAGTTGAACTGCATCTCAAAGGAACTGCCAACTACCTTTTAAAGTTCTCCCTAACCTTCCCCCCAAAACTAGAATTCAACCTATCTAGTTCTCATGACATTGGAATCATATGGGAGTTCATAAAAGAGAACTCCGTAAGAATAGACCCGCGATACTCAATAATAACAAATAAACTAGACACCACGATTTCAGATATTGCAAGCATTGATCCAACCGGCCAAACATTTAGATATGCCATTAACAAAGAAAACAAAAAACACCTAATCGACGTATCTCTAATAAACGTACAGATACTCCACAACAAATTTTCCACTCTAGAAAAGCACCTTACAGATCTAAATCGTTTAAATGAACAACTCGAGGAAGAATTTAGGTACGGAGACCGAACCTCGAAACTATCAAGACACGATTTATTTTTAATATCTAAAACACTTCCAAAAAAAACAGAGTGGGGATCAAAGGAATTTGTCGTAACAAAAGAAAAAATTCGCCAAACATTCAATCTTAGCTCGAATGACTTCAGTAGAGCTTTAGTTTGCATCCGAGAGAATTATCTAATGGCGTCTATTATTGGCGCGCCTCTGCCTTTAAGATTTGCAACAAAGGAATGTCTTGTACTTTTTTTTGACGCCTGGGACATAGCAAATGACATCGAAAAATACCGAAATGCTTTTCTTGACGACAACGTTGATATAGATGAATCATTTACTTCATACAAAAACGTGCTAGAAAATTTATTTGAAGATAATGAAAACGAACTGACCGCCTTGACAAAAATCAAGAAAAGCATTAATACAAACCAGCTTATAGACATCGAAACTCTTTACAGATTAACACAGGACTCTCACTACCCTGAGCGTTATCCTAACCTATATGAAATCTATGAATCACACTCAGTAGTTGACGACATAGAAGAAGGAAGCATCGCCTACAGACTATTAGGTTTGATTCGCGCACCTGAACAAATAATAAAGAGCCTATTCTTTTTGGGACAAACTGAAACTGCTGAAATACTATTAGCACACTACGAACTAGAAAACTGTTTTGACTGGATAGAACGTGCGCGAAGTGGAGAGTTATTCAAGGCGCCTTGGACGTGGGCATTTAGCGAAGAAGAAACATCCAACTGGGACAAACAACGAATATATCTGTGATATTAGAATTACACATAGAAGAAACGCTCTATTACAGAGTAATTTTCAAATCTGCTTATGGGTAAACAAATTACGATCAAAGAAATCCCTGTATCACGCAAGACATGGATTGCGATTTTTTGCTACATTGCATAATATACGGGCGCCTATCTGGAATGTCCCCAGCATGGTCTAAAATATTATTAAAAGCTCTTCGATAGGTCGAGATGTATGTGGGCTTTTGACAAGGAAAATGGATATGTTCCTCTCGGACGATGAAGTGCTCGGAATTGTAGTTAGTCATTTAACTAAGCTCAGAAAAAATAGGCGCGAGAAGGAAGTACGATTTCCTCTTGATAGGAAGCTTAGGAGTGGGCCGGAAGAACATTTCAATATTATTATTGAGCAGGCCCGCAAGCTAATTGACGGACGTAGTAACGAAAGGCTCTGCGGGTTGCAGTTCTGGGATGGGGATGAAAAAGGCCTAAAGAGTTTGTTTGCAAACGATTTGCAGCAATTTTTAGCCGCGGAAAATATATTTATTCCTGAAATTTCACTGGTACATGCCCAAACTCTTATCCCTGATAAGGCGGCATTTAATATTGCCAGGTCGAGACTGTTGCCTGTTACATACAAGTCCATTGAGCTCGCTAATCATGCATCAGCTTTTGACTATTTCTCAGTTCCATTTCTGATTAGGCTGTCGATAGAGAACAAGCTTAAGAAAATAATTGGATTTGTTAAGTCTGATGTCGCCAGACCTGGTCGCGCGTCAAGATTAGATACGCAAGAGTTTCCAGTGACGTCATTGATTCTGGAGCTTAAGAAGCTGGGGTGCTTGGACCTCCCATGTGATTTCGAAGACCTACTGCAGATTTATAACTGGTCCTGTCGATTCTGTCATACAGGGCAAAAAGAGTATCTGTGGCTAAGCATGAAAGCCATTGAGATCCTATCTCCGCTTTTTTCTTCCGAAAAACATTTGGAATGCGAAATTAAAATTCAATCTTTGTGGGGCTATGGGGTGTTAAAATCTCAAGTGCTTTTGAATAAAACATATACACATGTTGGTCCGTGTCAGCCACTCTACTACTTCGGAAAGGGCTGGGGTATACATAAGCTTCAGCAGGCTCTTAATACAACAGATACTGCATCTTTAAAGGCTTATACTTTCTACTTGTCGGAAAGTGCTCTTGGTGAGCGATCAGGATTCTACTGTCAAAAAAATAAGGCTCACATATAAGTCGAAAATAATTTTATTATTTGATCGATTTATTAATTAAATTCCGTATTTTTATGTGCTGACGAATCTAAAAGTCAAAGCTTTCTTCACCGGTTTCAAGCACGTCAAGGTCGTTGCTGACTCAGCCCCAAAGGGCAAGACGCCGATGGCAGATACCGACGTGATGGCCGAACCTCGTAAGTCGGGCTACGCAAAGCCGAAGCTTGGCCCTCGAAGGCAGGTTGACAATGCCGGCAAATGCCGGCATCGTTTGCGTATTCAATGCCGGCATTTGCCGGCACCCCTTCTGAGGTACGGGAACATGTCAACAGAGTACAAGCCGACACTACGTTTCAATGCACTTGAAACCCAGCGTATTCAGTTTGCCGCCATCAATGCAGGGATGAAAACTGCCGAGTGGATGCGCAAGCTCATCCTCGATCACGCCCCGCAGTTGACCATTGCTGACCCATTAGCCGTGCGCGTGGCCGGCTTTGAAGAACGGTTTGGCTGGAACCTCATTCACTACGCCGATGCGCTGGCCCATGCTGGGGCTCACCAGGTGGACGTCAGCGATATTGCGGGCTACATGGGACGCTACACGACGATTGTTGACGAGGAGGAGTGGATCGATGGTGAAAAGCTTCCGGGCGTGCGAGCAGGTGATGTGACTAGTGTAGAAGGCCGTGCTGTTGATCTCTGTCGGGCGATCAACCTCGCCCACATACACGCCCTGCTTGCGAATGAGGGCGCGTCGGCTAGTTGAAGTTTGCTGAATGCCATTCGATATACCCAACCAGTTAACGGAACACGCTTAGATGCACCCTCAAGCCCTGGCCTGAAAAGCGGGGCTAAGGACCTAGAGGCAAGCAATTCCGTCTGCCTCAGTTCAAGGAATGACATGTGAAATACAGCATTGACTATCAGCAACTGCACAAGGGTCAGAAACGTCCATCGGATGATGGGGATATCGTTGGCGTCACTTTCGATAGCGAATCTGGGTTTGCCCTCATTCCTAACGTAGGGGATGTGGTAAGTGTTCCTGAAATGGGAAGCCGTTGTGGTGTATACGGCGTAGTTAAGTCCCGTCTTTTTAGCTACCTGCGCTCAGGCGAGGAGATCTACTGCAGCATCAACATCGTAGTAGAAGAGGTGGATATCGATCACGGTGCGTTGATCAAAGAGTAATTGTCGCAGGCCCGCCTAGCGGGTCTGTTGAGAGCCGATTCAATGAGTCGGCTTCCGACAGTCGCAGACACAATGGGAAAATTTGATGGCCGTTCATAACCTGGCGCCGTTAGAAGTCCCTATGCACCTTAAAATTTGATTTTTACTTGAGGAACGGTATGGCGATCATCGGAAATCTTGAACCTAAACCAGAAACTGAAGTTACCAAAACACTTCAACTAGCAAGTGAGCTGCTCCCGATCTTAGTGCCATGCAGAACTTAGCAAAGTCCGCTCTTTGGCCGTGATGATCGCTTGAGAGGTCGTTAACGGCTTGACAGTTGTGAAACCCCGACGCTTAGGCATATAGACTCAACTTGAACGCTTTGTTTAGCATGGATTAACAGTATCAGTCCCGTGTGGGAAATTCATCGCCCAAAGGTTTCTCAAATTCGTGATAGAACGGTTTCGGGTTCCACTCTGTAAGTTATTACAGAGTAAATCATAAGAGGCCTGCCCATACGGTTTCGACTCCAAACCTTTGAGCGGCTTTCGCATTACACGAATTACATCTGTAACACAGACTGGCTAGCCACGGATATATTTCGCGCGACTATAAATCATAATTTAAATTCAATGACTTATACTCAGAAAGTATACCTCTCACAGATGCTACATGTGCTTGAAACTATCCCCCTGCCCCATGAGCATCAATGCCTACAGCGATAAAACAGCAGCTTTAATTTTTTAGGGGTATATAGTTTTGCGTATAGTGCGAATTTCCCAAGTGGCCGTCAGATTTTTTGAATGGCACGGGATCTGAAACCCTTGGGCCTGTGTTAGCGGAAAGCCGAACAGCTTAATGAAAAGGTGAGCACCGGTTCGCCTGTGCATTTGCCCTATAAGCCGGAAAGTCACAGGGGCCCCTGAGCATTTCAGATACACACGGGGCATAGAACCCGCGCGTTCGTGTTAGCGGATGGATTTTTTAAGTTGGTTGACAGGTTGACGTGGTTGACACCCATCACCATGGTTGACGCCATGCAGGTGTTCACTATCAGCAACAGA
>Ga0105246_10001164_pt1 | contig 15280 bp, 12 predicted proteins | sample KBSM64metaG_FD_99694 | JGI IMG/M metagenome (GOLD analysis project Ga0105246, IMG submission 99694) | Miscanthus rhizosphere microbial communities from Kellogg Biological Station, Michigan, USA - KBS M6-4 metaG | ecosystem: Host-associated > Plants > Roots > Rhizosphere > Soil | place...
GTACCACGCCGTCAACCAGTGGTTCGCCGAGCACGGTTTCGCGGTGCTCAGCGTCGACGGGCGCGGCACTCCGGGCCGGGACCGGGCCTGGGAGACGGCCGTCCACGGCGACCAGCTCCACCCGGTGATCGAGGACCAGACCGCGGCCCTGCACGCCGCGGCGGAACTCCTGCCCGAACTGGATCTGAACCGGGTGGCGATCCGCGGCTGGTCCTTCGGCGGCTATCTGGCGGCGCTCGCGGTGCTGCGCCGCCCGGACATCTTCCACGCGGCCGTGGTGGGCGCCCCGGTCACCGATCTGCGCCTGTACGACACCCACTACCAGGAGCGCTACCTCGGCCACCCGGACGAGCAGCCGGAGGTCTACCGCCGCAACTCGCTCATCGACGACGCGGGCCTGGTCGACGCGGCCGAGCCGCACCGTCCCATGATGATCATCCACGGCTTCGCCGACGACAACGTGGTGGTCGCCCACTCCCTGCGACTGTCCTCGGCCCTGCTGGCCGCCGGCCGTCCGCACGAGGTGCTGCCGCTGTCCGGCGTCACGCACATGACCCCGCAGGAGTCGGTCGCCGAGAACCTGCTGCGGCTCCAACTCGACTTCCTGAAGCGGTCGCTGGGCTAGGCCCGGGCACGGCAACGGGCCGGGGCTACATGGCGAGCCCCGGCCCGTTTACGGCACCCGCACGGCCGTACGTTCTAGAGACTGACGCGTCCGTATATCGGAACCGGGTCGGCCAAGTTGCCTGCGTGTTACTCCTCGGTCGGCGCGCTGCCCGGCGCGGAGCGCCCAATTGTCAGCGTCTCCTCCGCGAAGTGGCAGGCCGAGTCATGCGCGGCCGGACCGCTCGCGTGCCGGAACTCGGCCGGCACCGCCAGCAGCGGCACCTCCAGCGCGCACCGCTCCTGCGCCTTCCAGCACCGTGTGCGGAAGCGGCACCCCGAGGGGATGTTCGTCGGTGACGGCACATCTCCCGAGAGGATGATCCGCTCCCTGCGCTCCCGCGCCACCGGGTCGGGCACGGGGACGGCGGACAGCAGCGCCTGTGTGTAGGGATGCGTCGGATGGTCGTAGATCTCGGCGTCCTTGCCGGTCTCCACGATCCGCCCGAGGTACATCACTCCGACCCGGTCCGAGATGTGCCGGACGATCGACAGGTCGTGCGCGATGAAGACGTACGACAGCTCGAACTCGCTCTGCAGCCGGTCCATCAGGTTGATCACCTGGGCCTGCACGGACACGTCCAGCGCTGAGACCGGCTCGTCGGCGACGATGATCTCGGGGCGCAGCGCCAACCCCCGTGCGATGCCGATGCGTTGGCGCTGGCCGCCGGAGAACTGGTGCGGATAGCGGTTGATGTACTCGGGGTTGAGCCCGACCACGTCCAGCAGCTCCTGGACCTTCCCCCGCCGGTCGCCCTTGGGGGCCACCTCGGGGTGGATCTCGTACGGCTCCCCGATGATGTCGCCCACGGTCATCCGGGGGTTGAGGGAGGTGTACGGGTCCTGGAAGACCATCTGGATGTTGCGCCGCACGGCTCGCAGGGCCTTGCCGGACAGCTTGCCGATGTCCTCGCCCTTGTAGCGGATCTCCCCTGCCGTCGGCTTCTCCAGGTTGACCAGCATCTTGGCGACCGTCGACTTGCCGCAGCCGGACTCCCCCACAATGCCGAGGGTTTCACCTCGGGCGAGTTCGAAGTCCACGCCGTCGACGGCCTTCACCGAGCCGACCTGTTTCTTGAAGAGAATCCCCTGATTGAGCGGATAGTGCTTGAAGAGCCCTCTGACCTGCAGAATCGACTCAGCCATTCATGCACTCCCTCCAGAAGTGGCAGGCGCTGCGCCGGGTCGGCTCTTCACCGTTCACCTCGTACAGGGGCGGCTCGTCGGTCCGGCACACGTCCTGGGCCATCGGGCAGCGGGGGTGGAAGGCGCAGCCCGGCGGGATGTGCATGAGGTTCGGCGGCAGGCCCTGGATGGCGTAGAGCTCCTGGCCCTTCTGGTCGAGCCGCGGGATCGACTCCAGCAGACCCTTGGTGTACGGGTGGGCGGGCACCTTGTAGATGTCGTGCACCGGGGCCGACTCGACGATCCGGCCCGCGTACATCACGGCGATCCTGTCGGCGACGTCCGCGACCACGCCCAGGTCGTGGGTGATCAGGATGAGCCCCATGTTGTACTCGCGCTGCAACTCGGCGAGCAGGTCCATCACCTGGGCCTGGACGGTGACGTCCAGCGCCGTCGTCGGTTCGTCGGCGATGATCAGCGCCGGCTCCAGTGCCAGCGCCATCGCGATCATGATGCGCTGGCGCATACCGCCGGAGAACTGGTGCGGGTAGTCCTTGACCCGCTCCTTGGCGGCCGGGATCCGCACCCGTTCCATCAGCTCGATGGCCTTCGCCCGCGCGTCCTTCCTCGACATCCCCCGGTGCACGACGAACATCTCTCCGAGCTGGTCGCCCACCGAGAGCACGGGGTTGAGGGAGGACAGCGCGTCCTGGAAGATCATGGCCATCTCGGCGCCGCGGACCTTTCTGCGCTCCTCCTCCTTCAGCTTCAGCAGATCCCTGCCCTGGAAGAGGATCTCGCCGCCCGTGATCCTCCCGGGCGGCATGTCGAGGATGCCCATGACCGCCTGCGCGGTGACGGACTTGCCCGACCCGGACTCGCCGAGCACGGCGAGGGTCTCCCCGGCGTCCACGCCGTAGTCGACCCCGTTGACGGCCTTGGCGACCCCGTCCCGGGTCCGGAACTCCACGTGCAGGTCCCGCACTTCGAGCAGCATGACGGCGGCTCACCTCAGCTTCGGATCGAGGGCGTCGCGCACAAGGGCGTCCCGCCGAGCAGTGCAGGAACCCGGCCCGCGCCGGCCCGCAGGGCGCCAGGCCACACGACCCCTCGCCAGGGACCGGGACCACACCCGTAGATCACACGCCTCCAGCGCCATGACGCCGTCACCTCAGCTTCGGATCGAGGGCGTCGCGCACCGCGTCGCCGAGCATGATGAACGCCAGCACCGTGACCGCCAGCGCGCCGGCCGGCCACAGGAGCATGTGGGGGGCGTTGCGGATGTACGGGGAGGCCGCCGAGATGTCGATGCCCCAGCTGACCGTGGGCGGCTTCAGACCGACGCCGAGGTACGACAGGGTCGCCTCCAGCGCGATGTACGTGCCGAGGGCGATGGTCGACACGACGATCACCGGCGCGACCGCGTTCGGCGTGATGTGCCGCAGCAGGATGCGGGAGTCGGAGGCACCGAGCGCGCGGGCGGCCTGCACGTAGTCGTTCTGTTTGGCGGTGATGACCGAGCCGCGGGCGATGCGGTAGACCTGCGTCCAGCCGAGCAGCACGATGAACCCGATGACCGGCCAGATCGTGTTGCTGGTCACCACGGACAGCAGGACGAGACCGCCGAGCACGACCGGGATCGCGAAGAAGATGTCGGTGATCCGGGACATCAGCGAGTCCCAGCCCCCGCCGAAGTACCCGGCGAGTCCGCCCAGGACCGAGCCGAGGAGCGCAACGCCGAGCGTGGCCAGGACGCCGACGCTGATGGAGATGCGGGTCCCGTACACCGTGCGCGTGTAGACGTCGCAGCCCTGGCCGTCGTAGCCGAAGGGGTGGCCGGGCTGGGTGCCCTCCTGTGCCTTGGCGAGGTCGCACTTCAAGGGGTTGCCGGAGGCGATCAGGGACGGCCACAGGGAGATCACGACCAGGAACAGGATCACCAGCGCCGAGACGATGAAGACCGGGTTGCGGCGCAGGTCGCGCCAGGCGTCGGACCACAGGGAGCGCGGCTTGCCCGCCGGGCCGGTGCCGTCCGGGCCGCCGGGCGTCCGCTCCAGGGTCTCCGCCTCGGTGACGGCGAGGTCCATCGCACCGCCCATGCCCGTGGAGGAGACGGCGCCCTCGGACTCGTACTGCTCAGGCATAGCGGATCCTCGGGTCGAGTACGGCGTACAGGAGGTCGACCAGCAGGTTGGCCACCAGGAAGACGAGGACGAGTACGGTCACGAAGCCGACGACGGTCTGGGTGTTCTGGCGCAGGATGCCCTGGTAGAGCTGGTAGCCGACGCCGTGGATGTTGAAGATCCGCTCGGTGACGATCGCGCCGCCCATCAGGGCGCCGATGTCCGTGCCGATGAAGGTGACCACGGGGATGAGTGAGTTGCGCAGCAGGTGGCGGATGACGACCCGCTGCCGGGGCAGGCCCTTGGCGATGGCCGTGCGGACGTAGTCGGAGCGCCGGTTCTCCGCGATGGAGGTACGGGTCAGCCGGGTGACGTAGGCGAGGGAGACGGATGCGAGGACCAGGCCCGGCACGATCAGTTCGCTGAAGGTGGCGTCGGTGGAGACCGACGGTTTGATCCAGCCCCACTCGACACCGAGGAGGAGTTGGAGCAGCAGACCGGTCACGAAGGTGGGCACGGAGATGACGACGAGGGTGCCCAGGAGGACCGAGGTGTCGACCGGCCGGCCGCGCCGCAGGCCGGTGACGACACCCAGCGTGATGCCGATGACGATCTCGATGAGGATCGCGACGATCGTCAGCCGGATGGTGACGGGGAACGCCGTCGACATCAGCTCGGTGACCTTCTGACCGTTGAACGCCGTACCGAAGTCGCCGGTGAAGACGTTCCCCATGTAGGTCAGGTATTGCTGCCACACCGGCTTGTCGAGGCCGAACTCCTTCTTCAGCTGGGCGGCCGTGGCCGGGTCGCACTGCCGCTCGCCGCACAGTCCCGCGATGGGGTCGCCCATCACGTTCACCATCAGGAAGATCAGCAGCGTGGCCCCGATGAACACCGGGATCATCTGGAGCAGACGCCGGACCACGTACCTGCCCATGCGCGGTCAGCCGACCTTGATCTCGTTGTAGACCGGGACGCTGAAGGGGTTCAGCGCGACGCTCGACAGCCGGTCGGACCAGCCTGCGCTGCCGTTCTGGTACCAGAGCGGGATGGCCGCCATGTTGTCGCGGACGACCTTCTCGGCGTTCTGGAAGATCCCGATCGCCTTGGCGGTGTCGGTCTCGGTGTTGGCCTGGTTGACGAGCTTGTCGAAGTCCTTGTTGGACCAGTGACCGTCGTTGGAGGAGGCGTTGGTGTAGTAGAGCGGCTGCAGGAAGTTCTGGATGAGCGGGTAGTCCATCTGCCAGCCCGCCCGGAACGGACCGGACATCTTCTTCTGCGTGATCTGGCTGCGGAAGTCGGCGAAGGTGCCCACCGGGTTGCCCGCGCACGCCTTGTCGTTGCCGAGCGCGTTGTTGATGGAGTTGCAGACGGCGTCGACCCACTCCTTGTGGGAGCCCGTGTCCGCGTTGTACGTGATCTTGACCTGGCCGCCGGGGAGTCCGCCGCCCTCCTGGACCAGCTTCTTGGCCTCGCTGGGGTTGTATTCGCAACTGCTCCCACACAGGCCGTCCTGGAAGCCGCCCTTGGTGCCGAGGACCGGTGAGGTCCAGTCGGTGGCCGGGGTACGGGTCTTCTGGAAGATCGTCTCGGTGATCTGCTTGCGGTTGATCGCCATGGACAGGCCCTTGCGGACCTTCTCCGAGCCGCTCTTGTTCCAGGCCGGGTCGTAGAACGGGAAGGCGAGTGTCTGGATGATGCCGGCGGGGCTGTTGAGGTACCGGTCGCCGAGGTCGCTCTTGACGTTCTTCAACTGCGCGGCCGGGACGTCGTCGACCAGATCGAGGTTGCCAGCCAGCAGGTCGGTGTAGGCGGTGTTGTTGTCGGTGTAGACCTTGAGGTCCACGCCGCCGTTCTGCGCCTTGTCCGTGCCGGGGTACGCGTCCCACTTCCGCAGGGACATCTTCGAGCCCTTGGTGTACGACTGCACCGTGTACGGCCCGTTGCCGACCGGCTTCTTGATCCACGCGGCGTGGTCGGAGAAGAAGGCCGCCGGCAGCGGGTCGTAGGCCGAGTAGCCGAGGGTGTCCGGGAACGTCGAGAACTTCTGGGTGAGCTTGACGGTGAAGGTCCTGGTGCCGGTGACCTTGAGGCCGGAGAGCGTGTCCGCGGTCTGCTTGCCGGTCTCGGGGTGAACCTTGTCGTAGCCCTCGATGTACCCGAAGAAGTACGCGTTCTTCTGGTTGTTCTTGAGGCTGGCGCCGTAGTTCCAGGCGTCCACGAAGGACTTGGCGGTGACGGCCTCGCCGTTGCTGAACTTCCAGCCGCTCTTGACGGTGACGGTGAAGTTCTGCGAGTCCGTGGTGTCGATCTTCTCGGCGAGCATGTCCTTGGCGGCGCCGGTCTTCGGGTCGTACCGCTTCAGCCCCCGGAAGATCATGTCGAGGACCTTGCCGCCCTGCACCTCGTTGGTGTTGGCCGGCTCCAGCGGGTTCTGCGGGTCTCCCCAGGAGGAGCTGAGCACCGCACTGCTGTCACCAGCGCCGCCGCTGCCGCTGCTGCCGCCGCCGCAGGCCGTCGCGGCCAATGCGAGTGCCGCCGCGCCTGCGGCCCATGTGGCGTGCGTGGCTCCACGCATGGGGTGCCTCCTCGGGAATACCCAACCGTTAACGGTCAATATCCGAGCAAATGGCACACAGTGCACATTCGGTGCACCCATCTGCAGGAGGGCGCGGTTTTGCCTTCGGCCCGTCCCGCGGCGAGACTCCGGCCCCATGGCCTTTCATTTGGCCGGAACCGTGCTCCCCGACGGCTCGGTCCGGGACGTGTGGACGCTCGGGGACTGCATCACCTTCGAGCGACCCTCGCAGCCGGCCGACACCCTCGCCGACGGGGGGTTCCTGCTGCCCGGTCTGGTCGACGTGCACACACACCCGGGCTCCCCGTCCGAGGACGAACCGGACTTCGAGGCCGACGCGTTCGCGACGCAGGTCGGCCGACAGGGGAGTTTCGCCCCCGCCGCCCCTTCCCGTCCCGACCCTGAGGGCTGCCGCCCCCAGACCCCCGCTTTCGGCCTGAGCGGCCTCGTCCTCAAACGCCGGACAGGCTGAAAACCGGGGCACCGGGGACGGTGGCACTGCGTTTCCCGGGCCACCTCGGCGAGATACCCGCCGGGCTGCGGGAGGCCCCCGACAGCCCGCGCACGCGGCGGAGCCGCATATCGATACGACATGACCGGGCTTCCAGCGGAGCGTCCGGTCACCGACGCCGGCGCACACGGCCGGCGGCCGGGTCGCCGCGCACTGTCGGTCTGGACAGGGTGCCGTCAACGCCGCCCGTACAGGAAGCGGAGGCGGGCGAAGTCCGCTGCGGCCGTGCCCTGAAGGGGCGCGGGCTGTGACATATGCGGCTCCGCCGCTTGGGCGCGACCAGCCACAAGGCACCGGGCGGCGATCGACGGCCAATCGCGGCACTTCCCGCGGAGTGGCTGGGACGCGGGCCACGAGATCATGGTTTCGGCGCGTGCGCGAAGCCCACCGCACCTCATCGCGGCCGGCCTGCCCGCCGAGGCCGCCGGGTCGGCGCCGCGAGCTGGACGGCCCGCGCGTTCCTGGGGCTGACCGGCCTCACCGAGGGCGCCCTCGCCGACATCACCGTCTACGACGCCGAACCGCGCCGTGAACCCGCCGTGCTGCGGCATCCCCGCCGCATCGTGTTGCGCGGACGGGTGGTCCGCTGACGGATCGTCGGTTCGCAACAGTCACGACATCATCACGGTGGCCGATTCCCTCCGTCGACGGCGTCAGCGCTCTACCAGGCCCCCTTCACAGGTCTTGACCAATAGCGGCCGGAGCGAACATCAACTCGCCGTTTTCGCAGGCCACCATGGTTTCACGCGCCGTTGACGTGCGCAGACTGCCGCTGATAGACACACTCATCACCCAGCTGGCCCGTCACCAGGCAGAACCCGCTCCTGAAGTCCGAACAAGCCGTCCCTGTGCGAGCGATGACGCGAGGTCACGATCCATGAGCACACAAGACCAGCACGGCACAAGGCGTTCACATCCGAGAAGGCCGCGATCGCACACGGCCAGGCTGGTGGCGGCCGCCGGCGCCGCCGCTCTGACCTTCTCGGCCGGCCTCGCGACTCCGCTCAACCCGGCACCCCAGCGCGCGGAGGCCGCCCAGGGCAAGAAGACGCTCACCGTCGCGGTGGCGCAGAGCGTCGACTCCCTGAGCCCGTTCCTGGCGGTGCGTCTGGTCAGCACGAGCATCCTTCGGCTGACGTACGAGTACCTGACCGACTACGACCCCGGGGACGCGCACCCGGTCCCGGGTCTGGCCACCGCTTGGCAGCCGTCCCCGGACAAGCTCACCTGGACGTACACGATCCGTTCCGACGCGAAGTGGTCGGACGGGCAGAAGGTGACCGCCGAGGACGCCGCATGGACGTTCAACAAGCTGATGACCGACGAGGCCGCCGCCACCGCGAACGGCAGCTTCGTCACCAACTTCCGCAAGGTGACGGCGCCCAGCCCCACCAAGCTGGTCGTCGAACTGAAGAAGCCCCAGGCCACCATGACGGCTCTCGATGTGCCGATCGTGCCCGAGCACATCTGGAAGGACGTCAAGGACTTCTCGAAGTTCAACAACGACAAGTCCTTCCCCGTCGTCGGTGACGGACCGTTCGTCCTCAGCGACTACAAGGCGGACAGCTACGTCCGGCTCAAGGCCAACAAGAACTTCTGGCGCGGGGCGCCCAAGTTCGACGAGCTGGTCTTCAAGTACTACAAGGACCAGGACGCGGCCGTGGCCGCCCTGCGCAAGGGCGAGGTCTCCTTCGTCGCGGGGGCGCCCGCCCTGACACCGGCGCAGGCAGCCTCCCTCAAGGGCCAGCAGGACATCCGCGTCAACGACGCCCCCGGCCGGCGCTTCTACGCCCTCGCCACCAACCCGGGCGCCCAGGCGAAGAACGGCAAGAAGTTCGGCGACGGCGACCCGTCCCTGCTCGACCAGAGGGTGCGGCACGCCCTGTTCATGGCCGTCGACCGCAAGACCATCATCGACAAGGTCTTCCAGGGCCACGCGGTCGAGGGCCAGGGCTACATCCCGCCGCGCTTCTCGACGTACTTCTGGAAGCCGTCGGCGAACCAGGAACTCACCTACGACCCCGCCAAGGCCGCCCAGCTCCTCGACCAGGCCGGCTACAAGAAGAACGCCGACGGCAAACGGGTCGGCAAGGACGGCAAACCGCTGAACTACCGGGTCCTGTGCCACGCCACCGACCCCAACGACAAGGCGGTGGGCCAGTACCTCAAGGAGTGGTGGGCGAAGCTCGGCGTCGGCATGACGCTCGACTGCCTGGACAACGTCACCGACCCCTGGCTCGCGGGCAAGTACGACCTCGCCTTCGACGGCTGGTCCGTCAACCCCGACCCGGACTTCGTGCTGTCGATCCACACCTGCGCGGCCCTGCCCGCGACCCCGAAGGACACCGGCCAGACCGACAACTTCATCTGCGACAAGACGTACGACGAGCTGTACGCCAAGCAGCTCGCCGAGTACGACTCCGCCAAACGGGCCGACATCGTCAAGCAGATGGAGTCGCGGCTGTACGACCTGGGGTACATGAACGTCATGGCGTATCCGAACGCCGTCGAGGCCTACCGCACCGACCAGATCAAGTCGATCGAGACGATGCCCAAGGCCGCCGGCAACATCTACGGCCAGGACGGCTACTGGAGCTGGTGGTCGGCGGTCCCGGCCGACTCGGGCAGCTCCTCCGGGGGCAGCTCGACCGGGGTCGTCGTGGGGGTCGTCGCGGGTGTCGTGGTCCTCGCCGGCGCCGGACTGCTCTTCGCACGACGCCGCCGCGCCACCGCAGACGACCGCGAGTAGCCCATGCAGCCAACGGCACCTGACGCGGCGTCCGCAGCGGTCGACAAGGCCGCCGTACCGGTCCCGGCCGGTCCGGCGGTCCGCGGACCACGGGCCCGCACCACCACCGCGTATCTGCGGTACGGGGCGGGCAAGGCGGGCGGTGCCGCTGTGTCGCTGCTCGCCGTGCTGGTCACCGGGTTCTTCCTGTTCCGGCTGATCCCCGGTGACCCGGTCAAGACGATGACCGGCGGCCGCCCCATCTCGGCGGAGCAACTGGCCGCCTACCGCCGCGAGTTCGGACTCGACCTGCCCGTGTGGCGCCAGTTCACGGACTACTGCGGCAAGGCGCTCACCGGTGACCTCGGCACGTCGTACCAGTTCCGCACGCCGGTCGTCGACAAGATCGGCGAGGCGCTGCCGAACACGCTGCTGCTGACCGGCACGGCCTTCGTGCTCTACACCGCGCTCGGCATGTTCCTCGGCACCCGCTCGGCCTGGCGGCACGGCAAGATCGGCGACAAGCTCAACACCGGTCTGGCGCTGACCCTGTACTCCGTCCCGTCCTTCTGGCTGGGCCTGCTGGTCATCATCGTGTTCGGCGTGGGCCTCGGCCCCGTCCCCGGGCTGTTCCCGACCGGCGGCATGGAGTCGGGCGGCAAGGAGGGCTTCGCCTACGTCCTCGACGTCGCCCACCACCTCGTCCTGCCGGTGCTCACCCTCGTCGCCGTCGAGTACGGCCAGACGCTGCTGGTCACCCGCTCGGCGCTGCTCGACGAGATGGGCAGCGACTATCTGACGACCGCCCGCGCCAAGGGCCTCAAGGACGACCTCGTGCGGCGCCGGCACGCCGTACCGAACGCGCTGCTGCCCACGGTCACCCTGGTCTTCGTCAACCTCGGCCGGACGGTCGCGGGCGTCATCCTGGTCGAGACTGTCTTCTCCTGGCCGGGTCTCGGCGGGCTGTTCTACCAGGCCTTGAGCGTGCCCGACCTGCCGCTCGTCCAGGGCCTGTTCCTCTTCTTCGCCTCGGCGGTGATCGTCATGAACACCCTGGCCGACCTGGTCTATCCGCTGCTCGACCCCCGGGTGGGCCGATGACGACGGACACTGCACCTGCCCCCGGACCGCGCGCACTGGCCTGGCAGCGCCGCCGCCGCTCCGCCGCACGGTTCTGGCGGGAGTACCGCACGCACCGCGCAGGCCTGGTCGGCCTGGGAGCGCTCGCCCTGTTCGCGCTGGCCGCACTGACGGCGCCGCTGACGGTCGGCTCCGACGTGGCCGGAGTGACCGACGCGCCGGGCAGTCCCCTCCAGCCGCCGAGCGGTGAATTCCCGCTGGGCACCGACCGGTTCGGGCGCGACCTGCTGGGCCTGGTGGTGTGGGGCTCCCGGGTGTCGCTACTGGTCGGGCTGCTCGCAGCCGTGCTGTCGGTGGTGATCGGCACGGTCGTCGGGATCACCGCGGGGCACTTCCGGGGGCCGTACGCGACCGTACTCATGCGCATCACCGACTGGTTCCTTGTGATGCCGGCGCTGGTGCTCGCCATCGCGCTGGCCACCGTGATGACCCGCTCCCTTGGCACGGTGATCCTCGCGATCGGCGTCACCTCCTGGCCGACGACGGCCCGGCTGGTGCGCGCCCAGACACTGGCAGTGGAGTCCCGGCCGTACATCGAACGCGCCAAGGCCCTCGGCGGCGGCCACTGGCACGTCATGACCCGGCACGTCCTGCCCAACGTGATGCCGCTGGTCCTCGCCCAGACGACCCTGATGATCTCCTCCTCCGTCCTCGCCGAGGCGACGCTGGCCTTCCTCGGCCTCGGCGATCCCACGGTCATCTCGTGGGGCGGGCTGCTGCAGGACGCGCGCGAGGCCGGTGCCGTCAGCTCCGGCGACTGGTGGTACCTGGTGCCGCCGGGCATCGCGATCGCGGTCGTCGCGCTGACGTTCACGCTGTGCGGGCGCGCCGTGGAGTCCGTCCTCAACCCCAGGCTGGGGGTGGCCCGTTGACGCTGCTGGAAGTGCGGGACCTCGAAGTGACCTACGCCGGCGGCGCGGCCGCGGTGCGGGGCGTGGACCTGTCGCTGGCGGCGGGGCAGAAGCTCGGCATCGCGGGTGAGTCGGGCTGCGGCAAGTCCACGCTGGCGCTCGCGCTGCTCAGGCTGCTGCCGGCCGGGACCCGGGTGTCCGGGGAGATCCTCCTGAACGGCGAGGACGTCCTGACCATGCGCTGGGGGCAGGTACGGGCGGTGCGCTGGGCAGGCGCCTCGATCGTCTTCCAGGGGGCGATGCACTCGCTCAACCCGGTGCACCGCATCGGCGACCAGATCGCCGAGCCGATCCTGCTGCACCGCGGGGCGACGGCGGCCGCGGCGCGGAAGCGGAGCGGTGAACTGCTGGAGCAGGTGGGCCTGCCCGTGGCACGCGCGTCGGCGTACCCGCACGAGCTGTCCGGCGGCCAGCGGCAGCGCGTCATGATCGCCATGGCGCTGGCCTGCGACCCGCAGCTGGTCATCGCCGACGAACCGACCACGGCCCTGGACGTGATGATCCAGGCGCAGATCCTGCGGCTGATCGAACAGCTCGTCGCCGAGCAGGACGTCGGCCTCATCATGATCAGCCACGATCTGGCGGTGCTGGCCGACACCTGCGACCGGCTCGCGGTGATGTACGCGGGCCGCGTCGTCGAGGAGGGCCCCGCCCGCGAGGTCTACGAGGACGCCCGGCACCCGTACGCCAAGGCCCTGTCGGCGGCGTTCCCGCGCATCGGCGACCGGGCCTCCCGTTTCGCCCCGAGCGGCCTGGCCGGCGACCCGCCCGACCCGTCCTCCGTGCCCTCCGGATGCACCTTCCACCCGCGCTGCCCGGTCGCGCTGGACGAGTGCACCGTCGAGGACCAGCGGCTGCGGGACGCGGGGCAGGGGCGGTGGGCGGCCTGTGTGCACGTGGGGGCTGCGGTGCCGCCGCCGGCCGGTCCGACGGAGGATGCGAGGAGCAGCACATGACGACGACTGCAGCACCACCACCCCTGCTCAGCGCTCAGGGCCTGCACGTGACCTTTCCCGGGCGGCACGGCGCCCCGGCGGCCCGGGCCGTGGACGGCGTCGAACTCGACATCCGGGGCGGGGAGATCGTGGCGCTGGTCGGCGAGTCGGGCTGCGGCAAGACGACGCTGGCGCGTTCGCTGCTCGGCCTGGTGAGGCCGGCCGCGGGCCGGATCACGTTCGCGGGGAAGCCGCTGGAGTACTCGTCCCGGGCCCTGAAGGCGTACCGCAGGCGAGTCCAGCTGGTGCTGCAGGATCCGACCGGCTCGCTCAACCCCCGCCACACGGTGTACGACGCGGTCGCCGAGGGCCTGCGGATCCACGGCCGTACGGGCAACGAGCGGGCGGCGGTCGCCGAGGCCCTCGCCCACGCGGGCCTGCGCCCCCCGGAGCGCTTCTTCCTGCGCTACCCGCACGAACTGTCCGGCGGTCAGCGCCAACGCGTCGTCATCGCGGGCGCCTTGGTCCTCGAACCGGAGCTCATCGTCGCGGACGAGCCGGTTGCGTCGCTCGACGCCTCCGTACGCGGCGAGATCCTCGCCCTCCTGCTGCGCCTGCGCACCGAACTGGGCCTGTCCGCCCTGGTGGTCACTCACGACCTGGGCCTGGCCTGGAACATCGCCGACCGGGTCGCGGTGATGTACCTGGGCCGGATCGTGGAGACGGGGGATGTCGAGCAAGTGCTGACGGCCCCTCGACACCCGTACACCCAGGCGTTGTTGTCGGTGCTGCCGGAAGCCCAGGGCGAGCCCGTGGTGCTCACCGGGGAGCCCCCCGATCCGTCGCGCATCCCCTCTGGGTGCCGCTTCCATGCGCGGTGCCAGGTGCTGGCGAGCGGGGAGGCGGAGCGGGCGGGGGTGGCGGATGCATGTCGAAGCCTGGACCTGGAGGTGCTGGCCGGGGGCGGGGAGGGTCAGGTGGCGTGCCACTGGGCGCGGAGCCGGACCGCTGTCTGACGGTTCCCCACCTGTCCGGCCACGGTGATCGCGGCGTCGTCGAGGATCACTCGCACGGTGCCCTGCATCTTCGGCGACAGCGTGCCCTTCGGACCCCCTGGACGGTGGAGAGCAGGGAATGCCGTCGCTACGGCAACTAGGACGGGCTTTCGGGGAGGTGAGCGACGTCGGAGGCGACCAGCTCGGCTTCGAACCCATCGGAGTTGGCGAGATAGGCCGCATAGTGCTGCGGTCCGCCCGCGTGCGGGTAGCGGTCGGCGAAGAGTGGCTGCCAGCCGTGCGTGGGGGCGATCTCGGTGAGCGTGTCCACGTCGGTGGGTGAACCGGCGTGGAAGGCCAGGTGGTTGAGGCCGGGGCGCCTGCGGTCGTGGACCGTGGCGGTCATCGCCGTCGACTCCTCGACGACCAGGTACGTCGTCCCCGCCCGCCAGCTCCTGCCTCGCTCCCATTCCTGGTACGGCGTCCAGCCGAGCCGGCCCAGCAACCAGCCCCACTCCTCCTCCGCACGCCTCAGATCCGGTACCCACAGCTCAATGTGATGCAGCAACTCCGGCCTCCTCCAGGGGAAACGCCGGTTCCCGGCACCCTCGTGGGGGCGCCGGGAACCATGGACGGCCGTGGGAGACGTCACGCCGCGCCCACGACGTCCTTCTCCTCGGCGAAGTGGCACGCCGACTCATGGGCCGCCGGCGAGTCCGAGCCCTTGAAGCGCTCGGGAATCGCAAGCAGCGGAACCTCCTTGGCGCACTTGTCCTCGGCCTTCCAGCAGCGGGTGCGGAAGCGGCAGCCCGAGGGCGGGTTGGCCGGGGAGGGCACGTCGCCGGTGAGGATGAGCCGCTCGCGGCGCTCGCGGGCCTCCGGGTCCGGCACCGGCACCGCCGACAGCAGCGCCTGGGTGTAGGGGTGCGTCGGGTGCTCGTAGATCTGCTCGTCGGTGCCGATCTCGGCCATCTTGCCGAGGTACATCACACCGACCCGGTCCGAGATGTGCCGGACGATGGACAGGTCGTGCGCGATGAAGATGTAGGACAGGTTGAACTCGTCCTGCAGTCGCTCCATCAGGTTGATGACCTGCGCCTGCACCGACACGTCCAGCGCCGACACCGGCTCGTCGCAGATGATGATCTCCGGGTTGAGCGCGAGACCGCGTGCGATGCCGATGCGCTGGCGCTGGCCGCCGGAGAACTGGTGCGGGTAGCGGTTGATGTACTCGGGGTTGAGACCGACGACGTCCAGCAAATCCTGCACCTTGCGGCGCCGGTCCCCCTTCGGGGCCACCTCGGGGTGGATGTCGAAGGGCTCGCCGATGATGTCGCCCACCGTCATACGGGGGTTGAGCGAGGTGTACGGGTCCTGGAACACCATCTGGATGTTGCGGCGGACCGCCTTCAGCGCGCGCCCGGACAGCTTGGTGATGTCCTGGCCCTTGTAGAAGATCTCGCCGGCCGTCGCCCGCTCCAGGTTCATCAGGAGCTTGGCCACCGTCGACTTGCCGCAGCCGGACTCGCCCACGATGCCCAGGGTCTCGCCCTGGTGCAGGTCGAAGGAGA
>Ga0105246_10001166_pt1 | contig 15272 bp, 13 predicted proteins | sample KBSM64metaG_FD_99694 | JGI IMG/M metagenome (GOLD analysis project Ga0105246, IMG submission 99694) | Miscanthus rhizosphere microbial communities from Kellogg Biological Station, Michigan, USA - KBS M6-4 metaG | ecosystem: Host-associated > Plants > Roots > Rhizosphere > Soil | place...
CCTGGGCGCCCTGGCCTCCAGCCCCGTCTCGCCGATCGCCAAGACCCTCATCACGATGGTCGCCAGCGTCAACTTCCTGTCCATCTGCACCGTGGTGCTCACCGTCGCAGGCCTGAGCCTTGGCAAGGACATCCCGCTGTTGCGCCGCATCGGCTGGCGGATCGTTCCGGTTGGCCTGGTCGCCATCGCCTCCTCCTACTTCTTCTCCGTGGTCATCGCCCAGTTCACGCTCGGCATGGGCCACCACTAACGCAACCCGCCCCTGACAACCCCCCGACAACCCGCCGAACCCGAAAGGCCACCATGCCCAGCCAAGCCACCGCCGTCGACGTCGAAACCCTCAAGAAGGCAGCCTCCGGCACCATCGCCTCCTGGGAGGACCGCCTCCGCGAAGTCAGCCGGATCATCCACGACAACCCGGAACTGGCCTTCGAGGAACGGCTCGCCGCTGAAGCCCTGGCAACGGTGGCCGAGGAGGCCGGCTTCGCCGTCGAACGCAGCGCCTACGGCATGGAGACCTGCTTCGAGGCGGTGCGCGGCACCGGCGACTTCACCGTGGTGATCTGCGCCGAATACGACGCCCTGCCGGAAATCGGCCATGCCTGCGGCCACAACATCATCGCGACGGCGGGCCTCGGCGCCGCGCTCGCGCTCGGCGAAGTTGCCGACGAGCTCGGCCTGCGCGTGGTGCTGCTCGGCACGCCGGCGGAGGAGCATGGCGGCGGCAAGGCGCTGCTGCTCGAAGCCGGCGCCTGGGAGCAGGCCACCGTGTCCATGATGGTGCACGGCGCCACCGGCGAGGACCTCAGCTGCGCCATCACCCGTACGCAGGCGGTTGACCGCTTCGCCGTCACCTTCAACGGCCGTGCGGCCCATGCCGCAGCCGCCCCGGATAAGGCCATCAACGCCGGCGACGCCGCCACGATCTCCCTCGTGGCCATCGGCCTGCTCCGCCAGCAGCTCGCCGACGGCATCCGCCTGAACGCCTTCGTGGAGCGCGGCGGCGAAGTCACCAACATCATCCCGGCCCGCACGGTGGTCAGCGCCGAGGTCCGCGCGCATGACCTGGCGACCCTCGAGGACGTCAAGGAGCGCATGCTGAACTGTTTCGCCGGCGGTGCCCTGGCCAGCGGCTGCACCTGGGAGGTCGCCCCCACCGAACCGCGCTACGAGAACCTGGTCCAGAACACCCTGCTCGCCGAAGCCTGGGATCGGAACCTGACCGCCATGGGCCGTACCGTGGTGCAGACCAGCCGGCTCGGCGGTGGTTCCACGGATATGGGCAACGTGTCCCACGCCGTGCCGTCCATCCACCCGATGATCTCGGTGCTGGGTGCCAGCGGTGTTCCGCACACCGCCGAGTTCGCCGCCGACGCCGGATCACCCGCGGGCGAGCAGGCCGCCCTTGACGGCGCGCTCGGCATGGCCTGGACCACCATCGACGCCGTCACCAACCCGGATACCCGCGAGGCGCTGCTGGCGCTGCAGGCCGCGCGCCGCCCGGGCGCCACCCGCAGCCCGGCCCTCGGCTAGGGGCTAATAGCGACAGGCGGCAGGCCGCCGTCGGGAACCGGCCCCGACGGCGGCCTGCCGCGTTGGGTATGGGTGCTTGGCAATCGGGGTGCCGCGAATTCGCTGGAGGGCCGCGGGGACGCTGGAACGTTTCGGCGACCCCGCAGGCTTCCCGCGATCCCGGTGCATCGAGCCCTCGATGGCCAGCCCTGGCCCCGGCGACCGGCGTCGCCCCGCTAGGCTTTTCCCCATGGATACCGTCCTCTGGTCCAAGCCCGAAAACGAGCGTGCGGGAACGCCCCTGCTGGTGATGATGCACGGCTACGGCACGGACGAGCAGCGCATGGCCAAGCTCTTCCCTGAGCTCCCGGAGGAATTCAGTTGCGCGGCGCTTCGCGGGCCCATGGTGATCGGCGACGACTACGGCTGGTTCCTGCTGGATTACTTCCTGGCGAACGACTTCGCCGACGTCATCACGGCTGCAAACAAAGTGTTCGCCTGGATCGACTCCGTCAAAGGCAAGCACAGAAGCGTGAGCCTGCTGGGCTATTCGCAAGGTATGGCCATGGCCAGCACCCTGCTGCGGCTCCGGCCACACGGCTTCAAGGCAACGGTGGGCCTGTCCGGCTTCGTCCTGGACAACGAACTGCTGGCCATGAGTGAATCCTTCGACACCCGGCCGCCGTTCTTTTGGGGCCGGGACAAAGCGGACCCCGTGATCAACGAGGACGCCGTGGAATACACCGCCGGTTGGCTGGAGCAAAACACCGCCCTCACCGCCCGCACCTACCCCGGGATGGGCCACCGGATCGAGGCCATGGAACTGGCCGATGTGGGCACCTTCCTGCGCCACTATGTCCTCCGCTGAAGTGCGGCCCGCGTAACACTGGCGACGCGTTCGTGCAGCCCTTGATAGGCAAAATTGTAAACGCTTACAATTTCTCGATGCGGTGAGTCGCCGTACCGTTCAACAAGCATGGAAAGGGTTGAGGCCGTGTTGCATGGTTAGTGCCCAGCGCGCCACCATCCAGGACGTTGCTGTCCTCTCAGGATTGTCCATTTGCACCGTTTCCCGGGCCCTGCGCAATTTGCCCAATGTGTCCGAAAAGGCCCACCGCAAGGTTGCCGAAGCCGCAGAGAAGCTTGGCTACCGCGCATCCTCCGCCGCCGCACGGCTGGCCGGCGGAAGCACAGGCTCCATCGCCATCATCGCTCCCACAGCCACGGCCTGGTTTTTCGCCCAGGCAGTGGAATCGGCCGAGGAAGTCTTCGCCGACGGCGGTCACGACACCGTCCTGGTCAGCCTCCGCAATAACGCCGAGGTCAGGAGCCTGGTGTTCGCTGACCTTGCCGCCCTGCGCCAGCGCGTGGACGGGGTCCTGCTGCTGAACGTGGACCTCGACGCCGAGGAAATCGACGCCCTGGCAGGATCCGGACTGGCAGTCGCTAGCGTTGGAATGAGCGGGGTCCCCTGGGATAACGTGGGGATCGACGACGAACACGCCGCCTGGGCGGCCACCTCCCACCTGCTGGAGCTGGGCCACTGGGACCTGGCAGTGCTTTCCGGCCGGGAACTGGGCGGGCATTCCGTACGCACCAGCAACAACCGCCTGGATGGTTTCAGCCGTGCCCTGGCCGAACATGACCTCACCGTCCACCCGGACCTTGTGGTCAATGCCGGCTCCTCGATCGAGGGCGGGCGGAGTGCCATGACCGAGCTCATCGCGCACCGCGGCTTGCCCAGCGCGCTCTTCGCCGACTGCGACGAGATCGCCTTCGGAGCCCTGATGGCCTTGCGCGAGCACGGCCTGGGCGCCCCGAAGGACGTGTCCGTGATCGGGATCGACGACCACCCTATGAGCTGGTTCCTCGGCCTGAGCACGGTGGCGCAGCCCGTTGCGGACCAGGGCGCCTTCGCGGCGAACCTGCTCTGCGAACGCCTGCTGAATCCGGAGCAGGACCACCAGCCCACCAGCCATTTCCTCGACACCAAACTCATCGAACGCAAGACCACGCGCCGCAAACGCCGAACGGACAAGAACCATGACTGAATCCCACGCTGCCCTGAGCTCCACCTGGACGGGTGCCTCGGCCCTGCTGTTCGACCTCGACGGCGTGCTGACGCCAACCGCGGTGGTGCACGAACAGGCCTGGCAGGAACTGTTCGACGGCTACCTCGCCGAGGCCGGCCACGCCGAGGGCTACCAGGAGAGCGACTACTTCGACTTCATCGACGGCAAACCGCGCTTCAACGGCGTCCGGGATTTCCTCGCCTCCCGAGGGATCACCCTGCCCGAAGGCCCCACGGACGACGCCCCGGACAGCCCCACCGTGCAGGGCCTTGGCAACCGCAAGAACCTGATCTTCAATGAAATTGTGTCCACCCGCGGGGTGGAGCCGTACGCCGGCTCCGTCCGTTTCATCCACGCCGCGCTGGAGCGCGGACTCAAGCTCGCCGTCGTCTCCTCCTCCCGGAACGCGCCGGCGGTACTCAAGGCCGCCGGACTGGACGGCTACTTCCCGGTGGTGGTCGACGGAGAGGTGGCGGCCGCCGTCGGGCTTCCCGGCAAACCTGACCCGGCGACCTTCGACTACGCGGCCCGCCTGCTGGACGTTCCGGCGGACGAATGCATCGTTGTAGAGGATGCGGTTTCCGGCGTGCAGGCCGGCAGCGCCGGCAACTTCCGGGCGGTGATCGGGGTGGACCGCGGTGCGGGCCGCCAGACCCTGCTCAACGCCGGGGCCACCTTCGTGGTGGATGACCTCGACGACCTTCTCTGAACCTCCCCAAGCTCTGAACCCCAGGCCCTCCCCAAGTTCTGAGCCCCCCAAGTTCCGAACCTCCCCCCAACCCCTCCGTTCGAAAAGGCACCTCCCCATGGCACTGATCAGTTCCGACCGGCTGCGCTTCCCCTGTGAACCCTGGAAGCTCGTGGAATCCATCCATGTCCCCGGCGACGCCGGGACCCTTGAAACCCTTTTCAGCCTCGGCAACGGCCACCTCGGAATCCGCGGCGGCCACTGGGCCCCCGCTGACGGCGATCTCCCCGGCACGTTCATCAACGGTTTCCACGAAATCTGGGACATCAAGCACGCCGAGAACGCCTACGGCTTCGCCCGCACCGGGCAGCGGATCGTGTACGTTCCGGACGCCAACAACTTCAGCGTGATGGTCGACGGCGAGCAGCTCTCCCTCGGGGAGTCCAACGTGCGCGACTATCGGCGCACCCTGGACTTCGCCACCGGCGTGTACGAATGCGCCGTCACTTGGGAATGCCGCTCCGGCGCTGTTGTCACCACCGTTGAGCGGCGGGTGGTGGGCTTCGATTCCCGCGGCTGCCTCGGCATCGAATTCAGCCTGAGCGCGGACCGCCCCACCTCCGTGGACATCACCTCCGCCGTCCTCAACCGGCAGGACCAGCCTGTGGAGGACCACTCGGCCCACGACCCGCGGCGCTCCGGCCGCCACGCCGGCCGGGTGCTGCGTCCGCTGCACCTGCAGGGCTCCGACGGTTCGCTCCGCCTTGCCTGGGAGACCGCGGAATCCCGGCAGCGCATCGGCCTGGCAGTGGACCACTGGATCTCCCTCGACGGCCAGCCCTTCGACACGGTAGTGGGGGAGGACGAGTCGACTGTCCGTTACGTCCTGGCAGTGAACGACGGCGAGACCTTCCGTCTCGAGAAGAGCGTCAGCTATGTGGTGAACGCGGTCGATGAAACGGTTGAGGAGCCGGGCGAAGCGCTTGCCGCGGAGGCCGAGCTGCGCCTGGCCACCTTCGGCGCCTTGCTGGCCGAAAGCGCGGTGCACTACCGCGACTACTGGGCCACAGCGGACATCGTGATCGGCGGTCAGGCCGAGATGCAGCAGGCCGTGCGCTGGAACCTCTTCCAGCTGGCCCAGGCCACGGCGCGGGCCGGAGTTGCGGGCATCCCGGCGAAGGGCGTGAGCGGTTCGGGCTACGAGGGGCATTACTTCTGGGACCAGGAGATCTACCTGCTGCCGTACCTGAGCTACACCAACCCGGCCGCGGCCCGGCAGGTCCTGGAATCACGCCACGCCATGCTGCCCGATGCCCGGGTCCGGGCCAAGGAGCTCAGCGTGGACGGCGCGCTGTTCCCGTGGCGCACCATCAACGGCCTGGAAGCCAGCGCCTATTACGCCGCCGGCACCGCCCAGTTCCACATCGCCGCGGCCATCGCCTTCGCGGCCAACCGCTACCAATGGGCCAGCGGAGACACCGCTTTCGCCAACGAGATCGGTGCCGAACTGCTGATCGAAACCGCCCGGATGTGGGCGTCCCTGGGCTTCTTCGGCAAGGACGGAATGTTCCACATCCACGGCGTCACCGGCCCGGACGAGTACACGGCAGTGGTCAACGACAACCTCTACACCAACGTCATGGCCCGCTTTAACCTGCGGGCCGCGGCGGAGCTGGAGCACCCGGACGTGCCGCAGAGCGAGCGGATCATCTGGCGGCAGGCGGCCGAGCGGATGTCCCTGCCCTACGACCCGCACATGGAGGTCCACTCCCAGGACAACGACTTCATGACGCTGGAGCCCTGGGACTGGAACACCCCGCGGTCCAAGTACCCGCTGCTGCTGAACTTCCACCCGCTGGTGATCTACCGTCACCAGGTGCTCAAGCAGGCGGATACCGTGCTGGCGATGTTCCTGCAGTGGCAGGACTTCAGCGCGGAGGAGAAGCAGCGCGCCTTCGACTTCTACGACCCCATCACCACGGGCGACTCCACGCTGTCCGCCTGCGTCCAGGGGATCATCGCCGCCGAGGTGGGCTACTCCGACGTCGCGTTGAAGCACTTCACCGAGGCGCTGTTCATCGACCTGGACAACACCCACGCCAACACCGTGGACGGCGTGCACATCGCATCCACGGGCGGCATCTGGAGTTCGCTGGTGTGCGGTTTTGCCGGCATGCGGGACCAGGGCGAGGTGTTGCACTTCGACCCCCGCCTGCCGGAGGAGTGGGACAGCCTGTCCTTCCGCCTGCGGCTCCGCGGGCAGGTGCTGGACGTGGAACTGCGGCCCGGCAGCATCGCCCTTTCGGCCCGTGCGGACCACCTTGGACGTTCCGAAGGCGGACTGTCCGACGGCGGCACCGGACTGGAGGTGAGCGTCCGCGGCCAGCGCGTCGTCGTCGGGCCCGAAACGGTCACGCTGCCGCTCGAGGCGGTTCACGCCCCGGTTCCGTCCGTCTTCCCGAGCCTGTTCCCGACCGCCGGCGTGCCGGTGGTCGGAACGCTGGAAGGCTAGAGACCGCAAGGCGCCGGTGCAGCTGGATCCCAGCTGCACCGGCGCCTTTGGTTTCAAGTGTTCCTCCGGTCGACCGCCCCTATTTGGTGATCGGCTTGGCGCCCGAGAGGCTGATGGTTTGTCCGGCGGCGAGTTCTCCGTCCGGGACGCTTGTGAATTCGTACCAGGTGCGGGGGCCGGCAGTCTTCGGACGGTTCGCGGCGCTCAGCTCGGCCGGCTCCAAGTTGAAGCGGAACGCAACCTGGCGTTCGGTGTCTCCCGCCGCCGTCGTGTACGTCAGCGGCACGCCGTCGGCGTTCCGGCTGAAGGTGCCCCTTGCGCCGTCGACCGTTGCCTCGCCCGGCATGAGGGTCACCTTGGTGCCGGCTGGAAGTGGGGATCCCACGCTCAGTCCGGGGTTGTACTCGAGCAACTGGGCGGTAGTGCGCCGGAACTTGTAGCCGAGGCTGTCCAAGGAGTCCCCGTCGACGGTGGTGTAGTAAATCGCGTGGCCGAAGGAATTGCTGGTGGCCTGGCCCTTGCCCGACCTCGGATCCACCGGCTTCTTCTGCAACGCGATGGTCCTGCCCGGGTGCAGGAAGTACACATTGCCCTGCTCGTGGACGTAGGGCACCTTGTTTGCCTCGGCCAGCTGGTCTTCCGTGATGCCGAAACGGTAGGCGATCCCGTCGAGGGTATCCAAGTCCGCCACCACGTAGCTCAACGGGATCCCGTTGGCATCCGTTGCGGCGGCGCCGCGCGCACCAGCGACGGGGCCCGACGGCGGAATCAAGCGGAGTTTCGTTCCTTGCCTGACCGGTGCTCCCGCAGGGAGCTTGTTGAAGCCGGCGAGTTTGGTCTCTGAAAGCTCGAATGCCGCCGCGACCTTGGCGAGGGTGTCGCCGGCCGCCGTGGTGTAGAAGTCCACGTTGCCGAAGGAATCGAGCACTTTCAGCCCAGCCAGGTTATCGGCCGTGGTCTGTTCTGCCGGGTCGGATTTCACCCCGGTGACAACAGGACTTGCGGTCGGCCCCGCGGCTGGCGTTTCCGTTCCCGTACAGTCCACTAACCCGGTTGCGAGTCCAGCCACGAGAACTGCGGCGAGAACAACGGCTCCCGCCCGGTTTCCGGCGTTGCTAAAACTGTGCGTCAAAATATCCCCCAATACATCACCGCGAATTCAGTTCCGCGGGGCGCCCATTGAGCATAAGGGATTCAGCCCGTCAGGGAGCGCCGGTCTCAGCATCTGTTGGACAATTCCGGACGCTCTGGGCGCGAAATAGCGGCCGGCACCGGCGGCCGGCACCGGCAAACGGAACAGGCAAATGGGAAGGCATCGCCCCCGGGAGCAGCTCAGTGTCCGCGGACGCCGTCCGCGTCTGCGCTCCCGTCAGCCTCGACCTCACCGGCCAAAGCCTCCTCACCGGCCAAAGCCTCCTCGCCGGCCAAAGCCTCCTCACCAGCCGCAGCCTCCTCGGCAGGCGCAGCCCCGGCCGTAGGCTCAGCTGTCGGCTCAGCGTCCAGCGGGTGCTCGATTTCGTCCCTCAGCATGTGCGCCGCGAAGAGGGCCACCACGGACATCAGCGGACACACCACGCCGGCGGCCAGGAAGATCAGCCAGATCGGCACCACCTGCGCAGCGGGCCCGGAGAGCGCCATGGACACCGGCATCAACGCCAGCGACACGAAGAAATCCAGGCTCGAGATCCGCCCCAGCAGATGCGGCGGGACCCGGCGCTGCAGCAACGTGCCCCAGATGACCATGCCCACGCTGCCGGTGGCGCCGAAGATGAACAGCGCCGCGGCCAGCACCCAGAAGTTGTCCATGATCCCGACGGCGGCCAGGGGCAGGCTGCCGAGCCCCCAGGAAGCGAGCATCACCGTGAGGTAGCGCCGGGGCAGCTTGAACGAGGCCGTGGCCAGCGAGGCAACCGCACCGCCGACGCCCATCACCGCCAGCAGGAAGCCGAACATCCGCGAATCGCCATGGAGCTGGTCGCGGACCACGAAGGGCATCAGCACCTCGATCGGGCCGATGATGAAAAGCACGGACAGGCAGGCCCAGATCAGGGTCCATAGCAGCCAGGGCGTGCGGATCGTGTAGCTGACGCCCTCGCGCAGGTCGTGCAGGAATGAGCGGACGGCGCCGGAACCGCGCGGGGAACCGGAGCCCCTGGAGCCACCGCCCGCAGCCCCGTTCGCCGGCGCATCCAGGGTGTGCCGGCCCAGGAGGTTGAGCACGATGAACGCCGTCAGGTGGCACAGGGACACCCCGGTCACCGCCCACGGCGGCGAGAGCGAGGCCACCAGCACACCGGCCACCGCGGGCCCCGCGGCCTGCTGCAGGATCGGCCGCATGGTGCCCTCCATGCCGTTGGCTGCGAGCAGGTCCTCGGCGGGAAGGATCCGCGGAAGGATCGCCGAGTACGCCGGGAAGAAGAACGCCGCGCCCACGCCCAGGACGAAGGCGCCGGCGGTGAGGTGCCAGAGCTGCAGCAGCCCGGTCATCGAGAGCAGGCTGACGGTGCCGATCACTGCCAGGTTGGCGCCCTCGACGGCGATGATGAGCAGCCGCTGCGGCACCCTGTCCGCCGCGATCCCGCCCGCCAGCACGAACGCCACCAGGCCGACTGCCGCCGCCGTCGCCACCAGGGACAACTCCACCGGCCCGCCGCCGAGCTGGATCACCTGGTACACCATGGCAACCGCCCACATGCCGGAACCGAAGATCGAAATGGCCAGGGCGGTGATCAGCACGCGGTATTCACGGTGCGCAAAGGGCCGGAGGGCTCGCGGGGCAGCCATCAGCCCAGCCTACCGCCGGAACTTCGCCGTTTCGATGGGGGCACGGTGCAGGCGGGATCAGTGCCGACGCGGGGACTTCAGCCCGGTTTCCAGCTTGCTGCGGACCTCGCGCTTCACGCGTGAGGCGAGTTCGCCGTCGTGCGCTTCCAGGAAGGTGCGCACCGCGCCCGGGTCCCACGGCACCAGGGAGCGCAGCGCCCAGCTGAGCGCTTTCACCACGGTGTCGTCCCGGTCATGCATGAGGAGGACGACGACGGCGAGGGTGCGGTCGCGGTCGCCAGTTCCCCAGCGGGAGCGGGTGTTGAGGACGGTGGTGGACACGAGCGCCAGCCGTCGCCACCAGCGGTTGCCGTTCCTGGCCCAGCCTGCGACGTCGGCATCGCTGACCAGTCCCTCGCGCCAGGCCGGGCCGCTGAGAATGGTGCCGAAGGCATCGGCCTGGCCCCAGGACGCGATCTCCGAACCGAGTTCCTGCAAGCTGGCCGCAGTCAGCGAGTGGAAGGCGGCGTCGTGCGCATTGATCAGTTCCCAGCCCAGCCAGTCAAAGCCGGCTGCCCGGAGGCCGTCCGCGAGTTCGAAGACGACGGCGGCGTCCGCCGTCGCAATCTGGGCGGAAAACCTGCGCCGCAGGGCACGGAGGCTGGCGGCATCAGCCTTGTGCAGGGCGTGTACTTCGTCGAGTACACGCTCCAACAGTTGCCCCGGTTTGGCGTCCCCCGGAGATCCCGCAAGCAGGCGTGGAGCCACGCTTAAAGTTTAGGATCGCCGGGGATTTTGGGCTATTGGTCGGCGGGCTCGTCTTCGTCCGGACCCTCGGCGGGATCCTGGCTGTGCAGCCCGGTGTCGTGCGAAACCCAACCTTCGGTTTCGCCCTCGGCGGGCGCGTCGCTGTGGTGCCTGACGTCGTTCAGATTGCTGTTCTTCTTCATTCCGGATACTTCCTGTCCTGGCTCGGACCGGTCCTTGCGAACGCTCCCAGTCTACGCCGGGGGGTTGTCGCATGGGCCCACGCCGCCCGGGTTCCCTGGCCGAAGCGAAGCGAGGATAGGGAGGCGGTGGGGACCAGCGCCTCGCTTGCTCCCCAACCTCGCAAGCTCGGTCGGGGACCCCTGCAAGCTAGGCTTGGGGAGTTGGACCCGAACTCTTTCCAAGGCGGAGGTGAGCATGGCAAAGCGCCCCAACCCGGCGGTGAAGATTGCCCAGGAGACCGTCCACAAGGCGGTGTTCGACGAACACGGCAACGCCAAGCCCGGAGTCCACAGCGTGCTCCTGCGCGCGGTGGATGTGCAGCGGCCGCTGGTCCTTGCCAACCTCCGGCGCCTGCGTCGCCGCCACCCGCACGCCACGGCCGTTCAGCTGGCCGCCAAGCTGGAGCGGGACTACCTGCTCGCGGTCACCGGCGGGGGAGCCGCCGTGGGAGCCACCGCCGTCGTGCCCGGACTGGGAACGGCAGCCTCGCTGGGACTGTCCGGGCTGGCAACCGTCGGTTTCCTGGAGGCGACCGCCCTGTACGCGGCGTCGCTTGCCGAACTGCACGGCATCCACCTGACCGACCCGGACCGCGCCCGAACCATGGTCATGGCGATCATGCTCGGCGAGGAAGGAACGGCCTTGCTCGGCGCACTCAGCGGACAAAGCCGCGGCCGCGGCAAGGGCGTCACTCAGGCCTGGGGAAAGACGCTCAGCAGGAAGCTACCTGGCGGCGGTTTCGGCGTGGTCCGGGACGCCATCCAGCGGGCCTTCCTCCGGAACCTCCTGAAGCGCCAAGGCACTGCCTTCCTCGGCCGGGCACTGCCCTTTGGTGTCGGAGCCGTGGTGGGCGGCGGCGGGAACCTGATGATGGGCCGGGCCGTGGTGGCCTCGGCCAAGCACGCCTTCGGGCCGCTGGCGGACACCATTCCCGGCGAGCTGCTGGCCGACGCACCGGACTCGTACACGAACAACAACACACTCCCGGAGGGTGGAAACCATGGATCTTAACGCTGACCTGGGGGAGGGCCTCGGCTCCTGGACCATCGGGGACGACGCCGCAATGTTCCGGCTCGTCAGCAGCGCCAATGTGGCTTGCGGCTTCCACGCCGGGGACCCCATCACCATGTTGGACAGCTGCCGGGCCGCCTCCGAACTGGACGTCCGGGTGGGCGCGCATATCGGCTACCGGGACCTGCACGGCTTCGGCCGGCGCAGCATGGACATGTCCTTCGATGAGCTCTACGGCGACGTGCTTTACCAGCTGGGCGCGCTCGACGGGATCGCGCACGCGGTCGGCGCCTCTGTGGACTACGTGAAACCGCACGGGGCGCTGTACAACCGGATCGTGCACGACACGGACCAGGCCGAAGCGGTCGTCGCCGCCATCCAGGCCTACGACCCCGGACTGCCCGTGCTCGGCCTGCCGGGCTCGGCGTTCCTGCGGCTCGCCGGCGAGGTGGGCCACCCCGTGTTCCATGAAGCCTTCGTGGACCGCGGCTACCTGCCGGATGGCACCCTGGTGCCGCGCTCCCAGGAAGGCGCCGTGGTGCACGACGCCGGCAAGGTGGTCGAGCGGGCCGTGCGACTTGCGAGCGACGGGGAGCTGGAGGCCGTGGACGGTTCCGTGATCCGCGTCCGGGCCGACTCCCTGTGCATCCACGGCGACACCCCGGGTGCGGTGGAACTCGCGGCCGCGGTGCGCCAGGGCCTGGAAGATGCCAGTGTGGAGATCGCGCCGTTTGCCTGATCGCCACTCTTCCCTTGGCGCCCAGCGCCGAGCATGTCCGTTCGCTGAGCATGCCTGTTGACGGGATAGCAGGCGTCAGCCGAACACCAAATGCGCCATCGTGAAGATCGCCAGCCCGGCCAGCGCACCCACCACGGTGCCGTTGATGCGGATGTACTGCAGGTCCTTGCCCACTTGGAGCTCGATCTTCTGTGACGTCTCTTCGGCGTCCCAGCGTGCCACCGTGTCCGAAATGACGCCGGCGATGTCCGAACGGTAGGTGTTCACGAGGTACCCGGCGGCGTCGCCGATCCAGGCGTTGACCTTGCCGGCCAGTTCGGCATCGTCCACCAACCGGGTGCCGAAATCGCGCACCGCGGTCTTGAAGCGCAGGCTGAGCTCCGAGTCCGGATCGTCGACGGCGGTCAGCAGCGCGTTCTTGATGGTGCCCCACGTGCGGGAGGCCAGTTCGCGGACCTCCGGATCACCGAGGATCTGCGCCTTGATGCCCTCCGCCCGGGCAATCATGGCCGGATCGTGCTGCAGGTCGTAGGCCAGTTCGGTCAAGTAAGTATCGATCGAAAGACGAACCTGGTGATCCGGGTCGGCCTGCACGGCGCGGATGAACTTGGACAGCTCGGTATGGACCTTGTCGCCCACCATGTCGTCCAGGAACGACGGCACCCACAGCGGCGAACGGTCGGAGACCAGCCGGTTCACGGTGGAGTGGTTGTCCGCCACCCAGTCCGCGGCGCGGTCAACCAGCAGGTCCACCAGCCTGTGGTGGTGTCCCTCGGCGAAGACCCGCTCGGCCATCCGGCCGACGGGCGGTCCCCACGGCGGAGTCAGCACGTGCTTGCGGACCATGCCCTCGATCACGGCCTGGACGTCGTCGTCGTTCAACACGGTGAACGCGCCGCGGATCAGCGCGGACCCTTCCTTGGCCACGCGCTCGGGCCCGCCGGGGGAGCGCAGCCACTCGCCGGCCTTGCGGGCGATGTCCACGCTGGCCAGTTTGTCCTTCACCACCTGCTCGGAGAGGAAATTGCTCTCCACGAAGTCGGACAGGGAGGCGCCGATCTGGTCCTTGCGCCGCGGGATGATGGCGGTGTGCGGGATCTTCAGGCCCATCGGGTACTTGAACAGGGCCGTCACGGCGAACCAGTCCGCCAGCGCACCCACCATGCCGCCCTCGGCCGCGGCCCGCACGTACTCCAGCCACGGGTACTGCTTCTGCAGGGCGAAAGCCACCGTGAACACCACCGCCATGCCGAGCAGCAGCGCCAGAGCCAAGCTCTTCATCCGGCGCAGGGCTGCGGCCTTGGCGGCGTCGCTCGCGGACACGTCGGCGGAATGCCCGACGGCGGCCGCCCCGCCGGCGCGCGCTTCCGGTTCGTTTGCCGCGCGGCTTTGTTCCGCCGTCGGGATTTGTTCAGAGTTCACCTGCATGTGCCCAGCGTAGCCCCGTGGCCGAAGGGCGGGTGGGCTACCGTGGCAGCATGACTATCGAGGCACCCGAAAGCGACTCCTCGGAAAACGCCGCCCCCTTGCGGCGGCCGCTGGTCTACGCGCACCGCGGGGCAAGCGCTGTTTTTGCCGAGCACACGCGCGCGGCGTACCTGAAGGCGATCGCCGACGGCGCGGACGGAGTTGAGTGCGACATCCACCTCAGCCGGGACCAGCACCTGGTGCTGCTGCACGACGCGAACCTGGACCGCACCTCCGACGGCACCGGGCCGGTGGCCGAGAAGGACCTGGCCGAACTGCGCACCCTGGACTTCTCGTCATGGAAGGGCGCCCGGATTCCCGACGAGTACGGCGGAATCTCCGAGCAGTTCCTGACCCTGCCCGAACTGCTGGACCTCCTGCGGGGCGCCGGGCGGGAAATCGGGCTCGCGATCGAACTCAAGCACCCCAGCCCTTACCAGTTGAAGCTGGAGGACCGGCTGCTGGAACTCCTGCTCAGGGAGGGCTGGGACGCGGAAAGCTCACGCTTGGACAACATCCTGGTGTCCTTCATGAGCTTCAGCCCCGACTCCGTGAAGCACCTGCTGCAGACCGTTCCGGGCCAGCACATCTGCCAGCTGGTGGATGACGTGAGCGTGGAGGAAATCCGCGAGGAGCTGGGCCTGGGCCGGATCACGGGAGGCGCGGTGGCAAATGTGATGAAGGCTGCCCAGCTGGAAGGCGAACGGATCCTGGACGACTGCGAGGTGGGGCTGGCCGGGCCGGGGATCGACTACGTCCGCAAGCACGCCCGTGCCGTGCAGCGCTGGCTCGACTCCGGCCGCCGCTTCCGGGTGTGGACAGTGGATTCCGAACGCGACGTGGCCCTCTGCCAGGGCCTGGGCATCCACGAAATCACCACGAACAAGCCGGCCCAGGTGCTGGCGCAGCTTTCCACGTCTTAAACCCAACTGGCTGGCAGTTGTTGTCGTTCTCAGCGTTCAAAACGACAACAACTGCCAGCCAGATGACTGTGCCGGGCGGGACCTACCGGGCCGCCGGCTGCGGCGAGGTCAGGCGGTAGAGGGAGTCGACGTCGCGCACTGCTCCCTTGTCCGCCGAGGTGGCCATGGCCGCGTAGGCGCGCAGGGCCGCGGAGACTTCACGCTCGCGGTTCACCGGGTGGTATCCGGTGGTGGCCTCAAGGCGCTCGCGGCGGGCATCCAGTTCGGCGGCGTCAACCAGGAGCTCAAGGGAGCGGCTGGGGATGTCGATGCGGATGATGTCGCCGTCCTGGACCAGTGCGATCGTTCCGCCGGAGGCGGCCTCCGGCGAGATGTGCCCGATCGATAGGCCGGAGGTGCCGCCGGAGAAGCGGCCGTCCGTGATGAGGGCGCATTTCTTGCCCAGGCCGCGGCCCTTGAGGAACGACGTCGGGTAGAGCATTTCCTGCATGCCCGGGCCGCCCTTGGGGCCTTCGTAGCGGATGACCACCACGTCGCCTTCCTTGACGGTCTTGTTCAGGATCTTTTCCACGGCCTCGTCCTGGGATTCGCAGAC
>Ga0105246_10001167_pt1 | contig 15267 bp, 14 predicted proteins | sample KBSM64metaG_FD_99694 | JGI IMG/M metagenome (GOLD analysis project Ga0105246, IMG submission 99694) | Miscanthus rhizosphere microbial communities from Kellogg Biological Station, Michigan, USA - KBS M6-4 metaG | ecosystem: Host-associated > Plants > Roots > Rhizosphere > Soil | place...
GAGCGCGACACCGAGAAGCCGTTCCTGATGCCCGTCGAGGACGTCTTCACGATCACCGGTCGTGGCACCGTCATCACCGGCCGCATCGAGCGCGGCATCGTGAAGGTGAACGAGGAGGTCGAGATCCTCGGCATCCGCGACAAGTCGCAGAAGACGACGGTCACCGGCGTGGAGATGTTCCGCAAGCTGCTCGACGAGGGCCAGGCCGGTGAGAACGTCGGTCTGCTGCTCCGCGGCACCAAGCGCGAGGACGTCGAGCGCGGCATGGTCGTGGCCAAGCCCGGCACGACCACCCCGCACACCAACTTCGACGCCAGCGTCTACATCCTGTCGAAGGAGGAGGGCGGCCGGCACACGCCGTTCTTCAACAACTACCGGCCGCAGTTCTACTTCCGGACCACGGACGTGACCGGTGTGGTGACCCTCCCCGAGGGCACCGAGATGGTGATGCCGGGTGACAACACCGAGATGTCGGTGGAGCTCATCCAGCCGATCGCCATGGAGGACGGCCTCCGGTTCGCGATCCGCGAGGGCGGCCGCACCGTCGGCGCCGGCCGGGTCACCAAGATCACCAAGTGATCGCGAGAGGCTCGATCCGCCGGATCTAGCGCCTCACCAGAACGGCCCCGGACTGCGGTCCGGGGCCGTTCTGCGTGTGCCGGCCGGGGCACCGAGCACTGGTGCGGTGGTGTATCCACTGTCGCGGTGCTGTGAGACGACTTCTGCGGTGATAACCCCGCGTTACACGTGGCACGGCCGGAAAACCCGTGGTGACGCGCGACCGGTACGTCGTACGGTGGCGCCGTCCGGACGGTCCGGCCACGTGATCCCAGGAGGCATCGACATGCGAGCAGCGCACGCTCCCGTCCAGATCTGCCACCTCGAAGGGATCACGCGTGCTCACACGTCAGCTCACTCGTTCACTCAACCTGGGCATCCTCGCCCACGTCGACGCCGGTAAGACCACCCTCACCGAGCGGCTCCTGCACCTCGCGGGTGTCATCGACGAGCCGGGGTCGGTCGACTCCGGCACCACCCAGACCGACAGCCTCGCGCTGGAGCGGCGGCGCGGCATCACGATCAAGTCCGCCGTCGTGGCGTTCCCGCTCGACGACACCACGGTCAACGTCGTCGACACCCCGGGCCACCCCGACTTCATCGCCGAGGTCGAGCGCGTCCTCGGCGTGCTCGACGGCGCGGTCCTGGTGCTCTCGGCCGTCGAGGGGGTCCAGCCCCAGACCAGGATCCTGATGCGGGCGCTGCAGCGGCTTCGGGTGCCGACGCTGCTGTTCGTGAACAAGATCGACCGTGCGGGCGCCGACGTCGAGGGCGTCCTGGAGGCGATCCGGAGCCGGCTGACCCCGGACATCCTGCCGATGGGATCGGCTGCGGGGCTCGGGTCGCGAGCGGCGACCTTCACGCCGTACCGGGCCGACGACGACGCCTTCCGCGAGCGCGAGACCGTGGTCCTGGCCGAGCACGACGACGCCCTGCTCGCCGCGTACGTCGAGGGGCGCCGGCGCTCGCCTGGCCAGCTCCTCGCCGAGGCGGCCGCGCAGACACGCGATGCCGTCCTGCACCCGGTGTTCGCCGGGTCGGCGGCGACCGGTGCCGGGGTCCCCGAGCTGATGGCCGGGATCGCGACGTTCCTGCCGGCGACCGCGCCCGGATCGACGGGCGAGCCATCGGGCCGGGTGTTCAAGGTCGAGCGGGGAGGGGCCGGTGAGAAGGTCGCGTACGTCCGGATGTTCTCCGGCTCGGTGCGCACGCGTCAGCGTCTCGACCTGCCGGCCGGACGCGTCGGCAAGGTGGCCGGGATCCAGGTCTTCGAGAGCGGACAGTGGGTCCGCGCCGATGAGGTCGGAGCGGGGCGGATCGGCCGCTTGCACGGGCTCAGCGCGGTGCGCGTGGGCGACGGCTTCGGCGCCTCCTGCCGGGCCGACGAGCACCACTTCGCACCGCCGACGCTCGAGGCCTCGGTGGAGGCGGTCGACCCGGCGCTGCGCCCGGCGCTCAGGGCGGCCCTCGCCCAGCTCGCGGACCAGGACCCGCTGATCGCCGCCCGCACCGACCTGGACGGCCGCCCGACCGTGTCGCTGTACGGCCGGGTGCAGCAGGAGGTGCTCGGTTCGACGCTGGCCGAGGAGCACGGGATCGAGGTCGAGTTCTCCGACGCGAGCGTGCTCCACGTGGAGCGGCCGCGGGGGGTCGGTGCGGCGGTCGAACGGCTGAACACCGAGTCGAACCCGTACCAGGCCACGATCGGCCTCCGGATCGAGCCGGGTGCGCCGGGGTCGGGCCTGACGTTCGTGACCGACGCGCCGGCGAAGGACATGCCGCTGTACCTGTTCAAGAGCGTCGAGGGCTTCTCGGCCGCGATCGAGAAGCACGTACGCCGCGAGCTCGCGCACGGCCGCTACGGATGGGAGGTGACCGACTGCATCGTGACGATGGGGGAGGTCGCCTACAGCACCTGGGACGGCCCGCCGTCGAAGCGCGGCCCGACCAGCACGTCGTACGACTACCGCAAGGTGGCGCCGATCGTGGCCCGGCAGGCACTGGAGCGGGCGCGCACCCGTGTCTGCGAGCCGGTGCTGCGGATCTTCCTCGAGGTGCCGACCGGCGATGCCGCGACCGTGCAGCGGGTGCTGGCTCGGTGGAGAGCGGAGCTGGCCGGACAGACCTCGGCCGGCGAGTTCACCCAGCTCGAGGCCCGGCTCGTCGCGGCCCGGCTGCACGAGCTGCAGCGGCAGCTCCCCGACCTGACCGGAGGCGAGGGGGTGCTGGAGGCCACGTTCGACGGGTACCGGCCCGTGCGCGGCCGTCCGCCGGCCCGACTCGGGTGGGAGACGCGGACGGGCGAGCCCGTGGGAGTCTGAGCACCGTGCCGCGCTTCACCCGTGCCGAGCTCGAGTCGTTCCGTGGGGCGGACGTGCCGGACCTGGTGGGACCGGGCGTCCGGCTGGTCTTCGTGGGCATCAACCCGGGCCTGCGGACCGCGGCGACCAAGATCCACTTCGGCAACCCGGCCAACCGGTTCCGTCCGGCCCTGGTCGCGGCCGGTCTGCTGGACCCGCCCGTCGACGGCTCACCCGGGATGACCGAGGCGGACCTGGGCACGCTGCTCGCGCGCGGGGTCGGGATCACCAACCTGGTCCCGTTCGCGACGGCTCGGGCCGACGAGCTCACGCGCGGGCAGCTGCTGGCCGGTCGCGATCGGCTGGAGCGGTTCGTCGCGACGAACCGGCCGCGAGTCGTGGCGGTGCTCGGCGTCACGGCGTACCGGACCGCCTTCGGGCGCCCTCGCGCCGTACCCGGGCGGCAACCCGAGCCGATCGACTCCGCGGAGCTCTGGGTGGTGCCCAACCCGAGTGGGCTCAATGCCCACGAGTCCGTGGCCAGCCTCGCCGCGGCGTACGCCGAGCCCGCGCGGGCCGCGGGCATCGAGCTGCGCCTGCGACGCGATCGGGGCGCCGGTGCCTGAGAGACGCCCTCCGTGGTGGACGAGGCTTGGGCCTGGTCGCCGGCCCGTCAGTTTGCTGTGAAGGTGCTGAACGTCGAGCTCGGGCGGGCGCGGCACGGGTACGGTCGCATCCGTGCAGCCCCACGCAGTCGGGAGCCGAGCCGGCGCGGGTGATCGAGACAACCGTCTCGCCCCGGCGTCGCTGCGGCCTGGGCCCTGGTGGCTCGTGCTGCTCGGCCTGTTCGCGCTGGTCGCGGCGTCGGTCGAGCTGGGCTGGTGGGATCGCCTCGACCACTCCGTCAACGACTGGGCGGCCCTGCCGCGCAAGACCCTGCCCTGGAGCGCGGCCAAGGTGGTCGTCGACGTCGCGACCCCGGAGGTGGCGCTGCCGGTCACCCTGGCGATCGGGCTGCTCGCAGCGTGGCGGTGGGGCCGTTGGGGGATCGCCGGCGAGGCGGCGATCCGGGTCGGCCTGGTCGTGGCATCGGTGCTGCTGCTCAAGCCGCTGCTCGCGGTCCCGGGTCCGACGCGGAACCCCCTCGGGGACCACGGCGGCGCGTTCCCGTCCGGCCACACGACGTCCACCGTGGTCTGCATGGCGCTGCTGCTCGCCTGGTTCGGCCGGCCGCGGTCGGTGACCGGCCGGGTCGCGGTCAACGCCGTCGTCGTCGCCGTCGTGGCGGCGTCGGTGATCTCCCTCAACTACCACTACCTCAGCGACGTCGTGGGTGGTTTGGTGCTCGGCCTGCTGATCGCGACGCTGCCCCTCCCGCTCCCCCGACGGCGCCCCCCGGCGGGGTGACCGCATCCGCGGTGCGGCCTCAGTCGGCGAGGAGGGCGAGCTCCTCGTCGACGTACTCGTCGGTCTCGCCGGCCGCCTCGAACTCGGACTTGAGGTCCCGCTGGACCGCCAGCGCCTCGTCGCGGCGGCCGAGGTTGCGCAGCGCCCAGCCGATCATCCACTTCGCGACCCGGATGGTCGCGGGGTCGCCGATCCGCTCGCGTGCGGCGAGGGCCTGCTCGAAGGCGGTCAGGGCGGCGTCGAAGTCGCCGGCGTCGGCGTGCGCCATCCCGATGTTGTTCAGCAGTGACGCGTCCCAGTCGCGGGCGCGCCGGTCGGTCGAGGAGCGGGCGACGACCAGGGCCGCCTCGTTCAGAGCCAGCTGCTCGTCCTCGGGCGCGGCCAGTGCCACCATGTGCAGCGCGTCGACGCGGAGCGCCTCGAGCCCCCCGGCCTCGGCCAGGGCGGCGGCCCGATCGAAGTGCGGCCGGGACTCCTCGACGCGCCCGGACGAGCGGAGCACCCGACCCCGCTCGACGGCGAGGTACGTCGCGGCCTCGGGGGCGTCGGAGTGCAGGCCGTCGAGCACCTCGGTCGCCGCGTCGTACTGCTCCTGGAGCCCGAGTGCCCGCGCGTACTGCGTGAGCCACGACGTCCGGTCCGGCTCGTCGGCGTGCTCGGCGGCGTCGAGGAAGCGCTCCCCCGAGGCGGCGGGGTCGTCGAAGTCCCAGAGTGGGCGAGGGTCGATCACGCCGCGACCCTAGTACGGCGACGGCGGCCGCGGACCGCGAGAATGGGGCCATGGCCCCGGACGGAGCGACCCCCCCGGCACGTCCGCACCACAGGTTCACCGAGGACGGCCGTCGGATCCGCGAGGTGCTCAGCTACTCCCGGCGGGGCAACCGCTTCACCCCGCACCAGCAGGAGGCCTGGGACGCTCACCACGAGGCCTGGGTGATCCCCGACGAGGCGGTCGACGAGCCCGGCTTCCGGCTCGCCGACCGGTTCGGCCGGGAGGCGCCGCTGATCGTCGAGATCGGGTCGGGCGTGGGGGAGGCGACCGGGGTGCTCGCCGCCGCGCGCGCGTCGTACGACGTGCTCGCCCTGGAGGTCTGGCGGCCGGGCGTCGCCTCGTCCCTGGCCGAGGTCGCGGCGGCCGGGGCCGGCAACGTGCGCTTCTGCTCGGTCGACGCGGTCTGGATGCTGGAGACGCACGTCGCGCCCGGAGGGCTGGCCGAGCTGTGGACGTTCTTCCCCGACCCGTGGCCGAAGACGCGTCACCACAAGCGGCGTCTGGTCAACGCCCGCTTCGCCGCACTCGTGGTCAGCCGCCTCGCGCGCGGCGCCCGGTGGCGGCTCGCCACCGACTGGGTCGACTACGCCGAGCAGATGACGGCGGTGCTCGATGCCGAGCCCGCGCTGACCGGTGGGGTCGTGCCGCGGTGGGCGGAGCGCCCGGTGACGAAGTTCGAGCGCAAGGGCATCCAGGCAGGGCGGGCGATCACCGACCTCTGCTACACCCGCACCTGACCACGAGGCTCAGCCGAGGTCGACGCCGGCCCGCTCGAGCTCCGCCTCGGTGCGCAGCCGCTCGCTCTCACGCTCCAGGTCGTTGGAGATCCGGTCCAGCTCGGTGGGTACGTCGAGCGCCCGGCACGCGTCGAGCAGCGCGTCGTCGTACGCCGCGACGATCGCGCGCCGCCGGGCCATCGGCATCCCGGTCGACTGGGTCCTGGCCTGCACGCGGATCCGGCGCAGGTCGGCGGCGATCCGCTCGATCGGCATGCCGGCCGGGGCCGGTGGGGTCGCCTTGACCAGGCCGATGGTGCGTCCGCAGCGGATGCCGAACTCCATGATCTCCACGGCGTTGGCGATCATCCAGAGTGCGCCCACGACCCCGATCGTGATCAGGGTCAGGTCGACGACACCCCATGCCTGGTCCGGCATGCTCCGACGGTAGGTCGCTGCGTCGAAGGGGACAAGGCCCGCCGAGGGGACGGGCCGTCGTCCTACGGCGGGGACGGGCCGCCCGACGACGAGCTAGCCGACCAGCTAGCCGAACAGCGCGTCGACCGCGTCGCCGAAGACGTCGGTGTGCCGGTCGACATCGGCGGTGCTGTGGTGCGGGGAGAACAGCGCCATGTTGTGGAACGGCGTCAGCAGGACACCACGGTTGAGCGACCACAGGTGCAAGAGCCCCTCCAGCTCGTCGTCGATGGCCGCGGCCGCGTCGGCGCCGTTGCGCGGCGGGGGACAGAACCAGTACTCCGCCCGGCAGCCGAGCCGCTGCACGTGCCACGGCAGGGCATGCCGCTCGATCACCGACGCGACACCGGCGGTGAACCGCTCGGCCAGCGGGATCGCCACCGCGAAGTCCTCCTCACGCAGCGAGCTGGCCAGGGCTGCCCGGGCGGCCGCCATCGCCAGTGCGTTGGCGGTCAGCGTGCCGCCGACGCCGGCGACATCGATCTCGGGTCCGAGCATCGGCGCCCGCAGCCCGACCGCCACCTCCTCGGTCATGCCGTACGCCGCCAGCGGCACGCCGCCCGCGATCGGCTTGCCCACCACCAGCAGGTCGGGGTCGAGTCCCCACGCGGCCGTGGCGCCACCCGGACCTGCGCACAGCGTGTGCGTCTCGTCGATGACGAGCAGCACCCCGTGCCGACGAGTGATCTCACGAACCGCCTCGAGGTAGCCGTCCTCGGGGAGCACGATCCCGATGTTGGTCAGGGCCGGCTCCATGAGCAGACAGGCGACGTCGCCCTCGGCCAGGCGGCGGTCCAGCGCATCCGCGTCGTTGAACGGGAGCACGGCGGTGGTCTCGGCGACATCCACCGGCGCGCCCAGGAGCCCCGGGCGCGGCACCACCCGGTCACCGTCGAGGGTCGCGAACGTCTCGTCGACGGTGCCGTGGTAGCACCAGTCCATCACCGCGATCCGTGGTCGGCCGGTGAGGTGGCGGGCGAAGCGCAGCACGAAGCGGTTGGCGTCGGTCGCCGTCATCGCGAACTGCCACTGCGGCAGCCCGAACCGCCGGGACAGCTCCTGCGACACCCAGATCGCGTCGTCGGACGGGAGCATGGTGGTGATCCCTCCGGTGGCACGCGCGGCGACGGCCTCGGCCACCGCCGGCACACCGTGACCGGTCATCGCCCCGGTGTCGCCGAGACAGAGATCGATGTACTCCACGCCGTCGACGTCGACGAGCCGGGCCCCCGAGGCGTGCTCGAGGAACAGCGGGAAGGATCCGGCCCACCGGGTCATCCAGGGCATCGGGACGCCGGCCAGCAACGAGCCGCCGGCGCGTTCGGAGAGCTCGCGGGAGCGCGGATGGGTGTCGGCGAAGCGGCGCTCCTCGTCGGCTCGCAAGGCAGAGAGGCGCGAGCGGTCGATCATGCACGGCAATCTAGTGCGAACGAGGACGGCCCGGCCCGGCGGAGCCGGAGCCTGCTCCCTGGAGGAGCATCAGCGCCGGCGCTCGACCAGTCGCGCACGCAGCGACTCGTCGCGGTGCAGCCGGGCCAGGTCGCGGTCGCGACGCGCGGCACCGACGGCAGCCAGGAAGTCCCAGGGCTGCGTGTCCGGCGGCGGTGGGGGAGCGACGTACGGCGTCATCCGGTCGGCGAGCAGCTCGCCGACGCGCTGTCGGGACGCCGGGTCGAGGGTGGGCAGGCGGGTGAGGTACTGGCGGACCGCGAGCGCGAGGCCGACGGGCGGTGAGCGGAGGTCGGCCGACTGAGCCCACGGTGCCAGCGCGGGTGGCATCGGCGGGGGCGGCTCCAGGGCGAGGCGCACCCGGTCACGTACGACGTACGTGCCGGCCGCGTAGTCGCCGAGGCGTTTGCCGCGCGGGCTCACCAGGCAGCAGAAGAACGCCGGGCCGCCGCTGAGGGCATAGATCTCCGGTATCGCGACCAGCGCGCGGACGAACGCCTGGTGGGCGGTGACCGTGCCGCCGTCGTCGCGCACCACCCGCAGCCCGAGCACGAGCTTGCCGAGGGACTTCCCGCGGGTGAGCGTCTCGACCGTCGTCGGGTAGACCAGGAACACCACGATCAGCGAGCAGATCAGTGCCACGTGCTGAAGCGCGTCGTCCGCGCCGGTGCTGGCCACCATCAGCAGGAAGAGCACGGAGAACGCGACCACGGCCATCGTGGCCACGTCGAGCAGACCGGAGCCGATCCGCGCGGCCACGGACGCCGGCGGCAGGTCGAGCGCGACCGCCTCGCCGGTGACGAGGTCGTCGGAGGAGAGCGTCGCGAACTCCGGTGTGGACATCGGCGAAAGCATAGGGTCGAACCGTGGATCTGGACGCCTATGTGGTCGCGCACCACGCGGAGTGGGAGCGTCTCGAGGCGTTGACCCGGAAGCGGCGGCTGGACGGTCGGGAGAGCGACGAGCTCGTCGAGCGCTACCAGCGGGTCGCCACGCATCTGTCGGTGATCCGGACGGCAGCACCGGACGCCACGGTGATCACCTACCTCTCCCTGCTGCTGAGCCGTGCGCGCAACCGCGCGGGCCGTGCCCGCGGCAGCAGCTGGCACGGCGTACGCACGTTCGTGCTGGCGCGGTTCCCGGCGGCTCTCTACCGGCTGCGCTGGTGGTGGCTCGGCACCATGGCCGCGAACATCGTGGTGACCGCGGTGATGATGTGGTGGCTGCTCGACCACCCGAACGTGGAGCAGACGCTGCTCTCCCCCCGCGAGGTCGACCAGCTCGTGCACCACGACTTCTCCGGCTACTACAGCCAGTACGCCGCCACGCACTTCGCCGCCGAGGTCTGGACCAACAACGTGTGGGTGACCGCCCTGTGCCTGGGGCTCGGCGTCCTCGGCCTGCCGGTGATCTACCTGCTGTTCCAGAACGTCGCGAACCTCGCCGTGATCGGCTCGATCATGATCCGGCACGGGCACGGTGCGCAGTTCTGGGGACTGATCCTGCCGCACGGGATGCTCGAGCTGACCGCGGTCTTCGTGGCCGGTGGGGTGGGACTCCGGCTGTTCTGGTCGTGGGTCGAGCCGGGCGACCTGACCCGCGCCCAGTCCTTCGCCGTCGAGGGCCGCACCGCCGGGACCGTCGCGCTGGGCCTCGTCGGAGTCCTCGCCGTGAGCGGGGTCATCGAGGCGTTCGTGACGCCGAGCCCGCTGCCGACCTGGGGCCGGATCGCGATCGGCGTCCTCGCGGAGACGACGTTCCTGGCCTACGTCTTCGTGCTCGGCCGACAGGCGTTCCGGCGCGGCCACACCGGCGACATCGACCCCTCCCTGCTCGGGGACAAGGTCGCCGCACAAGCTTGACCCGTCCCAAATCCAAGGTTGAGCCGTCCCACATCCGGGGTTGACCCGTCTCGAAATCGGCGTCCAACCGGCGTGTTCGGGCCGGGTGAAGGGTGGATTCGGGACGGCTCGACGGTGGATTTGGGACGGGTCAACGGTCAGAGGAGACCGCGGGCCTTGAGGGCGAGGTAGTGGTCGGCAAGAGCGGGGGGCAGGGCGTCGGCGGGTACGTCGATCACGTCGACGCCGAGGGTCTCCAGGAGGTCGGCGGTGGCGCGCCGACGGGCGAGGGTCTGCTCCGCGGCCGCCGCGGCGTACACCTCGTCGAGCCCGTGGCGAGCCTCGGCCATCCGCTCGAGCTCCGGGTCGCGGACGGACGCGAGCACCACGCGGTGGTGGGCGACCAGCACCGGGAGCACGGGCAGCAGGCCCTCCTCGACGGCCGAAGGTTCCAGCGGAGTGAGCAGGCAGACCAGTGCGCGCTGTCGACCGAAGGACTGGACCGCACCCGCAAGGGCGCTCCAGTCCGCCTCCGCGATCTCGGGATGCAGCGCGGCCATCGCGTCCTCGAGGCGGCTGGTCGCGTCGCGCGCCCCGGCCAACCGCAGCCGCGTGCGCACCCGACGGTCACCGGCGACGACGTCGACCCGGTCTCCCGCGCGCGCCGCGAGGGTGGTCAGCAGCAGGGCCGCCTCCATCGCGGAGTCGAGGCGGGGCACGTCCTCGACGCGCCCGGCCGACACCCTCGAGGTGTCCAGGACGATCACGACGCGACGGTCACGTTCGGGCTGCCACGTGCGAACGACGACCGTGCGGTTGCGGGCCGACGCCCGCCACTCGATCGAGCGGACGTCGTCGCCGCGGACGTACTCGCGCAACGAGTCGAACTCCGTGCCCTGCCCGCGCACCCGTACGGCGGACCGGCCATCCAGGTCGCGGAGCCGGGCCAGGCGCGACGGCAGGTGCTTGCGCGACTCGAACGGCGGGATCACCCGCAGGCCACCGGGCGCCGGAAGCGTGCGCTGACGGGCCGCGAGTCCCAGCGGACCCAGACTGCGCACGGTGACACCGAGCGCGGCGAGCTCGCCCCGTCGAGAGGGGCGGAGCGGTGTCGAGATGACCGCGCGATCCCCGGAGCGCAGCCTCAAGCGGTGCCGGTTGCCCGAGGCACCCGCGGTCGGCTGCCAGGCGTCCCGCACCAGCAACGAGGCGGGCCGTCGGCCGGTGTTCTCCACCGTGACGGCGCTGGTGGTCTCGTGGCCGGCCCGGACCCGCCCGGCCGGCAGTCGTTCGACCGACACCGCGCCCACCGGGGGTGCGAGCAGGACGTCGAGCCCGACCAGCGCCAGGACCGTGAACAGCCACAACCACACCGTCGAGGCCTCCGGGCGCAGCAGCACCGCCACCAGCCCCAGCAGGAGCAGCGGCGGGACCCGTCCGGTGATGGACATGACGACCTCAGCGAGGGACCGGCACGGAGCCCAGTGCCGAGGAGAGCACCGCACCCACGTCGACGCCCTCGAGCTCGGCCTCGGGCCGAAGGGTGAGTCGGTGCGCGAGCGTGGCCTGCGCCAGCGCCTTGACGTCGTCCGGGGTCACGAAGTCGCGTCCCGACAGCCAGGCCCAGGCCCGAGCGGTCCGCATCAGGGCCACGGCGCCACGCGGGCTGGCGCCGAGGCCGAGGGACGGCGCCTGGCGCGTGGCCCGGGCGACGTCGACGACGTACCCGGCGACCTCGGGCGACACCTGGACCTCGCGTACGGCGTGCCGTCCGGCCTCGATGTCGACCGCGCCGGCGACCGGGCCGACCCCGGACGCCGCCACGTCCTGCGGGTCGAACCCGGCCGCGTGCCGGCTCACGATCTCCAGCTCCTGCGCCCGATCCGGCACCGGCAGCACGACCTTGATCAGGAACCGGTCGAGCTGCGCCTCGGGGAGAGGGTAGGTGCCTTCGTACTCGACCGGGTTCTGGGTCGCCGCGACCAGGAACGGCCGCGGCAGCGCGTGGCTCACGCCGTCGACGCTGACCTGTCCCTCCTCCATCGCCTCGAGGAGCGCGGACTGGGTCTTGGGCGGGGTGCGGTTGATCTCGTCGGCGAGCAGCAGGTTGGTGAACACCGGCCCCTCGCGGAACGACAGCTCTCCGCGGTTGCTGTCGATCACCATCGAGCCGGTGATGTCGCCCGGCATCAGGTCCGGCGTGAACTGCACCCGGCGCGTCTGCACAGACAGCGCGGCCGCGAGGCTGCGGACGAGCAGGGTCTTCGCGACGCCGGGCACCCCCTCCATCAGGACGTGGCCGCCGCACAGCAGCGCGACGAGCAGGCCGGACACCGCGGCGTCCTGGCCGACCACCGCCTTCGCCACCTCGGCGCGGACGGCGCCGAGGCGCTCGCGTGCGTCCTGGTCGGTCGCTGGGGTCATCGATGGGACACCTCTCTGTCGAGCTCGGTGAGCCGGGATGCCAAGGAGGTCAGCTCCTGGTCGTCACGGGGTGGGAAGGCCGTGGGTCCGATCAGCGTGTCGATCTCGGCGGGCGGGCGACCGGTGTGTACGGCGACATCGTCGACCAGGCGACCGGGATCGACCCGACGCGGGAGGCGCAGTCGCTCGGCCAGCCGGGCACGTGCCGCGGCGCGCAGCGCCTCGGCGGCATGGGCGCGGTCTCCGGCGCGACGGTAGAGCCGGCCCAGGTTGCGGGTCGTCTCGACGGCCTTGACCTCGACCGGCAGGGGCTCGCGCGCCAACGGCCCCAGGCGGCGGCCGCGCCACGCGACCACGCCGACAGCGGCGAGGAGCAGCAGCCACAGGCCCGGCACCAGCCAGTCGGGGAGCAGGCTCCGCGCCGAGACGCCGTCGGCGCCGCCCAGGTCGGCGATCGAGGGGACGTACCAGACGAGCCGCCGGCGTTCGCCCAGGAGCCGCAGCGCCACGGCGGCGTTGTCGCCCGCGAGGATCTGGTCGTTGGTGAGCAGCGCCGGTGCCCCGAGCAGGGTCAGACCCGACCGCGGCCGCGCCACCATCACCCCACCCTCACCGCGGAAGCAGCCCGGGGTCCGATAGGTCTCGGCCACGTCCACCTGCACGGCCAACCCGTCGTACGCCGCGCAGCCGGCGGTCACCGGTCCGCCGGGAACGGTCGTGATCGGGAACGACGTGACGCCCAGCAGCCGCACCAGCTCGGGACCCGGTCCCACGACCACCAGCTCCGCCGCACCCTGGTGGTCGAGCAGGCGGGCTGTCGTGGATCGACCCAGCTGGCCGGACGAGGTGACCACGATGGTGGTCGAGCCGTCGGCGGCCGCGTGGTCGAGGGCGTCCGCGGAGCGCACCACGTCGACGTCGACTCCCTGGTCGTCGAGCACCCGGGCCAGGGCCTGGGCGCCCCTTCCGTCGGGGTTGGCCGGGTCGAGGGCCGCGGCGTACGTCCGGTTGTTGCGTCCCACCCAGGCCGCCGCGAGGACCGCGACCAGTGCCGCCACCACGATCAGGGTCCTCGCCCGGTGCCGCGCCAGCCAGCTCATCGGGCACCTGCCAGCCGGTCGTCCAGCTCCAGCACGTCGTGCGCGTCCTGGGGCCGGGCCGGATGGTGGCCGTACAGCGTCGCGTCGAAGAGGTCGGCACTCCGTCCGACCAGCCCCCCGTCGGCCGGGTACGACGAGGCCAGGCTGGCCGCGACCTCGTGCGCGGTCGCCCCGGGCTGGTCGGTCAGCCGACCGCGCTCGACCTGGCGTACGGCGAGCGCCCGGAACGCGTCGATCAGCGCGTCGGCGGGGCGGCCGTCCGCGAGCGCGGCCTCGGCCCGCCGGCGCAGCTCGTCCGCCGACGCCCGGTCACCCGTCAGCACGGCGTCCGCACGCGCCCGCCTGCGTCGGTCGCGACGTACCTGGGAGAGCAGGAGTACGAGCCCGACGACCATGGCCGCGCCGACCAGCATCGTGACGAACGTGGTGACGCCTTTCGTGCCCGATGCGGCGCCCACGCCGTCCTGGAGGTGGCGCCACAGCCAGTCGATCAGGCGCTGGAGGAGGTGCTGCCGGTGGTACTCGCCGTGGACGAGCTCCTCGCGCAGGAGCCGCCGACCCTCGTCGCCGGAGGGCTGCAGTGGAGGAACGGGGGCGAGCATCAGGAGGGCAGGATCCCGGCCCGGCCGAGCAGCTCGACGTCGTAGGCCTCCTTGCGGATCCGCTGGTCGATGTAGAGCAGTGCCGACACGGCCGCCGTGAACGGCTGGAGCACCGCGGAGGAGAGGATCGTGCCCACCGCGGTCAGCAGCAGGTAGATCAGCAGGCCGTGCCCGGAGTCCGTCGCGCCGACGAGGAACACCTGACCCGCGATGCTGAACGGGAGCCTCAGGATGCCGCCGGCCACGCCGACCACGAGCGTGACCAGGAGCAGCAGCCCGAGCAGGCGCCAGAACTGGTGACGGGTGAGCCGGACGGCGCGGCCGAGCGCCCCGAAGACACCGACCGGCTCGAGCATCAGGGTGGGGACCGCGATGGCGCGGAGCCGTACCCAGAACCACAGGTAGCCGACCAGGAGCATCGCGGCGACCAGGATCGAGAACAGCACGACCTCACCGAGGGGTGCCTGGAAGCCGACGGCGACGAGGACGACGAGGCCGACCGCCGCCGCCACCACGACGATCACGCCGAGACCGAGCAGGAACGCCATCCCGAGCAGCCGCCAACGCTTGCCCCGGGTGGCCCCCCAGGCCTCGGCCATGGACAGCTTGCGGCCGACCGCGGCCGCCGAGCTCACGTGGGCGATCATCCCGGAGACGAACAACAGCCCGATCGACTGCAGCTGGGCGCCGGCCACGAACCCGCCGAGGGCCACCAGCAGGCCGGCCACCTGGCTGTCGGAGAGGGAGTCGCGGCCGGGGTCGGGCGACAACCCGCCGGTGGAGCCGCTGGCCAGTCCGGCGACGATCGGCACGATCATCGCCACCGCGGAGACCAGCACGGCGGCGCCGATGGTGGCTCGCGGGTTGTAGCGGATGATCCGGAACGCCCCGTCGAAGATGTCGCTGAGCACGAGCGGGCGGAGCGGGATGGCACCCGGCTTGTGCGCGACCGGCAGGCCGACGGGATAGGCGTACGCCGCGGCCGGCCCGGGGCTGGGCGGCGTACCCGGCGGTCGGCCCCAACGCGGCTGCTGCTCCGGCTCGGGCGGCTGCCATCCGGGCGGGGGAGGCTGCTCTCCCGACACGCCTGTCTCCCCTCGTGAACGGGCGCCGCACCCGATCGAGCGCCGCGAGCGCCCATCCTGTCAGGTGGATCGAGGAGCACGGGCACGATTGGCACGCTCCGTCGTCGGGCCCGGATTTGGCGCAGTCGGGGGCGATCTGTCAGGATTGTCCGGTTGCTCCGGCGGGTTGCCGGGGCGCGCCGTACTTGACTTCTGAATCGCGTCTCCTGCTGGTTCGCTGTCGTTGTGCGTCGCGCCGCACCTGGAGACCCGATCGCTCGGTCACGTGGCCGGGCGCCCACCAACACGATGCAGATCCCCCTCACGGGAGACCTGTGTGCCGCGGAAACCCGACACGCCCGACCTCGGGGGTCGGGGATCCAGGCGGTGCGGACAGCGAAACGGGCGGCTCCGCCGGGGCCGTCGGACGGACACGCAGGCACGACACGAAGGACGAGAGAGACCTATGGCGGGACAGAAGATCCGCATCAGGCTCAAGGCCTATGACCACGAGGTGATCGACACCTCGGCGCGCAAGATCGTGGACACCGTCACCC
>Ga0105246_10001168_pt1 | contig 15261 bp, 10 predicted proteins | sample KBSM64metaG_FD_99694 | JGI IMG/M metagenome (GOLD analysis project Ga0105246, IMG submission 99694) | Miscanthus rhizosphere microbial communities from Kellogg Biological Station, Michigan, USA - KBS M6-4 metaG | ecosystem: Host-associated > Plants > Roots > Rhizosphere > Soil | place...
CGGGAGGTGAGCGGCAGCCGCGCGGTCTCCCGCGCATCGGCCTTCTCCCGGGTGCGCAGCAGCCGCGACAGGCGGCGTACGTCGCCCGCGTCCAGGCCCCCGAGTGGTCCGAGCAGCAGGGACTCGGCCCGTGCGGGGTCGACGTAGTCGGCGGACTCCGCGTCCTCGTGGTCGATGTTGACCGCGGCCAGCAGCGCGTCGAGCAGGGGCAGGACGGAGGGGTCCTGGACGAGGGGCAGGTCGTCGCGGGCGACCTCCACCGGCACCCCGGCCGCTCCGAGGGTCCGGCGCAGCGGCGGGATGCTCGCGCGCCCCGAGCGGACCAGGACCGCCATCCGGTCCCACGGCACGCCGTCCTCCAGGTGCGCACGACGGAGCAGATCGGCCAGGTGCTCGGCCTCGGCGCGCTCGGTGTCGAACGTGCGCACGCTGACCAGACCCTCGTCGCCGCCCGGGGACGCGACCGGGGACAGGAACGACGCCCGAGCCGCGGCGTCGATGGCGCCGGGGAGCCCGATCCGCCCGGCCACGCGTTGGGTGGCGACGAGCAGCCGGGGGCCGAACCTCCTCGTCGTACCCAACGACACCACCGGCGCGGGGGTGCCGTCGGCACGCGGGAAGTCGGCCGGGAACTCCAGGATCCCGCGCACCTCCGCGCCACGGAAGCCGTAGATCGACTGGTGGGGATCGCCCACGACGACCAGGTCGCCGCCGTCGCCGGCGAGGGCACGGAGCAGGTCGACCTGACCGGGGTCGGTGTCCTGGTACTCGTCGACGAACACGTGGTGGTACTGCGCGCGGAGCTCGTCGCGGTGCGCGTGCGCCTCGATGACGGCGCGCCGGATCAGGTCGGCGTAGTCGGTGGCGGACTGGTCGTCGAGGTTGTCGAGGTAGTCGGCGAGGAAGCGACCCGCGGCGACGTACTCCGGCCGGCCCTCGCGCTCCCCGAGGGCGACCAGGTCGTGGCTCTCCATCCCCTTCTCCCGCGCGCGTGAGAGCACCATCTGCACCTCGCGCGCGAAGCCGCGTGTCTCCAGGGCGCGGTCGAGCCCGGGCGGCCACGTGACCGACTCCTCGTGCCGCTGGAGGAGCTCGCGGACCACGACGTCCTGCTCGGGTGCCGACAGCAGGCGCAGGGGCGCCCGGTAGAGCTCGCGCGGGGCGTAGCGACGGATCAGCGCGTAGGCGAAGGAGTGGATCGTCGAGCACATGGCCGCGCCGGTCGTCCGGCCCAGGCGGGCCGTCACGCGGTCGCGGAGCTGCTCGGCGGCCTTGCGGGAGAACGTCAGCGCGAGCACCTGCGCCGGGTCGGCGTCCCGCTTCTCGATGCGTTCGACGATGGCCTCGACCAGGGTGGTCGTCTTGCCGGTGCCCGGCCCGGCCAGCACCAGGAGCGGGCCGGACTCGTGGTCGACCACACGGCGCTGGTCGGCGTCGAGGTCGACCGCCCGGCCGAAGCGCTGGGTGTCGAGGGTGTCCGGTGGCACGAGTCGGTACGTCGTGTGCTCCGGCATGGCACTACCCAACCATCCGAGACCGACAGAGGACGGACGCCCCGGAGGCCTCGCACTAGGTTGGCCGCCATGACGCAGAAGGGGCCGCTGTCCGACCTGCTCGTGGTCGACCTGACCCGAGCACTGGCCGGGCCGCAGGCGGCGATGATGCTGGGCGACCTCGGCGCGCGGGTGATCAAGGTCGAGAGCGCGACCGGCGACGACACACGCGCGTGGGGGCCGCCGTGGGCCGGCGAGGCAGATGGCCACCACGAGGACTCGACGTACTTCATGTCGGCCAACCGGAACAAGGAGTCGGTCGTCCTCGACCTGAAGGACCCGGCCGACGCCGACGTGCTGGCCGCACTGGTCCGCCGCGCCGACGTGCTGCTGGAGAACTTCCGCACGGGCACCCTCGACCGCCTCGGCTTCACCGTCGACCGGCTCCACGAGCTCAACCCACGGCTGGTGGTCGGCTCGATCACCGGCTTCGGCCATGACGGCCCCGAGGCGCATCGCGCCGGCTACGACCAGATCGCACAGGGCGAGGGCGGGCTGATGTCGGTGACCGGCATCGAGCAGCCGACCAAGGTCGGCGTCCCGATCGCCGACCTGCTCGCCGGGATGAACCTCGCGTACGGCGTGGTGGCCGCGCTCCACGAACGGCACCGCACCGGACGCGGCCGCGTGGTCCGCACCTCCCTGCTCGCGGGCGTCGTCGGCGTCCACGCCTTCCAGGGCACGGCGTGGCTCCAGGGCGGGAGGGTGCCGGGCGTCTCCGGCGCGCACCACCCGGCGATCGCGCCGTACGGGATGTTCGCGACCGGCTCGGCGCCGGTGCAGGTCGCGGTCGGGTCGGAGGGCCTGTGGCAGAGGTTCGCGGCCGTGGTCGGGATGGATCCGGACGAGGAGCGCTTCCGGACCAACCGCGACCGGGTCGCCCACCGGGCCGAGCTGATCGGCGTGATCGAGGACCATTTCGCGACCGAGCCGGCCGAGCACTGGCTCGACCTGCTGCTCGCGGCCGGGGTCCCGGCGGGGAAGGTGCGGTCGATGGACGACGTGTACGCCTGGGAGCAGGTGCTCTCACAGGGCCTGGTGCTGGAGGTGGACCACCCGGCGTACGGGACCCTGCGGCTCTCCGGGTCGGCGTTGCGCTTCGACGACAACCCGTTCTCGGGCGGCCGCACGTCACATCTGGCCCCGCCGACCCTGGGGCAGCACTCGGACCAGATCCGAGCCTGGTTGGCGGAGGGTTGACCCGGCCCGAATCCCGGGTTGAACCGGCCCGAATCCCGGGTTGACCCGGCTCAGGCCCACTCCCCCACCAGGTCGACCAGGTCGGCGACCGAGTCCACCACCTTGGTCGGCTTGTAGGGGAACCGCGGCACGTCGTCCGGGCGGGTCGAGCCGGTGCCCACGAACACGGTGCGGAGCCCCGCCTCCAGTCCGCTGACGATGTCGGTGTCCATCCTGTCGCCGACCATCACGGTGGTCTCGGAGTGGGCCTGGATCCGGTTCAGCGCGCTGCGCATCATCAGCGGATTGGGCTTGCCGACGAAGTAGGGGCGCCGACCGGTGGCGGTGCTGATGAGTGCGGCGACGCTGCCGGTGGCCGGCAGCGTGCCCTGGTGGCTGGGGCCGCTGGGATCGGGGTTGGTGGCGATGAAGCGCGCGCCGTTCTCGATCAGGCGGATGGCCTTGGTGATCGCCTCGAAGGAGTAGGTGCGGGTCTCCCCGAGTACGACGTAGTCGGGGTTGCGGTCGGTCATCACGTAGCCGATGTCGTGCATGGCCGTGATCAGGCCGCTCTCGCCCACGACGTACGCCGTGCCGCCGGGGCGCTGCTGGTCGAGGAAGTCGGCGGTCGCCAGGGCCGAGGTGAAGATCCGGTCCTCGGGCACGTCGATCCCGCTGCCGAGGAGCCGGGCCCGCAGGTCGCGGCGGGTGTAGATCGAGTTGTTGGTGATCAGCAGGTACGTCAGGCCGCTGTTCTTCAACGCCTCGATGAACTCCGCGGCTCCCGGGATCGGGTCCTCCTCGTGCACCAGGACGCCGTCCATGTCGGTCAGCCAGGTGTGGACCGGGCGCGCCTCGCTCATGCGCACATCATCCCCGGTCCCGACCGACGCCGGTCGGGCCGGTGGCCGGCCACCTCGCGAGCACGCTCCCTTCGGCCTCGCTCCGGTCGCCGGGCCCGACGACATCGGATCGCAGCGTCCTCGCTCTCAGCCGAGGTCGACGATCGCGGCGACCGGGCCACCGCCGTCGGGGCCCTGGTGCGCGGCGGAGACCGACACGAACACGGCCGGATCGCCGGTGACCGCGGCGGTGACGCCACCGACGGCCGCCTTGATCTGGCGGTGCCAGTGGACGTCGGAGTCGTCGAGCATCGCGTTGCGGCGGCCGCGGACGTGACCGTCCTGCGAGGCCTCGCACTTGAGGAACACGTTGACCAGGCGCCCGTCGAGGTCCTCGGTGCGGGGACGCTCGGGCAGGTCGAGCCCGGCGGAGCGGATCGCGTCCCAGATCCCATCGGCGTCCAGCGCGTCGGCCATCACCGCGTGGCCGATCCGGTACCGCCCACCGACCCCCGCCGCGTTGCCGACCACGACGACCTGCGCCCGGTCCAGCTCGACCCCGGAGGAGCACGAGGCCACCGAGGAGTACAACGACCGATCACGGAGTACGTCGCTGTCGTCCGGCATGTCGATCTCGTTCAGGGCGACGGCGATGCCCAGCGCCGTACCGCCGTTGGAGACGTCCATGGAGATCAGCGTGTCCTCGGTGAACACGTCGTGCCCCCGGCTCTTCGCGTCGCGGATGGTGTCGATGGTGAGCAGGGGCGTCTTGGTCTGGACGTAGTGGACGTCGCTCGCGTCGGTGATGCCGGCCCGCTCCATGGCGACCTTCACCGCGGCGGCGACCTTCTCGATCATCCCGCGCCGCCCGATCTCCTCGGGCAGCAGCGGCTCGCTCATCGCGAACCCGACCGTGAGCCGCGGCTCGTCGGTCTGCTCCGCCTCCCCCTCGGGCACCGTGGCGAAGATCGTCGCGTGCGGGCTGATCACGCCGTCGGTGCCGCCGGACCAGACGATCGGGATCTCCTTGACCGCCTCGGGGTCGGCACCCTTCTCGACCAGCGCCTCGCGGAACGCCCGGTCGGCGATGATCCGGGTGTAGTCGTTGACGCCGCCGTTGCCCTCGGTCTTGCCGATGATCGCGATCACGCGGTCGGCCCGGATGACGCCGTCGTCGACGAGCTTGGTCAGCTCGGAGGCGTCGGAGACGGAGTGGATCGGGACCTTGCGTACCTCGATGGCGGCCGGTTGTGTCGACATGACCGCGATCCTTGCAGGTCGGCTCTCAGTCGGGAACGACGACCGTCCCGGTGTGCCCCACGTCGACCACCGCGTCCACGATCCGGTCGAGGCTGGTGATCACACCGGGCAGGTCGGTGCCCTGCACGAAGCGGCAGACGGCGTCGACCTTCGGGCCCATCGAGCCGCTCGCGAAGTGGCCCTCCTCGGCGTACGCCTGCATCTGCGAGAGCGTGACCCTCCCGACCGGCTCGGCCTCCGGCGTGCCGTACCGCAGCACCGCCTGGGGTACGTCGGTCGCCACGACGAGGACGTCGGCCCCCACCAGGACACCGAGCAGCGCCGCCCCGAGGTCCTTGTCGATCACCGCCTCCACGCCCGACAGCGACCCGTCCTCACGCCGTACGACGGGGATCCCGCCGCCGCCGTTGGCGACCACCACGAACCCCGCCCGGATCAGCTCCAGCACCGCCGGGGCGTCGAGGATGTCGAGCGGCTCGGGTGAGGCGACCACGCGGCGCCATCCCTTCTCTCCGCGGTCCTCCCAGACCTCGCCGTGCTCGATCAGCATCTGCGCCTCGTCGGCGGGCAGGAACCGACCGATCGGCTTGGTCGGCTTCACGAACCCGGGATCGCTCGGGTCGACCAGGGCGCGGGTCACGACCGTGGCGCTGGGCTTCGCGATGCCGCGCTGGGCCAGCTCCGCGTCGAGGGCGTCCATCAGCACGAACCCGAGGGTGGCCTGGGTCTGCGCACCGCACCAGTCGAGCGGGACCGGCGGCACGACCGCCGCCGCGAGCTCGTTCTTGACCAGGAGGTTGCCCACCTGCGGGCCGTTGCCGTGCGTGATCACGACCTCGACGTCGTGTGCGATCAGCTCCGCCACCGCAGCCATCGCGACCTCGGCCGCCGCGATCTGGTCATCGGGGCGCGCACGTCCGTCGGCGTTCGTCATGGCGTTCCCACCCAGCGCCAGCATCACTCGCACAGGCCGACGGTAGTGGCCTCCGAGCCGAAATCCACGGAGGTCGCCTCACCAGCCCCAGCGGAGCCCCAGGATGCCCGGTCCGAACCCCCGCGCGACAGCGTGCGCCGTGGACCCCTCGCCGAGGTCGAGCTTCTCGCTCTCCTCCCGGTCGCCGATGATCGTGTAGCGCTCGATGTGCGTCGGGACGTGGTCGGGGTCGAACCGCACCCACACCAGGAGCTCGCTCAGCCGCCTCGCGGCGTAGTGGTCCAGGAACGTCTCGTCCTCCGGATCGGCGAGCTCGATCGTGAGCTCGTAGGGGTGCAGCTCACCCTTGGCGATCGCCCGTTCGAGCACGAGCTCGGTGGCGTAGACCCCGGTCTCCCGGTCCATGGCCACGTCCCCGATCGAGCAGCCCGCGGCGGGGACGAAGCGCGGCAGCTGGCTCTGGTCCTCGGCGGTCAGGATCAGCGGCGTACGGCGTGCCCCGTCGCGCCGGCCCTGCATCACGGCGCGTACCCGGAACTCCCGGATCCGGCCGTCGGCGCCCACGTCGGCGGTGATGTGCCGCACCTGCTCGACCAGCTCGTCGTACAACCCCTCGAAGCCGAGCGCGGCCAGCGCGGGCTGCATGCCCGGGTTCTCGGCGAACATCTCCTGCAGGGTCCGCTCGGCGGGCCGCGGACCCGGGCGCCGCGACGGCCCGAGCCGGGAGATGAGGCTGCCGGGGACCACCCGGAGCAGCCGCTCGATCTCGACCAGGGCGTCTCGAGACGTGCCGCGCTCGGGCTGGCTGCGCCCCGAGCGCCAGTAGCTGAGCGCGGCCGGGCTGACCGGATGGCCGCTCTCCACCAGCCGTTGGTGGAGCCAGGCGAGGCTCACTCCCCGCTCCGACACGGCGTCGGCGAACGCCTCCGAGAACCCCCGGTGCCTCATGCGCGTATGTCCCTCCTCGCGATCCGCGGCGTCGCTCGCCTCAGGCGGACGGTGCCATGACAACGCGGATCGCCCCCATCACACAACCGGCCGGCGCGATAAGTGATGAGCGACCCCCTACGCTGCGTCCGCGGGTGCTCCGTCATCCGCCCGAGATGCCGGGTACCGGGGGGTCCCGGCATCTCGTCCGTCCGAGCTCAGACGAGCCCGTGACCGGTCGCGCGCAGAGCCGCCCGGTGGTGGAGCTCGCGCAGCTGGTTCTCGAGCTCGGCCGCGGGGCCGTCGACGCGCACGCGGGGTGCGACGTCGTGCACCGGGAGCACCCGGACCGGGCCGTCCGGCAGGCCCCACTCGGCGCGCCAGGCGGCGAGCTGGGTGGCCGAGCCGGCGTACACCAGGCGCCCGAGTCCCATCCAGGCGTGCGCCGCGCTGCACATCGGGCAGTGCTCCCCGGAGGTGTAGACGGTGCATGCGGCACGCTCCTCGGCGGTCAGCGACGCCGACCACTGCGCCAGGGCGAGCTCCGGATGCTGTGTCTCGTCTCCGCCCCCCGCCCGGTTGCGCTCCTCTCGGCGGACGGCGCCGGCTCCGTCGACGAGCAGTGAGCCGAACGGGTCGTCCCCGGCCTCCAGCGCCGCACGGGCGAGCTCGACGCAGCGCCGAAGATGACGCAGGTCGGTGTCGTCGAGGCCCATGTCCTCAGCCCCGCACGTCCACCTCGGCGTACGACGCGCCTCCGGCGAGGCGGGCGTAGCCGGGACCGCGGTCGAAGAACGTCTCGGTCGACCGAGGCCTCGCCGCGCGCTCCGCGGCGGTGGCCTCCGCGTCGTACGACAGGTCGTCGGAGTCCGGTGAGCCGGTGAGCACCACGCCGTAGTCCGCCAGCGCGGCCTCGGGCGAGACCTTCTGCCAGACCACGTCGCGGACGACGAGGTCCGGCTCGCGCTCCAGCGGATCCCCCCAGCCACCGCCACCCGTGGTCCGGATCCGGATCACCTCGCCGGCGCGCACCGGCTCGGCGTCCGCCAGCGCGTCGACCTCGCGCTCCCGCGGGCCACCGGGGTCGACGGTGACCTGGAACGGCCGGCCGGCCAGCCCGCCGTTCACCCCCCAGCAGGACAGGATCGACCGGTCCGCGATGGACATGAAGTGGGCGTCCTTGAGCATCCGGATGTGCTTCTCGTAGCCGAGCCCGCCGCGGAACCGGCCGGCTCCCCCGCTGTCCCTCGCGAGCGAGAGCGCCTCGACCCGGAACGGGAAGCGCGCCTCGGTGAACTCCGTCGGCAGGTTCCGCGAGTCGGGGACCACGTGGATGGTGTCCTCGCCGTCGGCGTAGTAGCGACCGCCGGAGCCGCCGCCGAGCACCTCGCGCATCAGGTACGGGCGGCCCTCCAGGTCCTCGCCGTAGACGCCGGTGTAGCGGATGGTCTCCTGGTCGGCCGGCATCCGGCCGTCGACCGCCTTGGCGAGCACCCCGGCGAGCACCCCGAGGAGCCGCAGGATCACGAAGGTGCGGGCGTTGGTCGGAGCCGGGAACACCGGGGTCAGCAGCGTGCCCGGCTCGGGGAAGCGCATCTCGATCAGCGGTACGACGCCTTCGTTGACGTCGAGCTCGGCCATCCGCTCCGGGGTGTCGGCGAGGTTGCGCAGGATCGGCGCCAGCCACTTCTTCAGGAACACGCCGTCGCTGTAGTCGCCGCAGTGGTTGATCGGCCCCTTCGCCTGCGGGCCGGTGCCGTCGAAGTCCAGGACCAGCCGCTCGCCGTCCGGGTCGTCGGAGCCGGTGCGGGTCAGGGTGATGCGCTGGGTGTGCAGACGGGGCTCGTCGACCCCGTCGTGCTCGGCATAGTCCTCCCACACCCAGGAGCCCACCGGGATCTTGGCCAGGATCTCGCGACGGTAGGTCTGCGTCGTGCGCTCCAGGATCGCGTCGAAGCAGGCCTCGACCTCGCGCACGCCGTACCGCTCGAAGAGCTCGCCGAGGCGGCGCGCGCCCATCAGGCACGCCGAGCACTCCGCGTCGAGGTCGGCGGCCAGCGACTCGGGCATCCGGGAGTTGCGGGTCATGATCGACAGCGCGGCACGGTTGGGAGCTCCGGCGTCCCAGAGCTTGATCGGCGGCACCATCAGGCCTTCGGCGAACACCGTGGTGGCCGCGCTCGGCATGGAGCCGGGTACGGCGCCGCCGATGTCGTCGTGGTGGCCGAACGCCTGGACGAACGCCACCACCCTGCGCTGCGCGAACACCGGCACCGTGACGCACAGGTCGGGCAGATGTCCGATCCCACCCTCCGAGCGGTAGACGTCGTTGTGGAAGAAGACGTCTCCCTCGCGCATCTCCGCGAGCGGGAAGTCGCGAGCCACCGGGTGCACGAGCGCGGAGTAGGACCGGCCCGTGAGCTTGCGGAGCAGCCGGTCGTGGATGCCCGCGCGGAAGTCGTGGGCATCGCGGATCATCGGGCTGCGACTGGTCCGTGCGATCGCCGTCTCGACCTCGGCCTCGACGCTGGCCAGCGAGCCCTGGACGATCTCGACGAGCACCGGGTCGGCGTCCGCTCCCGCGCCCGTCGTGAGGTGCCCGTAGGGGAAGGCGGTCGGGACGCGGCGGCTCATCGGTCGCTCCGCACCAGCAGGTTGCCGAAGTCGTCGACGGTGGCCGTGAAGCCGGGGTGGACCGGCACCGTGGAGCCGTACTCCTCGATGATCACCGGTCCCGCGACGGTCGTCCCCGGCGCGAGGTCCGCCCGCCAGCGCACCGGGGTCTCGACGTACCCCTGGTCGGCGTCGAAGCAGACCCTCCTGACCCCTGGACCAGGAGGGCCATCAGGGGCCTCCTCGACCGGCGGTCGCCGCCTGATCTCGGGGCGGGTGATCGGACCGATGCCGCTGACCCGGAGGTTCACCCACTCCACCTGCTGGGTCGGGTCGCCGGCGAAGTCGTAGCCGTAGAGGCCCCGGTGCTCGGCGTGGAATGCGGCGGCGACACCGTCGAGCGCGGCCCGGTCGAGTGGGCCGTCCGGCACCGGCACGCGCACCTCGAACGCCTGGCCGAAGTACCGCAGGTCGGCGGTGCGCTGGAACACGTGATCGGGTTCGTCGAACCCCTCACGGAGCAAGGCGTCGCGCGCCTGCGCCGTCAGCCCGTCGTACGACGCGCGCAGGGCGTCGACGTCGAGGGCGCCGTCCAGCGCGACCTGCGTCTGGACGTAGTCGTTCTTCACGTCGACCGTGAGCAGCCCGAACGCCGACACGTTCCCCGGGTCGGGCGGCACCAGCACGGTCGGGATGCCGAGGATGTCCATCAGCCGGCACAGCAGCAGCGACCCCGACCCGCCGAACGTGGTCAGCGTGAAGTCCCGGACGTCGAGGCCGCGCTTGACCGTGACCTGGCGCAGCGCGTTGGCCTGGTTCCAGGCGGAGATCTCCAGCACCCCGACCGCCGCCGCCGCGACCGACAGGCCGAGCCTGCCCGCCAGCTCCTCGACACCCCGTTGGGCGGCGGCGACGTCGAGGGGGATCTCGCCGCCCAGGAGATGCGGGGGGATCCGGCCGAGCACGACGTGCGCGTCGGTGATGGTCACGTCGGTCCCCCCCTTGGCGTAGCAGAGCGGTCCGGGGTCGGCGCCGGCCGACTGCGGTCCGACCTTGAGCGCGCCCTCGGGCGAGAGCCAGGCGATCGAGCCGCCGCCGGCCCCGACGGTCACCACGTCGATCATCGGGATCTTGCTGGGGAAGGCACCGACCGTCCCCTCGGTGGTGAGGGTCGGCTCGCCGTCCACCACCACCGAGACGTCGGTCGACGTGCCGCCGCCGTCGCAGGTGAGCACCCGGTCGAAGCCCGCCACCCTCGCGATCAGGGCGGCCCCGAGGGCCCCGGCGGCCGGCCCGCTGAGCACGGTGGTGATCGGCTGGTGCACCACCTCGTCGGCGCTGAGCACGCCGCCGTTGGACTTCATCACGTAGAACGGCACCCGGCGGTCGCCGGCGTCCCCGCCGACGTAGCCGGCGAGGCGCTGGCTGATGTTCGTGACGTACGCCGAGAGCCGCGGCTTGACCGCCGCGTCGACCAGCGTGGTCATCGCCCGCTCGTACTCGCGGTACTCGCGCAGCACCTCGCTGCTGATGCTCACGACCGCATCGGGATGCTCCTCGGCGAGGATCTGTCGCATCCGCTCCTCGTGGACCGGGTTCGCGTAGGCGTGCAGGAAGCAGACGCCCAGGGTGTCGACGCCGCGGTCGCGGAACCATTGGGCGACCAGCCGGGCGGCGCCCTCGTCGAACGGCCGAACCTCGGCGCCGGTGAAGTCGAGCCGCCCACCGACCGAGCGGACCAGGTGGCGGGGCACGATCCGCGGCGGCTTCACCCAGAAGTAGGAGTTGCCGTAGCCGTCGGGCACCGACTGCCGCGCGATCTCGAGCATCGCGTCGTACCCCTCGGTGGTGACGAAGCCGAGCCGGTCGACCTTGCCCTCCAGCAGCTGGTTGGTGGCGACGGTGGTGCCGTGGCTGACCGCCGAGAGGGACTCGCCGCCGGGGTTGTCCAGCAGGTCCAGCACCTTGTCGATGCCCGCCAGGAACCCGTCGGCCGGGTTGGCCGGCGTGGAGGGCGTCTTCGTGGTGACCAGCTGCCCGGTGTCCTCGTCGAGCGCGACCACGTCGGTGAACGTGCCGCCGGTGTCGATCCCCACCCTGATCCGGCGCGTCTCCATCCCCCGATTCAAGCAGGGGCGGGACCGGAGCCGACGGCAGGCGTGGACCTCACGCGCGAACCGTCAGGCGTCGGGGGCGCGGTCGTTGTAGACCCCGGCGGCCTCCTGGCCGGTCAGCTTCTGGATCTCGGTCATCACCCGGTCGGTGATCTCGCGCCGTGCCCGGCCCGGCGGCACCCCGTCGTACCGGCCGCGTACGTCGATCGGCTCACCGAAGGTCACGGTCACCCGAACCAGTCGGGGCCGGTTGGAGCCCACCGGCTGGAGCCGGTCGGTGTCGCGCAGCCCGACCGGCACGATCGGTGCGCCGGAGGTCAGGGCGAGCTGGGCGACGCCGGTGCGCCCCCGGTACAGCCGGCCGTCGCGTGACCGGGTGCCCTCGGGGTAGATCCCGAACGCCCCACCCTCGGCCAGCACCGAGAGCGCCGTGTCGAGACTGGCCAGCGCCGCCTTGGAGTCGTCGCGGTCGACCGGCAGGGCGCCGAACGTCTCGAACCACGCCTTGACCAGCCGGCCCTTGATCCCCCGGCCCGCGAAGTAGTCGGACTTCGCCAGGAAGCTCACCGGCCGCGGTGTCACCGCGGGGATCACCACGCTGTCGATGAAGCTCTGGTGGTTGCTGGCCAGGATCAGCGCGCCCGTGCGCGGCACGTGCTCCAGGCCCTCGACGTGGGGCCGCCAGACCGCGCGCAGCAGGGGCGGGACGATCCGGTGGAGGACGCCGTAGAGCACGCGCTCATCTTGCCGCACCCCGCGCAGCGGACGGCGCCGGTCCCGGCCGGGTCAGGACCCCGGGCGCCGCCAGACGTACGGCGTCGTGGTGGTCACCGCGACCAGGCCCGACCGTTCCAGGATCGGGCGGGACATCGCGGTGCAGTCGCTGTTGATGTAGCGCACGCCGTCGGCCAGCGCGGCTCTCGCCCGCGCCGCGGTCAGCGCCCGGTAGATGCCCTTCCCGCGCCACTCGGGCAGGGTCGAGCCGCCCCAGATGCCGGCGAACTCGGTTCCCTCGACGCGGGCGAGCCGGCCCGAGCAGACCACCCGGCTACCCTCCTCGGTGGCGGCCTCCGCGACCCAGAACTGCTCGAGCCCCTGCGTCCGATCGAGCCGCTCGAGCATCTCCTCGCCGGAGGGCCCGTCGCCGAAGATCTGTGCCGCGACCTCGCTGGCCTCGGTCACCAGCGCCTGCCGCTCGGGGAGCTGGTCGACGCGACGTACCGTCACCCCGTCGGGGAGCGCCACGTCGACCGCGAGGTGCGACGCCTCGCCGACCATCACGGTCTCGACCTCGTCCGGCTCGAGGCCGTGCGCACGGAGCCGCTGGTCGAGGTCGGCCGGCCAGTCGTGCCCGCGGGTCTTCCACTCGAACTCCTCGACCTCGGGCTGACCCGCGAAGTACGCGACGGTCTCCGCGATCAGCGCGTCGACGGCGTCGGGAGCGCCGACCTCCTCGAGCGACTCGTAGCTGACGAAGCCCTCCCGGCGGTCGCGCGCGCGCCACAACGGCCCGGAGCGGTCCCAGTGCAGCGACCCCTGCACCTCGGCCGCCCCGCGGAGCTGGGCGTCGTACGCCGCGAGCAGGGCTCGTCGTTCGTCGTCGGTGGCGTGGGAGCCGTCGGGCATGCGTTCTCCTCGTCGTCGGGTGGGCGACACCCAGCATTGCCCGTGTGGTCGGGGAGATGCGACTTGATTACGCCGGGGAGGTTTCCGTTCGCGGGCTCGGGAAATAGTTGAAGGGCCCCTGTCGGTATGAGCGACAAGGGCCCTTCGGTTGGTGATCCGTCGGGCCTCGGCACGAGGCCGGGGTCCGGCGGTTCACCACTCGACCGGTACTGGTGACGCTCCCGGTCGATCCAGTCGGCTCCTCCGATCCCGGCGGCCTCGTCACCCGGCCTCCGCCACTCCCACCCGGCAAGCCGGGCGGTGGTGGTGCGGATCGTCTTCTCCGACCGATCCCGCTCTCCCCGGAGGGAGTGCGTGGGAGAAGTTCTATTGCCCCGGGACCCCCCACCACAAGGGGTTCCGCGGGTGGATTTCGTGCTTTCGCGATTTCCTCAGGATGGTCCACAACGCGGCCGCCACCCGTCCACAGATTCCGGGCAGCTGTCCACAGGATCGACGCCCGGTTGTTGAGGAGTGGTCCAGACCAGTGCGGACGGTGCGAGGGCCTCCGGCCGGTCGAACAGCGCCGCGTCTACCAGGTCCGGTGCCGGGCCGAACGGCTGATCGCGCCGGGTTCGCCGGCGTGCTCGGAAATAGGTGAAGGGCCCTCATAGGTATGAGCTACAAGGGCCCTTCGGTGGTGACCCATCGTGCCCCGGCACAAGTCCGTGGCCCGACGGTTCACCGCTTGACCGGTACTGGTGACGCTCCCGGTCGATCCAGCCGGCTCCTCCGACCCCAGCGACCCCGTCACCTGGCCACCGCAGCCCCTCGCCGGCAAGCCGCCGAGGCACTGTACGGATCTTCGTCTCCGACCGATCCCGCTCTCCCCGGAGGAAGAACGTGAGGAGAGTTCTAGAGGCTCGGAGCCCAGCGCCACAAGGGCTTTCGCGCCATTTCTTTCACATACTCCCAGTTCCGGCGAGTCCTCCACAGAGCGACGGCCGGTCCTCCACAGATCGGACCCCTGATCTCCACAGCCGCCGGCTCGAGCTGTGGAGATGGGCGTCCGGATCGAGGCAGCACCGCCATGGTCTGCGTGGCGCTGACGTCGTCCTCGGACAGCGGGCGCCTCCCGACACCTGGCAACGGTCCATGTCGCCGCAGGGAGCCCTAGGCGCCGTCGCGGGCGCGTTCGAAGGCCGCCGCGACCTCGAGCAGGCGCCGGTCGGCACCGAACGGCGCCACGATCTGGACGCCGACCGGCAGCCCGTCGGTGGTCTCGCCCGCCGGCACCGAGATCGCCGGGCAGCCGGTGACGGTGATGACGTACGCCGAGCGCATCCAGTCCAGGTACGACCCCATCGGGCGGCCGTTGATCGACGGGGGGAACTCCTGGTCGGCCGGGAACGGCGGCACCTGCGACGTCGGCAGCAGCAGCACGTCGTACGACTCGAAGAACACCCGCATCCGCTCGGCCAGCGTGGTGCGCTGCCGGAACGCGCGTGCGACGTCGGCTCCGGTGAGCGGCTCGCCGGCCCGGATGTTGTCGGCCAACGACTGCTTGAACGAGTCGGGGTGCGCGCCGAGCAGGGCGCCCAGGGCTGCCTGGAAGTGCCAGGCGCGCAGCGTGCGGAACGTGTCGTCGGCGAGATCGAGGGCGGGGTGGCCCGGGTCTACCGTTGCTCCCGCCGCATCGAAGACCGACGCCGTCTCCGTCACGACGCGCGCGACCTCGCCGTCGACCTCCAGCAGCCCGCCGAGGTCGGTGCTCACCGCGACCCGGAGCCCGGCCAGGCCTCCCGCGAGCGGGGGCGCGAAGAGCGAGCCCGCCTCACCCAATGCCGTCGGTACACGCGGGTCGGGTCCGGCCACGACCGAGAGCAGCAGTGCGAGGTCGTCGACGTCGCGCGCCAACGGCCCGCTCACCGAGAGCGTCTCCCAGTAGTTGTCGGTCGGCCAGGATGGCACGCGTCCCAACGACGGACGCAGCCCGACGACGCCGCAGAACGACGCGGGGTTGCGCAGCGAGCCGCCCATGTCCGAGCCGTCGGCGAGCGGCACCATCCCCGCCCGTACGGCGCACGCCGCGCCGCCGCTGGATCCGCCGGCGGAACGCGCGGGGTCGATCGGGTTGAGGGTCGTGCCGAAGACCGTGTTGAAGGTGTGCGACCCGGCCGCGAACTCCGGCACGTTGGTCTTGCCGATGGTCACCGCTCCGGCCGCGCGGATCC
>Ga0105246_10001169_pt1 | contig 15254 bp, 15 predicted proteins | sample KBSM64metaG_FD_99694 | JGI IMG/M metagenome (GOLD analysis project Ga0105246, IMG submission 99694) | Miscanthus rhizosphere microbial communities from Kellogg Biological Station, Michigan, USA - KBS M6-4 metaG | ecosystem: Host-associated > Plants > Roots > Rhizosphere > Soil | place...
GACGCCCAAGGTCGACATGGGTATGATGTCGCCCGCACAAGCATCCGTAGCTCAGCTGGATAGAGTACTGCCCTCCGAAGGCAGGGGTCGTGGGTTCGAATCCCGCCGGGTGCACCATATAGCAGTCTCAGGCTGTCTCAGACAGTCTACGAAACACCCCAAGAAGCCCGCCCCGTGCGGGCTTTCTTGTTTCTGGCTATCCGTCCCTGTCTACCCCTATAACTTCCCGCCGTGTATGCCCACGTGTATGCTTTGTTATTTTTATAACTGGAGGCATACAGGAAGTGAAGCGCACTGAAATCAAACGCCGCCCCTTAGCAGACACCACGCTTGCAGGCCTGGAGCCAGAGAACGCGACGTATCGGGAGCAGGATGGGAATGGCCTGTACTTCCGGGTAAAACCTAACGGGCAGAAATCATGGGAGCTGCGCTACAAAAAGCCAGACGGAAAATGGTCTTGGCTGGGGCTCGGCGGCTACCCGGAAACCAGTGGCTCATTGGCGAGACAGAAAGCAGCTCAACTGCGGGAGGACTCATCGACCGGCAAAAATCCATTGGTGAGCAAGCAAGCTCGGAAGGTTGCAGACCAGGCTGCTGCCAACAACACCTTTGAAGCGTTAGGCCGAGAGTGGTTTGAGGCCAGACGCACAAGCTGGGAAGCAGGTACGTCGCGACGAGTGCTGGGCGCACTGGAGCTTCACGTGTTCCCTGTCTTCGGCAAGCGCGTGTACACAGAAATATTGCCCCTGGAATGGATGGAGTTCCTACGCGGCATGGAGCAGAAAGGGATCATTGAACAAATGGGCCGAGTTCGTGCCTTTTGCAAAGATATCTATGACCTGGCACGCGTAACAGGACGAGCCGTCCATAACCCCCTTGAAGGTCTCAGCAAATTCCTGCAATCACGTAGCGCTGAAAACTATGCACACGTTTCGATTGAAGAACTGCCTGCGCTACTTCGAGCGATCAACTCCTACCCTCACGCAAAGGACGTTCGTATTGGGCTTCGCTTGCTTTCTTTATTAGCATCGCGCCCGAGCGAGATCCGCGAAGCACGCTGGTCAGAAATCGACCTCTCCAAAAAGCTATGGACGATCCCAGCCGAGCGAATGAAACGTCGTCGCGAACATGTGGTGCCTCTCTCTCGACAGGCAATTGAAGCGCTCACTGAGTTACGAACACTGACAGGTGCGTACCCTCTCCTATTTCCAGGCAGGAAAGACAGGACAATCCCCCGTAGCAATACAGTCTTTCTAATGGCGCTCCGCAGACTGGGATATGCCGGTCGGCAAACAGGTCACGGCTTTCGTCACATCGCGAGCACCATACTCAATGAGCAGGGTTTCGATGAGAATCACATTGAGGCCCAGCTCTCTCACGCAAAGGAAGGAATAGCAGGGGTGTACAACAAGGCGGTTTACCTGCCTCAGCGCAGAGTGATGATGCAGTGGTACGCAGATCATCTGGATGAGCTAGTAGATGGCAACATTATTCAGGGACAGTTTGGCAAGGCGGGTTGAATACACCAACCCCACACCCATCAAAAATCGGTGTTACTGGTGTTACGCACGTTACGCGACCGATAAACCAATTGATTTTATTGAATATTTCTTGCGTAACACGTATTAAAAGAGATCCGTACACCATGTGTTACGCGTCAAAAGCGTGTTACGCCTAAGGCGCCCAAAACCTCTGGCGGCCATCTCTTATTGGTCGCCGCACGCTTAGGAGAGGCGCTGTTATCGGACTACCAGAAGGGGCTCAGGGGATTACCGTTCGTCGGAACTTCACTGGATTTTATTTCTCACGCTCCAATTTTTAACTGTATAGAAAACCAGTAGGGCAAGGTAGGACAGCCCAGGAAAAAACTGAAACTTTGCTGCGACCTTGCTGACTTAAATTGCCTTATCCATAAAACCAGCGTCGAAAACTATAAAAATAAAACTTTTAAAAAATAGAAAATCGTTTACATAGCTGGGGCCTGTACGAACTACGACAGGAAACGCGCTATGCAGCCTCACAACACTTCAGACCACTCCACTACCTCTCTCACCCCTGCTTGTCTGCTCACTACCGACCAAGTCGCTAATGCACTAGGTCTGTCCAGCCGAACGCTCGCCGCCTGGCGAAGTTCTCGCAGCAACTCACTTCCCTATATCAAAACCGGGTCTCGGGTTCGCTATCGCTACCAAGACGTGGTCGCGTGGCTTGAAACCCAACTGCGCTCACCTGCAAAAACCGCTGGAGACAGGACCTGATGAGCGCCCCAAAGCAATCTGCAAAAGTTGTGGGGCTTGCGCCCTCCACTCCACGAGAAAGTCACCAAAAGGCCCCTAGCGGATCCGCGTGCTTGCCGATCAGCGCGCCTCATACGGAAATTGGACAGTTCGATCCGGCCGCCACGCTGATACGCATCAATCAAGTCATAGCCCTGACAGGTATCGGCCGCGCAACGGTTTACAAACTTATGAGCCAGCCAGAGAGCGGCTTTCCGCAAGCGGTAAAGCTCACCGACAGCAATGCGCGTGGGGCTCCGGTCGCTTGGGTATTAGCCGAAATTTTGAATTGGACAAGGGCGCGTATCGCGGCCCGCGACCGGGTGGCGGCATGACGAATCGTGTCGCTAACAAGGCCATTTTGCAGCCCTTCTCTGTACTCAAAAAAGTCGGTTTCTCGTCGCGGTGGATGCGACGTTTTGAGCTTCACAGAACGCAACAAAAACGCCTGAATCGAGTAGTTGTAGTCATGCAATGGGCAGACGGCACTTGGTGTGCACTTTCAGTACCCAGCGAAGCCCCGCGTGCCGTGATCGTGGATGAAGGGCAACAAATCGAAGCTTACGAAGATGCACGATCTTGCCTCGACGGCGACTTCCTCCCACTGCTATCCCTGCGCTGGGAAGCCAATGCCTGAAACGAAAACGCCCCCGGCGGCAACCGGAGGCGTTGAGGTAAATCTACATGCCTGAGCAATTTATTCCCCACCGAAAAAATCCGCAAGCGATCTGCACGGTTGCGCTTTCAAAAAACCGACGTTACTCTCTGGCCGTCGTTGCAAATTCAACGACCGGGTTTAGCGGCCCGAGCACATACAGGCGCACAAGCGCTTCCGACTCGATTGCATGCGCTTTTTTTGTGCCTGCGACTCTCGTTTATGGTGGCTGTGCGTGGGAGACCTTCGGGTCTGCCGGGGTCCTGTATGCCCGGTCCGCTAACCCGCGCACAGCTGCCACCCTAATTCGTTTAGCGGCGAACCGTGGCAGCTCCTCACATACAGGAGCTTCACCAGATGCACGCCATCAATCCGTCCAAAATTCGCGCCGCCGCTCATCGAGCAATGGCTCTCGCCGCTTTACACGCCAACTCCAGCCTCGCCACACGCCTTTCCCGTTACAACGCCCATATGTCCAAGGCTCGCGCCCTGGAAGCCGCAGGGGGTGCACAATGAGCATGCTCCCAGGCTTTGCACTGCCCGAAGATCTACTCTGCGTCAGCCAAGACGCCGAAGCCGGCCTGCCTATCGACGCGATCACCTGTGCGCTCGACCGTGCCGATTCAGTGCTCATGCTGTTGGAAGATCACTTAGACGGCGATAAACCCCTGCTTTCCAACCGCGTGCTGTCGTCTGTTATTTGGGACGTGCGCGGCACCTTGGGCTTGATCAAAACACTCACCATGTACGGTGACGCCTCCTCTGTGCCGATGGGCCAGAAAGGCGGTGCGCTGTGACCCACTCCAGCACGTGTGGACGGTCCGAGTTTTCCCCTGCCAACGGTAACGGCCAAAACCTGTTTCGGGTGAATGCCGGTATCCCGCTGGAGGACGCACTTGAAGCCGTCTCCCAGATTCTGCACCACGCCAATCAACTGATCCTCGACGCCGCCATCAGCGATGCGGGCGAGCGTTTTAGTTGGCCTGCGTTCTACCTCGGCGAGATGGCCAAGGCACTGATCGACGACGTGAACGAGGCGTTGCTTGAGTCGAGGACCGCACCATGACTCAACGCACCGGCAACACCTCAAAACGCCCTAGCTTTGCCGACGTAAAAAGCGTTGCCCTGAAGCACATCGACCGTGTGCTTGCGCACTGGCTGCCGAACGGCAAACGCGTCGATGGTGGTAAGGAATACACCGCACCAAACCCGACGCGCACGGACAAACGCGCAGGCTCACTCAAGGTCAATTTGAGCAAAGGCACCTGGGCGGATTTTGCCACCGGCGATAAAGGCGGCGACCTGATTGACCTGGTGCGCTACATCGACGGCGGCACGGACGTTGAAGCCTGCAAAAAACTGGCGGATCTGCTCAACGTCTCCGCTGGTTCCGCGACCACCAAAAGCGCACCGGCCAAAAGCGCAACGCCGGAGTGGATCACGATTCAACCGATCCCGGCCGAGGCCATGAACAAGTGTCCAACCAAACACCGGCAACACGGTGTTCCGTCCAAAGTGTGGATCTATCGCGATGCTCAGGGCCAGCCGGTCATGGCGCTGTATCGCTTCGACCTGGGTCCCGATGAAGACGGCAAGCCGCGAAAGGTTTTCGCACCATTGACCTGGTGCAAGCGCTCCGATGGACAAACCACACAATGGCGCTGGCAAGGTTTGCCGGAACCTCGGCCCCTGCTGCGCTTGGATGAGCTGGCACAGCGCGCCGATGCGCCTGTAGTGTTGTGTGAAGGCGAAAAGGCTGCTGATGCCGCCGCTGAACTGATGCCCGACCATGTAGCCACGTGCTGGCCGAACGGCTCCAACTCTTGGCACAAGGCCGACCTGACGCCACTCAAAGGGCGCACGGTGGTGCTATGGCCGGATAACGATGCCAGCGGCAAGACCTGCATGGACGCCATCGAGCTCAAGCTGAATGAGCCGGGCGCAGCCTCAGTACAACGAATCTCGCTCGACGTGTTCAAGCTCAAGCCCAGCAGCAAAGGCGGCAAGCCTACGCTGATCAAGGGTGGAAAATGGGCAGACGGCGATGACGCAGCGGATGCGTTAGCCAAAGGCTGGACCGCTGGTCACGTCGCCGAGCTGGTGCGCAACGGTGAGTTTTTCGGCGGTGCCGTTGAGCCAACTGAACCCCAAGAACAGACGGCCAAGGCGCCCGCCAAACGCCCCGCGAAATCGAAAAATGATCTGTTGCCGGGCGGCTTTCGCCTGACGCCTGAAGGGGTGTTTTATTCCGGCGATGATGGCGAGGCGCGCCCCGTGTGTTCGCCTTTGGAAATCATCGCCCGCACTCGCGACGACAAGGGCCACAACTGGGGCTTGTTGGTCGAGTTCGATGACCCGGACGGCGCCAAAAAGCGCTGGAACATTCCAGCCCGAACCATGACCGGCGACTTCGGCAAGGACGTACTTGGGCCACTGGTAGATATGGGCCTACGCCTCGCTGGAAGTCGGTCGGGGCGCAATGCCCGTAATGACCTGCAGAGCTATCTCGGCGGCTTCGATAGCGCCCAGCGCGCACGATTGGTGACGCGCCTGGGCTGGCACGACAACGCCTTCCTTTTGCCCGAACAGCAAATCGGCTCGCATGCCGAACACCTGCATTTTTATGAAGCCGGTGCGCAGCTTCCACCAATAAGCGAAGCGGGCTCTCTGGAGCAATGGCAGCAGCAAATCGGCGCACTGTGCATTGGTAATCACCGCTTGGCTTTTGTCGTCTCTGTGGCCTTTGCAGGGCCTCTGTTGAACCTGCTCGGGCATGAATCGGGCGGCTTCCACCTGTATGGCGACAGTTCCGGGGGCAAGACTACCCACTTGCAGGTCGCTGCCTCGGTTTATGGCGGGCCGCGTCTGGTGCGTTCGTGGCGCTCGACAGACAACGCCCTGGAGTCCATCGCCGCTGCGCACTCAGACGGTCTCCTGGTGCTGGATGAAATCGGCATGTGCGACCCGCGCATTATTGGCGAGACGGTCTACATGCTCGGTAACGGCACCGGTAAGGCCCGGGCGAATGATCGAGGACAAGCGGGCCGACAGGTGCAGGAGTGGCGCTTGCTGTTTCTCTCTACGGGAGAGAAGACGTTGGCGCAGCACATGGCGGATGCCAACAAGGAGCTGAAAGCCGGTATGGAGGTACGCATGCTCGCTGTCCCTGCCGATGCGAGCAAAGGCCTCGGCATGTTCGATGTGCTGAACGGTTTTGAGGACGCTGCCTCCCTCTCCGATGCGCTCAAGGCCCGCGTTGCCAAATACTACGGCACGCCCCTCACCACTTTCCTGCATGCACTGTGTGCGCCTGGCGAAACGCTCAGATGGACGGTGATCATTCGCCGCACGGTTGAACAGTTCATCACCCAAAACCTGCCCGCCTCGGCCAGTGGTCAGGCCCAGCGTGCCGCTCTTCGCTTCGGGCTCGCAGCAGCGGCCGGAGAGTTGGCCACCGCCTTCGGCGTCACCGGCTGGCCGGACGGTACAGCCACGACCGCCGCTCGGGTGTGTCTGCATGCGTGGCTGGCCGAACGCGGCGGCGCCGGTAACTTCGAGGGAGATGCGATCTTGGCTCGGTTGCGCCAGGTCATCGAACGCTTTGGAGAAAGCCGCTTTACCCGCTGGGAATCTGCCGCCGCCAAGATCGATGAACACGGCCCACGCACGATTGATCGGTTGGGCTTTCGCAAGACGATGGAACATGGGATGGGCGATGCCCTGCACACCACCAACACCTACTACGTGCTGCCTGAAGCCTGGAGGGCCGAAATCTTCAAGGGAATGAACATCAGCGCGGTGAACAAGGAGCTGCTGCAACGGGGCGTACTTGAGCCGGGAAGCGACGGAAAAGCGTACAGCCTGATTCGCCTGCCCGGGTTAGGGCCTCAACGCTGCTACGTGGTGAAGACCGTACCAGGAACGGACGAAGGCGAGGCTAAGGCCGCCTGACGGCATGCCTGCTGATCGAGGTAGCGCCGGCTGATTACCGGCCTCGCCAGCCGTTCGACAACCATCCCTATCAACCGCAGTACCCAGAGACAATTCAGATGAACACTATCCAAGAACTGAAAGACCGCCGCGACACACTGGCCCTCGAAATGGAGAGCATTCAGCGCGACCTGGCGCCCTTCGAAGAAGCGCTGGAAAGCCCAGTGGTTATCCAGCAAGGCCGTCAACGCGCAGTGCAAGATGAAATCAACGATCACAAAAGACGCATCGACTCACGAGATCATGAGATCTATCGCCTGAATCAAAAAATCGATCGCCTCGAGGCTCTGGCGAACCGTGAGAGCTTGGCTGCAGGTTACCTCAGCGGCATTGCGAACTGGAAAGCCGACGAGATGGAGCTTAACGAAAAGCGCAACAGCATCGAGACCAGGTTGCAGCATTTGCGCCAGAGCGATCAGGAACACATGGCAAAAGCTCGACAAGCTGAAACGGACGCGGCCACTGCTTATGCACAGGCTGTCGCCTGGGGCGATGTGGAAGGCGAGAAAGCGGCAAACGCCGAAGCTCAAAAGGCAGCAAAAAACCTCACAGCTGCGGTTGAGCATCACCGCCGCCAACAGTTGCTCATCACGGCGCTGGAGCAGGAGCTGGTAACGATTGATCTGCATATCACAGAGGCACAAAAAGAACGCGCCAAAATTGAGAAAAAAGCGGCTCATTTGGCAAACACCGTGCTAGAAGAACAATGGAATGAGGCGGCGAAAGCGCTGCTGGAGACCGGCGGCAAGCTGTGGGCTGCACGCAACCTGATAAATCGAGAGCCAGTTGCACTGATGAAGCTGGACATCCCTGAACAGGGCGAGAACTTCGGAAGCTGGACCTGGCAAGAACTCGTGGATCGCTCAAAGCAACACAGTCTGCTTGACCTATTGGCGGCTTAGCCTGAACCCTCCCCCGAAGCAACCGGCGATGGTCGGCTGCTTCGGGCCAACCATAGGTCTAACCATGAACAAATCACCACAGAACAGCGCACAGATGCCTGATTACCTAAAAACCCGAAAGATGCATTTGAACGGAATAATTGCCGGCATGGCTGGCGTTAAAAAGCTCAACGTAAGAGCAAACAAAAATACCAAGGTTGAGACGCTCACGATTGATGCAATCAAGGCAGAGCTTGATTTCATTGACCTTCAACTCAAGAAAAAGGACGGGTAATTGAGAAGCGGAAGCCTAAGAAGCTTCCGCTTCGCTAGGTCCTCCCATTACGAAACGAGCCTCCAGATTTTTCGGCTTCTGATCTTTGGCGGATGTGGACTTAGGACCGCTTTCGGCCAAAAGCAGACCATTAGCAATGGCAGAACGTAACCTCAAGGCGGCCTGTCTCGGCAGCCGTTTAGCTCCTCAGCACGGGTTGATTAAAGTAGCTTCTAAAAGTACCAACCTGCGATGAGTAAGAATTTAGCACTGGAGCAGTCCCCGCCTGTGATTTTTTATAACTAGAACATCCTGATTAACCCGTCAAAACTGGAGTTTGTACAGGGCTAAATATTTGTTTAATTACAGGCTCTGCATTCGCTCTGTATTTATAATCTGCCTGTGAGGCACATAGCAGACAAGAGAGGCTCACTATCCTCGCTTGCAGTTATTCTAGATTGTATCGCAACTAGGCCTTGGGGTCGTGCTGGAGCACGGTTTCGATTTCTGCCTTTATATCCCTTGCACGTCCCTTGACGACATAGTTACAGTATAAATTATCAATGGCAGCATGAATCTCCGCATTCTCGTGCGCTGAATAAGCCACAACTCTTACGCCCGAATTTCCTTGGCTTCGCACGTAACGTATAACATTTAACCCTTTATATTGGGAATATATTTCAGGCATTGGTGACGGAGAGGTCCAAGCGCCTGCTGGAATGTTAAGGTCGACAAGGTACAACCTGTAGCCAGTAGCATCGGCAAATTTCAGTGCATCACCGACCGATTCCGCCATATCGACCTCAAATCCCTTGGCGACAAGATAGTCATATAACCATTGAACGTACTCTGGCTCGTCATCTATTAGAAGTACGGACTTCTCTTTGTAGGGTTTATTTATCATATTTCCAATTTTCTTTTGGTATTGAGATACGAAAAGTAGATAGTGCACTTGTACTCTGGTGCACAGCCGAAATTGTACCTTTCAAGGTTTTTACTACAATCTGCTTGCAAATATAAAGACCAATTCCCGAGCCTTGAGCAACTTTGTCAATCGCGCTTCTGTCTCGAACGCCAAAATCGAATAAGGAATTAGCTCCTGCATTATCAAATGGAATACTTTTCCCTTGTACTTCTATCACCAAATCATTAGCGTTATTTGTGCTCACCTGCACTTTAACAATCTGATCTTTTAGCCCATACTTCAACCAGTTATCAAAAAAATTTATGAAAATCTGACGAAGTAGCTCTGGCCTGATAAATATGCGATGCTGCTGCTTTCGTGCATCATTCAACTCCAGCCCGATTCTCTTTTGTCTAGCCAATATCTGGAAGAACTGGATTGCCTCAATTATTGTTTGTTGTAATGGGCTCCATACAACTTCCCGCGGCTTTCGTAAATGAGTGCTATCTGACTCTTCAAAAAAATAGTCGGACAGGTATGCCAGGTTTCTCAGCAATGTTACACACTGCTCCAATTGTGCGCGCGACGCATTGATTTTTTGATCAACTATATCACCGGAGTATGTTCCGTCGTGAATATTATCGAGCGTCCCAATAACCCCATTTAGAGGATTTACAACTTGATGGACGAAGTTTGCCAAAAACAAAACACCGACATCAATATTAGTCGGCTCATCAGTATTATCTGACATCAGAGAGCCTCGCGCTGTATAAGTGTGATTTCCCTTTCGTTTGTATCTGCATCAAAATTTGACCAGAAGCATATAGAACTAAAGGCGGCATTGTGCCGGTCAAACAGTACTTTTAGGTCACGACCATCTTCAGAAAGTAGTGTACATGCACTATGACTCTGCGAGTTCACTTTGATTTTTGAAGATGCCAATGCCGCTAGCAAATGAGCATAGGCTCTAACGCCATGCCGATCAAGTCGACACTCTCCATTGATAGTGATTTCGACGAATTCATTGCTTTCAGACTTGAGCGCACTGCTACTCATCTGGCCCCGTAACTCTATATCCTCCATTTTTTTATGAACTAAACTGGAGATGGCTAGGGCAGCTTCAAACATTCTCTCTGCGGGATTATTTGCATATTCTCTGCCCGCATCGTAGCTCGTTAAAGCTTTGAATATCGTAAGTACAAGATTTGTGATTGAGCTACCAGATTGATCTTTGCTTCCCGCAAGGCCATACTTCGTTTGCAAGTCAGGATGCTCTCCCAGTCTAAGTTCAAGGTCGTGTTTCGGCCACAGACGCACTTTTACAGACCCTTGCCTTTTATTCCACTCTTGGGTTCGAGTTATAGCGGTGGGCGAGAATGTTGACTGTGTACACATCAACAATACATCTGCCGAGGTTGCGTCCGCATGACCAATTTTCTCGTAAATTGTAGGCCAGCCTATTGCGGCCTTATAGCGTTTACACTCCATGTACCATTTTTCTGTTCTCTGGTGTCCAGAAAAATCAACTACTGACGTCTCTCCCTCAATGTCTCTACCCCCGTCAGCCCCTGGAGTCCGCCAATGCACATTGGACATGCCTCGCAATACCATGAGATCAAATATAAGATTCTCGAACTGAGTAGGGCTCAAGGTCTCTAACGCTGTGGCCGTGATTTTTTTTACCATGGATCCGTCAAACGGTAAGTGGATGGACTGAAGACAGAAATTACCATCAAATCTTGCCTTGAGAAACCATTTATCTATTGCTTTTATCCTACACAGTGATGAGATGGCTGCAGTTACTCTACAAAGCGTTAAGTCAAATTTTGAATTCGTATGCAGCGCAAGGTCTGAAATCGTAATCAGAGTCGCCAGCGTCTCCATCCTAAAGACTATTGCTGGTGGGCTTAAGCCATCACTCCCGAACGTCTGCTTTTGGTCGAAAACGGTCTGCCTGGTACAGCGGCTTTCGGCAAAAAACCGTTCAAGAATGGCAGAGATTGACTCAAAGTTGACGACCATCAAAGAAACCTTCAGCAGCCGAAATTGATGGAAGCTTTCAGCGGGTCGCCGCCGAGAGCCATATGCACAATTGCATCTCTTATTGAGTGAGCCAGCTGAACACGGTGAGATCGGACCATCCGCCAGTCGGACGGGCAGGTCTCGATGGACGAGAAGGTCGCGAAGGCCTGGACGGACGCGAGGGGCGGGAAGCTCTAGAGGCACGAGCAGGTCGGGCGGGACGGCCGGTCCCTACTATCCGTTCATTCGGATTCCAAAGGATCGGTTTTCCAGCGTGATCCATGCACAAAAGGCCACTTACAGCACCCAGCCAATTACCGCTTTCAGCAGACCAAGCATGGTTATTTGCAAGGTAGGCAATCCAATTCATGTCTGAATCGAAAATGTGTCGCCCCGGTTCAATCCAAGCCATCAATTCACAATTTTGATCGAATAACGGATAGAGCATGATGATCGCCCTCATATTGACTCTTTGATGCTAGCAGTACGCCAGTGCAGCGATGGAGAAATAGTGGAATTTCTACTTAAGCGCTCTTTTTTGGTGCTTCTAAGGAGTAGCTCTTGCCTGGCAGTCGTGGGTTCTGAACGTCTGCTTATGGCCGATTCTGTTGAAAAAGTCGGCTTTGAATTCCGCGCGAGAAAAGTACGCGCCTGAGATTGAAATCTGAATTTTTGGCAGAACGTTCAGGACTCGGATTTCATGTAGCCGCGTGCAACTGAGGTGTTTTCATCCATCAATATTCGAGTGTTCCGGGAAAGCCGACTTTTTCAACACAATTGGCCGATAGCAGTCGCTCGCGGACTAGCGCTTTCGGCCAAAAGCTGTCATTTGCCGACGGTCGCTCGAAGAGGTTTCAGTTCAGCTCCTCGCTTTGGATATATCTCTTAAGCGTTTTTCCAAAGCAGCTCTCCATGTCGCCAATCTCTCGACGTCCTGTTCTAGTTCATCAGGTTCTGGCGTCGGGAGCCTTCCGACGGTCGTTGCCGCGTCATGCTCGAACTTGGAGCACTTGCTCATTCCGATATCGATCTCTCGGTAATCTTCATCGGTCACAACAACAGACTTGAGACGCTGTGTCGATACACCCTCGCCGAACCGCTGGACCGCTCCGTTCAACAGAACTTCTTCGATACACCGCTCCCAAGCGAGGCGCAGTCGACCATAGCATGCAGCGGTTAGGCGACGATGCTCGTCTTCGTCCCCATCCTTCTGTGCTCTACGAACCTCAACCAGCGCTTGGCGCAATCTGGCCAGGCGGTCCTTTGTACCCACCACGTCGAATGGCAGGTCCTGCGAGTGCACTCCATAGCCTTGCGCGGTTCGACGAATGTAGTTCTTAGTCAGAGCAGCCCCAAACTCCTCAACCTTCTGCTCCAGAATGCAGAGGAAGTAGATGTCATGGGTGAAGACGATTACTTGTCGAGTCAGCGACTCAATCGCTAAACGCTCCGCTACCTCCCAACGACGACGGTGATCTAACGATGAAACCGGGTCATCCAGCACAATTCCACCACGGCCCTTACCAAGCCTGATCTCCGCGAGAAAAGAGGCAATGGCAATAGCCCGCTGCTCTCCCTCGCTAAGAATGGCTGCCGGGGCGCCCCCTCCAGGTAGTTGCAAAATCAGCTTGAACTGGGTCTTGCCTCCAGGAGACTCAGGCTTCATCACGACTTGAAGCTGATGCACCTTAAGACGCTTGAGCTCTTCGTTCAGAGCGTCCGCAAGTTCTTGGCTAGCCGTAGTACGCGAAAGGTCGGTGGATTTTCTGGAAATAGCGCGTGCGTCTAAACCCTCGATGCATGCCTGAAGTTTGCTACATACCTCATGCTTAGCAATTGCCTCCAGCACAGCGTCCTTTACCTCGCCCAACCTTACTCGTGCATCAAGCTCTCGCTTCTCCGTCGCCATTTCAGCCCGGACTTTCTCATCGGCCGTTGCCTCTAGCGCAGCGGCTTGGCCCTGTAGGCCTACAATAATGTGCTTTAAGCCCGGTTGCGGATCGGCCTGCAACTTCAGGACCTCCTCCCATTGGATCTCAGCCGCAGCGGCTTGCAGTATTAGTTTCTGACGGGAGTGCAGCCACTCCTGCATTGATGAACATACCGCAGCGAGCTCTGGATCAATTTCCGTAAGCTCCTCAACCAAGGCATCGCGAAACATTACATCCAGGGCGGCGTTCTGAATTGCCCTGTAGGCAGTGGCGGCAGTTTCACGGGCTTCTTTCGCAGTCTTTTCGGCAGCATGCTTAATGAAGGCATCAAACTTAACTAGTCGCGATGCGCCCTCTTCCCCAAGTCGGTTCTGGCAAAGGGGACATGTGCCGTCTTCTGAAATCGCCGGGAACTCATGATCTGGATGACTAACCCCGGCGAAAATTCGAGCCGCCTCAAACAGGGCCTTCCACTCATCGCCACCTGTTCCAACAAGCTGACCCGGCGTCTGCTTGAATTCCGTCGCAGCCAGCTCCGCTGCGGCTTTGGCCGCTTTCGACTTCTTAATTAGCTCTCCGAGCTGATTGAGCTTTTCATCGTTGATCAACGTCATTGCAGCTGCGAATCGATCCTTCAACCCCGAGAAGCGCGTCGCCTTCTGGCGCAGCGTTTGGGCTTTTTGCTTCGGATCAGCTTCAGCTAGGGTTTGTGTCAGTAAGAGCAGCCGATCCTGCTCTGCCTGGCTGAGCGTCGCTAAAGCCTCGATATGCTTAGAATTGGTTTTGGTGGGGATACCGAGCAGCGTAGTGGCCACTGCGGTCGGCTCTTTCGCGAGTACGGCGTAAGCGGCGTCACTAGGAGCATTCGCTGTCTTTTCTTGCGTGGCACGCAATTTGAGCTTGTTACACGCACCTACTAACCCCTCCAAGATATCCAGTCCGTATGGAGCGTAAGCGAAATCGCCATGGTTATCGATGTAAGCACGTGCGCAATGGGTATCGAAGATGGATATGTCCGAAAGCGGTTCAGGCGCCGCTATTCCATACTGCCAAGCAAGGTCAGTGGCCGTGCCGTCGATTACAGCCTCGAACACCGCTTGGGCAACGCCTGCAGTCTTGGGATCCAGGTTTGCGTTGGGCAGTATGGGCTCACGCCGATCCCTCGCACGGCACGCATGCTTGAATACTCTGGAATATCCCGACTTCCCAGCGCCATTCTCTCCGTAAATAACCGTCAGACCTGCCATTGCAATCGGGACGCTGCCACCGTTCGCTAGGGCGTTAACATTCTGGAGGTCCTTAATCGCTGCAAGCTGAACAACTCGGGTTGGATCGGCCGGCGGAGCTACCTGAGCATCCTCTAGAACCATCGCCTTCCGGTCATCTGGATCAGCGATCCCCACTTCGGCCTTAGCCAACGCGTAAAGATCATCCAGGTCAACCACACTAAGCGTACGATCTTGATAGAGCCGAGCAATCGCATCTTGCTGCCAAGCAGGCAGCCCCTTAGACCATGCGTGAATTTCCTGAATGATCGTCACCCTGCCTCCTCCATGGCGTAGTACTACGCATAACGTTCGATATCCCCAGAATGGCAATTTGCCAGCGGCATGTCTAGATGGTAGTCAGAAAGGAGACAACTTGTCTGGCACCGAGTCAGTAGCAACCACCCCTCAAAGGCAGCTACTGGCCGATTGTGATGAGAAAGTCGGCTTTCCCGGAACACTCGAATATTGATGGATGAAAACACCTCAGTTGCACGCGGCTACGTGAAATCCGAGTCCTGAACGTTCTGCCAAAAATTCAGATTTCAATCTCAGGCGCGTACTTTTCTCGCACGGATTTCAAAGCCGACTTTTTCAACAGAATCGGCTGGTAGCTGCCCTTCTAAACGAAGCCCCTCGGTCGATGGCACCCGCCGCAATCATCACAAACAGCTCCTGCCAAGGCATTAATTGATGTAACACCTCTTCGCCATGTAACACGCATATCGGCAAACCAGACCCAGCTGTGTAACGCCACGCAAACCTATTAAAATCATATAGTTATAAACTTATGTAACACGCGTAACACAGGTAACACGGTTCTATTAGGGTAGCCCCCCTAGCCCCTGTGGTATTGCTCCTTCAGCGAAGCTGAGGTGGATCATGCTAATGGCTTGGGTTCGATGGTGGGGCCCCTGGAGAATTCTTCTAGGTACGGGGCATAGAACCCGCGCGTTCGTGTTAGCGGATGGATTTTTTAAGTTGGTTGACAGGTTGACGTGGTTGACACCCATCACCATGGTTGACGCCATGCAGGTGTTCACTATCAGCAACAGA
>Ga0105246_10001170_pt1 | contig 15241 bp, 2 predicted proteins | sample KBSM64metaG_FD_99694 | JGI IMG/M metagenome (GOLD analysis project Ga0105246, IMG submission 99694) | Miscanthus rhizosphere microbial communities from Kellogg Biological Station, Michigan, USA - KBS M6-4 metaG | ecosystem: Host-associated > Plants > Roots > Rhizosphere > Soil | place: Michigan...
CGTGAAGCTCAATCTAACGGTGCGCATGTACTGGCGATTACAAATGTTGTGGGTAGCTCGATTGCACGTGATGCAGACGATGTGATTGCTACATTGGCTGGTCCTGAGATCGCCGTGGCTTCCACTAAGGCATACACTTCCCAGTTAATCGCGTTCAACCTGCTTGGTCTGTACCTTGCACAAGTACGTGGTACACAAACTCAGGATGAGATTGCGCACACATTGGCAGCGATGCAAGCACTGCCTGAGCAAGTGGAATCCATGCTGGAGCAGGCAGACGCAATCAAAGGATATGCAGAGCAAATCTCCAAACATCAACATCTTTTCTTCATTGGCCGTGGGCTGGATTACGCGGTAGCTCAAGAAGGATCGTTGAAACTGAAAGAAATTTCTTATATCCACTCTGAAGCATATGCTGCAGGTGAGTTGAAACACGGTACACTTGCGTTGATCGAAGACGGTATCCCTGTTATTGCTTTGGCAACACAGGAGAACGTACTGGAGAAAACGGTAAGTAACATCAAAGAAGTAAAAGCACGTGGCGCAGACGTACTGGCGATTACGTACGAAGAGCACGTAGCTCCATTGCTGAAATCCGTGGACCAAGCGTTTGCAATTCCTAAGACGTTGCCACTACTGAGCCCAGCTCTGTCCGTTGTTGCATTGCAATTGCTGGCATATTACGCTTCCTTGGCTCTGGGTCACGATGTTGATAAACCACGTAACCTGGCGAAAAGTGTAACGGTTGAGTAGTATAAAAGTTGTGAATTGAAACGTAAGATGAAAGATTCATAGCCTTTAAAATGGAGCCCGAGAGATTAACTCGTGGCTCCTTTTTGAATTCCACAAAAACATCATACATATCCGCCCCTAGTGACCCTCATTTATTCTTTCAATTAAAATTTATCGCTGATTCAGAGTATGGCAAGAGGAAAGAAAATTTTAGTGAATCTTAATTAGTCATCTCAAGTACATAGGTTCAGAGGATCAGTAAAAATCTTAGGTGTTATATTCCAAAATTACCAAAATGTTTTGAGTAGTTTGATGAGGTGGATTCTCTCAAAAAAATACAAAAAATTCTATAAATCCCTCAAAATCGTTTATTATGTGTCGTATTATTAATATTTAATGTTGCTAAGATCTAATTTAACCAAAATTTTACTATACATTCTTTGGAAATTTGATATAATTCAACCTAGGTCGCCTTCCAATTATACTAAAAAATAGAATTGGTGGGTTTTTATACATACCGAAGCTATGCGCGAGAGACCAGTCCACTGGCTACCCAGCAAGCTGGCATGCGAGGACCGACAATTGTGGAAAATGACAGCCGAGAATTTGTTGCTCGATGACGTCAAAAGGTTCAGAAAGAATGAAGCTAACCTTATCCCAATTCCGATGGAGGATGAAGCGCGTGAGCATTTTTGAAAAGCTGGAATCCAACGTAAGATCGTATTGCAGAAGCTTTCCGGTAGTATTTGACCGGGCCAAGGAAGACCTGTTATATGCTGAGGATGGAAGAGCGTATATTGATTTTTTTGCAGGTGCAGGGGCACTGAATTACGGTCATAACAATGACTATATCAAGGATCGGATTCTCGATTACTTGACCTCTGACCGAATTATGCATGGTTTGGATATGTATACAATGGCTAAGCGAGAATTCATGCAGAGCTTTTCTGAGCGTATCCTCGAGCCAAAGAAGCTGAATTATAAGCTTCAATTCTGCGGTCCAACGGGAACAAACGCGGTGGAAGCGGCACTGAAGCTTGCACGCAAGGCCAAGAAGAGGACCGGGATATTCGCGTTCATGGGCGGCTTTCACGGTATGTCGCTTGGTAGCCTCTCGGCGACAAGCTCCAAGTCTATGAGGGAAGGGGCCGGACTTCCTCTGGATGGAGTCACATTCATGCCGCACCCGAGTGGGACTTTCGCAGAAATGGATACACTCGGCTATATTGAGAATATTTTGACGGATTCACACTCTGGAATCGATAAACCGGCCGCAATTCTACTAGAAACGGTACAAGCCGAAGGTGGAATTCATGTCGCTAACGTACAGTGGCTGCGCGGGCTGCAACAGCTTTGCCGCAGGCACGATATCCTGCTCATTACCGACGAGATTCAAGTTGGTTGCGGCCGAACAGGTGAGTTCTTCTCCTTCGAACGTGCGGGGATAGAGCCGGATCTTATTACCCTGTCGAAGTCCATCAGCGGATATGGCTTGCCAATGTCGCTCCTGCTTCTAAAGCCTGAACTGGATCTTTGGACGCCAGGGGAACACAATGGTACCTTCCGCGGTAACCAGCTCGCTTTTGTAGCTGCCAAGGCTGCTCTAGAGTTCCGAGATAGATCTGCTTTGGAAGAACAGGTGAAACAGAAGGAGGAATTTGTGCGCTCATTCCTTGATAAAGAGATCAAACCTCTGCATCCGTCCATCACCATCCGTGGAATTGGCTTGATCTGGGGCATTGACGTTTCGGGTTTCACAGATGAAGCCGGGGCGAAGAGGATGTCGGAGATTAGTTTCGAGAACGGGCTCATCATTGAAAGAGCTGGCAGAGGGGACATGGTGCTTAAGATCATGCCTCCGCTGACCGTTTCGATGGAGAATCTGGCTACTGGATGCGACATTATCAAGTCCAGTATTCAGCAGGTGATTTATCAGGAAAAACAGAGTTTGCTGGTAACAACCTAAAGTAGAGCAGGTCAGGGCTGCCCTACAGAGATAATAGGCATTGAAGTGCGTTCTGAGAGCGTGCAGCCCTGAAATAAATGAACATTTTGACCCCATTGGAACATTGTTGAAGCACCAATCGTCACATCTAATCGTCAGGAAAAGATCACTACCTCGCAGTCGGATCTTTACTTAACCACATCAGGGCTGCGGGGGATGTATAAAGTGTACATAGAGTCTATCAATACCCCTTAGACATAGCCTTCGGCAAAGTCAGCTCAGGTGCCGAAGCCATAGGTACGGCTGATTTTTTGCTGTCCACATGGAATCCTACAGCTAGTCTTACTTCAATGGGAGGAACCTCCCTAGCCTACCCCATATTCAATTCCGAATCCAAATGTTAAACCTAAGCCCGTTTTCAGGTGGCTCGTCCCTAGTATGCATAATGAAACAAGGGAGATAGAAGCAGCACCTTTTGTGAGGATCGATGTTTTTTTACTATCTTTTACGCATGGAACTAATGGCACAATTGCAAGGCAGAGGGCTGCCTCATGTGATCAACCGAACAAGTGGAACGGTGATCCTGTGAAAGCCATGATATTTGTTGTTACATTTTTTGAAAAGGCGGGCAGCATTGCTGTGGTATATGCTCTGCCGGATTGCTTTTACCGATGAAGAGAGGGGAACGATCCAGGTGGCTTTTGAAAAAGAAACGTTGTTTTGGAATGAAACATTAGGTAGCGATGACTATACCTTGACGCGGTTGCCTTACAGCAAAACTCCAGGATCGCTGGCACCGATGATGACAACAGTCAGCGGTTCGATTTCGGAGAAAGCAGCACAACGTGTACTTCAAATGAGCAAGGGCGCTCCGCTGGCTGTTTTTATGATCTTGCTTGCTGGTGTTCAGTCGCTCCTGCATAGATATACAGGCACTTCTGACATTCTGGTTGGTATGCCAGTTGTACGGAAAAAAGCGGAGGAACGCCGTTCCGTTAATCATACAGTTATTTTGAAAAACTCACTTCCTACGGGGGCAACTTTTAAAACGCTTTTGAGCGAACTGAGAACTTCCTTGCCGGAAGCAATTCAGCACCAACATATTCCTTTCTTAAAAATGACGGAGAAGTTGGATCTGCAATATATAGACGGTATACCTGTTGTCCATACGCTAGTGTCCCTTAGGGAATTACACCTGGATGAGATCGGGCAAAACATGGTCACGGATTGTTCCTTTGCATTCAGCTTAACCGGGGGGACGATACAGCTTGCGCTCTCATATAATGAACACTTATATGACTCCGTCTTCATGACTGGGGTCGTCGGTCATCTAGATCGCCTGCTGACTGTGGGGCTTCACGAACTGGAGCTGGACATCGTACGGGCGGAGATGCTGTCAGAGGACGAGAAAATTCAAGTGTTGCAAAGTTTCAACGACACGGAGAAGGACTACGCTCGTGATCGGACAATTCATCAACTCGTGGAGGAGCAAGTGCAGCGTGTGCCCGAAGCGACGGCGGTTGTCTTTGAGGAGCAGCGGCTTTCGTATGCGCAGTTGAACGAACGGGCGAACCGGCTGGCGCGGACGTTGCGATCAGTCGGTGTGGTACCCAATCAACTGGTAGGTTTGATGGCCAGAAGGTCGCTGGAGACAGTTGTCGGCATTCTGGCAGTTCTGAAAGCTGGCGGTGCCTACGTGCCAATCGACCCGGAATACCCGGAAGAACGAATACGCTACATTTTGGAGAACTCAAACGCGCAGATGCTACTGACTCAAAAGGAATTGTTGCAGCAGGTGGCATTCGAAGGAACTGTACTGGCTATGGATGACGAGCAAGCCTATAACGATGATGGCTCAAACCTTGAGCCAGCTAGCGGTCCAAATGATCTTGCTTATGTCATCTATACGTCAGGTACGACGGGCAAACCCAAAGGAGTTATGCTGGAGCATCGTGGTTTGGTCAGCTTGAAGCTGATGTTCGCGGATAGTTTGGGCATCACGGAGCATGACCGGATCATTCAATTTGCCAGCCTGTCATTTGACGCATCTTGTTGGGAAATATTCAAAGCGCTCTATTTTGGCGCGGCTTTATATATCCCGACGGCCGAGACGATTCTCGACACTCGTCTGTTCGAAAGTTATATGAACAAGCATGCGATTACGGCAGCGATTTTGCCTCCGACGTACAGTGCTCATTTGCATCCGGACCGCCTTCCCAGTCTAACAAAGCTTGTAACGGGAGGGTCGGCGGTATCGGCCGAATTCGTGCAGCAATGGAAAACAAAGGTTCACTATTTTAATGCTTACGGACCAACTGAGGCTTCTATTGTTACGACGCTTTGGGATGCAGATGAGGAGCAGTCGCAGCACAGAGTTATTCCAATCGGTCGTCCATTGGCCAATCACCAGATTTTTATTCTGGATGCCCACCTGCAACTTGTGCCTCCAGGAGTGGACGGCGAGCTGTGCGTTGCAGGCGTGGGGCTAGCGAGAGGGTACCTGAACCAACCGGAGCTGACAGCAGAGAAGTTCGTGGAACATCCGTTTATCCCGGGAGAACGCCTATACCGGACGGGAGATCTCGCCCGCTGGTTGCCAGATGGAAATCTGGAGTACTTGGGCCGGATCGATCATCAGGTGAAAATTCGTGGATTCCGAATTGAGATCGGCGAGATCGAAGAGCAGCTTCTAAAGATTGACTCCGTGCAGGAGACAATCGTAATCGCGCGGGAAGGCAAAAGCGGGCAAGAACTGTGTGCTTACCTGGTCGCGGGTCACTCGCTTACTCTCGGCGATTTGAGAAGTGCGCTGGCGCAAAAATTGCCGAATTATATGATTCCGGCACACTTTGTTCAGCTTCCACGGATGCCGCTTACACCGAACGACAAAATTGATCGCAAGGCTCTGCCCGCTCCGGAAGGAAACGCACTGACGAGTGGTACGTACGTAGCTCCCCGCAATGAAGCTGAGCGAACGCTTGCCGAAGTGTGGCAGGCAGTATTGAATGCTGATCGTGTTGGAGTAACGGATCATTTCTTTGAGCTTGGCGGAGACTCGATCAAGTCCATCCAAGTATCTTCGCGGCTTCATCAAGCCGGGTACAAGCTGGAAATTCGGGATTTGTTCAAATATCCGACGATCTCGCAGCTCAGCCTGCATGTAAAACCGATCGGACGTACCATCGATCAAGGCGAAATAACGGGTGAAACGGCGCTGACGCCGATTCAGCACTGGTATTTCGAGAGCTCTTTTGAAGACTCACACCATTTCAATCAGTCGGTGATGCTTTACCGGAAGGAACGCTTCGACGAAGATGCAGTAGGTCAAGTACTGCAAATGCTGGTCGAGCATCATGACGCCTTGAGGATGGTATTCCAGAAAACGGACCAAGGGGTTAGTGCCCGAAACCGCTCGATTCAGGAAGGTGATCTATTCACGTTGGACGTGTTCGACTTGAAGAATGCGGTGGATACCGGGCAGGTTGTGGAAACAAAATCAACGGAAATTCAAGCGGAAATTGATCTGGAAAACGGCCCCCTCGTAAAGGCAGGGTTGTTCCAATGTGAGGACGGCGATCATTTGCTGCTCGCAGTTCATCATGCCGTGGTGGACGGTGTATCATGGCGGATTTTGATGGAGGACTTCGCCCTGGGTTACGAGCAGGCAGGCAAAAGGGAGGACTTTCGTTTTCCGGCGAAAACGGATGCGTATCGAACTTGGTCAGAGCAGCTAGCAGATTACGCGCAAAGTCCAGAGATAGCAAAGGAACGGGCTTATTGGCAGGCGATAGAACAAATTGCGGTCCCTGCAATACCGAAGGATATCGAGACAGACGTTACGACGCAGCAGGACAGCGAATCACTTTTCGTTTGTCTGACTTCCGAAGAAACAGAGCTTTTGCTGAAACGAGTGCACCGGGCCTATAACACCGAAATGAACGATATTTTGGTAACGGCGCTTGGTATAGCTGTTCGCAAGTGGACGGGACATGAACGGGTGCGAATCAATCTCGAAGGGCACGGGCGTGAATCAATCGGAACAGATATTGATATTACACGTACAGTTGGCTGGTTTACGACCAAGTTTCCGGTAATTCTGGAGCCTGAAACTGACCGGGACTTGGCTTACCAGATTAAACAGGTTAAGGAAAGATTGCGCCTTATTCCGAATAAGGGGCTAGGGTACGGCATATGCCGTTATCTCTCTAAGCCGGAGGATGGCTCTGTTTGGGGTGCTGAACCGGAAATTAATTTTAACTACCTCGGCCAGTTCGACGATGATGCGAATCAAGAAGAGATCGGTATATCTTTTTATTCCAGCGGTAATCCGGCTAGTGCTAGGCAAGCCCGCAGCTTTGTGCTGGATATCAACGGTATGGTGCTGGATGGCGCTTTGTCACTCGATCTTAGTTACAGCCGGAAGCAATATCGCAAGGAAACAATGGAAGCCTTCGGTCAGATGCTTGGGCAAAGTCTCCGAGAGCTCATTATCCACTGTGCGGATAAAGAGAATACCGAATTGACACCGAGCGACCTGCAATTTAAGGGTTTGACCATCACAGAATTGGAGCAAATTTCTCAGCGTTCAAGCCATATGGGCGAAATCGAAAATATTTACTCGCTTACGCCGATGCAGAAGGGTATGTGGTTTCAAAGTGCGCTTGATCTACAAACAGCCGCTTACTTCGAACAGACACGTTTTACGATGCGTGGAGCACTGAACGTCCAGCTTTTCGAGAAGAGTTGGACAGAACTAGCGAAACGTCATCTGGTACTGCGGGCAAATTTTGTGAAAGGTTCAGCGGGCGAGCCAATGCAAGTCATATACCGCGACAAGCCAATCGGTTTTGAATATGAAGATTTGCTTCATTTGCAGGCGGACGAGAAACAAGCGTATTTGGACAAAAAAGCCGAGAGTGATAAGCTTCGCGGTTTCGATCTAGAATGTGATGCGCTCATTCGAGTTACGATCCTGCGTACGGAAGAACAAAGTTATCATGTGCTCTGGAGTTTTCAGCATATTCTGATGGACGGTTGGTGCTTGCCGCAGCTGACACATGAGCTGTTTGAGACGTACGCGGCCTTGGTGTCCGGCAAGGAGCTGGCAGTAGATAAAGGCTCAGATTATGGAGCTTATATCGAATGGTTGGAGAAACAGGACGATCAGGCGGCATCAGCCTATTGGACATCATTCCTGGAAGGTTATGAAGGGCAAACTGTACTTCCGGGACAAAAAGAACCTGCGCCGAACGGCAAATTCACGGCTGATCACGTCACCGCCGAGCTAGGCAAGGACTTGAGCGAGAGTATGGACCAGGTGGCGAAACAACACCTAGTTACGGTTAATACACTGCTGCAAGCCGCCTGGGGCGTGATGCTGCAAAAGTATAACGGGACAAATGATGCCGTATTCGGCAGCGTCGTAGCCGGAAGACCCGTAGAAATCCCTGGTATTGAGTCGATGATCGGGCTGTTCATCAATACGGTTCCGGTCCGCGTGACGAGTGAAGCGGATACCCAGTTTACCGATTTGATGGCGCAGCTTCAAGAACGGGCGCTGGATTCCGGGAATTATGACTACTATCCTCTGTATGAAATTCAAGCTCGCAGCGTGCAAAAGCAGAACCTGGTCAACCATATCATTGCTTTCGAGAACTATCCGGTGGATGAGCAGATGGAGCAGGCAGGTGACCAGCAACACGGTGACCTGACGATCGCTGAGGTTCAGATGGAGGAGCAGACGAACTATGACTTCAACGTGACCGTGGTACCGGGAGCCGAGATTGAAATTCGTTTTGACTTTAACGCCGAAGTGTTCGATAAAGGCAGCATTGAGCGGCTTAAGGGGCATCTTGTGCATCTGCTGGAGCAGGTGACTGAACATCCGGAAATTACTGTGGGCGATCTGGATCTTGTGACAGAGGTAGAAAAGGCAGACCTTCTCGGACGTTTTAACGATACCACAACGGAATTCCCGCGTGGGAAGACACTTATTCAATTGTTCGAAGAGCAAGCAGATCGCATCCCGGATGCAATTGCCATCTCCTTGAATGAGCAAGAGTTGACTTACCGGGAGCTTAACGAATATGTTAATCGCCTTGCCCGTACCTTGCGCAGCCACGGGATATGCAAAGGTCGTCTGGTTGCCATCATGGCTGAGCGCTCCATCGAAATGGTAGTCGGTATGTTGGCGGTACACAAGGCCGGAGCGGGTTACGTTCCGATTGACCCGGAGTATCCAGAGGAGCGTATCCGTTTTTTAATTGAGGATTCAGCGGCACAGGTCATGCTGACGCAGAGCCGTTTGCGCGAGCGTCTGATGGGTTCGGTATCCGTGATTTTACTGGATGTCGATTCCTTCTATCATGAGGACAGGACAAATCTAAATTCAGACACTGAAGCAACGGATCTGGCGTGCATCATCTATACGTCTGGCACGACGGGTAAGCCGAAAGGCAACCTTGTTTCACACCGCAACATCGTGCGGATTGTGCGAAATACGAATTATATCGATATCACTGAACAGGACCATGTCCTTCAACTTTCGAGCTATTCGTTTGACGGAGCAATTTTTGATATTTTCGGAGCTTTGACCAACGGAGCACGGCTGGTGCTGGTTCCTCGCGATACTTTGTTAGAGATTGGTCAGCTAGCAGATCTCATTCAGCGCGAGCATATATCGGTCATGCTGATTACGACAGCTTTCTTTAATGTGCTTGTAGATGTGAACGTCAATTGTCTGCAGGATGTCCGGGCAATTTTGTTCGGAGGAGAGCGTGTGTCGGTCGGTCATGTGCGTAAAGCGCTCGCCCATATTGGACCAGGGAAGCTTAATCACCTGTACGGCCCGTCGGAAAGTACGGTTTATACCACGTATCTTCCAGTTGACTTCGTAGATGATTCGGCGGTTACTGTGCCTATCGGACGGCCGATCAGCAATACGACGGTGTATATCGTCGACAGCCAGAACAAGCTTTTGCCTGTTGGAGTGGCCGGGGAGCTTTGCATTGGTGGAGAGGGCTTGGTACAAGGTTACAATAATCGGCCGGAGCTGACTGCCGAGAAATTCGTAGCTAATCCGTTTATGCCAGGAGAGCGCATGTACCGAACAGGAGACCTGGCGAAATGGTTGCCGGATGGTACGATTGATTATGTAGGACGGACGGATGATCAAGTGAAAATCCGCGGCTTCCGCATTGAGTTGGGTGAGATCGAAGCTCAGCTCCAAAAAGTGGAGGGGGTTCGGAAAACAACGGTATTCGCGCGGGAAAATATCTCTGGTGAAAAGCATCTTTGCGCTTATTATGAAGCAGACATTGAGCTTCCAACAGCTGAGCTGAAGAGTGCGCTTTCACAGGAACTTCCAGCTTATATGATACCGACGTATCTGATCCAGTTGGAAAGGCTCCCGCTGACCACGAATGGCAAGGTCGACCGCAGGTCTCTCCCGGAACCTGAGGAAAGTTTGCAACCGGGCGAAGGACATATTCCGCCTCGGACTCCACTGGAGGTCGGCTTGGCCGAAATTTGGAAAAGCGTGCTCGGACTAGCGGTTATCGGCGTTCATGACAATTTCTTTGACCTAGGTGGACATTCCTTGAGGGCGACGAAACTAGTGAGCAAGATCCACCAGGATCTGTACGTTGAATTGCCTTTGCGTGACGTATTCCGCTACTCGACGCTCGAAGAGATGGCTCTCGCTATCTCCCGAATCGGAGAGCAGTCGTTCTCGTCAATTCCGCTGGCAGGCGTAAGAGAATATTATCCACTTTCTTCAGCTCAGAAGCGGTTGTACATCCTGAATCAGCTGGAAGGAGCAGATCAGAGCTACAATATGCCGGGTGTGTTGCTGTTGGAAGGATCGATTGATCGGAGCCTGTTGGAAAAGGCTTTCCACGGACTAATTGCACGGCATGAAACATTACGAACAGGCTTCGAGATCGTACAAGGTGAAGCTGTACAGCGCATTTACGAGAGCCTCGACTTCACTCTTAAGTACTATCATTCTAGCGAAGAGGAAGCACCAAAAGTTGTACATGACTTCATCCGGCCTTTCGACTTGGCGAAACCTCCACTGTTGCGAGCAGAACTCGTAGAGCTGGGAACCAATCGTTATCTATTGATGTTCGACATGCACCATATCATCTCTGACGGGGTTTCAATGGACGTTTTCGTTGATGAACTGGTTCGTTTGTATGACGGCCATTCATTAAAGCCTTTGCATATTCAATATAAGGACTACGCTGTATGGCAACAGTCGGATGAACAAGAGGTGCAGTTGAAACGCGAGGAAGTATACTGGTTGGATCGTTACCGGGGGGAGTTACCGGTTTTGGAAATGCCGACGGATTATCCGCGTCCTGCTGTACAAAGCTTTGAGGGACAGACGCTTACGTCCTTCGTAGACCCTGCAACAAACGAAGGCTTAAAGCAGTTAGCTGCTCAAACAGGATCGACGCTGTATATGGTGCTACTTGCAGCATATACCGTGCTTTTGCATAAATACACAGGTCAGGACGATTTGATCGTTGGAACGTCGATTGCAGGCAGAACACATGTAGACACGCAGCCGTTAATCGGAATGTTCGTCAATACGCTGGCGCTCCGCAATCATCCCGCTTCGGAGAAGACTTTCCTGTCGTATTTGGAAGAAGTGAAAGAAACGACCTTAGGCGCCTACGAGCATCAGAATTATCCGTTTGAAGAGCTTGTCGATAAAGTGCAGGTTAGCCGGGATCTAAGCCGCAACCCGTTGTTCGACACCATGTTCTCCTTGCAAAATTTGGAGGATAAAGAGCTAGAGTTGGAAGGGATGAAATTGTCCCCTTACCCTAGCGAATACGGCTCAGCCAAGTTCGACTTGAGTGTGGATGTTACAGAAGAGAACGGCGGTTTGGAGTGCAGCTTTGAATTCGCAACGGCTCTTTATAAAGAAAGTACAATCCGGCGGCTGTCGACTTATTTTGGACAATTGCTTAAGGCGATTATAAGTCACCCGGATGCAAAGATTGCCGAGTTGAACTTGTTGACGTCAGAGGAGAAAGAAATTCTGGACGCCTTTAATCCGGTACGGGTGGAATCAGCTCCTACAGTCGCGTTCCACCGTCTGTTTGAGAAAAAGACGGAACGAACGCCCGAAGCGATAGCTGTTGTGTATGAGAATAACAGGCTGACGTATTCAGAGCTGAACAAACGGGCGAACCGTTTGTCGGCTACGTTGCGTGCAAGCGGCATCGGCCGGGAAACGATCGTTGGTATTCTCGCCGAGCGTTCGGTCGACTTGCTGGTGGCCGTTCTGGCGGTTTGGAAAGCAGGCGGTGCTTATGTACCGCTTGATCCGGACTATCCGGTAGATCGTGTGCGGTTCATGCTACAAGACAGCGGAGCGAAGGTGCTGCTGACGCAAAGACCACTGCGTGAGCGCGCCGAAGCCTGGCTTAGCGATGAGGAACTGGCGTTGTCGACGGTGCTGTACCTTGATGAAGAAATGTCGTACAGCGAGGAGTGGGCGAACGCGTCAATGGATATTGGCCAAGGCTCCAGCATTATTTCTGGTATGGTCTCTGGCAATCTGACAGGAGCTGGGAATGGTGGCGGCGATGAGAACCAATTAAATGTTGTTGATGTCGATGGCATGTACAGCTTCCATGAGGCTCGTCCGGAGGATCTAGCCTACGTAATTTACACGTCGGGAACAACGGGCAAGCCGAAGGGCGTAATGATCGAACATCGCAGTCTGATGAACACGGCGGTGGGCTACCGTCGGGAATATCGGTTGGATCAGTTCCCGGTGCGGCTATTGCAGCTTGCTAGCTTCTCGTTTGATGTGTTCGTAGGTGATATCGCACGCACACTGTATAACGGAGGCACGATGGTCATCGTGCCGAAGGACGATCGGATTGATCCGTCCCGTCTATACTACTGGATTGAGCAGGAGCGAATTAACATCTTTGAATCGACGCCAGCGTTAATTGTGCCGTTTATGGAATACGTGTATGAGCATGGGCTGGATATGAGCGGGATGGAGCTGTTAATTACAAGCTCGGACAGCTGTAGTGTGGCGGATTACCGGAATTTGCAGGAACGCTTTGGATCGCTGTTCCGAATCATCAACGCCTATGGCGTGACGGAAGCGGCAATCGACTCCAGTTTCTATGACGAATCACTGGCAATGTTGCCGCAAACAGGCCATGTGCCAATTGGCAAAGCGTGGCTAAACGCGAAGTTTTACATTGTGGATGCACACCTCAATCCAGTGCCTGTCGGAGTACTGGGCGAACTAGTTATCGGCGGAGTTGGGGTCTCGCGCGGATATTTGAATCGTCCAGAATTGACCGAAGAGAAATTCGTCGATAGTCCATTCGCTGAGGGTGAACGGTTATACCGCACAGGAGACTTGGCGCGGTGGATGGAAGACGGCAACGTGGATTTCATCGGCCGGATCGACAATCAGGCGAAAATCCGGGGGTATCGAATTGAAACTGGGGAGATTGAGTCCCAGTTGCAGCGCGTGGAAGGCTTGCGAGAAACAGTGGTTCTGGTTCGAAGTGATGCGACTGGTCAAAAAGCGCTATGTGCCTATTACACGCTAGATACCGGAGCTGAACTGGCAGTAAACGATCTGCGCAGTAGACTGGCACAGGAGTTGCCGGGCTACATGATCCCGTCATACTTCGTAGAACTTGAGGTTCTACCTCTGACACCGAACGGGAAAATCGATCGGAAGGCGCTGCGAGCACCAGAAGGGGAAACAGCAAGTGGAACGGAGTCCATCGCACCGCGCAATGAGCTGGAAACGAAGCTGGCGTTGATATGGCAGGAGGTTTTGGGGTTAACAAAGGAAATTGGCGTTTATGATAACTTCTTCGACATTGGCGGTCACTCTCTGCGTGCGACGACGCTGGTTAGCAAGGTTCACCAAGAGTTGAACGTAGATCTGCCTCTGCGTGACGTGTTCCGTCATTCCACCATCGAGAGCATGGCAGTAGCCATTTCACGGTTAAATGAACAGAAATTTGTTTCCATTCCGGTGGCAGATGACCGAGAGGTTTATCCGCAATCTTTTGCCCAAAAACGTCTTTATATCCTGAACCAACTGGAAGGTGCGGAGCTTAGCTACAACATGCCAGAAGCAATGCTGCTGGAGGGTACTTTGGATCAGGCAAGGTTCGAAGAAGCGTTCCGCAAGCTCATAATGCGGCATGAAATGCTGCGTACCGGATTTGAAATGGTAGATGGCGAAGCATCGCAGCGGATTTACGAGGATGTAGATTTTGCCGTGGAGTTCTATCAAGCGGATGAGCAAGAAGCTGAGGAGATCGTTCACCGTTTCGTCCGTCCGTTTGATTTGGCAAAACTTCCGCTGCTAAGAGTGGGTCTCGTAGAGCTTGCTCCAGAACGCCATATTCTCATGTACGACATGCATCACATTATTTCTGACGGCGTATCAATGGAGATCTTTATCGAAGAATTTGTCCGCCTGTACCGGGGAGAGTCATTGGAACCTCTGGGCATTCAGTACAAAGACTACTCCGTTTGGCTACATTCGCAGGAGCAGAAGGAAAGGCTTCAGCATCAGGAGGCGTACTGGCTGGACATGTTCCAAGGCGAACTTCCGGTGCTCGAAATGCCGACCGACTATCCGCGTCCTTCTGTGCAGAACTATGAGGGTCAGACAATGGAATTTTTCTTGGATTCTTCTAGAACAGACAGCCTGAAGCAGCTTGCCTCGGAAACAGGTACGACGCTGTTTATGGTTCTACTCGCGGCATATAACGTGCTTCTGCACAAATATTCAGGTCAGGAAGATGTGATTGTCGGTACACCGATTGCCGGAAGGAACCATGGAGACGTGCAGCCGTTAATCGGGATTTTCTTAAATACGCTGGCCATCCGCAGTTATCCGGTTTCGGAGAAGACATTCCTGTCATACCTGAACGAAGTGAAAGAAACGACTCTCCACGCTTTCGAGCATCAAAACTATCCGTTCGAAGAATTGGTGGACAAGGTTCAAGTCAACCGTGATTTAAGCCGAAATCCACTTTTCGACACACTGTTTACGATGCAGAATACGGAGAACGAAGAATTTGAGTTGGAAGGTCTTCGCCTGATCCCTTATCCAAACGAGCTGGATACCGCCAAATTTGATATCAGCTTGGATGTGGGCGAGGAGAATGGAGGCTTGGATTACAGCTTCGAATATGCGACGGCTCTTTACAAAAGAGAGACGATCGAACGGTTGGCTAAACATTACGAGCAGCTGCTCGTAATGATCATAAACCGCCCGGATGCAAAGATCGCCGAGCTGAGCTTGCTGACTTCAGAGGAAGAAGACCAAATTCTCGAAGATTTTAACCCGGTGCAACCGGAATTGGCTCCTGCGGCTGCGTTCCACCATCTGTTCGAGGAACAGGTTGAACATATACCGGAAGAGACAGCCGTTGTTTACGAGAATGACAGGCTGACGTATGCGGAATTGAACGAGCGATCGAACCGTTTGTCGGCTACGCTGCGTGCAAGCGGAATCGGGCGGGAGACAATCGTTGGTATTCTTGCCGAGCGATC
>Ga0105246_10001172_pt1 | contig 15224 bp, 16 predicted proteins | sample KBSM64metaG_FD_99694 | JGI IMG/M metagenome (GOLD analysis project Ga0105246, IMG submission 99694) | Miscanthus rhizosphere microbial communities from Kellogg Biological Station, Michigan, USA - KBS M6-4 metaG | ecosystem: Host-associated > Plants > Roots > Rhizosphere > Soil | place...
ACTCTTCCAAAAACTCGTCATACGAATCTTCTTCGGTGTTTTCTTTGATCGTCAGTACGATCTCTGTGCCTACCGTATCTTTCTCAGCAGGTGTAATAGTATAACCGTCAGCACCTTCGGATTCCCATTTCCAAGCTTCGTTACTGCCCAGCGTTTTACTCGTTACGATAAGCTTGTCCGCCACCATGAAAGCCGAGTAGAAACCAACCCCGAATTGGCCAATGATGTTATGGCCGTCTTTGGCTTCGTTTTCTTTTTTGAACGCCAGGGAACCACTCTTCGCGATGACACCCAGATTGTTCTCCAATTCTTCCTGCGTCATACCAATCCCGGTATCGGTGATGGTGAGTGTACGGTTTCCCTTGTCGATTGTAAGTTTGATGAAATAGTCCTCTTTGTTGAAGACAAGCGTATCATCGGTTAGTGCTTTGTAATATATTTTGTCGATGGCGTCACTGGAGTTGGAGATCAGCTCTCTGAGGAAAATTTCCTTTTGGGTGTAAATGGAGTTGATCATCATATCCAGCAAACGTTTGGATTCTGCCTGAAATTCTTTTTTAATCGCCATGAATGAAGTGCTCCTTTCGAATTTGGGTATCGAATGATTCGGTTGAAAATAAAGGCAAGCTGCTCTGCAAGGTAGACGTTCCATTACGAATCGTTGCATAGCATAGCCATATATTCGATAGAACCATTCCATATGTAATGGTGTTTATTCGCCACTCTGTTAGCACTCAAACAACCAGAGTGCTAAACCCTTCTTTTTATATAACATATGGGAAAATTGGGTGTCAATACGAAAAGGCTTATTTTAACAAAATGATTGATATTAATTAGCAAAATGATGCCCCAGCTCCGTCTGGATGACCTTTCACCTACACTCATTTCCCAGCGCACAGTGCTCGCACTGCTTGACGTCAGCCAGCCCTAACCACATGCCCTATCTCAGTGTAACGCACTCGCTCCAGCAACACAAAAAACCGCCTCGAATTAAAGCTCGTGACGGCGTGGTGAAATTAGAGACCTGACAGAACAGCAGAGCAAAGCATTTGGTACCGCTGCAACTACTCTACTTTTTCACCATCTTGGGATCAAGGGTGTCACGCAGCCCATCGCCCATCAGATTGAAACCGAGTACTGTCAGCATGATGGACAGACCGGGAAAAATAAGCGTCCACGGCGCTTTTTGGATATACTGGCGGGAGTCCGACAGCATTTTCCCCCACTCTGGGTCCGGGGGTTGCGCACCCATACCTAGAAATCCGAGAGCTGCTGCCTCAATGATCGCTGTACCTATCCCGAGTGTCCCTTGTACAATGAGCGGCGTAAGACTATTCGGTAAAATGTGCCGAAACAAAATGCGCCCGTTTCCTGCTCCCAGTGTGCGTGCGGAAGTAATAAATTCTTCCTGCCTCAAACTGAGTACTCGTGACCGCACCAACCGTCCATACGTCGGAATATTCACGATCGCAATGGCGAGCAACGCATTTTGCAAAGAAGGACCCAGAATCGCAACAATCGCGATCGCCAGCAAAATGCCCGGAAATGCCAGCAAAATATCAAACAGACGTGAAATAAGCATATCAGCCCATTTTCCATAGAACCCGGCAACCAGTCCCAGCAGCGCTCCTGCAATAATGGAACCAATCACCGAGAAAAATCCAACCCAGAGTGATATCCGTGCGCCATGTATCACCCGGGAGAACACATCCCGACCCAAGTCATCCGTTCCGAACCAGTGCTCCGTCGAAGGGGCTTGAAGCCGATCCTGCAGCACCTGCTCTTTGTAATCATAGGGAGCGATATAGGGGGCAAGGAAGGCTAATACGATAAAAAAAACAATAATGATCAAGCCTGCCAAGGCAAGCCGATTCCCCCGAAAAGTCCTCCACGCCTCACGCCAGGGCCCTGACCTGCTCACGTTTACTGTGTCAACGGCTTGCCCGGTATTAGTCGACAATTTGGCCATACAGGTTCTCCTTTGCTGAACATAAATAATGAAAGATAAACAGATTGCTTACACAGAAGAATAAACGAGTCACCAGGGCTTCATCGTTGTATCACAGGTTGTTTCAATTTGCTACTCTATCATCCCTATAGCTTCCCTACTTGTAACTGATTCTCGGATCAAACACCGCGTAGAGCAGATCGACAATCAGGTTGATGACCACAAAAAAGAAAGCCACGATCAGGATTCCACTCTGAATCACAGGATAGTCCCGTGAACTAATCGCTTCATATATATAACGCCCGACACCCGGCCAGGCGAAAATCGTTTCCGTCAGCACCGCACCGCCCAGCAGCGATCCGGTCTGAATACCAATGACGGTCAGCACAGGGATAAATGCATTTTTCAGTGCATGTCCGTATACGACAAAAAACGGGCCCAATCCTTTCGCCTTGGCGGTACGAATATAATCGGAACTCATCACTTCGAGCATGCTGGAACGTGTCATCCGGGCGATTACAGCCATCGGGATGGTTCCCAGCGCCACACTGGGAAGAATCAAATGTTTCGTCACCGTCCACAGCTGATCCCAGCGTCCTGCAAGCATCGTGTCCAGCACATACAAACCTGTAATCGCATCGACGGGGTCACGCGCATTCATCCGTCCAATGGATGGCAGCCATTGCAGTTTGTTGGCAAACAACCATTGTTCCATCAAGCCAAGCCAGAAGATCGGCATGGATACACCCACAAGCGCAATCACCATGCAACAGTAATCAAACCAGGAGTTGTGCTTCCATGCGCTGACAATCCCTGCATTCACGCCAATAAGGACGGCAAACAACATACTCGCCATCGTGAGTTCAAGTGTGGCTGTCAGATAAGGTACGATTTCCTGGGCAATAGGCACCTTCGTGCGAATGGATGTGCCCAGATCCCCTTTCAGCAAATCGCCTAAATAGGCGAAATATTGCTGGAACCAGGGTTTATCCAGTCCAAGTTGATCCCTTAGAGCCTGCTTGGATTGTTCGGTTGCTTTTTGCCCCAGAATCGTCTCGGCCGGATCACCGGGTATTGCATGAATGATGGAAAAAACGATCAATGTCATGCCCAGCAGAACGGGCAGCAGTACCAGCACACGTTTGACAATATAGCTGTTCACTTCCAGATCACCTGCCCTAAACGTATCGTGCACATCCATTTCAGATCTTCAAATAAGAGAAAAAGCACCAGCGAACACGTATGCTTTGGATAGTAATTTCCGGATGCAGATTCTGCCAAGCAAGCCATGTCCGCCAGCGCGTTATATTTGCGGTTATATACTTTTGCAGCAACGTTCTCTCACCAATGTTTATTCAAAATAAGCTCCCACATACGATTCGGTTCCCAGCGGAGAAGTTACAAACCCTTTCAGGCTCGCTTTCCCGGCCAGGATCGGTGTGGTATGCACAAGCGGAATCCAAGGTGCATCTTCCTTGATGATGACCTGAGCCTGTTTGTACAATTCAGCACGTTTGTCCTGATCCGTCTCTGTCTGTGCTTTCGTAAGCAATGTGTGAAGTTCTTCGTTTACGTAGTAGCTACGGTTGTTACCTGGAATGGCGTCTTTGTCCAAAAGCGTATACAGGAAGTTGTCCGGATCACCGTTGTCCCCTGTCCAGCCGAGCATGTAGAGATCGTCCTTCTCTCCGGCTTTGGAATCTTCCAGATAGGTCGCCCACTCGGGAGATTCAATCGTCGTTTTGACACCAATTTTCTCAAAATCAGCCTGAATCGCTTCGGCTACTTTCTTGCCATCTGGCATGTACGGACGGGATACCGGCATCGCATAAAATGTTACCGGATCAGGCAATCCGTCAGGGAAGCCGGCTTCGGCCAGTAATGCTTTTGCCTTTTCCAGATCATAGGCGTAATCTTCAATCTCATCATTGTAACCCCACAGCGTTGGTGGCATCGGGTTCACCGCAGGCTTCGCCTGTCCGGCAAAGAACGCATCGATGATGGCTTGTTTGTTCACCGCATGGTTGAGGGCTTGTCTGACTTTCACGTTATCAAATGGCTTTTTCTTGAAATTAAATCCGATATACGCCACGTTGAACGGTGGACGCTCGATCTTCTGCAGCTCGCTATTGCTCTCGAGAATGCTCAGATCATCCGGATTCAGGTCTTCCATAATATCAATCTCGCCATTCTGCAATGCATTGAAACGAGCGGTGTTATCCGGGATGGAGCGCACGATCACCTTGTTTAGCTTCGGAAAACCTTCCCTCCAGTAATCTGCGTTTTTCTCCAGTGTAATCGAGTCGTTCCGCTTCCACTCTTTGAATACAAATGGCCCAGTACCTACAGGCTCACTTTTGAAATTCTCTTTTTTCTCCTGAATCGCTGCCGGGCTTCCTATGCCAAACGGGGTCATCGCAATATTTTGCAGGAAAGGAGCTTGTGGTTGGTTCAAGGTAAACTCGACTGTCGATTCATCGAGCGCCTTCACTTCCTTGATCACCCGACTACCTTCTGGCCCAAACATGGAATCATAATAGTCGAAGGAATCGCCTTCGAATTTATATTCACTTGCCGGATCACTCCAGCGATTAAAATTGAACACAACAGCATCCGCGTTAAAGTCAGTTCCGTCATGGAACTTCACCCCGGATTTCAAATTAAACACATACTTCAGTCCATCCGCTGAAATCTCCCAGCTCTCAGCCAGTGCCGGAACAACTTCGGTTTCACCTTCCTTGTAATCTAAAAGCGAATCAAACACCTGATGCCCAATCTTGAGAGATTCCCCATCCGTGACAATTGAAGGATCAAGCGCAACCGAGTCTCCGCCACGTCCCATGATCATCGTATCCTGGGCAGCCGCCTCTGTTGGAGGATCATTTCCTTCCGCAGGTGCTGGCGTATTTTCCCCGCCTTCCTTGCTACTGGAACAACCAGATAACACAAGTACGGTACTCAGTGCCAAAGTCAGTAAACCGGACATCCATTTTTTTCTCATTCGCATACGTACAACACCCTTCCCTGTCTCATAATGTGTGTGATGATTGCGTGAAAAAACGGCAACTCTGGCAGTGTGTGCGATGATGTGGTGGTGATGCTGATGCTATCTAATTTGAACTAAAATTGATTTACACAGGCACTCCGATGACAGAACAACTTTCAATCGCTGTTATCCCCAGATTTTTTTTGATTCTCTTTGTCCTCAGATAAAATCCGGTGATAAAGGCGAAGCTTATTCTTCCGATGTAGCTTTCTTGCAGAAAGCTTTTAGCTTCGCTTCTCCAGTTTTTTCTACCCTCTCCGTTTTTGTGTAAATGAATCGTTCAACAAATAGCTAGTCATCAGATAATCCCTGGTTGTAATTTTAAAAATTTTTGTATCATCTATTAAAGGCTTTATATGCCTGTGATACCTGTGTGAGAAGTTGAGAAGTGGTAAAACGATTTTGGCAAAAAGAGTGAGCCCGTTTGCAGAACATACAAAAGAACAACACAGATTTACAGAATTGGAGCATATACCATGAGATCATGGAATGATAGATTTATTTGAACGAAGGTCAATAAGCGCCAGCTATCACTCTTGGCGGAGTAAAAGATACACGATAAGAACATGTACATTTATAGTGGCATGTCGGATAAACACACGGATACGTCTGCGATTACGTAGCTTTTTCATGAGTGTCAGACTAATAGTAGAATTGTGAGTAGAAAAAGAAAGAGAGAATAGAAAAGTTCGACGCTACAATAACTTTCTATGTTATGGTTTTGTCATGATGAGGAGGTTTGTGTATTAAATCGTGGTGAAAAACATTTTCGTGTAACTTACTTTACATCACATTTACCAAATAGACAAGGGATTTACAGACATACGTCTTCAACTTTATTACACGCGTTAGAATTAATGACATTATGTACAAAAAAGGAACACAACTCGACAATAATCGCCCGTGTTCCTCGCTTTTCACTCCATACATTTTATATCAGTTCTATTAAGTTAAACGAACGCTTACTCGGAGCACTCCGCTGACAGAATCATCTGGATAGTAGCGGTTACCCCCAGATTTTTTCTGTCCTCTCCGTTATGGTGTAAATCGCAGTTCAACTCAATGCTGATTCGAGTTACTTTTTAAACAAACCTCTACGGTGCATCACGGTGATAAAACGATAAAAATCGTAGCTCGCTCCATTATCGATACTAAAAAGCGGATTTTTGGGGTCATAGGCCAGTGCGGCATCTACAGCAGCTTTCGCCCAGACAGGTACTTCCATCAACTGACGTGCCTGTAAACGGTCAACCTGTGCTTTGAGCGCATCAAACGCGGCTTTCTCTTCGGCTGTCATTGGTTCGCCCCCTTTCGGTGGTACAGTTGGCGAATTCGGATTGGTTGGCTCTGTCGGGTTCGTAGGATTCGTAGGATTCGGGTTTGGCGTAGCCGCTGCATATCTCGCTCTAAGCTGTGCCGCTGTTCCCTCAAATTCATTCATATCCACATTGCCGCTGATGCCATTCACCTTGCCCGAGTCCGTATATTGCCAGAACGTCCAGCGCTTCCACGCCGGATGATCATTAGGCACACGTGTATTGCTGTATCGTGCGATCCATAGATCGTAGGAACCCAAAGAAGTATCAAAATTGGCTGCAAACGAGTTGCCAGTATATATGATCGGTTTCACACCTGTCAGACGCTGCAATTCTGTTAAAAAGGCTTTGGCCACCGTATTCATCTGGGCTTTGCTCAGATTGCCGGGATTGTTCTCGTAATCCATAACTGGTGGCAATTGCAACGTTTTGGCGCCACCGATTTGGTTCAGCGTATTGGCATAATGTGACGCTTCCGCCTTCGCAATCTCAACGGACGTTCCGCGGAAGAAATGATAGGTTCCCACCATCATGCCCGCTGCCAGCGCACCGTTTACATTTTTCTGAAAATTCGGATCGACGTATGTCCGCCCTTCAGTTGCCTTGATAAACACAAACGTCATGCCGCTTGCCTTCACCTTGGCCCAATCGATATTGCCCTGGTATCTGGAGACATCAATGCCCTGCGTGTTGCCCGGGGTTCTATTTTGCAAATTTCTCACACCCTTTATGCGGCTAGTTTCTGTTTATATATAGTTAATGCGGACGGGTTAAAAGCTGCTTGTGTGCGTGTCCCCTATTGAAGTTTTAAGACATCTTCACATTATCTTTCGTTGGCTCTGTTTCTGTTTCTGTTTCATCCGATTTGTTACGAGGAAAAGAGTCCTTGGCAGGATCTGGGGAGGTGCCGGGGTATCCCCCAGCCCCTCCCTTCCCCTTCAGCACCTCGATCGCCTGCCGAATGGCTGGCGGAATCGGAGCACCGAGCTTGCCCCCATTTTCAATAATGGACAGCAACTCATTTGCGATATAAAAAAAGGCGACCGCATCCCTGAACAAATGTCCGTCTCCCAGAACACCGTCCACCAGATGAGCCACCGATACCATTGCAAATATAAATACCTTTCGCGCGATGCCAAACATGCCGACATTACTTTCAAGTTTACCCGTCATGCCCGCTGCTGCGATGCCTGTTAGGTAGTCAAGAATGACGAACACTAGTAGGACACCGAGCACCCCTGACCAACCTCCGAAGAAGTAGGATGCCGAGCTACTCATCAGTGCAATTCCCCATTTCCATAGGGTGTCCCAGCGTTCCATGGTTTCACCTCCTTTGAAAAGAATTAGCTAATCAATCGTTTTATTTATTGGATCCACTAAATTTTTAAGTAGAAAGGTTTTAAAGTTTCGAGATCAATCTTGTTAAAATATCCACCCTCATTCCTATCAAAAAAATCAATTCCGTACTCAAGTTGAAGTACTCCTATTAATTCCGGATTTTTATTTGTAAGTTCATCATAGATCTCAAAATCTTCTTCTATAGTTGTAACTTTAACATCACCTGAGCGTTCACCGGTATTGACGAGAATATCTCCCGTTGATATATCATAATAAACTTTAGCACCAATGTTCATTTTTCAACCTCCTTCTCAGATAAGAAATGCTTCCCACTTAAATTGTGCACTACTTGCTATCACAGGCAAAGCGAATGATGTATCAGAAATATATGAGTTACCTGAACCATTCCCAGAATACAATTGCACCTTAAAAGAAAGAGCTCTACTCCCTGCAGAAGATTCATTTATTGCGTTATAGTTAGAACCTTCGGGAGTAAATGCTGCTGACTGATTTAAGGTAGAATATACACTCTGAGTTTCTGAGGTTACACTTAAAATAATTCTATTTGGTACAAAACTTAATCCTGTTACAATTACACGCCATCTAGTTACATTTTCTAGTGACAAAGTAATAAAGTTATACGATGAACTACTAGAAATAACTGTTCCAGTTGCGTATTTTATATTATTTTGAATATTTTTTCCATCAATTAAATTATTGTCCAATAAAAAGTTATCTATCGTAGGCATTAAGGCGTCACCTCTTTTCCGCTGATTAAAACTATCACACTTTGGTTTGAGGCATTGCCCGTAATGGATTCACCAGCATGTATGATTTGATCTACACAAGGTATAATTAAAGTATCTTTTGCTTTAATTGTGTGACCTTGAGCAAATTGATACCCCGCAAAATATAAATCAAATGTTACCGCTACTGTAGTCGTGTTACACAAACTCAATGATTTTATAAAAGTTGTTGTGTTTGAAGGAACCGTATACAACGTAGTATTGCTTGTAGTTAAAATACCTCTTACTAATCTTCTACTTACATCAGCCATCTAAAACGCCCCCCATCTTTGAAGAGTATTAATATAAGATTTTGCGTTTGCCTCAGCACTATTGGCTTGGACTTTAGCGTCACTTGCTGCCGCCACCCTCGCATCCCTGACCGCCTTCTCCGTCGCTGCCACTGTCTCGGACGTACCATCCGTCTTGTTCGACAACTGCACCTTCCCTTTCTGCGTTAAGGACGCATCAGGAATATCCATCTTGCTCACCGCTTCACGAAGCGTATCCAAATCCGCCTGTGTGGCAACACCTGCATCAATCTTTTCAAAAATTCCGTTAACACTCTCCCGGGTCACATTCTCATTCCCCAAGGGAAGAGGTAATTTCAGTCGATCAGTTTCTTTTGGCATTACGCCCACACCTCCAGTTCATTCCACGTCAGGGACGCGGCGTCCAGTTCATCCCAGGTCATCTGTTTATTGTCCAGATCGTCCCAGACCAGATAACGGTATTTGTATTCCACAGCCATGTGGGCCGGTTTCACTTCATCAATAGCTCGTTTCAGATCATCGATATTGGGCGGAATGCCCATCGTATCGACAAAGCTCACCGTAAAACTCCACGCTTCCGGCTGGAACTTTACATCCACCTTGCCCCCGGCATAGGCTTCAGCCACGTTAGCAACTTGTCTTCCCGAAAACTTGCCTGCCCCGCGCAGCTTCGACTCCACCACGGCACGCCGCTGGTTCACAGGTTTGAGACGATCTGTCTCAATGCCCAGCTCCTGCTCCCAGTAATCCAGCCCCCAGGTCGCCGTGCGGACAAAAAACTGCTCCAGCGTCTCATTCAGAGCCTGATACAGCAAGTCCATTTCAGCACCTTTGGCCTGCATATCGGCCTGCATGACTCGAGAAGTCTCATAATATTGGGGCAAATAAGAGAACATCTCCCGGCCCTTCTCACTCGTCAGTCCAGCATGTACTGCAGAAGGAGCACTCATGTCCTGTGTCCTCCTTTCTTTTCACATCTGTGGGAAGCCGCTCACTCGGCTGTTCTTCCCCACTCACTTTCTGAACCGCATCCTTTACCTCAATCCCCACACTACTCATGCACATCCACCGTCCCCAGCACAGCCACTTGGCTGGCGGTCATCTCGATATTCTGGTCGCTTACACCGTTCACGGTCAGCTGCGAATAGTCGATAATCGGCGGGATGTCTAGCAGAATCGCGGCAATACGTGTGTAACGAACAAGTGGGTCAGCAAAAGCAAGCTGCTTCAAATACGCGGTCACGCCGCGTTCGATTAATGCCCGGACATCCGCCAGCGTGGCATCACTTGCCAGTGTTAGTTTCACCTGAATGTTCATCGGCACTTCCTCTGCGGGCATCACCGTCACCACAGGGCCAGCCGGAGCAACGCCCTCACCTTGTCCATCTTGCGTGGGGTCAACATACTTTTGCACTGCCGCCACCAGATCAGATCCCGCAGCACGCTTGTCCGTATCTAGCAGATACAGTCCAACTGTGCCCGGCCCCTGCCATAGCGGGATTACTCGCGTTGCCCCGATGCCAGGCACTTCACTGGCCCATTGCACATACTGTGCCTTGTTGCCGCTTGTTCCCTGGTTGCGGACTTTGGCATAAAAGCGCTCCAGCAGCGCGGTATCCGCTTCGATGTCCGCTCCGCCCTTGATAACGTCCGTGTTCACAACAGACGTCACGCCGCTTACCGGTGTAGACAGCACGGTTAACGTGCCTGCGGGTACATTGCTCTCTTTTCCAGCAACGAGCGCACGTACACCTACACTACCCACACCATCCTCATCCAGCTCCACACGGCCCACCGTTTCATATTCAAGCGATGCTTCACCAGACACTTCGTCTGCGAGCGTAGCTACAACCGTACCTGCTGGCACGACTTTCCCCGGCTCACCCGTAAATTTCACGTTGCCCTGTGCCGCTACCGCCGCCCGGCGTGTAATGCCATGTTCCCCTGCCCGCAAATCCAGTTCCTCCGAACGAAAATTCGGATCACGGCTCGCCGCCGTACTGGCAAATCCGCGCCGCAGCAGCTCCTGCGCCCAAAGCGCCGCCTCGGACAGCATAAAAGCTACCGGGGCCTCCGCATCCCACAAAAACGAACCTTCCGACTTATCCAGATCCGCGGGCAGACGATCCAGCATGCGCTGCATAATCTGTTCCTCCGTCTGGTCCTCCAAATAACGCGGAATCTCAGCCATCCCGTCAGATCACCTCACTTTCCAGAATAAACATCTCATCCTGTACACTCATCACCCGGCACGTAAACACACACTGCTCCCGGTCCCAATCAAACGTAAATTGGTCCACCGCATCCGTACGCAAATCAACCAGCAGCGTTTCCGTCACCATTCGGGCAATCTCACTTTCCATCACACCGCGGCTATCCCCCTGACCGACCAGATCCTCCAGTTCCGAACCGTAGTCCCGAGAGTAGATCACATGTCTGTACCGCGGGGTTTTTACTGCTTTGATACACCACTGCACCCATGCTTCATGCGCGTCTGCCGTAGCCACTTTTCCACTCGGAGTCAGCACAAAATCCCCAGCATTATAATCGAATCGCCAGCTTCGCCCAAAACGCACTCTTTCTGAAGTCGAATCCGACAGGTTCTCCTCATCTCCCCAGACCGTTTCTGGAAACAAACTAGGCATTCGCACTCACCACCTTACACAGCACCACAATATCGTTACCGCCATTCACCCGCATCGCCAGCACGCGATCTCCGGCTTTCAATCCTTTGCCCAAAGACCAGACCGCTTCTTCCACTTCCTCTTTTTGCAAAAGAAACCGTCCCGTGCCCGTCGTACCGCCGTCTGCCACGTCAGATATCCCGGAAATCGCGCCAGCCTGCTCGCGCTCCGGCAACCCTAGCGTGCCCGGTAGCTCGGCCACGAGATAGTCCTGCACTTCGTGCTTGAAATCGTCCAGCTTCACACCGGACGCCGTGATCGTACCAAGCACTGCCCCCAGACCATTCACGGCCTGACGGGAATGTGTGCTCATCGCTCCCCGCATCACATCGGCAAACTGCCCGTACGGATCTTCTCTATTCAAGGTAAAACCTCCTTTTCACCAGCTCCGCCGTGCCCAGCTCCAGCACCATCGTTCCCGGCCCGGCTGACAGATCCCGGCTGACAGACATGACGATCAGCTTCAGGCCTTTCAGGGTGACCGCGTCCCCGGCGCGAATCGTATTGATATCCGGGGCCGAGATCGTAAACGTCTCCTGAATGCCTGTCAGCTTGCTTTTTGCCAGCTTCTTCGCGGCGGCGGCTGTTTTTACCTGATCGTCCTCGATCAGTTTTTGCAACGTGCCTAGCTGCTCTGTATCCTCCTGCTCAATTGCCAGTACTTTCGAAGGCACCTCTTTACCGCTACCGCCGGACTCAGACGCTGCCATCACCTTTACTTTCGTAATTGCGCCTTCAAGCGTCCGCATCTGTGTCAGATCAATTAGCCGATCCAGTGCGTGCACCTTTGTATTACTGCCTACCTTGAACAATTGCAGCCCGCCTGGCGTCATACGCGGATGATACATATCTCCCCCGGACTTGGCCGTTTCTTTCAAATCGGCAAACATCATTGCAAAAATCGTCTGCGACCGATAGACCGCCTTCCCCAGCTTGGTCTTGATATCCGGCAGAGTAGTCAGGGGGATTTTCCATTCCTTCGCGTACGCTTTGAGCCGCTGTGCTGCCGTCTGATCCTTGGGAAACAGGAATTCATCCTCTGATTTTTCAAGATAAATCATTCGGTCGTAGACCGTGAAGGACAAACGCTTGGTACCGCTATTCGAGCTTTCCGCTTCCCAAATGACCGCTGGATGGAGAAGATGCACCATCGATTTTTCGCCAAAAGGAACCCCGCTGATCCGCACCGCCATGCCCGGTGAAATCGCAGGTAAACCCGAAGATGCCGATACGGCCAGCCGGATGTTCGCCTGATAGGCGATCTGGTCGAGCGAATCCTTCAGCGTAATGCTCTCCACCAGCTTGGTAATGTCATGTTTATCATCGACAATGACCTTGTAGGTCATGGCATCACCAGCTTTTGCCCCGGCTTGATCCGGTTCGGATCACTGCCGATGATTTTCGCGTTGAGCTTGTAAATCTCGTTCCATTTGGAACTGTTTCCAAGCTCCAGCTTGGCTATTTTGGACAGGGAATCCCCGGCTTTGACGGTGTACGTCTTGCTACTTTTTTTCAGATCGGTACGAGAACCTGACTTGCTCGCAGCAGCACCCGAACCCACCTTCTCGACTTTGGAATCACGCCACGTTCGCAAGGTCAGGTCAAAATAAATATCGCCCGTCTCCCCGCCGCGAAAGCTCGAATTGAGCGAAATCAGAAACACGGGTACATTCACTCCGGTTTCGGAGATGATGAAACGCAGCGGCTTTTTGGAGATGAGGAAGGTGTTCAGCACATTCATTGCCACGCGTGGATCAGGAACGTCCGTCACCGTACAATAGGACTCGTCATACTCTTTGGGAAAAAAAGAAGAGAAGGTGATCTCCTTCACCTTCTCCCCTTGCGCAAAATCAAACTCGCCATGCTCCAGCATATTAATCGTCTCGTATCCTTTGGACCTGGAAATGTTGACTTCTTCCGGATTCACGGGGAATTGAAACGAAGTACTGCCGTCTTTCAACGTAAATTCCATTTTCGCTGTATGAACCTCATCTTGAAGTACAGCCATATCTGCGGCCTCCTTTCTGCTTAGGCCATAATCGTTTTGCGATTTTGCATCGCGCGGCGGAACTCAACTGCAATCCGTTGCCCCACCTGTTGAGAAACTGCATCATAATCAATAGCGTTCTCACGAACAGTCACCTGTACCGTACCTGGCGCAATATTTACAGCGATCTGGTTCGTCGTTTCCGTTTTGAAATCCTTTAGGTAACCCGCCAGACTGCCCATCTGATCTTCCGAAATATGCACTGTGAGCGGTGATGATTTACCGCTCTGCTGCCCCGTTTGATTCAGTGCCATCGCCTGGGATTGCATCAGACTTGTTCCTGCAAGCCCCGCAGCCGTTGATGAACCAAATCGATTGTTCATATAGGCCTCGGGTCCGGTGATCGATAGAAATTCTGGCCTGTACGGTGGCGGCATCTGCGGTGCCGGAGGTACGGACGGGGTTGAAGCAACTGTTGCAGCCGGAGTGGTCTGCTCTTCTTTGTTCGAACCAAAACCGAAGAAATTAGAAATCCCCTCCGTGAGACTCTTTGTTTTCTCAGAGACGAAGTCAGCAGCACCCGATAACGCGTTACCTAACCCTTCCGAGGCATTAGATACAAAGTTACCGATATCCTTGGCCTTATCACCAATCCAGCCTCCTACTTCACCACCAGCCCAACCACCAACTGCACCGCCAATAACCGTACCGATTCCCGGCAAAATAAAACTGCCAATGGCGCTACCAATCGCCGTACCCGCCGTTCCGCCAATCATGTTACCAACAGCCCGTCCTCTTTCCTCGGCAGGTGCACTCGCGATATTAGCGACATCCGCCAACATGCTGATTGGACCGAGCAATCTCTTGGCTCCTTTGGCAAAGCCACCACCCAACTTGCCTAACATGCCATCTCCCGAAAAGAGATTCGACATTCCCATTGGTGAGGAGGACATAAATCCAGAAATTAGATTGGATCTTCTGCCGCCGATTCTCCGGTTTCGGTTTCTCTCCATATCCAAGGATTCTCTGAATGTCCGGTTTGACGTATCTGTAATAATCTCCGCTACTTTCGGAGTTGGCACAGATGCTGGAGTAGAAGCTCTGGACCCCCCGCCTCTTCGGCCTCTTCCACCGCCCACTCTGCGAGTAGCTGTATTTTGAGATGTTTCTCCCCCTGCACTGGAGCTGGAGCGAATGCGACGATTGCGTTTTGTACCCTCTGCAGCTTCCGTACTTGCACTGGGATTAGCAGCTTTGTTCTTTTTATCTTTTCGACCGGACCACCATTCTTTCACTTTTATACCCTTACCGAATAAATCAGTAAAATTATTAGCAATATTTAATCCTGTGTCGACATATTCCCACCACGCCTTATCCTCTTCTTTAGCCACACTAGTAACATTATTAATCGTGGTATTGGTATTGTTGCTCCCAATAACAACGGACATGGAAGAGGCACTTGCCGGGGTCATTTTCCCCATCGCCACTTCAACCTTCTGCTTTACCTCGACCGTTACCGTTCCCGAAGCCTTCACTAGCTGATTCCGGAAGCTGTTCAGTTTGATCAATGCACGATCCAAAGCTGGACCTAGCTGATCATCCAACCCAATCCTCGGTGTGATTCGCAATCGACTCAAACGTACTGCGGTGCTGTAGATACTTTCCAGTCTGCGACCAGTCATTCTCAGCTCATTGTTTACTTTGATCAATCCTTGATAACGAACCCGGTTTAAACGATCCGTAGAACGTTGAATCTGATCAAGATATCGAAGCGTCGTTTTCATTTGTGTATTGGACTCGGATAACCCAATAATCAACTCTGCCATTTTTTTCACCTCCTGCCTGTTG
>Ga0105246_10001173_pt1 | contig 15213 bp, 21 predicted proteins | sample KBSM64metaG_FD_99694 | JGI IMG/M metagenome (GOLD analysis project Ga0105246, IMG submission 99694) | Miscanthus rhizosphere microbial communities from Kellogg Biological Station, Michigan, USA - KBS M6-4 metaG | ecosystem: Host-associated > Plants > Roots > Rhizosphere > Soil | place...
ACGGTCAACATCAACGTTCCCCGCGGCGCTGCAGCCCGTCGTCGCGCGGCCACGCGTCGTGCAGCTCCCAAGAAGTCGACCACCACGACGCGCACGATTCATCAGGTCTACAAGGGCCCGACGAAGAGCGAGTCGAACACGGGATTGATCGTGGGCGGAGTTGCGCTTGCTGCCCTCGGAGCCGTTCTCCTTTGGCCGAGCACGGCTTCTGCCGCGACGCCAGGTGCGCCTGGTGGTCAGGGTGGTCAAGGCGGACAGGGCGGGGCGGCGATTCCGAACATGCCCCCTGTTCCCCCGGGCACGCCTTCGCAGACGGTTCCGACCAACCCGGCCTTTCCGCCCATCCCCGGCGCGTCGGGCGGCTACTCGGGTCCCGGCCGTTACCGCGTGACAGCCCCGAGCGGACTTCACATCCGCTCTACTCCGTCTTCGAGCGGCGCCGATCTCGGCACCCAGACGCCTGGTACGCAGATTGATGTCGTCGCCGACGCAGGCAACGGCTGGTTCCAGGTTTCGACGCCTGCTCCCGGGTACATGTGCGCTTCCTGCGCGCAGGCTCCGGGTGGCCCCTGGCTCGTTCGTCAGTCCTGAGTCATGGCAGTCGTCTATCTGGATCCAGCCCGAGTCACTGACAAGCGTCAGGGACCTCCTCCGATCAATCGTAGTCGTACAGGCTACGGTGGCAAGATACCGTCGAGCTGGGAACTCCAGCTCGACGGTAGGCGCTGGCATCGCGTGTATGTCATGCAGTGGTCCAACATGGGCACGCCGTATGTGCTCGTGAAAGGACAGCAGCTTCTTTTGGGGACGTATGATCCTCATTACGAAAGCAGACGTGATCCTGCTCGCAACACGACTTGGAACGTCTACTGGGCGCCGGAAGGTCGAGTCATTGCGACCGTCGTTGCGAAAGACGCACGGAGCGCCATTCGCAAGGCTCCTCAACCTTACCGGAAGTATCTTGGCGAGATGTACGCCGTCCCTGTGGGCCCATGAAAGGAACTGAATTCATCGCGGCGAATTATGGAAAATCTCTCAGCCAATGGGAGACTTCCGCTGTCGCTTTGGTTCAAAGCGGTGCCCCATCTGAACCGGGGTGGCCGCTTGTTCCTGTTCAAGTCATCAGCCGTGACGGCAAACACACGGGAACCTTCTTCGTCACCGCCGACTACTTCGCCATCGGCACGCCCGAAGACTACGTCCGACTCCCGTTGACGCCCACGTCGGCCCAACGCATCGCCAACGCAAAGGGCATGCTCCTTCCGACGTCGAAGATGGTCGAGGACATCTGGCGTGCTGGAACCAAGCTGACGCCCGAGCCGATGATTCCCAACAAGGGAGCGAACCTCGCGCAATATGCTGAGCATTCACGCGTCGTGGATGCTCAGCTGCGATCCGCACAAGGTCTGCATCCATCGAACGCGACAGTCCCCATCAGCGGTCACAAGAAGGACGTCATTCTATCGAACATCTGGAAGCCTGGGAAGGTGGTCATCTACGGCTGGTACCGTCCAGACGGCAGCCACATTCAGCCCAAGAGCAACATCCACGGAGACTTCTACGTCGACTACAGCCACGGCATTCGGTTCGTGAGCCCCACGATGGTGGTCGACGGGCAAAACATGAACGTCGAGGACGTTCTGAAGAGCCCCACCTACGCAGGCGTCCTCAGCGACGAAGGCGTTCTCACTCGAACGCGCTACCCGACTCCCGCTGGAGCTACAACTCCCGCAAGTCTCATCGCCGCCGCGACATCGGCGAGCGGTCGCGTGAGCTACTACAAACTCGGAACCTCAGTTCTTCTTGGAAGGGTGGCCTGATCTCATGGCAAACATTCGAATCAAACCGGCTCTCGAACGTATTGGGTCCGATCTGTCACGCGTCCGCAAACACATCGCCATGTACTCGGGCGTAAGCGCCAAGGACGCCATGATCATTGACACGATGGCCACCGCCATCGCCGAAGAGGCGGCGCTGATTGCTGCAGAAGCTCGACGGGCGCAAGGGTCAAGCGATGCGAACACGCTCGTGAAGAAGGTCCGCAAAGCTCTCGGCTTCACCTACCCCTGATGGCCACCTCGCGCCTCAGCCCAGCTCTCCGCCAGTTCGCCGACAACGTCGAGAGCGGAGCGCGAGAGAATGCCTTTGAAACGGTCCGAGAAGAGCATCGAGACTGGAAGGGCTACCTCGATGAACACCCGAGATTTGGGTACTACGTGGTCGCCACAGCCGAAGACATCCTCTGGGGCGGGCATGCGCTCATCCAGGACTACGACGCGCCGGGGAACGTACGCGACGCGACGAAGAAGAAAATTCTAGCAGCCATTCGAGCGAAGTACCAACCGAGGCGGACCTGATGCCGGCAAGCCAATGGGAACACGTTCCAGCGCATGACGCCTGGGTCAAGAAGATCACTTTCGAGGCCGTGCCAGGTCATCGTCGCCGCAACACCTACGAAGTCGCGGTTCGTCGCGAGCGTAAAGGCTCCAAGATCTGGCGTGCTGATCTGCTCAGCATGATGGGATGGGAAGCGCTCACCCCGACACATTACGAGCGTGTGGAAGATGCGAAGCGAGAAATCGATCACATCCTCGCAGCCTTCTCGCGCGTGCGTCACGATCCTCACAACGATGACGACATTCAGGCAGTGGCTCACTACGTGGTGAAGCACTCAGGCTCTGATCGAGACCCTGGACCTGGTTTGAAGCTATCGGGCGGTGAGCTGATGAAGCTCAGGGGCCTGTTCTCAGGCTCCATTTACGCTCGCCTCGATCAGCCCTGGAAGGAACCCGCACCCAATGGGACGGCCGATCACGTCATGAACAAGTTGGTTGTCAAAGGTCTGGCCGCTCCCGAGAACCCTACCTCTGACAAGTACCAAAAATTTCTGATTACCTCGCGAGGACGTGAAGTGTTCGAAGCTCACGAGAACGCTGCGTGGGGTCGAATCCTGAAGTCAGAGGCTTGGAAGAAAAAAGTGGAGGGACGTGATCCGCGAAAGCGTCTCACGAAACCTGAGAAGGTTGCGTTGGTCATGTCGCTTGCTCAAGGCGATGAAGTCATCATCGACGGAAGAATCTGGTTCCGAATCGATGCGAATGAATTCAAGGTGCACCGCAAAGGATTCGAGCCCGACACTAAAGGTTCAGATACAACGTGGATACCTCGGAGGAAGACCGACGTAGCCGGCATGGTTTGAAACATCAACGACAGGAGCAGAAATGGCAAACACATCAGCTAACGGTCTCTCGGCGCTCGTCGCCATGCAGCGCCAACGACCAACACAGAACCTGGTCGTCAATCCACTACTCCCCGTCCCGACTACGTCAGGATTGAGTAGCGTCAACACAGGCGCTCTCAGTGCTGAGGCATCCACAGCCTTCTGGCAACTTGCCAGCGCAGCCTCCATCGGTCTGTCGGCCTACCACGGCTACAAGCGCAACAATGGCTCACTCGGATGGGGCATCGGCTGGGGCCTCCTCGGCGCCGCCTTCCCCATCATCACGCCCGCCATCGCCTTCGCCGAAGGCTTCGCCAAGCCCAAATGAAACCCGTCACTGCCGTCTGGCTCGCTGTCGCCGCTCTCGGGAGCTACTTCTTTTTCACAAGGAAGCGTCCCGTCTCTGGTCCTGGAAGATAAACAATGTCCCGGTATTCAGACCAAGGTCTTCAAGTCCTCGTCCGTCGTCCCGCCTTCGCCAAGGCAGGATTGACTGTTGGCGCATGCAGTATGTGTCGAGGCTTTGCTTTCCATGGACCAGAACAAGCTCCCATCCGTTTTGCTGGCAGTGTTCACCATCCCAATTGCCCAGTGGTTACGGCGATTCGAGTGGGAGCATGGCAGCCCTCCACCGCCCGAGATCAGATCGCGCAGCTGAACGTCGACTACGGAAACTTCGATCGAGAGGTGAAGATGATTCCTTCGCCTACTCCTCAGTTCATTCGTGGATGGAACGACGTCCTCAACAAGTGGATGGCGTTCTACGTCGACAACCAGAGCTATCTGGCGATCACGCCCCTGAACGTCAACAGCAAAATTCGTGACGTGGGCATGTACCGCCAAACTCTTGAAGGATGGCGGACAGCATTCATTCAAGAGACTGGAAAGAAGCCGCAGACGCCCGGTCCGGTGGCTCCACCTCCGCCTGAGGGAAAGAAGCCGGAAGAGCCTGCGGTTCCTTCCTGGCTTGTTTCTGTCTTCGCGATTCTCGGCGTGGGCGGAGTGGCCTATGCGGCGTACTCAGGATTGAAGAGAAAAGACTCAGCCTCAAGAAGGCGCTAAGATGAATCGCAGAATGATCAACTACTCAAACCAAGGTCTTCAGACATTGTCGGCTCTCAGCCGTCTTGGTCCGGCTCGCCCGAACGCGACCTATGCCAAGCCTCGCCCCAATCCGGTGGTGGGTGCATTGGTTTTGAGTCCGACCATGGCGCAAGAGAAGCTGCGGCAGGTGAATGCGGAAGTGACGACGCTCGATACAGAAATCAAGCTCAACGTCCAACGCCCCGAGTTCCTGAAAGCATGGGGAGATTTCAAAGACAACTGGCAGAAGTTCTACGACGATCATCAATCGAGCACGAAGATCTTTCTGACGGGTGCCGGGACTGTTGATCGCAAATCGAACGAATACCAAGCTCAGCTTTTGCCCTGGTACACGGCCCTCAAGACAGAGAACCCGAACGCCAAGCTGACCTTTCCTCCTCCGTTGCCGCCTACGGCGCCGCCTGACGGTCCTACGGTGCCCTGGTGGGGAATCTCTCTCATCACGCTCATCGGAACAGGCGCGCTCGCATACATCTCTTATGCCTCGTACGTGTACGCGCGTGAGGCTCAAGCAAAACGGCGCTTTCTCGAAGAGAAAGTTGTCCCTGCTGTTCTCGAAAGGAACGCTCCTGGGATCTCCGGCTTCTACCGTTCCTTCATGGCTCCCTCAGAAGAGAGTCATCCTGACAGTATGACGCGTGTTCATGTTGCAAAAGCTGCTCACGATCCCAGCCTTTCGCGCCGAGAGTCCGAAGTCTTGGGTGATGGGCAGATTGATTGGAACTGGTCGCCTTCCAAGCATTTCGCTCAACGCGAAGCGGAGCGAGATTCCGATCACGATTACGACGAATAGGGTCTTCGTCTTCCCGGCATGAAGCCGAGATGTCGGGGAGGGGGAGGATAGACATGAGCAAGTGTTGCAAGAAGAAATGCTCTGAGAAGAAAAGGACGGGTGCCACAGGCGCCACCGGTCCTTGTTGCACGGGGCCCACCGGTCCTGCAGGCTCTCCTGGAATCGCCGGAGCTACAGGTGCAGGACAGACAGGTCCCACGGGCGCCACAGGCCCTAGCGGAGGTCCTCCTGGTCCCCAGGGCCCGACCGGTAACACAGGTCCCACGGGTGCAACCGGCCTGAGCATCACAGGTCCCACGGGTTCGGGTAGCACCGGAGCAACCGGCGCTTCCGGCAATACAGGAGCATCCGGCACAACCGGCCCACAAGGTCTTCAAGGACCTCAGGGCATTCAAGGACCTCAGGGCATTCAAGGCGTCTCCGGCAACACAGGACCTACTGGACCCTGCTGCACTGGGCCCACAGGCGCAGCGGGACAAAGCGGAGCTACTGGGCCGACCGGCATCGGCGCTACCGGAGCAACCGGTGCAGCAGGCGCTACGGGTAATGCACCCGCAGGCGTCTATGCCTACATCTACAATCTCACAGCGCAAACTGTGGCTGTGGAAGCCGATGTCGTCTTCGACACCAACGGCGTGATGACTGCTGGGATCACCCACGTCGCTAGCCCGCTTCCCATCGGCTCTCCCATCACATTCACGCAAGCAGGGGATTACGAAGTCACGTTCTCGGTCTCTGGCACAGAGCCCAATCAGTTTGCGCTTTTCCTGAATGGTGTGCTTGTTCCGGGCTCGATTTACCCGTCAGGAGCAGGAACGCAGCAAAACAGCGGTCAAGTCATCATCACCATCCCCGCCGCAGGCATTCTCACTCTCCGCAACCACAGCTCGGCGGCTGCGGTTGGATTGGCCACACCCATCGGCGGCACTCAATCGAGCGTCAACGCATCCATTCTCATCAAAAAGCTCTCATGATTTTGCGTAATCGAACTGGCTTGGCGAGAAAAACTGCGATAAAGTTGGGTCAATGAACGATCGTCGTCATCTTGCCGTGGTCCGTGGGGGCGATGAAGAGGGAGGCTCCGGCATTCAAGGGCTGGAGCACGCGCAAGAAACCGTGGTGGAGTTCCTTACCGAGACAGTCGGCAAGGTCAGGACCGACAAGCTCATCGGTCAGCTCTTCCAGCAGGGGTTTCAAGCCGGAAAAACACTCGTCCATTTTCCGTTCGGCGCCGAAGACGACTTCCAAGAAGTCGCTCAAGACGTCGTGGCGGCTGCGGAAAAAGACCTCTCGCAATGCGGCGATGATCAGAAGATCCTCTACTCCTTTCGTTTGGAAGGACATGACGGTCGCTGCAATTTCCCACTGACGTCGGCCTCGTACGCGATGACGCGTAGTGGTGGAAACTCCGATCTCAGCGAGCACGAAGGGGACATCATGATCCCTCGCGCGAGCCACCTGATTGCGCAGCAAATGCAGCACAACCAGGTTTTCGCGCAGCTCTTGGTGTCTGGCTCGACCGACCAGATCAAGGGGTACCAGGAAGAGATGCGTGAGATGCGAAAGCGCATCCAGTTCCTGGAAACCGAGCGCACGAAGTACCTCGACTCGCGCGAAGAAATTCTGTCTTTGCAGCACAAGCGCGACATGGAAATCCGCAGCCAAGAAAAATCCGAGCATCGGAAAGACCAGTTCACGTCTTTGGTCATGAATGCGGGTGCTCCGATCGTGAACAAGTTCTTGAAGCAGAAGATCATGCCCGAGAAGGTCACGCCTCTCGAAGGGCAGCTCATCGCGCTCGCGAGCACGCTCAACCCTACCCATGATCCCAATCAGCTCGACAAGATCATGGCTTGTCTGGATCTTCCGCAGAAGAACAACTTCATGCAAATCTTGCTGACAATCAAAGAGTTCTTCGAAGAAGAAGCTCGCAAAACCGCCGAACCCGCGACACCGGCTGGACCTGCCAGCCCCTTCGGCTGATTCACCAGAATTCTAGCCAACAAACGCATTTCGTGTAAATATTGCAGTACCTTTTCCCGCTCTTGGCGGGAACGACCTGTCTGAGATCCGGCTATGCCGGGAGGAGAAGCACATGCCGGTTCACAATACGAAGTTCAAGCCCAAGGGGATCGCAAAGACCCTGAGAACGCTGTGTGAGAAGTACGAGGCAGCCAAGAAGGCCCCCGCCAAGCGCAAGACTGCGAAGAAGCGTGCCAGCAAGCGCGATCCGGCGGCGTCGAAGCGCAAGATCAAGCGTCGCACGGCCGGTACGGCGACAGGTCCGTGGGTGTTCCGCGATGCGGACTCGTACATCACGACCACCCGCACCAGCCGCAGCCCGGCGAAGAAGCGCAAGGCGCCGAAGAAGCGCAAGACCGCGCGTCGTGACTGGCCGGGGCATCCGATCCTCCACAAGCGCGCTGCACTCCTCGGTGTTCGCCGAACGAAGGCGAAGAAGGCCAAGAAGTCCAAGGCCAAGAAGCGCTCGTCGGCGCGTGACTGGCCGGGGCATCCGATCCTCCACAAGCGCGCTGCGCTTCTCGGCGTGCGTCGCAAGAAGGCCAAGAAGAGCAAGAAGCGCTCGTCGGCGCGTGACTGGCCGGGGCATCCCATCCTGCACAAGCGCGCTGCCAAGTTGGGCATCCGTCGCGCCAAGCGTGCCGGTCGCCGGGATCCTCGCCACATGGGCCCTACACGACGTCCCGGCAAGAACAAGGTCGGACACTGGGACATGTCCTACACGCGCGCGATGCGGGACAGCTACTAGTCTCTCGCACCGCAGCCAGCACCTTGAATGGAGCACCGTTGGAGTCTCGCAAAGTCACGCGAGGCTCTTTCGGTCCAGCTCCTTTCGAGCTAGTGAACAACACGGGCTACAGCACCGAAGATCTCCGACGCTTCTGCGTTCGAGGTCTTCGGGCGCTGGGCGCTCGCGGTCCCAAGACCATCGTGTTCGTGTCAGCGCCTCAACGTTCACGTGGATGTGCTGAAGTCGGAACGAGCAAATGCGCGGCAGGCGAAGAGACCGATGTCGTCATCGCTCTCGCTGCACCCCACAAGTTCTCTCTCCGACGCCTCGCGCGACTCTTCGAGCATGAGATCACGCACACGCTCGGGTACCAGCACAAAGAGATGACCGAGGACGTGATGTACAGCCTCGGGCCTATTCCTGACTGGGCACAAGGCACCAAAATTCGTTACTTGGGGCGTGCCCCTTCTCAAATTCCCTGAAGCCCCTGGCGCAAGCTGGAAAGAAGAGCCGAGACATGAGCGAGCGACGTTGCAAAGACGGAAAAGACGGCACCAACGGCGAGCGCGGCAAGCGTGGTAAGCGCGGCAAGTGCGGTCACAGCGGCGAGCAGGGTCCGCAGGGTCCCAAGGGAGTCCCTGGACCGACAGGCCCTTCAGGTGGGCCCATCGGTCCCAAGGGCAACACGGGAAACACAGGACCGTGCTGCACCGGGCCCACGGGCGCTACAGGTGCAAGCATCACCGGTCCTACGGGCCCGTGCTGCACCGGGCCTACTGGACCTGCGGGCCCGACAGGACCTGCCGGCGGAGGCACAGGCGGGGGCGGCACACCCGATTTTGCCTACGTCTACCAAGAGCAGAATGAGATCGTTCCTCCCAGCACAGGACCTGGGATCGGCGACGTTTCCTTCACCTCTGTCAGCCCCGTCCAAGGAATCGCCTTCGTTCCTCCTTCGGGACTCCAAGTCACTCGTTCTGGCGTGTACGAGTTCGGATTCCATGTTCGAGGAACCAACCAAGACTCGGCCAATCCCATCGCGTTTGCTCTGAAAGCGAACGGTCTTCTCATCACGGCCGGGACAAGATTCAAGAGCCCCAACCTGGGGAATGTCGTCGGAGTGGCTGAAGGCCACGGGCTCGTTCCTTTGCTGGCAGGTGATGTCGTGACCTTGGGCAACATCACGGGTGGCGGATTGAATGGGTCCGAAACGGTCTCGGTTGGTCCCTCCACAACGGATGCAACGGTGGGCGCGAGCCTCTTTTTGATTCTGGTTCGACCTGGCCCGTAGACCAACGACGTCACAGTCGGTCACCGCATTCTGCAAAATCATCCCGCCTCTAGCGGGACAGGTCCCTAAAAGGAGCGCCGGAAAATGCCGGCGAAAGCCGGCATGAGCAAGCATTCACACGAGCGCGAAAACGATCGCAACTGCAACATTCGACGCGACGGCAAAGACGGCAGAGACGGCGAGCGCGGCCGAGAGGGTGAGCGTGGCAAGCGGGGGCATCGGGGTCACGCCGGATCGACAGGACCTACAGGACCGTGCTGCACCGGTCCCACAGGTAACGCAGGGCCTACAGGCAACACGGGCCCTACAGGCAACACGGGCCCGAGTGGCGCCAATGGCACCGGAGGAACCGGACCTACGGGTGCCACAGGCCCGTGTTGCACAGGACCCACAGGCGCCACCGGCAATGCGGGGCCCACTGGTCCCTCAGGAGGACCCATCGGGCCTACGGGCAATACCGGAGCCACAGGTCCTTCGGGCGGACCTCCAGGTCCCACGGGTGAGACTGGACCTTGCTGCACAGGACCCACAGGTCCGGCGAATCTTATTCAATCAGGATTTGACCGCACAACAGCGGCCAGTCTTGCCCCCGGAGCCTCTGGCACAATTGCCACCGTTGCAATGGTGACAGCTGGTTCAGTTCAAGAGATTGTCGCCACAGCATCATTGAGTGCATTCATGACAGCGGATTTTCCAATCAACGATGTCAATTTTGAAGTGACGATTGACGGGGCCACTTTCGGTGGAGGTATTGGGTTCAGCACTACGCTCCATTCAGATCGATTCAACAATCGATTCGTCCACGACAGTGGTGCAGTCGTCTTTCGTGTGACCGGTCTTGCTCCTGGCCCTCATACATTCAGATTGATCGCGACAGCAGCTCCGTTCAATTCAACTTTTGTGACCATTCTATTGCCTTCCGACAATGGATCGCTCTATGTCCAGGACATGTTGGTCTAGTGCTTGCAGCAGTACCATCGCGTATTGAAGCTGGTTCCCTGGTACGCGCAGTCAGGCATTACATCATTGGTGGTGGCTCCGACGCATTCGTAACGGTTAGGAAACGAAGGATTGCTTTCACAATTGAATCCTCCGTCGAATGCGGAAAAATCGCGGGAGCATTGTTTGCTCCCGCATAAAAAAGGACCCGCTGTACCACACGTAAGGCCAGCATCTTTGTCGCAATCGCCACATCCTGGCTTGCAACTGTAGGGTTCACACACGAATGGTGCAGCATCCGCAGCGTCCGTACTCGGCCCTGCATCCCGAACCAGCCCAATCGTTCCTGCGTCTTCGCTTTCTCCGTCCTCCCCCGCATCTTCGTTTCCGATTTTGACGGAAAAAGTGGCGTCACCACAGCCGGCAAGAACCCCCAGAGCCCAAAAGCACGCTAGAATGAACCCCAGATTTCGCATAATTCTCATCCTCCAGCCGGAGTGACGGCTCCAACGCTCGAAAAGTCATTGTGCATCAAATTTTGATCCGTCCGTCTGAGTTCAGGGAACCGCATCTTGCGGCACCAAGCAAGTCGAGGAAACGACGATGAGCCACACCGCATGGAATGTTTCGCTGAACGGACGACGCATCGACAAGGTCTTCTACTCTACAGACATCACGGCTGATGAGGTTCGTAGATCGCTCATCCGGCATGATGGGTACGATCCGGCGATCAAGGTCACCAAGGAGAGAAAGACGGTGGTCCGATCCAGTGGTGCTCGTGATCCAAGCCGACGCGCGCACGAGATGAGCGAGATCAACATCTTCTTCAACGATCTCAAGCGCGTCGACAAGCTGCCTCTGGCCGATCGGAAAGCAAACGCTCGACGGTTCTCGGAAGAGCTGCATTCGCCTGGTGGCATGGAAGTCATCGCTGAGCGCGTCGGCTGGCTGCTCGGAGGCCACTACGGAGAAGGGGCGCAGATCAAAGCGATGCAAGTTGCCCGGAGCCCGCGCATGAACCAGGGCGCCTACCTCGTCCAGACCATCGCGGCTTTGGAGTGGCTAGTTCCGCCCGCCATGACCATCGCAGCCTGGCGCACACTGACTGCTGCGCAGCGAACGAAGCTCGACCGACTGGTGAAGGCCGAGATCAAAGACGCATTGGGGAGCACGTGATGGCAACCTACACCGTTCAAGCTTGGGGACCAAACACAGGGTGGTACCATCTCAGTGGCAAGACTCCCGGAATGGAGCATGCCCTGGAAGGGATGCCTTCGAGCTTCCGCACTCGAAAAGATGCTGAAAAAGCCATTCGAATGCTCCGCACCTTCGGGTCCGAATGGCGCGACGGTGACTACCGTGTCGTCGTGAGTGGGATCAAGGGACCCAAGCGGAAAGCCCGTTTGGATGCGAAAGGCACCGCTCGTCCCCGTTCCAGAATCATGGGCCGGTTCCCCAAGGACAACGTCATCGGTCCGATGATGTCGGCTCCCGGCGGATACAAGTACGAGAAGACATCTCGTGACGCTCGTCGTACGCCTAAGAAGCGCGCTCTGGCATCGCTCGAACGGGCATGGGTTCAACACTTCAAGAGCGGCTCAGGACGAGCCAAGCATGCTGGAGGGCGCGTGCATGATGCCATGCAAGCGGCTTTCGGTGCTGGAGCTTCCGACGCCGAAATCAACAAGGTCATCGACCGTGCTAGTGAGATGACAGAGCGTCATCGAGGAGAGCAGTACCGGAAATATTCATCGACCGGTGGGGAGCGTCGTGATCCCGTCCGTCGAGAGTACCCGCGCGTCTACTTCGAAAAAGGAGCGGCCTGGAAGAAAAGCACGTGGCGCCCCGGCTACTACATCGTGGTTGGTGAATCGACGAGGGGCGGAGCGCATCTCATCGATGAAGATCGCGCGTCTCGCCCGGGTGAGCTTGTGTACCTTCTTGGCAAGACCCCTCGTGGAGGAGCCCTTTGGGCACTCGCCAAGAACACGCGACCGGTGCGCAAGAGGCGCGCGTGAAATACGAGACGCGCGGAGTTCTAGCTGGCCGCTACCGAGCAGGCCAGATGGAGCGCATCACGCATACGCACCTCGCAGAGCCTGAAGGCGAATCGGCGTTGTGCAACAAGAAGATCGGCATGGCAGACTCTTACAGCTGCACCGAGGAAGAACGTCGTGCTCGACCCACCTGTCCCAAATGCGCTAAGCGCTACGACAAAGCTCTCGTCGCCACCGGACGAGATTCAGACCAAAGGCTCGCATGAAACTCGATAGTCGGTTCACGTTCGATCGCGAATACACGGGTCACATCAGTGGCAAGCCGCAGTACGTCGCACGCTTCGTCGGCGAGCGGATTGGGGCTTCCAGTACACGAGCCGGGGCAGTCAAGCTGGCGACGAAGTGGAACGCCAAAAGAGATCCTGCGTATCCTCCCTACCCTCGCGGCAAGAACAAGATCCGCAAGGTGATGACAGAGTTCGAATCGGGCAAGCTTCGCTCCTCCAGCGGACGCAAGGTCACTAGCCTCGCTCAGGCTCGCGCCATTGCTCTCAGCGAGCAGCGCGCCGCCGAGAAGCGCCGGCCCGCCAAGCGAAAGACTGCACGCGACTGCGCATGCACGGTGCCCAAGCAAGGAGCCAAGCGAGACTGCGGGTGCCACGGAGCCAAGCGAGACTTCGCACCCATCCGAAAGATCAAAAAGAAGATCGCCATCTACCGTCTGAAGCTCGCCCTCCGCTCGTTGTGGGAGGGTGGCTCGTCGATGACGGAAAAGGCGAAAAACGTGGTGGAGCGAGCCAAGGACGTCGCGCTCTTGTCTGGCCTTACGCCCGAGCAAGTGGCACGAATCGAACAAGAGGTCATTGGGCTCGCGACCGAAGGTCTCGCTCTGGCACGTGAAGCAGCAAACAGGCGTCTCGTGAGACCTGCCATGGCGAGAACCAAGCGCCTCACGACTCGCACAGTGACAGTGACTTCACGCGACGCGAGCAAGCGAACGTGCGGCATGAGCACCGAGATTCAGACGCTCGTTCTGTCGCAGCAGATGTTCACCGAACGACAGGCTGTGGGCTGGGCGAAGCGCCACGGATTTCGCGTAATCAAGGTCGACGTGACGCCCAACAACTACCGCTTCCGCCAGCACCCACCCAGCAATTTCGAGCCCGGCTCGTTCCGTACCATTCGCCTTCGGGCAGGTGTTGAAGCCGTCATTGGCTGTCCAAACTAGAAACGAAGGAGAACGAGAGATGCGATACGATCAGATGGGTTTGAGGGTCATGGTCTCCAGCAATCTGTCTGGAGCCTTTCTGCCGCGCTCTCAGTACGTGGTGATGGGCCAGAACGGCACTCCCTTCGTCGCCAATGCTGCAGCCACAGCGGCAGGCATTCTCGTCTTCCTCGGAGTCGCTACCGGCGCAGTCGTCCTCATGTACGTCCTGAAGGGTGGACTCTGGGCTCTCGGAACGGCAGTCGCTTTGGGTGGAGGGTTCTTTCTCTGGAGCGCCGCTAAAACGACAACACCTGGCACACCGGGAGCCACAGGCCCTTACGGGGCACAGGTCCTGCCTGTCACGAATCAAGTTTTTCGTCAAATCCCCGGAGGCATTGCCGGCTTCATGGGCGAAGGCTTCTACCAGGTCGTCAAGCCTGATGGACTTGGTGTTTACTCGGGCCCGACCATGAACCGTCCTGCCGTCCAGATGTTGGCGCCAGGAACCATGGTGCGCGTCTTTGCGCAGTCAGAGAACAACTACGTTCAGATCGATCGGCCTACGCCTGGCTTCGTCTGTATGTCCTGTGCTGAGGCGGGGCCTGGCGGACCGTGGCTTGTTCGAAAGTCCTGACCCTGTCTTCGGAGCGCTAGAATGAGTGACGCTAAAAAGCCGGGTCGAGACGGAGATACGCCGATCACTTCGTTGTCCGGCGGTTATCCGATGTTTCAAACCCTGGCAGAGGAGATCGGGAAAAAGCTCGAAAGCATCCACACTCCACGCGCTGCCGAATTGCGTGATCGTCTCCAATCCATTCGCGCTGTCCTTCTTTCGTGGGGACCACAGAACCAGCCCACGCAGGAGGAACGCAAACGTCTCGTAGATGAGCTAATTGCGACGGTGAAAGAGGCTTCCGCGCTTTTGCCTCCTGAAGCCCCGTAGAGGTAAAAAGGGGTTGTTCCGTCACGGGCGAAACGATAGAATTTGATGTCTACTTCCACATCCAACCAAAATGCGCATTCCCGGGCTTGCTCCGTGGAAAGCGGAGAAAGTTCGACATGAGTCACAGCTGCAAGAAGAAGTGCCACAAGCACTGCAAGAAGAACTGCCACGCGCTCGGCAGCCGCAAGAATCCCTACGACTTCGTCATCGTCGGTCTCGGTACTGCAGGAACACCGCTCGCGCGATTCCTTTCAGAAGACCTGAAGACCAGCGTTCTCGTTCTCGAAGCCGGCGAAAACCGTGGAGACGATCCGCGCGTGCAGAACGCGTTCCTCTTCGGTGATCCCAACCTTGGGAATGATCCGCGGTATTCGTTTGCTCGCGCTTTCGATCCGCTGGACATCAATCCTGGCCAGGCTGGCGCCCTCAACTACCCTGATGGCAAAGGTTGGGCGGGATCGAGCATGCACAATGGAATTTCATGTGTGCGCTCGTCGCCGGATGTCTACAACGCGTGGGGAATCTTCAACGCGCGTTGGAGCTACAACAGTCTTCTTCCCGTGATGCGTTACATGGAGCACTTCACGCCCAACGTCGTGACGCCTCCGAATCCTGCCCAACGCGGATTCACTGGGCCTCTCGACATCACCGAAGACGATCCGCTTCCGGCGAACCCTGTCTACTCGGCCATCGCGGCAGCGACCAACAGTCCACCGTTTCCGCCAGGCACGCTCGACTACAACGATCCGACGTATGGAGACGTTGGTGTTTCGGCGAGTCAGTGGTACCGAACGCCAGGCCCGACGCCCGGCGCTACCAGCACCCGCACCGACGCTCAAACGGCCTGGCTTGGACCGGCAGTCGTCGATGGAGCCACGGGTCAAGGCGTGGGCGGTCGCAAGCTCACGATTCTCTCCAAAGCGACGGCAGTCAAAGTCATCATCGAAGATGCTGCCGCAGTCGG
>Ga0105246_10001174_pt1 | contig 15206 bp, 14 predicted proteins | sample KBSM64metaG_FD_99694 | JGI IMG/M metagenome (GOLD analysis project Ga0105246, IMG submission 99694) | Miscanthus rhizosphere microbial communities from Kellogg Biological Station, Michigan, USA - KBS M6-4 metaG | ecosystem: Host-associated > Plants > Roots > Rhizosphere > Soil | place...
ACCGCAGTGACTCCTGTTCCCCCGATACCGGTCTCCGTTTGGAAGCCGTAGGAACTCATGCTGCGCGCCACGTTGGCGGCGGTGCGGTGTTCTTGGTGTGAAAGCTCCGGGTTTTGGTGGAGGTCCTTGTAGAAGTCCTCCTGTTCCGGGCGGATTGACTCGTAGTGTTGCAATATCTGTTCGGTCGCGGCCACAAGGTCTCCTTTCGTCCGGCTCGAGCGTCCTGCCCTGCCCCCCAACCTACGCCGGGCCGGTCCCACCTGCTAGGTCTTGCCCGGTTTGCGACGACGTCACGCAGCAACCCCCGCCGACCCCTGTGGTGACGCCCAGCAGGGCGGCCGAAACGGGGTTGATGCCCGCGTCCAGGGCCGTGACTTCTCCGGTAGTACAGAACAGTGCCAGGCCGCCGGCGTCGAAGATCAGCAGTGTCCGCGGGAACCGCTGGACACGGCGTGCGAAAAAGTAGACCAGCAGTGCAGCGGCCACCGGCGGGACCAGGTACACCGGCTGGGTGAAAGGCGTCGGGGTAACGCCGATGATCAGGTCCCGCAGCACGCCGCCCCCGAGTCCGGTCAGCGACCCCAGCAAGAGCGAGCCCACTATGTCAAAGGCCCGCCGCGCGGCCAGCAGGCCCACCGGCGCTTTCTTAGGGAGCGCTTTTGCGCCCTGAGCGGCGGCTCCGTCTTTGGCCATCAGTCTCCTCGTTCCCGAAGTTGACCTAAAGCGGTTGGGATTTCGTATGCCAGAGGACAGACCAAATTGGTGGAAGCTTTACATAAGATCCGCTATCAGCTCCCGCCCTGCAGAGTGGCCCATGGCCGATAGCGGAGGTGCCATCCCGGCGCCGTGATACTGGACTCCTTGGCTGCTTCGGGGGAATAGCGGGGGCTGCGGCGGTCTTGTTCTAACCGGGGCGTCGACAACCGGCTGCCTCGTGAAAGGACCTCATTGCCCACTCCCTTTATCCCGTTCACCATGCGCGCTACTGTCCGCGACGACCACAAGCGCTCTTTCCGCACGGACATAGAACGTCTTACCGGCGGTCATCGCGGGTGGGCGCCGCTGGATGTCGTCAAATCCACCGACACCCAGGCGCTGCTGCGAGGAGCGATCGCTCAAAGCGTTCACACCGCTACGGACGCGAGCCTCGCCCGCTACCTCCAGGATCGCTTTGTCGCTGATAACGATATTTATTTGGATCTCACCGTCTGCATCGGACGCTAGCAGACGCCCACGCAAGCCCCGGACCACGCTGGTCCGGGGCGTTTCCATATGATCGAAAGGCAGCCGGGCACGTACCGTCGCGCCCCTTGAAGGCATCGTGGCCAATTAGTGCAACGCTCTGGACCATGCAGCGGCAGCGCTGAATGACGTGGCGTCCCCGGCTGTGATGCGGGTGTGAGGCAGGGAAGGTGTTCCAACCAGTGAAAGTCCAGGTGGGACTGCAAGGCGGGACATCCTAGGGTTGAAATTCCTCTACTCCCGCAGACCGGGTAGTCAATGCCAGCAACGGACGGAGCCCCATTGGTTGACATTGCAGTCGAGCAGGTTCGGCAAGTAACATCTCCCGCAGCCATCACACCGGTTATTCCGGGTTTCCACCCTGACCCCACAATCTGTCGGGTCGGCTTCGACTATTTCCTGGCAACGTCGAGCTTTGAGTACTTCCCCGGAGCGCCGATCTTCCACAGCCGGGACCTCGTAACTTGGGATCAGATCGGGAACATCCTCACCCGGCGGAGCCAGTTCGCTGTTGGGGACGGGCGTCCTTCAGGCGGGATCTTCGGCTCAACGCTCAGGCATCACAACGGTGAATTCTGGTTCGTCACCACGAACATGAGCGACTTCGGTGGCGGTCATTTGCTGTTGCGGTCCAAGGAGGCTGCCGGCCCGTGGAGCGACCCAGTACAGATACCGGGAACGCTGGGCATCGACCCGGATATCGCGTGGGACAGCGACGGAAGTTGTTACCTCACCTGGGTGGGGTTCGGCCCCGGCGAGAATGAGTCCGGTATCGTCCAGGCGCGGCTGGATCCCGACGCTGGCCGCCTCTTGGAATCTCCCAGGAAGGTGTGGCAGGGAACAGGGTTGGCCTACCCGGAGGGGCCGCACCTGTATGAGGCGGGCGGCTGCTGGTATCTGGTTTTGGCCGAAGGCGGCACGGAACGCGGTCATGCCGTCTCTGTCAGCCGTGGCAGCAGTCCCGCAGGTCCTTTCGAACCGCATCCGAACAACCCCATCCTCAGTCATCGCAGCATGGCGGCGCCCGTCCAGAGTGTCGGCCACGCGGACCTGGTCGAAACGGTCGATGGTGATTGGGCCGCGGTCTACCTCGGTGTTCGTCCCCGAGGCGTTGTTCCTGGCTTTCACGTCCTGGGTCGAGAAACTTATGTTGCGGGTATCTCCTGGGACCAGGGTTGGCCGCGGTTCGATGAGGACCGTTATCAGGTTCCCGTCGTCGGGTCTTCGTTTATTGACGATTTCTCTTCAGACAGCCTTCACCCGCGGTGGATTTCACCCGGCCAGGACCCGGCTTCGTTTACGGCCGAAACCCCCGAAGGTCTCCTTATCAGGCAGAGCCAGACTGGCAACGTTCCCATCTTGGCAACCAGGGTCCTCGGACACGTTTGGGATGCACGCGCGTCAGTTCTACTCTCGGGTGACGAGGCGGTCAGGTTCCTCCTGAGGATGGACGACTTCCATTGGTATGGCATCGAAGCCTCCGGACGCCAAATCCGGGTCGTGGCCCAGATCGGACCCCTTCAGCAGGTGGTAGCGACAGCGGAAATCGACCCAGCCCCTGGACCATTTCAGCTGGAAATCGCATGCAAAGACTCACCCTTGGCGGGCCAACCGGGCATAAATACTGGGCCGGACGAAGTCACATTGGGCTTTCGAGAGCACGGCGAGCTGACGACGCTCGCGCGGATGGACGGCCGGTATCTGTCCACAGAGGTCGCCGGCGGGTTCACCGGCCGCGTTGTCGGACTGGCGGCAACCAGCGGCAGCATTATCATCGAACGGTTCGAATACAACCATCACGATTAGCGCCGCTCGAGTTCGTCCATCCCTGAGAGTCTCCGGCCCCATTTAAGGCACGATTGCGCTCTCCCAGCCAGTGCGACCGCCGGCGGTTCTCCAGGATCAGTGGCAGAAGGGCCGCAGGGGAGGCAGCAACGGCGGCGGCCTGCGAGGCTTCCTCGGCCTCCCCGTATCCCCAGAGTGCGAATATTGTGGGGATTCCGTGGATAGCTGCTCCCGCGACGTCGTAGCTTCGGTCTCCGACCATTGCGGGACTGGAGATGTCTACGCCTGTGGAATGGAGCCGAAGCAGCAATTCGGCGATGACGTCTGCCTTGCTCGCTCTTCCCTCGCTATCTGACGCTCCGCACACGGTGATGAAGTGGCAATCAATTCCGAACATTCGCGCCAGTCTTATTGCTTGATCTTCAACCTTGGATGTGGCTACGGCCATCGGAATGCCGGCCGAATGTAGGCGTTCGAGTAGATCGATGATCCCGTCGTAGGGGCTGGACTGTTCGGCGCCATGATCGGCGTACGCTTTGCGATAATGTTGGAGGGCCTTTTGGGCCGTCTTTTCGTCCAGTTGTGAGACTGATCTGAAGGACTCGATCATGGGCGGACCAACGAATCGGCGCAGTATGTCCATGCTGGGGACCGGCGCGCCCACAGCTGCCAATGCCTGTGCAGCACTTGTTGTAACGCCCGGTGCTGAATCCAGGAGCGTGCCGTCCATGTCGAACAAGATGCAGCTAATGCCAGTGAGAGACGGCCGGGCTTGATGAAGTGTCATTTTTTCGAGGCTTTCGGTCTTGAAGTTGTTTCCGTTCCGGTTGGGTCCGGGGGATTATTGCTGTGAAGGGCAGGCATGGATCGAGTGAGTCTTGATCAGATTGATCAGAGGATTCTTGCGGAGCTTACGAAGAACGCTCGCATGAGCCATGCAGAGCTGGCGACCAAAGTCCTCCTTTCGAGGAACGCTGTGCGCCAGCGGATCGAGCGGATGGAACGGCAAGGGTATATCCAGGGGTACACGATTGTTGCCGGCCCTCCGGGCCAGGGCCCGGTGTCCGCCTTCCTGATGGTTTACAGGAAGGACCGGGTGCGGGGGGCGGACGTCATCTCCGTGTTGCGGTCCATTCCCGAGGTGGTTCTGTGCGATGTCGTGAGCGGTGACTTTGATCTTCTGGTGAGGGTCGAGGCCCGGTCGCTGGAGAGGGTTCAGGAGATCTGGGAGCAGATCGCTGCTATTCCCGGAGTCACGGACACGGTGACGGCCATGACGCTTTCCAGTTTCATCAGGCGGGGCGCCGGAGGTGCCCGCGCCACGGAGTGAAAGTGATCAGACTCCGGTCATGTTTGGATTTCTGACAGGCAGCACGGGGGAGTCCAGCAGTGACCGAGCTGCGTCCCGATCCAAAGGTTCTTTCTGGTGACGATGTCCAGAATGGTTGATCCGTCCTGGAGGGCTTCCTTGGTGCGCAGTTTTGTGCCGGCTGCTCGGAGGAACTGGAGGGGCGCAGGCCCTCGGCCGCGCCCCTCCAGTTCGATCAGTTCTTGATGCAGATGACTTTGGGCTGGGTCATCTCCTCATACGCGAAATGGACGCCTTCCCTGCCCATGCTCCCGTACTTAGCCCCGCCGAACGGCATGCCGTCGAACCGGTAATCAGAGGAATCATTGATCATGACGCCGCCTGCTTCGAGCTGGCGGGCCGCATCCATGGCCCTGGCCAGGGAGTCGGTGAATATGCCCGCATGAAGACTGAACTCGATGGCATTGGCGACGTCGATGGCCTCTTCGAAGGTGTTGAATTTACGAAGCATGACCACAGGGCCGAAAACCTCTTCCCTCCACAAGCTGCTGTCCGCCGGTACGGCTTCCAGGACGGTCGGCTGAAGCACATTGCCGTCCGTGACGTTGCCTGAGAGCAGGACGGCGCCGGCGCCGAGGGCCACGTCCAGTTTGGACCGGAGCTCCTGCAATGCTGTGGGGCTGATCATGGGTCCGACATCCGTCTGTTCATCCGATGGGTCTCCGGCAACCAACCGCGCCGTTGCCTCCAGGAAGCGCTGGCGGAACGCGCCGTACACGGGGGCGGCCACGAGGATCCGCTGCACCCCCACGCAGTTCTGGCCGGCGGCCCAAAACGCTCCGGAGACGCAGGATTCCACGGCTTTCTCGATGTGGGCATCGTCCAGGACGATCACGGGTGCGTTTCCGCCGAGATCCATGGAAAGCTTCTTCAGGCCTGCCGTGCGGGCGATACTCTCCCCAGTGGAGAACCCCCCGGTGAAGGACACCATTCGTACGTCCCGGGACCGAATGATTTTTTCGGCCACTTCCCGGTCGCCGTGAACAATCGTGAGGGCTTCCGGCGGGAGGCCGGAGCTCACGAGGGCGTCCGTGAGCAGCTGGGCTGACAGGGGAGTCAGCGCAGAGGGTTTGAGGATCACGGCGTTTCCTCCGGCGATTGCCGGGCCGATCTTGTGTGCCACCAGGTTGAGGGGGTCGTTGAAGGGAGTGATCGCGGCAATGATGCCCAGTGGTTCGCGGGAGTACCATCCTGTGCGGTCCTCTGAGCCCTCGTAGGAGTCAAAGGGTATGACTTCACCGGCGTTCCGGCGTGCTTCGGCAGCCGAGAGGCGGAGCGTGTTGACCGCGCGCAGTACTTCCTTCCGCGCCTGGCGGATCGTTTTACCGGCCTCGGACACAATTGTTTGCGCGAACTCCTCGTTGCGCTGCTCGATCTCCGTTGCGGCGCCGTCCAGTATCTTCCCGCGTGCGTTGCGGGACAGAGCCCGTGCCTTCCGGGCGCCGATGCGGGCCGTTTCGATCACGGCATTGCCGGCGGTGGCTTCGGTCAGCGAAACCGCGCCGACCACTCTGCCGTCGTAGGGGCTCATCACGTCGCGGAACTGCGGCAGCGCCGTTTCCGTCGAGCACAGCGTTGATTCAGACATTTGCGGCTACTTCCTTGCTGGCTGCGTGCATTGCGATGATGTCAGAGAGCAGGGCGTAGGCGGTCTCCACACGGCCGGCTCCCGGTCCGGAGACGGTTACGGGGCCCAGAAGGTCGGTGTCGAAGGACACGGCATTGGTTGCGCCGGAAACTCCGGCCAGCCCATGGCTGAGGGGGAGTGCTACGGGGGAGACGCCTGCGGTCACTGACCCGTCCGGGTTCCGCCGCGCTGAACCCACGAGCTTCCAGCGGCGTCCCTCGCGGGTTGCCTTCTGGATATTCTCCGGCGTCACTGTCGAAATCCCCTCCCGCTGAACGTCCTTTAGTTCGATGCCTGCGTCGAGCAGCTCGTTGGCGAGGATCAGTACCTTGAGCTGAACGTCGTATCCCTCGATGTCGGCTGCGGGATTGGCTTCGGCGTAGCCGAGTTCCTTTGCCTCGCTGATGGCCTCTTCGAAGTCCAGTCCGGATTCCATCCGCCCGAGCACATAGTTGCTGGTGCCGTTGAGGATGCCTTCGAACCCGTTCCGCTTCAGCCCCGCGAACATTTTCTTGGCTAGGCGGATGACGGGGGTGCCGCTCATGACGGCACCCTCGAATTCGAAGTGCACGCCGTTCTGTTCGGCCAGGGCGGTCAGTTCGGCGCCGCGGAGGGCAACCGGGCCCTTGTTCGTCGTGCAAACGCTCTTGCCGGATTCGAGGGCCCAGCGTACGTGCGAAACTGCTGGCTCGCCGTCGTCGGGATTCGTGAACGTGGCCTCGCAGATGATGTCGGCGGTGCAGTCACGAATAACTAATTCGTTATTGGTGTCCGCGGACCCGCCATGGGCGGCGAAGGTTTCGCTTCCACCGTCCAAATTGAGTGCGATGCCGAGGTCGATCCCCTCGGGCTGGACCAGCGAGCCGAGACGCAGGTCGGTGATGGCCACGACACGCAGGCCGAAGCCCAGCTCGGAACGAAGTGTGTCACCGCGTGTTGCGACCAGTTCGGCCAGCGTCCTGCTGACGCCCCCGAAGCCGATCAGCGCAATGTCATAGGTGGTCATGGTGCTCCTTAAGTCAGATACATCGGTCCTCCAATGCTCACCGCATTCCATGTCCGTCAGTGCATGTCATTGTGACCGAACAGCCGGGCGAACTGACCATCTGTGTGCCGATTCGGCAGCAGCGCCGCGAGGTAACTTAGGTGCAACATAAGCATGTTGAAATGTTTTTAATGACCCAAAAGCCGTTTTCGTGTTACTTTCATCACTACCGCCACTGCACAGCCCGAGGCGCCCTGCCCCCCAAGCCGGGGCGATGTGCGCATCTTTCGCATCAGACCTATCCACTCACCTGGGAGAAACCATGGAACCCTCATCACCTGTCCAGCTAGACACACAGCCCACGTTTCCCCCGTCGACCGACACTGGGCTCCGGCGGTCCATGGGGGCACGCCATCTGGTCATGATCGCCATGGGCGGGGTGATCGGCTCAGGGCTGTTCCTGAGCTCGGGCTACACCATTTCCCAGGCCGGACCGCTCGGCGCGGTCATCGCCTATTTGGTCGGCGCCTTCGTTGTGTACCTGGTTATGGCCTGCCTCGGCGAGCTTGCCATCGCGTATCCGGTCTCAGGCGCCTTCCACATTTACGCGGCGAGGTCGATCGGGCCGGCCACAGGGTTCGCCACGGCCTGGCTGTACTGGCTCTGCTGGGCAGTGGCCATCGGATCGGAGTTCACTGCCTCCGGTCTCCTCATGCAGCGCTGGTTCCCGGCTGTTGACGTCTGGGTCTGGTGCGTCATCTTCGCCTCGATCCTCTTCGGATTCAATGCAGTTTCCTCGAAGTTTTTCGGCGAGTCCGAGTTCTGGTTTGCCATCGTCAAAGTCGGCGCCATCGTGGTCCTCATCGTTCTTGGTGGCGCGGCGTTGTTCGGCATCCACCCGCTCAGTGAGGGAGGCAGCCACCCGTTCATGTTTGAGAATTTCAACACCTCCAGCGGTCTCTTCCCCAACGGTTTCAGCGGCGTCCTCGTCACTGCACTTGCAGTGTTCTACGCCTTCTCCGGCTCGGAACTCATCGGTGTGGCAGCGGGGGAAACAGCTGACCCAGCCACCAGCATCCCCAAAGCGATGCGCAGCACAGTCATCCGCCTGCTGATCTTCTTCGTCGGGGCAATCGCTGTCATCGCAGCTACCATCCCTTTTGATCAGGTAGGCCTGGATGAAAGCCCGTTCGTGACTGTCTTCTCATCCATAGGCATTCCTTTTGCCGCCGACATCATGAACTTCGTCATCATCACCGCCCTCCTCTCCGCTGGAAACAGCGGCCTCTTCTCCTGCGCACGGATGCTCTACTCCCTTGCCGATGAGGGGCACGCCCCCCGGGCGCTGAAGAAACTGACCCGGGGCGGTATCCCCCTAATCGCGCTTTCAGTCAGCATGCTCGGAGGCCTTGCGTCGCTCATCAGCAGCGTCGTTGCGCCCGAAACGGTCTACCTGGCTCTCGTTTCAGTGGCAGGTTTCGCCGTTGTCGGGGTCTGGATGTCCATCACCGCCTCGCACTTTTTCCACCGGAGGTCCTTCGTCAGGAACGGCGGCGATGTCGCCGCCCTTGCCTACAAGGCCCCGCTGTTCCCGCTGGTGCCCATCCTGGCCTTTTCGCTCTGCCTAATTTCGCTCATCGGCATCGCTTATGACCCCAACCAAGTAGCAGCCCTCTATTTCGGAGTTACCTTTGTTGGCGCCTGCTACGCCTTCTTCTACTTCAAGTACGGACGCAGGGCGCGCGCAAACCAACTGTCCTAATACCGCCATCAACCATCGCCTACCCAGCTTCTCGGCCGGGGACTTTCGTCCCCGGCCGAGAAGCCGTCCAACGGATAAACCATGAATTCACAAGACCTGAGGCAACGCGTACGCAGTTCGGGCCTCGACGCCGGCAGTTGGCTGGAGATTGACGCAGCAGCTTTCGAGTCAAACGTCCGGAACCTCCTGTCTATGATCGATAACCGGGCGCTCCTGTGCGCAGTGGTCAAGTCCCATGCATACGGACACGGAGCTGACCTTTTACTCCCTTCCCTTGTTCGTCTAGGCGTTCCCTTCGTCGGAGTAGGAAGTAACGAGGAGGCAGCCATTGCACGCCGCTGCGGTTTTGCGGGCCGGATTTTGCGTGTCCGTGCCGCGGCTCCGCAGGAGATCAAGGCCGGCATGCGTCACGGAGTCGAAGAACTTGTTGCCGACCCGCAGAGCGCCTGGGAGATGCACAAGATCGCTGCCGAGGCCGGGACGGCGATCCGCATTCACCTCGATATCAACGCTTCCGGGATCAGCAGGCACAGCCTCGACGTCTCGTCCACGCTTGGGCGGGCATCTGCGGTAGGGATCGTGAGCCACCCTGGGCTCATACTGGCCGGGATCATGACTCATTTTCCCAAGGACGATACCGGCCATATCGAAACGGCTCTACTTCGTTTCCGCAATCAGGCGTTGACGCTGCTCCAACTGACCGGAACGCGCCGGGAGGACGTGCTGCTCCACTGTGCCAACTCCTACGCCGCGCTGCACGTCCGCGGCTCGTGGCTGGACATGGTCCGTGCCGGGGCAGTCCTCTACGGCGATTCGGAACCTGCAACAGGGCACTTCCAACGGTGTTTGGCCTTCAAAGCCCGGATCGCTTCCATTAATAGCTATGCAGCAGGTACCAAGGTCGGCTACGGGCTAACCCACACCTTGGACCGGGACTCAAGGCTGGCATCAGTGACAGCGGGTTACGGAGATGGTTACCGGCGGGCACTGGCCAGCCAAGGCAGCGTGCTTGTCCGCGGCCGACGCGCTGCCATAGTCGACATCGTTTCGATGAATTCCATGGTTGTCGACGTCACCGACGTGGCGGGAGTTTCCCCTGGAGACGAAGTCGTGCTGTTCGGGCGGCAGGGACGCGCAGAAATCGCTCCCGCAGAACTGGAAGCAGCGAATTCAGCGATACTCGCTGACCTCTACACTGTGTGGGCGCAAGGAAACCGCGTCCTGGTCAACAATGAAGACATGTGAGAATAGGCGTAGTCATCGGGCGGAAGGAGCACGGAGCATGGATTCTTCCTCGGAAGCGTCGTCCATGGCCCAAGGACTTCGAATAGTTCGGTTGGTCGCAGACAGGGAGAAGCGGGGCAGGCGGCTTCTCGGCGTTTCCCAGCTCGCATCCGAGCTGGATATGGAACAAAGCCGCGTCTCACGGCTGACGCAGGAATTGTGTGAGCTGGGACTGCTGGAGCGAGTCGAACGCGGTCCCTTCCGAACCGGTCCACGTTATTTCAGCCTGGCCGCAGCGCTGAATACCGGCTGGGTCCGCGAATCAAAAACCGAACTTGAGGCCTTAGTGGCTTCTTTCGGCCTTAGATCCAGAGTTTCCGTCCGTGATGGCTTCCGGGTCGTTCTCCTGCGGGCCTCGAGTAACGATGCGGTACCCGGCAGCTTCGTGAAACCCGGCATGGTGACGCCCGTGTGGTGCACCGGCTCCGGACGGGCCTTGCTGTGGGACGACCAACAGCCAGCCGTGGAAGTCCTTCTCCAGGATGTCAACTTTATCGGCGTAGGCGGTCCGGGGGCGGCCCATTCGCCGCAAGAAGTCGCCGAACTGATGGACCGGGACAGGGCGCGGGGCTTCATTGTCGCGGAGGAAGAATTCGAGCACGGAATCTACGAACTGGCCGTTCCGGTCCGCAACGCTGAAGGATCGATTCTTGCCGCGCTCAGCGTCCTCGGCAGCCGGGCCGAGATCAAACCCAGCACCAATGACATTGCAAAGGCCCTTACGGCAGCAGCCGAGCGGCTGGGGTCCTTTGAGGGCCGTCCCCGGGGCAACGCGGTCCGGAAGGGCCTTGCCAGCTAGGGCCGGTTCTGCGGCGCCGCGTGACCCAACGCTGACTCAAGCCACTTTCCCCAGGACACGAGAGCCGTGGCGCATAGCTCCAGGCGCGGCTCCAAGCGTGTCTTGGCGCCGACGACCTGAAGCGCTGCCACCACATCGCCCTTGAAGTCGCGAATCGGAACGGCCAGGGAGTAAAGTCCTGGTTCGGCTTCCTCGTCGACAACGGAGTACCCCCGTGCCCGCGCCCCGCGCAGTCGTGACAGGAAGTCCTCGACGTCAAGCGGTGTATTGGGGCCATGGCGCACGAAGGGAACGCCGGAGAAAATGGTTCGGACCTGGGCGTCCGAGGCTTCCCACAGCAGGGCCTGGCCGGCATCGCTACAATACGCCGGGTAGGGACGGCCCAGCCACGAACCGACCATGTTGCTACTTGCCGGAACACGCTCACCGATGGTGACAGTACTGTTTCCGCTCATAACTCCAAGGAAGCATCCTTCGTTTGTTTCACCGGCCAAGCCTTCCAGGGCGGTTACGCCGTCGGTCTGCAGCCGTTGCTCTGTCAACAGCTGTGCGTCTGTCAGGAGCGACCAGTTCATTGTGTAGGACCGGTAGTCTCCGCGTGCCAGAAACCCCTCCTGCTCGGCGGTCCGCAGGCTGCGCGAAACCTGGCTGCGGTCCCTGCCCAGATCGGCTGCTATATCCGCGACCGTTCCGCCAGACAGGCCTTCTGCGTTGCGGGAGCCCACCGCGAGGACAGCCATGATTCCCCGGCCCATGCTGGACGTCTTAGACATGGATCCGATTCTAGTCACTGCACCAACGTGTCTTAGTGGATGGCGAAGACACGGGCTGGAAAGCCGCTGCCGTGCAAGGGTTTCGGCCAGCTTGCAATGAGGATCGCGCCGGCTTCTGGAAGTCCGTCCAGGTTCGCCATCAGCTCGATCTGCCACCGGTTCCGCGCCAGGACATAGGTCTCCAAGCTGAAATCCTGGCGGGACGTAGCCAGTCCCGGGTCTGTGTCCGTCTGCTCATGGCCGACGGCAGTTACCGACCGCTCCTCGATCAGGAAGGAGAGGACTTCCTGGGACCAGCCAGGTGTGTGGCTGGCCCCCTTGTCGTCCCTGTTTGCCATGGCGTCGGTGTCGGGCCAACGATGGCTCCACCCTGTCCGCAACGCCACAAAGGACCCCGGTGCGATGGCACCGTTGCGACGCTCCCATGCCTGGACGTCCTCCATCGTGGGAGTGGCGTCCGCATTTGCGGTGACCCGTGCGGTGATGTCGAGGATGGCCAGTGGAAGGACCATGTCCTCCACGGGAATCTGGTCCAAGGTCCGTCCCCCGCGGATGAAATGCGAGGGAGGGTCAACGTGCGTACCCCATTGGCCGATGATCGAATAGCGGTGAGCGGTGAAACCGTCGCCTTTCTCCAGGTCGAAGACCGCCTCCCTGATTTCGTCGGGGAAGGCCGGGAAATGCGGCTGGCCGGGGTGGAAGGCGTGCGTCAGATCGGTGAATGACCTGCCCGCCAGCAACGCCTGCAGACCGTCCCAAAGTCCGGCCGTGGTGGCTTCAATCATGATGCGGCCTCGCTCTCAAAGAGTGCGGGAAGGGCTGTGCTGGAGACGCTGACCGGGCCTGTCAGTTCGATGACCGGTACCTCCCAGGGATGGATATCCACGATGTGCTGCAGGAAGCGTTCAACGGCGGCATCAGGGAGCGTCGCATCGAAATACGTCGTGAAGACCAAGGTAGGCGAAATTGTCCGCTGCCCCACCTGCCCCAACGTAGGGTTAGCGCCTTCAGTGCAGGTGAAACCCTCGAAGCCCAGGCCGGATTCAAATACATGCCTGTAGTTGCCAAAATCCCCTAAGTCAGGGGATTCCGACGAAGCCTGGAGCAGGGCCGCGATGCCGGCCTCATCTTTGAACGCTTCTGCGTCGCCCCTGGCGAGCCGCGAGAAAGTTTCCGAAGCTATGGGCCAATGCACGCGCAGCTTGCGGACTGATTTCATTGCAATTTTCAAGGGAAGCCTCTTCCTGGGCAGTTCGCAAATGGTGTCTGAAGGCTATGGTGGCATAGAGTGATGTGCATTACAAGCATGAACAAATGCTTATTACGCACACCATTGGAGGAGGGGCGCGTTCTCTCGGCACATCCGCCAGACTCTGGGCGTGACTGAGCCGCGGAACACCGGTCAGCGCTAGCGGCTGCTGACCGTCATCTGCAAGCCACGGGCTGCACTGCGCCTTTTGGCACTGCACGCTGTGCTACCTTGCATTGCCGGGCCGCGAGGCGCCGCAACTGCCCGGCAGGAAAGAACAAACCGAAATGCTTGGAGCCGTGAACGATGCCCAGTAACACCTTGCTTTCCCGCACTCTCGACGCCGGAGCGAACCTGACCGTGGACGGTGCACTCGCCACCGAGCTTGAAGCGCACGGCTGCGATCTGGAAGACCCTTTGTGGTCGGCTAAAGTCCTTCTGGAGCAACCGGAACTGGTCAAGCGCGTACACCACGATTACTTCCGCGCCGGAGCCACTGTCGCCATCACGGCTAGCTATCAAGCCACACCCCTGGGATTTGCGCGCCGCGGCATCGGCGAGGAAGCGGCCTTGGAACGGGTGGCATTGAGTGTGCGCCTGGCCGACGAGGCACGCCGCGAGTACCTGGCGGAAAAACCGGATGCGGGCCCCCTGCTGGTTGCAGGATCGGTCGGGCCCTACGGCGCGTACCTTGCCGATGGATCGGAATACCGAGGCGACTATGTCCTCAGCCAAAACGAGTTTTTGGAGTTCCACCGGCCTCGAATCGCAGCGCTGGTGGCGGCCGGAGCGGACTTTCTTGCCTGTGAGACGCTGCCTTCATTGCCGGAGGCCGAGGCCCTGCTGGCACTCATGAAAGAGTTTGACGTCGAAGCCTGGCTCTCCTTCACGTTACGGGATGGCGGCCACCTCAGCGACGGTACGCCGCTGGCTCAGGCGGCAAAGCTCTTTTCGGCGGAGCCGCTCGTGGCGGCTATCGGCGTGAACTGCGTGCCGCTGGAGCTGGTCTCCCCATCGCTGGAGGCCCTGGGCAGAGCCACTGATACGCCCCTGATCGCATATCCGAATTCGGGCGAAAGCTATGACGCAGTCACCAAAACGTGGGGTCCGGCCGCGGCGAGAACTTCAGGCCCCGATACCAAACAGCCCGCAAGCCTTGCGGAGGGAACGCCAATCTGGCGTGAACTTGGTGCACGGCTCGTGGGTGGGTGCTGTCGAACGACCCCACAGGATATTGCCGCCGTGACGGCGCTGTCAGAAACTCACAAACCTGGATATCGACCGGTTGGTGCTGCTGGCGCAAAAAACCTCTGACGCGTCACGGACTGGCCTATACGCAGTTAACCTAAGTGGCAATGTCCCCTATTGAGTAGCGATATATCGGGATCTGTGCAGCAGCACCGCCGTTCGCGGACACGGATCACGAAACGCGGCGGGCCGCCTCAGATAGGCGGCGACCATCTTATTTCGTGAACGGTCTTGTGTGACAACCGTCATTTGATTAGGTGGTTCAGGAACCCCCGTATTGGGCGCCGGAATGGGCTTCGATTGCGATGTTGAGTTCTTCCAGGGTCGGGGGGTTTGCTCCCGGGCGCTGCACGGTGATGGCCGCGGCTGCAGCTGCGGTGTGTCCAAGCTGCTCCAAGACAGCTGGGGCGAAGCCTTCGGTTCCTCGGGTGAGAAAGCCCAGGATCAGGGCGGACATGTAGGAGTCCCCGGCGCCGATGGTGTCGGCAACTTTGGACTTCACGGCGGGAATGCTGATGTTAGCGGCGGCGGTGGTGAATTGTGAGCCGTCGGCGCCTTTGGTGATGACGGTAAGTCCGGCGCCCAGACCGAGGATGTGTGCTGCGGTTTCGTCCAGGCTTTTTTGGGGGTACAGCCAGTGGGCGTCTTCGTCGCTGAGTTTGACGACGTCGGTTAGGGGCACGAGCTCTTCGAAGGTGGCCAAAGCTTCCCTGTGGCTGCCGAGCAGCGCTGGACGGATATTCGGGTCATAGGTGACCATGCAGTGTGTGCGGGCTTGTTCGAGCAGGGATTTCACGGCGCCGGCGCCGGGATTAAGGAAAGTGGCGATGGATCCGGTGTGCAGGATTTTTGGGAAGTAGGCGGGGGCTGTAGGGGCAACGTCCCAGGAGATGTCGAAGTCGTACTTGGCGGAGCCGTCGGGTTCAAGGGTTGCTGTGGCCGATGCCGTTTTGGTGAGGGATTTTGATCCGGGCAGAAGTATGACGCCTGCGCTGCTGAGGTGGTTTTCGATGGAAATCCCACGCGCGTCCGAGGCGATGGCTGTGAGCAGACCTGTGGTGACGGCGAGGCGGCCAAGTCCGT
>Ga0105246_10001176_pt1 | contig 15193 bp, 9 predicted proteins | sample KBSM64metaG_FD_99694 | JGI IMG/M metagenome (GOLD analysis project Ga0105246, IMG submission 99694) | Miscanthus rhizosphere microbial communities from Kellogg Biological Station, Michigan, USA - KBS M6-4 metaG | ecosystem: Host-associated > Plants > Roots > Rhizosphere > Soil | place: Michigan...
GCTTGGAACATAGGGTAGATGAAGTCTTTTGCGAACTCGTCGCGCAGATCATCGATGTATACTTTGGAAGCACCTGTTGCCAGTGCTTTTTCCTCCAAGCCGTCCAATTCATCCTTTTGACCGATGTCTGCTGTAAATGCGATGATCTCAGCATCATAAGTCTCTTTCAACCATTTCAAAATTACAGATGTGTCCAGTCCGCCAGAATAGGCGAGTACGATTTTTTCCTTAGCCATGTGATATGGTCCTCCCCAAGATCAATTACTGTATTGCATCTATCATCGCCAAATTGGCGTTTAAAATCAACCCATTGCCGCAAATCGCGACTATTCGCTCATCAATGCAGCCATCAGAGCCTTTTGTGCATGCAGACGGTTCTCTGCCTGATCAAAGATCAGCGAGTTCGGGCCGTCAATGACACCTGCGCTCACTTCTTCACCGCGGTGTGCTGGCAAGCAGTGCAGGAACATGTAGTCCGGCTTCGCACCTTTCATCAATTCCTCATCGACCTGATACGCAGCAAACGCCTGCTCGCGAACCTTCTGCTCTTCTTCAAAGCCCATGCTCGCCCATACATCGGTGTACACGATATCGGCATCCTTCACCGCTTCCTGTGCATTGTACGTCACAAGCACTTCCGAACCGCTCTCCTGTGCAATGGCACGAGCCTGCTCCACCACAGTGCTGTCCGGCTCATATCCTTCCGGTGTTGCTACTGCAACATGCATCCCCATTTTTGCTGCACCCAGCATCAGGGAGTGTGCCATATTGTTGCCATCGCCCACGTAAACCATTTTCAGACCTGCCAGTTTTCCTTTATGTTCCAGTACCGTTTGGAAATCTGCCAGCACTTGGCATGGATGCGCTGCATCACTCAGGCCGTTAATCACCGGGACATCGGCATGCTCTGCCAGTTCAATCACATTATGGTGTCCAAACGTACGGATCATAATGCCATCCAGGTAACGGGACAGTACTTTGGCCGTATCATGCGTCGTTTCGCCGCGTCCCAACTGAATGTCATTTTTGCTCAGGAATAATGCGTGTCCGCCTAACTGGAACATACCGACTTCAAAGGATACACGCGTACGTGTAGATGATTTTTCAAAAATAAGTCCGATCGTCTTGCCCTTCAGGGGCTGGAACGGTACACCGTTTTTTTGCTTGCCTTTGATCTCAATCGCGAGATCCAGCAAATAACGAATTTCTTCTGCCGTATAGTCCGTGAATTCGATAAAATCCCGGCCTCTCAGGTCAATCTTCTGAACCTTGTCTGTGTGTTGTACTGCCATATCTTCGTTCCTCCTCATTTCCGGTTCCCTGCACCCGCATGGGCAGAATTTTCACACTACTTTCCGCTGCCTGTTACCATGCGGCTACAGGGATTCTTTCACTTTAATCTGTGCCGGGGGCCGTAACGGCCCCGGTTCAGTATTTTATTTTTTCGTCATGAGAGATTATGCCTTCGCCGCAACGTGTTCTTCAATCAATGTCGCCACCAGGGACACGGCCTCGTCGATCTCTTCTTTACTTACATACAAGTTAGGAAGCAAACGAATCACATTAGGCCCAGCCGAGACGAACAAAATTCCACGTTTCTGTCCTGCCAGTACAATGTCACCGATTGGCTCTGCACACTCAATACCAACCAGCAAACCCATACCGCGCACTTCTTTCACGAACGAGTTGCCCGCCAGACGATTGCGCAAAGACGTCATCAGATAGTCACCCATCTCGGCTGCACGCTCTGGCAAGCGATCCTCCAGCATCGTCTCAATCGTTGCAATAACGACAGAGGAAGCAAGTGGTGTACCGCCAAATGTCGTTGCATGGCTGCCCGGTGTAAATGCATCACGCAGGAACCCTTTACCCAACATTGCGCCAACAGGGAATCCACTGCCAATGCCCTTCGCAACGGTGAACACGTCTGGTTCAACACCATAATGCTCGTGAGCGAACAGCTTGCCTGTACGTCCCATGCCTGTCTGTACTTCGTCCACGATCATGAGCAAGCCGTGCTCATCGCACAGTTTACGCACATGCTTTACAAATTCCGGCTCCACCGGATACACTCCGCCCTCTGCCTGAACCATTTCCAGCATAATCGCTGCGGTCTTCGGTCCAATTGCTGCTTCCAGTGCGGAGATATCGTGCAATGGCACCGTTACAAATCCCGCTGGCAGTGGCAAAAATCCTTCTTTCACCTTATCTTGTCCGGTTGCCGTCAGCGTTGCCAATGTCCGTCCATGGAACGATTGAGCAAAGGTAATCACTTCATACCGATCTTCGCCCTTCACCTTCTGCTGATAACGACGTGCTACTTTGATTGCCGCTTCGTTCGCTTCAGCACCACTGTTACAGAAAAAGACCGCATCCGCGCAGGTGTTGGCTGTCAGCAAGGCTGCTGCCTTTTCCTGTCCCGGAATCTGGAACAAGTTAGATACGTGCCACAGCTCATCGATCTGAGCTTTCAACTTCGCTCCCACTTTCTCTGGTGCATGGCCCAGGCTCGTTACAGCAAGTCCACACATGAAATCGAGATAGCGGTTCCCCTGATCGTCCCATAACCAGCTGCCTTTACCTTTGACCAAGCTAATGGGGTACCGTGCATACGTTTGAAAAAGTGAGCTTTCCGTCGGTGCCGTTGCACCTGTTGCTACTGCCCCTGCTACGGCTGTGCCAGAACCTGGCTGTTCGTTTCCTTTTGCCATGACCATATCACTCCTTGTCGATTCGTACACGTGTAAGGTGAATCAAAAACATAACACTGGCCACTTGGATGAAAAAAATAACCTTTTGATCGCATATACCCATGGATTTTTCGATCATATTAATTGAACTAAAGATAGTTTACACAGACCACTCCGATGACAGAATAACCTTCCAATCGCTGTTATCCCCAGATTTTTTGGATTCCCTTTTCTCAAAGGGAAAATCCGGTGATAAAGGCGAGCGCTACGCTTTTTCAGGTTTTTTCTGTCCTCTCCGTTTTTTGTGTAAACAAATAGTTCAAAGATGATAAGAGTGAAAATCCATAATACATGCGACCGCTTCGCTTCTTAAGGCTTTTTCTATCCTCTTCGTTTATTTGTGTTATGAACAGATTCACAAAAGTCGTGTACAAATTCTTTTTTATATAAATAAAAAACTAACGTCTGAATTTCGAGTTGCATCCTACTGCATTCGGATAATTCGTGTACCGATTGTCTCGCCGCCAAGTACACGGCTCAGAATCTGCGGTTCGCTGCCGTCCACAATAATAACTTCGCGTACCTCGCCGTGGATACACGCAATTGCTGCGCGTACCTTCGGTATCATGCCGCCATAGATTTCACCGGTTTGAATCATATCCTCGATCTCCTGAACGGATACGGATGGTAGCACTTTTTTCTTGCCGCCAATCGTCTTCATAATGCCCGGTACATCTGTCACAACGATCATTCGACTTACGCCGAGATGTGAAGCCACCGCTCCAGCAGCAGTATCTGCATTAATGTTGTAACGCTGTCCACTCGCATCTACACCCACAGGTGCAATAACAGGCATATAACCCATATTCACGATGCCTTGAATAATCTCAGCTTTGACGCTTGTTACATCACCAACCCAGCCGATTTCGGCGTGGTTTGCTACCGGTTTTGCTTGAATTAGACCGCCATCGACACCAGATACGCCCAAAGCCTGACCGCCTACACGCTGGATTAAACGGACGATCTGTTTGTTAATGCTGCCTGCCAGCACCATTTCGACAACATCCAGCACTGGCTCGGTAGTCTTGCGCAAGCCGTTCACAAATTCGGTTTCGATCCCAAGCTTCGCTAAATTATCGGAGATTGCCGGACCGCCGCCATGAACGATAACCGGGCCGTTTCCCGAGGACTGCAAATCACGCAGATCCGCAAAGAAAGACTCTGGCAATGCAGCCAGTGTACTGCCTCCACATTTCATCACAAACATCTGTTTTTCCGTACCTGCTTCCGTTGCAGTACTGCCGTTTGGCATGGTTGAATTCACGAGGCAAGACTCCTTCCTAATCAAATTTAAAAGGATTAACACCTATATAAAAGACAAAAGATACAGATAAACGCTAGCGTTCCAGATTCGGATCGTTCTTTCGATCGCCGTTGTCTCCAGGTTTTTCTGATTCCCCTTTTCCAGAGGGAAAACCCGGAGACAAATGCGAACGCTCCACTTCTACAGAATCGATTCCGCCTCTTCCACTACATTCGTTTATTTTTCATTTAAAAGTTTAATCCTTATAACTGATTTTTACATCTATGATGGTAGGCAGCTTTCTAGGGATCAAGCTGCAAAGTTCAAAACCTTTAATAACGTTCAGGTACTTTAATAAACTTTCAGGTAAACCTAATTTTCAAGTCAATCTCGATATCTTATCCATTTGAAATGAATTAACATACTGATTGTGATGAATCCAAGCTGTGTATTGGTACATTCACATCAATTATCAATAAAACTTCAAATGAGCTCGATCATGAATTAAGACAATCATATCTATAACAAAACTTCTACTTATGTTCGGTACGCGGCGTTAATTCGTACATAGTCATACGTCAGGTCACAGCCCCAAGCCACAGCGTTACCTTCACCGTGGTGCAGATCTACCACAATGCGCACCGTATCCGTCTGCAAATATGCCAATGCCGCTTCTTCATCAAATACAACAGGACGAGACTGCGCGAGCACGGAGATGTCTCCGAGACGAATATCCACCGTATCCGGGTTCACGGGCTGGCCTGCACGGCCTACAGCAGCGATAATCCGTCCCCAGTTAGCATCAGCTCCAAACATCGCAGATTTCACTAGACTTGAGCCGATTACCGTCTTGGCAATCGCTTGTGCAGATTCATCGCTGACCGCACCCGTAACTTCAACTTCCACCAGCTTGGTTGCTCCTTCACCATCCCGTGCAATTGCTTTGGCGAGTACCTGGCATACATATGTGAATCCGGCAGCAAATGCCTCCCAGTCCGGGTGATCCATCGTCAGTTCTTCATTACCTGCATAACCGCTGGACATCGCTACGAGCATATCGTTCGTGCTCGTATCACCGTCCACGGTAATCATGTTGAATGTATGGTTGGTCGCTTGGCGCAGCAGGCGTTGCAACGCTTCTGCTCCGATGACCGCGTCCGAGGTCATAAATGCCAGCATTGTGGCCATATTCGGATGGATCATCCCCGAGCCTTTGGCCGCTCCTGCAATCGTTACCGTCTTGCCGCCGACAACGACGGAGACGCAAGCTTCCTTTTTCACCAAATCGGTAGTCAGAATCGCTTGTGAGAATTGTTCTGCTTCGTTCGTTTCTTTGCCCAGCTGTTCTGGAAGCGCCTTGATGCCCGAATGTACCGCATCCATCTTCAGCAATTCTCCGATGACACCTGTGGAAGCCACAGCCACGTCCTCTTCAGCCACACCCAGTTCACGAGCCGCTGCCGCACGCATTGCATATGCATCCTCTTCACCTTGCTGTCCTGTACATGCATTGGCATTACCGCTATTTACAATCACAGCCTGCAAACGTCCGTTGCTCAGGCTTTCCCGAGTGACTTTGAGCGGCGCAGCCTGAAACACGTTGGTCGTGTATACGGCTGCAGCTGTCGCGGGAATATCGCAACGAATCGCTCCGATATCATTGCGTGTAGTTTTTTTCAAACCACAGTGCAGCCCACCTGCGGTGAACCCGCCCGGCGTAACAATTGTTCCATTTTCAACTACGGTAAATGCCTGTTGCTCCACTTTTGTTCCCATATCGTATCCCCCGTATGCGTTCAGCCATATGCTGATGAACCGCCTGCTTTAACTGAAACTGTCCAACTGCTACCCATGCGTATGACGCTGAAATGGAACACCGCTTCTTTGCGCTTCCCCCTGCGATGTTCACCAGCCACATATTATGGATATACCGGTGTCATGTTCAGCCCGAGGTTTTCCTCCCATCCCATCATCAGGTTCATATTTTGAATCGCTTGCCCGGATGCACCCTTCACCAGGTTGTCGATAACCGAAATGATCGTCAAACGTCCGGTACGTGGGTCTGCTGCAAATCCGATATCACAATAGTTCGATCCAGATACTTCTTTCGTTGAAGGCCAAATACCCGGTTCACGCACACGTACAAAAGGTCTGTTTTCATAATATTTACGATATAAATCCACGATCTCCCGATCACTGTGTTCTCCCGTCAACTTCGCATACATCGTACTCATAATACCCCGTGTCATTGGCACGAGCTGTGTTGTAAAAGTAACGGTCACCGGGCTTCCGGTAATGTTGCCGAGAACTTGCTCGATTTCAGGGATATGCTGATGTTTATTCAACTTGTAGGCTTTAAAATTTTCGTTCATTTCTGCGTAATGGTTAGTCAGGCTTGTTCCGCGCCCTGCACCGGATACGCCCGATTTTGCATCAATGATAATGGTCGAAGGATCAATCCAACCCGCCTCCACCGCAGGAATCAAGCCCAGCAATGTCGCTGTCGGATAACAGCCAGGATTGGATATAAAATCCTTGCCCTTCACTTCGTCCCCGTACACCTCAGCCATACCGTATACAGCTTTCTCCAACAAATCTGCTGACGGTGCAGGGTGTTTGTACCACTGCTCATATAACGATCCGTCTTTCAAACGGAAATCACCGGACAGGTCGATCACCTTCAGCCCTGCTTCCAATAAACTCGGTACGAGCTTGGCACTTACGCCAGACGGGGTCGCGGTGAATACGAGATCTGCACGGCTTGCAATCTCTGCCGGATCGACGCCGTCGAGTGGCCTGTGAATCACGTCCGTCAAATGCGGAAACCCATCTGCGATGGACTCCCCGCTGCTCGATGAAGAGATTACCGATGTAATTTCAACCTGCGGATGATTCTGAAAAAAACGAATCAGTTCCACCCCGCCGTAGCCGGTGGAACCGACGATTGCCACTCTTAATTTGTTATTCACTCTCGCTCCCCCAATCCTGTTGTATGCGCTACTTGTGCCTTGCTCAAGGTTTTTGTCAAAGCTTGAGCAGACAATTCCGTCGCTTCTATGCATATTTGTGTATTATTATACGACTCTAGTTATATAAATACAACCATCTATCATCAATTTAACACGGATTTCCAACAAATCCGAACGATAACTTTTTACCTTAGGGACGAACAAGGTTTCTTCTGTTAAAATACATAGTAGAAGGAAACATTACATACAGAGTCTTGTTCATACATACACCCTATTTATTAAGGTGAAATTGAACTGAACTCCGAAGGTCATTATGAGACATGGGGGACTACAGTGCATATCGAATCCATCTTACTTGTTGTGCTCCTGGGACTGAATATTATCTTCGCTGCCGCGGTCGTCTTCTTTGAACGCAAAGATGCCAGTGCTTCCTGGGCTTGGCTGCTGGTATTGAACTTTATTCCGGTCTTCGGGTTCATACTTTATCTTTTGACGGGTCAGAATCTGACTCGGTATCGTCTCTTTCAATGGAAAGAGCGCAAGAAGCTTGGCTTGGAGGAACGAATTGAAGCGCAGCTTGCACAGCTGCAGGACAATCGAACGCCTTTCTCCAATAAGGCAACCGAAAGCAGCCAGGATATGATCTATATGAATCTCAAACAAAATGGCGCACTCCTGACAGAGCATAACGCGGTTGAGATCATCACCGATGGAACCGACAAGTTTCAGCGGCTTCTGGATGACATCGAGGCGGCACAAGATCATGTGCATGTGCAATATTACATCTATCGCGGGGATGATCTCGGCAAAAGAATTCGGGATGCGCTGATCCGTAAAGCACGCGAAGGTGTGAAGGTTCGTCTGCTGTACGACGCGCTTGGCTCGCGACGGGTAAGGAATCGATTTTTCAAAGAATTACGTGAAGCGGGTGGACTTGTTGAAGTCTTTTTCCCTTCCAAATTCAGTCTGATCAATCTGCGGATGAATTACCGTAACCACCGCAAAATCGTTATCATCGATGGTAATCTCGGTTATACGGGCGGATTTAACGTAGGTGATGAATATCTCGGACTCAATTCGAAATTCGGCTACTGGCGCGATACCCACCTTCGTATTCGAGGTAATGCGGTTCATGCGCTGCAAACACGTTTCCTGCTCGACTGGAACGAAGCTTCCAAACAACATGACACGCCGTATGTTCCCTCTCATTTCCCTCAAATTGAGGGTTCAGGTCAAACCGCCATGCAGATTGTATCCAGTGGCCCTGACGCCGAGATCGAGCATATCAAGAACAGTTACCTGAAGATGATTAATGGTGCCAAACATTCGATTCTCATTCAAACCCCGTATTTTATACCGGATGCAAGTGTATTCGAAGCGATACGGCTTGCCTGCCTGTCGGGTATCGATGTACGTATTATGATTCCGAATAAACCGGATCATGCGTTTGTATATTGGGCCACGTTGTCTTATATTGGGGAACTGCTAAAAGTAGGGGCTAAAGCGTTTATCTACGATAATGGGTTTATTCACGCCAAAACACTGATTATTGATAGTTTGGTCGCTTCGGTCGGGACTGCCAATATCGACTACCGCAGTTTCCGGTTGAACTTTGAGGTTAATGCCTTTATGTATGATGAGACGATTGCAACGACACTTGTACAGACCTTTGAGCACGACCTGCATGTATCGCGGGAGTTGTCGCTGGAGGAATACCAAAATCGCAGTTTTACGATACGTGTCAAAGAAGCTATCTCTCGTCTGCTGTCTCCAATCTTGTAAACTCGGCAGGAACCTATATAAATAACAGAACATGATTTACACAGACACTACGAGACAGAATAATCTTCCAATCGCTGTTATATCCTAAAAAATAAAAGCAGAACCTTCCTTCCCAGTAATCTGGGTAAAGAGAGGATCTGCTTTTATTATTCTACCTCATGCTTCTAATACTTAAATATGCTCTCCGCGCTTAAATCCTTCTCCAAGCACTTCATGCGCATTACTAATGATGACAAAAGCACCCGGGTCTACCGACCGGATCAGCGTTTTTAGTCTCGGCACTTCATTTTGCCCAACGACCACCATCAGCACGGTCCGCTGGTCATCGGTATATCCACCTTTTGCCTCCAGCTTGGTCAGACCACGATCCAGATCAGCCAGAATGACTTTGGTTATCGCCTCCGTCTGGTTGGAGATGATATATGCCACCTTGGAGTATCCCAGTCCCATCTCGACGGCATCAATCACTTTACCCGTCACGTACAAACCAATTAACGCATACAGAGACTGTTCCAGCGACAACACAAAGGCTGCCAAAATAATGACGGTCGCATCCATGATCACAACACACAGCGAGTAACTAAGCCCACTGTATTTCTGTACAATGCGAGCCAAAATGCTCATACCTCCCGTTGAACCTCTGCCGCGATACACGATCCCAATCCCGAGACCCACACCAATGCCCCCGTACAAGGAGCCAAGCAACGGATTGGCCGTTGGGATCTCCCAATGACTCGTTAAATAGACAAAGAGCGGTAGCACAATACTGCCAAGGATCGAACGCACACCGTACTGTTTGCCGATCAGCAGAAATCCTGCGATTAATAGCGGAATATTAATAGCCCATTGGGTATACGCCGGTTCCCAACCGAGCCATTCGTCTCCGAGGATGGATAAGCCCGATACACCGCCAGAAGCGATTTGATTGGGCAATAAAAATAAATTAAAGGCTACCGCGATCAAAAACGAACCCACGATAATGAACAGGGTATCGATGACGTTCCGCCAAGGCCCATTCAGGGGGATGAAGGTGGTTAACCTCTTTTTGCGTTGAGGGAATGAATGCTGTTGATCTTGCATGTGTCGTGCTCTCCTTTATATAACGTATCCATAATCTTCTTCACATTTCATAAAAATGTTCAAAAAAAAGCCCCTGTATACACCAGCATGCGCCTCTGCGCACGGGTCCATACAGGAACTTGAATTAATCGGTTTCTACTTTAATTTGGCTACGCAAATAACCGTCGATGAATGCATCGAGGTCGCCGTCCATCACTGCTCCTGTATTTCCTGTTTCCACGCTCGTACGGTGATCCTTTACCATACTATAGGGATGGAATACATAGGAGCGAATCTGGCTACCCCACGAAATTTCCGATTGATCCCCTCGGATTTCATCCAGCTGTTGTTTTTGCTCTTCAATTTTACGCTCATATAATTTCGAACGAAGCATCGTCATCGCACGCTCACGGTTTTTGATCTGTGAACGCTCATTCTGACAGGTCACAACCACTCCGGTCGGAATATGTGTAATCCGTACAGCAGAATCGGTGGTGTTAATGTGCTGTCCACCCGCGCCGCTCGCACGGTAGGTGTCAATCTTGAGGTCTTCGGTACGAATGTCGATCTCAATCGTATCGTCGATCTCCGGCACCACATCACAGGATACGAAAGACGTATGTCTACGACCTGATGAGTCAAAAGGAGAAATCCGTACCAGACGGTGAACCCCCTTCTCCGCTTTCAGATAGCCATATGCGTTATGTCCTTTGATGGACAATGTCACACTCTTGATGCCTGCTTCATCGCCCGGAAGATAATCCAGCACTTCAACCTTGAAGCCCCGCTTCTCTGCCCAGCGTGTATACATCCGCAACAGCATTTGACCCCAATCCTGTGACTCCGTACCACCAGCACCTGGATGAAGCTCCAGAATGGCGTTCATTTTGTCATATGACTGATTCAGGAGAAGCTGCAGTTCGAACTCATCGAGCTTGCCAACAATCGCAGCAACACTGTTGCCAATCTCGGTTGCCAGCTCTTCGTCGCCTTCTTCGTCAGCCAGTTCAGCCATCATCAATGCATCGTCATAATCCTGTTGCAGCTTCGCGTACTGATCTACTGAACCTTTTACGGCATTCATCTCAGCAATGACAGCCTGTGCTTTCTCATTGTCATCCCAGAAGTCCGGAGCTGACATTTTCTCTTCGAAGTTCTCAATCATCTCTTGCTTGAGATCTAAGTCAAAGAGACCCCCTAAGATTTGTTAATTTCTTGCCTATTTCACGCAGGTCCTGCTTCACGCTTGGATCAATCATGTGCAATTCCTCTTTTCATTAAGATAAGCTCCCCGCATTCGGGAAGTTCGATCAGATCAAGTCTCGGATGCATCTTCATAAGGCTGCGCATACTGTTACCAGTTGGCACGCCTGCCTTCAAACGCGTCATATGATTATTCATATGCACCAGTCATCGGCTATGCATCCTTCACTTTATCCTATTGAACACCCGGCTGCAAGGAGCCGCATTAGTCAAACGATATAGATTAAACTAATCTATCTTACATTGGGCACTTCGATAAAAGAAATGAGACAAGAACTACTCTTGACCGTGGCAGTGTTTGAACTTTTTACCGCTGCCACATGGACAAGGGTCATTACGGCCGATTTGGTCAGAAACCTTCACCGGACGTTTCTCCGTAGGTTCACCGCTTGTCGAGATCTGACTCTCGTCCACAACAGCCTGACGCTCCTGGTTGCTCTCGATCTGTGCTTTCATCACATACGTCGCAACTTCTTCCTGAATCGAAGCGATCATCTGATGGAACATCTCGAAGCCTTCGAACTGGTACTCACGCAGTGGATCTGTACCACCGTATGCACGAAGGTGGATACCTTGACGCAATTGATCCATCGCATCAATGTGATCCATCCACTTGCTGTCTACCGCACGAAGCACAACAACCTTCTCGAACTCACGAACCATCTCTTCACCGATACGTTCTTCACGAGCGTTGTACTTGTTCTGTACCTTCTCGAACAGGTGCTCGATGATCTCCTCAGCTTCTTTACCCCAAAGATCATCTTTGGTGATGGAGCCTTCATCCAGCAATTTGCTGTTCATAAAGTCTGCCACTTCCTGAAGCTCCCAGTTTTCCGGAATATCGTCACTGCAGTGTGCTTCAACGATACGCTCAATGGAAGGTTTGATCATATCCATAACGATCTGTTTAATATTTTCAGACTCCAGTACCTCGCGGCGCTGTTTATAGATAATCTCACGCTGTTGGTTCATCACATCATCATACTGAAGAACCACTTTACGTACGTCAAAGTTATTGCCTTCAACGCGCTTCTGCGCAGATTCTACGGCCCGAGTGATCATGCGGCTCTCGATCGGCTGATCTTCTTCAAAGCCGAGACGTTCCATCATGTTCAGCACGTTGTCTGCACCGAAACGTTTCATCAACTCATCGCCCAGCGACAGGTAGAACTGCGTGGAACCCGGGTCACCCTGACGTCCGGCACGACCACGCAACTGGTTATCAATCCGGCGTGATTCGTGACGCTCTGTACCGATGATATGAAGGCCACCAACTTCAGCTACACCCTCACCCAAAATAATATCTGTACCCCGTCCGGCCATGTTCGTTGCAATCGTTACTGCACCCGCCTGACCAGCACCGGAGATAATTTCAGCTTCTTCCGCATGGAACTTCGCATTCAAGACCTGGTGTCTGATGCCGCGACGTTTCAGCATGTCTGACAGACGCTCCGAGTTCTCAATGGATACCGTACCCACAAGAACCGGTTGGTTTTTGCTATGACGTTCCACGATCTCTTCTACCACCGCTTTGAACTTGCCGTCAATGCTCTTGTACACCACATCCGCCATATCATCCCGTTTATTCGGACGGTTCGTTGGAATCTGTAGTACTTCAAGTCCATAGATTTTCTTGAACTCTTCTTCTTCCGTTTTCGCTGTACCTGTCATACCCGCAAGTTTTCGGTACATCCGGAAGTAGTTCTGGAATGTGATTGTTGCCAGCGTCATGCTCTCGTTCTGAACCTCAATGCCTTCTTTGGCTTCAATCGCTTGGTGCAATCCATCGCTATAGCGACGTCCAGCCATCAGACGACCTGTGAATTCATCAACGATCATGACTTCTTCATCCGTAACTACATAATCCACATCACGGCGCATAATTACGTTTGCTTTCAGAGCCTGTACGATATGGTGGTTGAGCGTCACGTTAGCATGGTCGTACAAGTTCTCAATGCCAAATGCTTTCTCCGCTTTGGCTACGCCACCCTCAGTCAGCGCTACGGATTTCACTTTGATATCCACCGTAAAATCTTCTTCTGGCACAAGACGCTTCACAAAACGATCCGCTGCATAATACATATCCGTCGATTTCTGAGCTTGTCCCGAAATGATCAATGGTGTACGTGCCTCATCGACGAGGATCGAGTCTACTTCGTCAATGATACAGAAGAACAATGGACGTTGTACCATTTGCTCTTTGTACAGCACCATGTTGTCACGCAAGTAGTCAAATCCGAATTCATTGTTCGTACCGTACGTAATATCACATGCATACGCATGCTGTTTCAATGCATGGTCCATACCGCTGAGGTTAACCCCAACTGTCATGCCCAGGAATTCATAGATTTGTCCCATCTCCTGGCTATCCCGCCCAGCCAAATAGTCATTGACTGTGACTACGTGTACACCTTTGGACATCAATGCATTCAAATATACCGGCAGTGTCCCTACCAGCGTTTTACCTTCACCCGTTTTCATTTCAGAAATACGGCCTTCGTGCAGCGCAATCCCGCCCAGCATTTGTACATCATAATGACGTTTGCCCAGTACACGGCGTGATGCCTCACGTACGGTTGCAAATGCTTCAGGAAGAAGTTCATCCGTCGTTTCGCCCTTCTCGATGCGGGCACGGAATTCCTCCGTTTTGCCTTTCAACTGCTCATCAGACAACGCCTGAAATTGTGGTTCCAGTTTATTGATCACATCGACCGTCTTCATCAGACGTTTCACATCACGCTCGTTCATGTCTCCGAAGATCTTTTTGACAAGTCCTAACATGGTATACCCCTTTCGTGCAAAACAGAATAGACCCCCTGCTGCCGCCATGCGACACCATCGGATGGATTGATCATCCATTCCCCCCTGGGGGTGACAAACAAAAAAACAATATAAGATGAATCAACTCCAGGTTTGCCACGGTTACTCATGAAGCTGATCCGGTGTTCACTCGAATCTGGTGTATCGAAACTTGCCAGAATTCGAGCTGTTGAATCATGTTCATGGTGCTGTGCCTGTCATTGATTATGATTAGCGATCATTCGTTGACAATTCTCCATCAGGACAATGATTCTCTTTGCATAAATTGTAACAGTTTGTAAGGGTCGCCGCAACACGCCGCAGCAGACTTCTTTGAACTTCAACCCCTGTATAAACCGAGTTTTAGTGCAAAAAATCATAGTCGTTAGCGGAAGCGACAACATGACTGTTGTATTTCCCTAGATGTTGCAAGGTGTACGTCTTTATTTGTGGGAAATATGGAAGTTTATTTCAGAATGTTTTTTCATTTTAATAATTCTACTTCGTTATATATATTCCTGCTGACTCTCAATCTATTAGACGCAACAATATAGCGAATAGTTTCATTATTTTATTTCCAGCTTCAGGCGAACACTTCGCTATCACAGGTATTTCTCTCTTCACCCACTACATAGACAAGCAGTCGCTACGCACAAAAGAGCCCCATCCCTTAAAGGATGGAGGCTCTCGTTAGGTTCAGTTCAGGAAGCAATCAGCTCCTGCTTATATTCAATCGTAGGTTTTACTATTCAATTGAAGCGATGCTGTAAGTATCTTAACCTTGCTCAATCAGGCCATACTTGCCATCGTTCCGTTTGTAAACGACACTCACTTCTTCATTCTCAATGTTGGAAAATACGAAGAAGTTATGACCAACCATGTTCATTTGGAGGATTGCCTCTTCCACGTCCATTGGTTTCAACATAAAGCGTTTCGTCCGTACGACTTCCAGATCATCGTCATCCGTATCTGTGTCCAGTTCGGCTGTAGCCACTGTGCCTGACGGATCTTCCACGAAGAGTGTCTTCAGGCTGCCTTCCTGACGGAATTTACGGTTGATTTTCGTTTTGTGTTTGCGAATTTGACGTTCCAGCTTGTCTACAACGGCGTCAATGGATGCGTACATATCATCGCTCTCATCTTCTGCACGGAGCACAAAGCCTTTCAAAGGAATCGTCACCTCGACTGTATGCAATCCTCTTGTCGTGCTCAGTGTAACGGCACCGTCAGAGGTAAGGGGTGCATCGAAATACTTCTCGAGTCTACTCAACTTTTTGTCGACATAATCTTTCAAAGCTTCGGTAACCTCGATTTGTTGACCTCGAATA